>Ga0208981_1000115_pt1 | contig 11813 bp, 4 predicted proteins | sample MedBloCAOM1_M1_FD_187839 | JGI IMG/M metagenome (GOLD analysis project Ga0208981, IMG submission 187839) | Forest soil microbial communities from El Dorado National Forest, California, USA - Mediterranean Blodgett CA OM1_M1 (SPAdes) (version 2) | ecosystem: Environmental > Terrestrial > Soil >... | reverse complement strand
GGCGCGCGAGCCGTTGTGGGCGTCGGCGTAGCCACTGCCGCGGGTTTGGCGGCGGGCTTGGGTGCCGCGACGGCATGCAAGGCCGTGGCCATCACGACCAGCCCGACGAGCGTACTTCTGAACACTGTCATAATGGACATCGCTCCTGTACTCCTATACCGAGCTGCGCATCGCCCAAGTAGCGGATGCGCGCTCGTCTGACTCTCGGCGGGAGGCTGACGCAGTGGCCCTGCGCTGCGGCGCTTCCGGCCCGCGATTGTAAAAATTCGGCGCTGTTTGTCGGCAGCGAGTCGCGATTCCGGACTTGATCACCACGGCGTCGGCCGGACAGCGCGCGTGCCGTGCCCGCAGGGCCGTAGACCTGATACCTGTGATCACAATGCGTTAGTTTGCGCGGCCCGGTCAATAGCGTCCGCGAGCCAAAGCTATCTGGGCGAACTCTTCTCGTGACGGTCATCGCCGCTCTTCTCGTGACGGTCATCGCGGACACTTGGTCGATGACCGTGCTCGGCTTTGACGTCGGGCCGCGGCAGGAGATCGTTGCAGGCTCGAACCGCCCAGTCTCGCGGTGCCGATTTGAGCACCCTGCTGATCTGGGCAAACCCATCGCGATAGGCCGGAGTTTGTGTCGCCGCCTCCCGGGCACGGTCGTCCTTGCCAAGGAGCGATTCCTTCAACGCCTTGTAGGCTGACGCGCCGGCGGGATTGACCTGGCCACAAAAGGCGAGGACCGCGTCCACGCTGCCCAGCGTCATGGGAGTGACAGGCGCATCGGCCCGTGCTAGGGAGGCCGTCCCGAGGGCGAGGCTGAGACCAATTACACCCAGGGTTCTCATTGCGACCACCTGCTGCTGCTACAAAGTTAAGCGCAGCACAGCCTACCTGCGAAATGGGCCGAGTCCACGGGCCCGGTACCGCTTCTTCTCGCTCGTTCTGCAACGAAGTTCTCAGTTTCATCCAAAATTTGCGTAACGCGCCTGCCACGCACTGACTAAAGAATCGCGCGCGCAGCACCGGCGCTACCCGGCACAGCCGATCGTCGGCGCAGGCTAATTGTGCCGGTTACCGTGCCGCGGGCGCGGGGTCAGCGCGGCCGCGAGCTGGGTGCACTCTTTGAGCACCTTCTCATGCGGCTCGTCTGCGGACTTTTGTCGCGCGGCCTCGTATGCCTGGCGATACTCAGGCGTCTGGGTCAGGGCTTCGACGGCACCATCGGGCTGCTGGCCGATCAGCGCCTCCCGCAGCTTGTTGTACGCCGATATGCCGGCTGGATTTATCTCGCGACAGACGTTCAACATGCCATCGAAACTGCCGACCTGCGCGGGGTCGAGCGACTCCTCGGCCCACGTGGAACAGGACATTGCGATAGCTAAGCCGATGCCGAAAATTATGCGGGTCTTCATTGCCTCACCTGCGATTGCCCATACTTAGGTCTGGCCTGTGCATTGCCTGCCAGGCTTACTTCTCTGCCGTGGCCTTCATCCACTCCTCGATGCTGGGCGAGGCGGAATTCTCCCCGGCCGCACGTGGTTTGCGGGCCTTGTTGTATTTCGCCTTCTGCTCTTCTGTGAGGATCGCCCTGATGCGATCCGCGGTCCGGTCGCTAATGATCCGCGTGGCACTCACCCGATTGGCAGCGGCCAGCGAGGTGTCATTCCAGACTTTCATCACCTGCTCACGCTGGTCTTCGAGGATCCTGCGCACCTGGGCCTGCTGCTGCGCGTCGAGGCTCAGCTCCGCCGATAGCAGCGTGACGCGCTTCTCCAGGGCGGCGGACTCGTGCTGTGTGGGCGCTGGCCGAGGCTGCGCGCCGGCGGCGGCAGGCTCCGCTACGGCAGTACTCGGCAGCACTACCAGCCCATAGGCGCAGACTGCGACAGTGAGCCAGGGGCGCAGACACTGAGGCATCCGCAAGCCGCTGAGAATCTTCCGACCGCCCAAGGACTTCATCTCCATATGTCTGCCGGCAGAACCGATCGCGGGATTTCCCGCGAGCGGTTCGGTCCAGTATCAAGCGTCCCTTAAGGCGTGGCAATCCCGCGCAGCTGCCCGGTCTGCGAGGTGCTGCTCGCTCCGTTTTCGGTGAACGTGATCGTACCGCTGCGAGTGGGGCCACGCGGCGATAGTACGTTCGTGAACGTGACCGATGCGGTGCACGACTGTTGGGGCGCCAGAATGGCACCGGTGCAGTTGTCCGATCCCGGACTGAAGAAATAGCTCAGCAGGGTTCCACCCGCCACGGTGACAGCCGTTACCGCGACCTGTCCGCCGCCCGCCGCGGCGTTGTTCTTCAGCGTGACCGTCCCGGTACCGGTCGCTTCCCCGCTGGGCAGCGTGATGGTCAGCGTGCTCGGCGTGAGTAACACGGTCGGAGCGACCGTCACACCCGTGCCCTGCAGCTGCACCACTTGTGGAGTGATTCCAGTACCGGCGATGGTGAGCGTCCGGTTATAGGCCGTCGCGCTCGTGGGCGCGAACGTCCGATTGATGGTGCACGAGTCGCCGGCATTCAAAGTTGCCGTGCAAGTGCCCCCGGATCCCGCGCCACTCGCTGGGGAGAATCCGGCACCGGCGGTGGTATACGTCAAGCCCGTGACCGCCACGTTGCCGGTATTGAGCACCGTCACGGTCTGCGGCGGACTCGTCTTACCGGACGCCCAGTTGCCGAAGGCCAGCGGATTCGGACCGGCGCTCACGCTGCGGACCAGCGCCACCGAGGTACCCGATAGCGCAACCGGTGCGCCGGTAACTGTGACGCTGCCGGTGATCGCCACCGATCCGGTCGACGTCGTGCCAACCGCTGCCGGCGCCACGTACTGAATCCTGATCGTGCACACCGCACCGCCTGTCAGCGTTGCTCCACAATTGCCGGTGACGCCGGTCGTCACCCGCGAGAACGGCCCCGATGCTGGCGTCACCCCAATCGAGATTGCAGTGAAAGGTGCGCCACCATTGTTGGCCAGGGTCAGGTCCCGCGTCACGGTGGTCCCTGCCGCCACCTGGCCGAAAGCCAGCGGCGAGGGGCTCACCGAGACCACGGCCTGTCCGTTGACGTTGCCGGGCTGGAACTCCACCGCGCCGATATCGGCGGCATTGCCGGATGCCGCCGGCCGGGGATTCCCGAAGAAATCCCGTGGCGGCGCGCCGCTGTTGGCGCCGTTGTTGACTGCATCGGAAGCGGCGCCGATCGAGTACGCACCGGCGATCACCGCGTTCGCCCCGGCGCCCAGCATCGACTGCCCCGCGTTGTTGAATAGCGCCAGAGGGCCGTAGCTCAGGTTGATCCAGTTATTTCCTTCATCCACCGTCGCCGCGGGCGTGATGTTGTTGAACACGAACACATTGCTCAGGCCCGTCGTCTCCGAGCGGCCCGCAGGCGAGAGATACCCGTGGCCGCCGTTCTCAGGGGGCACACGCGAGCCGTTGCAGTATTGCGCGTTGACCGGTGATGAGCTTGGGGCGCGATTGCCACTGCCCGTATATCCACCAGCCAGGTTGGTCAGGATGGAATTGCTCAGCGACAGCGTCGCGCCGCCATTGTGGTTGGTCGGGCTCGTGTCATTGCGCACGCCGACATCCCAGTAGCTGGCGCCCGCGGCGCAATCGCCGGTAGCCGCCTGATTCAACATCGGCAGCAGGCTGACCAGGTTCTGCTGCGACTGCAGTCCGGTGCCCGCGCCGGTGATCTCGACGTGGAAGGCGCGGTTCTGCCAGAACATGTCATTGAATGCCCGCGGTAAGGACAGCAGCCCGCAATTGCCGTTGATGCCGAGGATGCCTGAGTAGCCCTGGCTGCTGGGGCACACCCAGCGTATCGGCACGCCAAGCAAGGTGGTAGGCGGCAGGCCATTCATCGCGTCGACCAGGTTCGGCGTGTTCCTCATCGTCACCAAGCCGGCCGGCTGGGGAATATGCGCCGCGTTGTGGCCTAGGCAGTTCGGATCCTGCGGATTGGTGGTCAAATCCGTGGTCGGGTTGCAGCCCGGGGGCGGCGATGAGGCGTCGACCGCACCGAGCGTCTTGAAGAGCACGCCGGCCGATGCCGTCGTATCGTTCGAGACGATAGTGTTATTGACCATCGTCACCCGCAGGGCGTCTTCCATCGACACGCCCGCGCCGTCCCAACCCGCGACGTTGTTCGCGATGATGTTGTTCTGGACGGTGACCCCGTACCACGTGTTCGGGAGAAGGTTGTACGGCGTTGTGACCACTTCGGTGCCGTTGACCTGCTGCAGGCGCAGACCACCACCACTGCCGCTCTCGGCACTGTTGCCGATGATCAGGTTCGAATCGATCATGAGGTTCGCACCCGTGCCGTCACCGAGCCCTGGCGGGCAGTCGGCAACTTCCGCGCTATTGCACTCGTTACCATTCGGGAGCGTGCGCGTGCCGTTGGCACCGATGATCCCCAGGCCGCCACCGTTGGTCGGCAGCGTCGCGTCGGTGCTTTGGTTGAACAGGATATAGTTGTGATCGATCGTGCCGTTGAAACTCAGGCCGCTGTGCGCGACACCGCCGCCGTCGCCGGTGCTTAAGTTTCCGGCGACCCAGTTGTGGTCGAGCCGGTAGTTGTCGGCACCGGCGCTGATCGTGACACCACCCGCGCCCGAAGGCGTGCCGGAGAACAGCGCGTCGCCGAGGCTGGCGTTGTTATACACGGCGTTGTGGTGGACGTGCACCCGGGTGTTGATCTGGAACGGAATGGCCGCATTCGGCGGCACTCCCGCAAATGGCGGGCATAGTGGCGCCGGCGCCGGAACGCCCGGGCCGCAGAGGGTGCCGTCATTCACGTACAGGTCCGGTGTCTCGCCGTTGCCGACATTGATGCCGCCCGTCAGCGTGCCGTGGTTGCCGAAGACGCGGGTGTTGGCCACCTCGAGGTTGTGGTTCCAGCCATGCAGGAAGATGCCGCCACCACCCTGCGAGCTGTTGCTGATCGAGAGGCCATCGATGCGCGACGGGTTGCACAGGAAGTTGCTGGTGCCATAGTCGCGCCCGACCGTCGTCGAGACGGTGCAATCCGACGTGCTGTTGGTCAGGTAGACGCTGCCATCCGGGAACGCGCCGGCGACCGCGCCGCCCTGTAGACCCCAGAAGTCGGTGCTGTTATTGGGGATCCGGATGCCGCGGCTAAGCACCGTGATGCCCGCACCTTCGTAGGCCCCCATCAGCGTCGGCTCTTGCAGCTGCCCCGCCAGGTTGCCGTTGCCGGTTGCATCCCAGCCGACGATCGCTTCGAAGGGAATGCGATCGACACGCAGGTACTGCGAGGCCGGACAGCTATACGTGCCCGTTGGGTCGAAGGCCGTGTTGGTGCCGCTGATTGGCACGCCATTGAGCGCGAGACCGAACAGACAGACCACCTGCCGGCGCCACGCGTCCAGCTTGCCCGCAGGATGGGCATCGGCGTTGATCGTGGTCGCACCGGCACCCACGCCCTGCAGGCGCACCGGTTTCCACATCAACACATTCTCGCGGTACACGCCGGGGCCGACGATGACCAGGTCGCCCGGGGCGGCCGCGTTGATCGCCAGTTGCAGCGCATTGCCCGCCGCGTTCTCGCCATTGACGTAGCTCGGCGACTTGCCGGCCACGGTGACGGTGACGGCGTCGATCGAGCGCTTGCCGGTCGTGGTCGTGATGACCAGCTGGCCGCAGCGGTAGTCGGTGAGCTGCGCCCCACCGATAACCGTTCCGGTCGGACCGCGTTGCGGCGGGGTCTGGCCGGCCGGTATGGTGGTCGATGTGCCGTTGTAGCAGGTCGAACCGACACCGGTTGTCGTGTTCAGGGTGGCCGGAATGGTCGGCACCGTGCACTGCAGCTCGGGATTACTCCACGTACCGCAGGTGGCCGTGACGCCGCCGATCGTGACCGTGCCTCCACTGCCAAACCCATAGTGCCGGGTAATGGTCTTCTGATTGAACGGCGCCGTCGTGGCGCCCGGACCGGAGTACGCCGGGTTCGGAACGACCTTGGTGCAGGGGTTGGCGGTATTGTCGTAACCCAGGCAGCGGATGGTCAGTGTGTGACCGGCACCAGTAGCGCTAACCCAGGGTCCCGCGCCACCACCGGGGATGGCGTCGCCGGTCACGCTGGAAATTGCCGGCGTCAGATCCGGATACTCGCTGTCGGGCAGGTTATAGCCGTCGGCGAAGGCCTGGGTCGGAATCACGGGCGTATCCATGTACTGGGTCTGGCCCGGCATGAACGGCGTCTCGTAACAGAAGTTGCTAAACGCCGGGTTGTAGGCGGGATCCGTGATCTGTTGGGCGAGATCGGCCGTTGCCACGGTGGCACCGGTGGCGTCCACGTAGCGCCCCGTTACCGGGTCGGTCCTCGCGATCGGGCCCGGATCGTTCATGCACGAGATCATCATCTGCGGCACGTAACCGGTCGGGTTCGGAGGGTTGACGCCATAAGTCGAGAAGTTAAGACCGTTGAAGATGCCCCACTGGTCGGCATACACGCGGGCGATTTCCTTGCCCGCAAAGTCGCGCACGCCAACCGGCAGGTTCGGCGGAGAGAACTTCTCGCCAAACTGCGGTGAGAACGGGTCGAATTCCGACGCGAAGTCATTGGTCATCGTGCCGGTGAAATGGCCGGCAACGTGCGTCGAGGAGAATACGTAGAACTTCGCCAGTGCCGCGTGCTGGTCTTCCAGCGTCACTTCCTTGCGATCGCACAGGTTGCGCACGGCGCCCGCAAACGGCGCGTTCTGGCCCGCGGTCGGGTAGAGACTATTCCAATCCGGCACCTGGCGCTTGACGCCGACGCAGGGCCAGAAGGTCTCGATGCTGCCGGTGTCACCCTCGTGACGCGGCACGGCCCCGAGGTTGGTGGTCAGATTCAGCGCGCCCGGGTTATTGGCGTTGTAGGCCGCGCCCACCGCCGCCTGGTCGGGCATGATGAAGATGTTGCCGAAGCCGGCGAACTGGCTGGTAACCGGCGCCACATAGATGTCGCCGAGCAGAATGTTCTTGTCCTCTTCCTTCACCAGCTCCATGCCGGGCGGCACGATGACTTCGACCACATACTTGCCCGGGCGCAGCATCGGCGTGCCGTCAACTGGATTTGGGATGCAGTCCGTGCAGTTCGACGTGGCCGGCAGGCCGGTAGTCGAATTGACCGTGGCCACGCTCGGGAACTTGTACTTACCGTCGTAGGGCGCCGGCTGCACCTGGTTCAACATCGCCCAGCCGTCAAAGCACTTGAACTGGGCGTTGTTCGGCAATGGCACGCCGGGGTTGAGCCACTGCGTGCTGCCCTGCAAGGTCTGGAAGAATGGGCTGGTCGGATCCTGGCCCGGGCAGTTCATGTTGGGAATGCCAGCAGCCCGGCCACCGCCGCCAAAACCCTGGGCCCAGTCATCCCAGCTGCTGCTCGTCGTGGTATCCACGAGTCTCAGGGTGCTCGTGACGCCATCGGCCGCCGTGAGCTCCTGATACAGGTTGAGCTTCACGCGCGGCACACCCGGCTCCCAGCTGAGCTGCAGCAGCAATTGCGGGTCGTCAAAGGGCCGCGTCGAGGCGTAGATCACGTGGCCTTTGATGCCGCCGTTCTCTCCTGAGGAGAAGGGCTTCATGCCGAACTCGATGAAGCTGTTCTGGCCGAGCAGCCCCTGCCAGCCTTCCGTGCTGTTGCCGGGCGGATCGACACGACCCGTAGAGAGGCCGGTGATGCCAGTGACGCTGTCGCCCGGTGGACAGGTGGCGTCCGCGCAGTAGCGCGCGCCCGGTACCCGCAGAGCAGTCGGGAGAGAGTTGTGTTCGATACTGTTCGCCAAGCCATCCGTGACGCCGTTCGCAGCGGCACCACCGAATTTGTCGGCGGGTCCGCCGGCGTCATAGATGACGTGCGTGCCGGTCGACTTAAAGCGCGTGGTGTCGGCTTCGACTACCAGCCAGTTCAAGAACGGGAAGACCTCGTTGAAGCCCGCATAGCCGTCCAGGTCGGTGTTGTTGAAGAACCCGAAGCTGCCGTCGCGATAGCGGACGTTGGTCGCGACCAGCGGCAGGCCCGGTTCGTCGGGCTGCGACACGCCATCGCCCGCTGAGCCTGCGGTGCCATCACCTACGTCGAGGAAGGTGCGCGTGTACACATTCGTCCGCCACTGCGTGACGGGGAAGACGAGCCGGTTGGCTGCGCTCGAGCCAGCGCCGCTAGTGCCGACGTGAACCGACGAGACCAGGCCGTCGACCAGGAGGTCGTTCCACTGATCGAAGACCGTGAGCTTGTAATCGCCGATCGGCACGTTGTCGAACTGGAAATTGCCGTCGGCGTCGCACTTGGCAAAGGCGAAATCAGCACTGTCCGGCGGACTCATGCCCACGTAGCACTGCGTAAAGCCGTACGCGCTGTAATCGCCGCTGCTGTAGATGCGCTGATCGGGCGTGCGGCTCATGCGCGCGCTGGTGACGCGGCCATACACCGTATGGCTGCAGTCCAGCCCGCCGCCACCTACGTTTATGCCGGCTTGAACATTCGGCGGGTCGCACAGACCCGTGCCGTTCGCCTTGTGCTTGCGGTCGTTGATGATCGCGCCATTGGCAAAGCCGATCGCGACGTGGAAGCCGCCAGGGCCGAACTCCTGGAAGTAGGACGGTTCGTCCGGCTTGATGAAGGCTTCATGGGCCGGGGTGCCGTCGAGGGTATTGGTCTGCAGCCATTCCTCCCCGCGCGCGATGCGGTCCGCGCTCGGGCGCGCGACCACTTCGTACAAGCCGGGGTAGAGGTTAGCGATGATCGCCTGACCTTCCAGTGGCGACTCGGTCACGCCATCCGCCTCGAAGTGCGGGCAGGTCGGAATCATGCCCACCATGCCATCGCCCCTCGCAGTGATCGGGCACGCATCCTGCCCGGTAAAGGGGTCGATGGTCCCCGCCAGCGCATTGCTCACCGGCTGGTTGAACATGTCGTAAGTAATCTGGCCGGTGGAATCGCCGAATCCGCCCGCCTGGTCGAACAGCTCGAGATTGAAGCCGCCGAGACCCGGCTCATTCGCCGCAAGGCCCGTCACGCCAACAGCGGGACCACCGGCGTCATGCTCTCCGTTCAGCGGGTTGTCGTCGGCGAACACGAACGCCGCAATCTTCGAGGTCGGGAGCGGTGTTTGCTCCAGCGCGACCCGGATCGTGGTCTGGCCCGCTGCGATCAGCGCTCCGGAGATCTGCGCGCCGCCCATGGCGTGGCCGCAGTCGCCAGCGCCAGGCGCGAAGCTGGTGCAATCGTCGGGCACCTTAAACTGGCGGAAAACTCCGGGCGACGTTTCAATCGGGCCGCCGGAACCGGCCAGCGTCGGATTGACGCCGTCACCGGGCAGAACGGAGAGGTAATAGCGCTTGGCCGGATCGAGGTAAACGTTGCTCGGATTGAGCTCGGTTTTCTGCGCGGCTGCTCGGCAGGCGCCGTTACCGACGTCGCAGGCGACGGCAGTTGTACCGAAGCTTTGTCCGGCCTCGCACGAGACCGCGCCGACGCAGCCCGCGGCGACGATGGGCATGTAAGAGGTGTGGAAGTTATAGCCCAGGCTCTGCACCGGCAGCGGCGGGCAGGAGGCCGGTCGCAGCGCTGGGTCGGTCGAGTTGATCTGGCACTTCGGATCGACGTAGAAGGTGCGATCCTCTTCGATGATCCAGCGGTAGTCGTTGATCTGACCGGGATCGGTGCCTGCGCCCGCAGGCAGCGGGGTCTTCGCGTCGCGCACCACGACACTGAGTCCGGACGCCGGCAGGAAGATGACGGTCGCGTCCCCAGTATTTGACAAGGTTCCCTGGGCGGTCTTCGCCTGATAGGGAAGGTCGCGGCAAACCGTTGCAGGGGGCAGCGCGGGGGTCTGTGTCGGGCAAGTAAGAGTTGAACCAGAGCTTGGTGTGGCGACAAACGAGCCGTCCGCGTTCAGGCCGGTTCCGACAGCCGTCAAGGCGAGGCCGCTGGAATTGCTCGTCACACCAGCGAGGACACCCGGAGGGGAAGAGGCGTAAAGCGTGGCTACGTTGCTTGTAAACTCGATAGGCCCGGCGACCGGCGCGCCACCCACGGTGCAACCACCCGAGCTGCCAGTGCTGCTATCGCACTGCTGGATCGTGGCCGTCGCCGTATTGAGGCCGTTGACCAGGTACGTGAAGCTGCCGCCGCAGGTCGTGTCGGCAGGCGCCTGCGCATAGGTAAATGTGCCGTCCGAATTGAACGTCAGGGAAAGGCTCGCCGGGCTTACTACGCCCAGGCTCGCGCCGTTCGCGCCGGGATCGTTGGCGAGAACGCCCTTGCTCGGGTCGGTGATGGCGAGCGTCGTGCCCGCCACGCAATAGTACGTTTCGGAGACCGCCGCCCCCGCCACCGGCGCCACAAAACCCCCAGCCGAGCGGGCGATATTGGCCATCATGCCGCCGCCGCGACGATTGTTAGTAGACAAGCTCAGGTGGCGATCGAATACGGCCAGAGTGGATGCCGCCGGAGCGGGGTCATTAATCAGCACGTCCTGCGTCTTGCCCGCGGCCAGGAACACTTCGGACTGGATCTTGGGAACACCGGGGAGAACATTGCCGTCTTCCGCGATGAGCGAGACGCCCGGAACCGCTGCGGTGCCGCCCGTGATCGCACCCACGATGGAAGGCACGTGCATGCGCAAGCCCGCGTTCACGAAGCGCACGAGGACCGAGCCGGTGGCCCCAGCCGGCGTGGTCGCAAACTGGGACTTCCAGCTCGCGCTCTGGTCAAAGGACACGCCATTGATCAGGAAGTAGCGCGGGTCATAGTTGACTGCTGGCGGGTAGCATGTCTGGTAAACCCCGGCTCCCGAGGAGGGGTTCCCACAACCGCCAGGCAGCCCCGACCATACGTTCGTCTCGTTGAATCCCGAGGTGGTGACCGCGGCGTTGACCGCGGCGTTCTGCACCGGGTCGATCTCACTGAGTAGCAGCGGAATTTCGCTGTTGTAGGTCACTGCCGCGATCGTGCCCACAGCGGGATAAGCGGTGCCCGGAGTGGCGCAAGTGGCAGCCGCGGAGCCGGGTGCGCAGGTGACCACCAGCACTCCGTACAGACCCATGGGACCCTGGATCGAGGGGTGCGTGCCGGACTCGATCAGATAGGTGCCAGGTTTGAGATTGCTCCAGGCGAGATTCGCGGGCGTCCCGAACACCACTTCAGTGGCGAACGACTGGACGCGGTTCGGCTGAGGCGGCGGGCAATTGGTACCGAGGGCACCCGCGCCAGCACGGCCCGCGACAGTGCTGCAATCAGCAGTCGGATCGGGACCGCCCGAAGCGGGCCAAGTCGGACCTTGAGCGGCGTGCGGCGGGCTCGGCGTAGTCACCGGCGCAGCGCCCAGGCCGCCGCCCAGCTGGCCCACGATCACGATCGAGGTCGGCACCGCATTCGTGCCGGTCCCTGCCGTGAACGAGAGATTGTTGGTCAGGCTAATCGTCAGGATCGTATTGCTGACGCCCGGCGCACTTTCCGTGTAGGGAACAGTGATCACGACCGGCGACCAGTTGGTACCGGCATTCGGATTCGCTGCCGCGCAGGTGCCAGTGCCGACAGTGACGGCGCCGCAGGTGTAACCCCACATCGGCACCGACTGCCCGTCGGGCAGCACGGCCTGCGTCGGTGCGGCGGTCAGGCCGACAGTGGTCTGCGCATACGACGCAGTGGCCGCTACCAGGAGAACAGCAGCCGCGAGTCCTGATCGGATCAGACTCGCCTTGAAATGGATGGCTCTCATCGCGGTTCTCCCAATTACTATTTCGATTCGTCGATTTTGTAAGCACGCGGGTCTACGAGCATCATCATCAACATGCCGCCCGGGAAGATG
>Ga0208981_1000114_pt1 | contig 11860 bp, 8 predicted proteins | sample MedBloCAOM1_M1_FD_187839 | JGI IMG/M metagenome (GOLD analysis project Ga0208981, IMG submission 187839) | Forest soil microbial communities from El Dorado National Forest, California, USA - Mediterranean Blodgett CA OM1_M1 (SPAdes) (version 2) | ecosystem: Environmental > Terrestrial > Soil >... | reverse complement strand
GAAGATGGTGCTTTATACCGCCTGCGCGGTTTCAGGTCAACCAAAGGACGCATTCATCACTTCCACTTCATATTGCGAAGCGGAGACGAAACGCGTTATAGTCTGCAAATGAGCGTAGCGAAGATAAAGCGAATCACTGCAGACCATCGTGCGCTTGACGACCTGATTTCAATCGGCCCGGCCACGCTTCGCGATTTCAAATTGCTGGGTGTGAATTCCGTAGCGGAGTTAGCCCGGCAAAACCCTGAAAAACTCTACGCGAAGCTCAGCCGCGTGACCGGGCAACGGCCGGACATTTGCGTGCTGGACACATTCCGCGCGGGAGTGGCGCAAGCGCACAATCCGCGCCTTCCGGCGGAGCAACGCAAGTGGTGGTACTGGAGCAGGCGCCGTAAGGCAAGCCATAAGCGGCAAGCGGAGTAGGACGCCCTCCAGGCGGCGCCACGCCTGTGACACCTAGATCGGCAATTTGCCGGTGAAGACGACTTGCGGTTTGCGCGGATCGGACCGGCGGATTACGCCGATGCGATAGAATTTTTCGCGGCGGCGCTTCAATTCAGTTTCGATGGCTCGATGATTTTCGACCGGTACGACGAGAATCATTCCCACGCCCATGTTGAATGTTTGCAGCAATTCGTCGCGTTCGAGCTTTCCCAGGCCAGCGAGATAGGAAAAAATCGGCGGAACGGGCCACGATCCGAGTTCGATTTCCGCTTGCACTCCGCGCGGCAGGACCCGGGGGAGATTTCCCGGAATGCCTCCTCCGGTGATATGCGCCATCGCCGAAAGCCAGCCGCGCGCGACCGTCGTCTTCAACATGGGCCAGTAGCATCGGTGCGGGCGGAGCAATTCCGCGCCGATTTTGTTGCTGACCTCGGCAACGTAGGTTTCCGGATGCAGGCCCGCGTGCTCGAAGACGAGTTTGCGCGCGAGCGAATATCCATTCGTGTGAAGCCCTGTCGAAGGCAGCGCGAGGAGCAGGTCGTCGGGCTTGACCGCGCTGGTCTTCTTCAAATTCGCGCGCTCCATCACGCCCACGATGAAACCCGCCAGATCGTACTCTCCCGGCGCGTAGAATCCCGGCATTTCGGCCGTTTCGCCGCCGATCAGCGCGCAGCCCGCGGAATGACAGGCGCGCGCCATTCCCTCGACGACCTGTTCGACGATGTTCGGGTCCATCGTGCCCATCGCCAGATAGTCGAGGAAAAACAGCGGCTCCGCGCCGAGCGTCAGAATGTCGTTGACGCAGTGATTCACCAGGTCGCCCCCGACGCTCGAGTGAATCCCCGTGGCCGCGGCGATTTTCAGCTTGGTACCTACTCCGTCGGCGCTTGAGACCAGCACGGGTTCGCGCCATTTCTTGTCGAGCGCGAAGAGCCCACCGAACGAGCCGATGCCTCCGATCACTCCGCGCGTGAATGTGCGCGAAGCGAGGCGGCGGATGCGCTGCTTGGCTTGATCCGCCAAAGAAATGTCTACACCGGCCTCAGCGTAATCCATGAAGGACGAACTCTTTCTGCCGTGGCGAGAGGAGCCGGGCGGCGTGCTCCCGTTGGACTAAAACATTTTGAAGATGCGGCGCCAGCGCACGATGCTCGGATGCAAAAAGACGCTTGCGTACGTGAACATCCGGTCGCGGATATGTCCCGGATCCCAAGCTTCGCCCGGCGCGTCAATGGACATGTACACCAGGACGGGCGTGCCAATAATATTCGCGCGCGGCACAAATCCCCAGTACCGGCTGTCATAAGAATCGTCGCGATTGTCGCCCATCATGAAATATTCATTGGCGGGAACCGTCACCGGACCGTAGTTGTCGACCGGGTTGGGCGGGGCGGCGCGATACGGCTCATCGAGTTTCTTGCCGTTGACGTACACAACGCCTTCGCGGATCTCCAGCTGGTCGCCGGGCAGTCCGATCAGCCTCTTGATGTAATCGGGGGTTTCGGGGAGCGGCGCCCGGAAGACGACGATCTGCTGGCGATGCGGGTCGCGCCACAGGCGGACGTGGAGTTGCGTCATCGGTACTTCGGCGTCGTACCCGAAGCGGCTCATCAGCAAATGGTCGCCCACCAGCAGGGTCCTTTCCATTGAACCGGAAGGGATCACGCGCGCCTGGACGATCGTGCCCGTGATGAACAAGAACGCAAGGATGACCCAGAGCCAGGATACAACTTCGCGGAGGATGGCCTTACCCAGATCCCGCTTCGGTTCCACTGGTGTTTGAAGTGTTTCTTCAACGTTCATTTGGCACCGCCTGAATTTGCGTGACCAATGGCTCCTCATATTCTGCCGGTCGGGGCTCGAGTTCCGCCTGTGCCCCATCCACTGGATAAACGCCCGTGTAGCACGAAGTACAGTAAGAGCCGCGGGTGTCCTCGACGGCGCGGCGCAGATTTTCGAGTGAAATGTAGCCGAGCGAATCCGCGCCGAGATACCGCCGGATTTCCTCGACTGTGCGCTGCCCCCGATCCAATTGCGGTTGGCGGGGGTTGAGGGCGGCTTCGTACGCTTCCATTTCCGCCTCGGTGAGCCGCGGGCGTCTCCGGGATTCGTCGGCCGCGATCAATTCCTCACGTGTTGGCGTATCCACGCCGTAATAACAGGGCGAAATTGTCGGTGGGCAACTGATGCGCATGTGGACTTCCGTGGCGCCTGCTTCGCGCACCAGGTGCACGATCTTGCGGCTGGTCGTGCCGCGCACAATCGAATCGTCCACCAGCACCACGCGCTTACCCTCGAGCAACCCGCGCACGGGATTCAATTTCAGCTTCACGCCGAAGTCGCGGATCGCCTGCTGCGGCTCAATGAAAGTGCGCCCGACATAATGATTGCGGATCAGACCCATGCGGAACGGCACGCCGGACTCGTTCGCGTAGCCCACCGCCGCCGGCACGCCCGAATCGGGCACTGGGACGACCACGTCCGCCGGAACCGGATGTTCGCGCGCGAGCAGGCGGCCCAGCATCTCGCGGCTTTGCTCCACCACGCGGCCGAAAACGAGGCTGTCCGGGCGCGCGAAATAAACATGCTCGAAAATGCAGTGCTGTAGCGGTTTTTCCGCCGCAAAGCGCAGAGACTCGATTCCCTTTTTCGTGATCCGTACCATCTCGCCGGGCTCGACGTCACGCAAGTAGGTGGCGCCGACCAGATCGAACGCGCAGGTTTCCGACGCGACGATCCAGGCGCCATCGAGCTTGCCGAGCGCGAGCGGCCGGAAACCGCGCGGATCGCGCGCCGCATACATCTCATCGCGCGTCAGCACGAGCAGCGAATACGCGCCCTCGACTTGATTGAGCGCGTCGGCGAGAGCGCCGGAAAGATTTCGCGCCGGGCTGCGCGCCACCAGGTGCACGATCACTTCGGTGTCGCTGGTGGTCTGAAAGATCGAGCCGCGATGCTCGAGCGTTCGCCGCCATTTCGACGCGCTCGGCAGGTTGCCGTTATGCCCCAGAGCGAGCTTGCCCTTGTTGCAATCGATCACGATGGGCTGCGCGTTCATCAGCGAGGTGTCGCCGGCGGTCGAGTAGCGCGTGTGCCCGAGCGCCGCGTCGCCGGGAAGCCGCGCGAGCACGTCGGGCTGAAAAATATCCGCCACCAGCCCCATGGCTTTTTCGAGATGCAGTTCGCGCCCGTCGCTCGAAACGATTCCCGCCGATTCCTGGCCGCGATGCTGCAGCGCGTAGAGGCCGAGATACGCGAGCTTCGCGGCTTCGGGATGGCCGAAGACTCCGCACACGCCACAGTGATCGTGAAAACGGTCGTTTTCGATTTGAATTATCGCGCTCATTCTGCCTTTCGGAAATCGTTGCCGCGCAGGATGCGTTCCAGCGCTCCCGCCCAGGCGTCCGTGAGAGAGGGGACATCTGCGCTCACGGCTGCCCGGCCATTTAGTTCGATGCGGAATTCGCCGCGGGTGACTTGGCCAACTTCCAGCACTGCCACTTCATATTGTGCCGCAACCCGGCGCACGGCGGCAAGATTTTCGGGAGTAACCGATACGACCGCACGCGCTCCGCGTTCGCCGAACAGCGCGGCTTCGTCCGGCTCCTTGCTCGTGAGCGATACGCGCGCCGAAAGGCCATCGCTTGCAAAGCAGGATTCCGCGAGCGTCACGGCCAGGCCGCCGTCGCTCACATCGTGCGCGGACTGCAGCGCGCCTTTGCTTGCGAGCGCAACGAGCAGCGCAATCAGCCGCTTTTCCGCAGCGAGATCCACCGCGGGCGGCGCGCCGGCCACAACTCCATGAATTGTGCGTGCGTATTCCGACGAAGAAAATTCTCTGGCGCTATTTTCCACGGAGCTCGCCGTGTCCCGGCGCCCGTCGAGCAGCGCGATCACGTCGCCCTCGGCGCGGAACGCCATTCCGAGCGCGCGTGAAGCGTCTTCAATTATTCCGAGCACGCCGAGCACGGGCGTCGGATCGATGGAGCGCCCGAGCGTCTCGTTATAAAAGCTCACGTTGCCGCCGGTGATGGGAATTTCGAGTGCGGCGCACGCCGCGGTGATGCCGTCGATGGCGCGGCTGAACTGCCACATCACTTCCGGTTTTTCCGGATTGCCGAAGTTGAGGCAATTGGTCGCCGCCCAGGGCTTCGCGCCCGAACACGCCACGTTGCGCGCGGCTTCGGCGACAGCAAGCTGCGCGCCCACGAACGGATCGAGCCGGCACCAGCGCCCATTGCCATCGCTCGCGAGGGCCAGCGCCCGCTTCGTGCCCTTGACGCGCACGACCGCGGCATCGCCCGCGCCCGGCGGCTCGAGCGTGTTCGTGCGCACCATGTAATCGTATTGTTCCCAGATCCATCGCTTTGAGGCGATCGCGGGGGCGGCGAGCAATTTTAGAAAATTTCCGGTGAGGTCCGTGCCCGCGGCCCCGAATTTGACGAGGCGCTCGTTGGCAATCGGCGGCGGTGCAGCCAGAGGACGATTGTAGACGGGGCCCTCTTCCGCCAATGCGTGCGCGGGAATTTCCGCTGCGATGCGGCTAAGATGCAGCACGCGCAACAAACCATCTTTGGTGACGCGGCCGATTTCGACCGCATCAAGGCCCCACTTGGCGAACACGGTGAGCACTTCCTGCTCGCGGCCGCGCTCGGCCACCAGCAGCATGCGCTCCTGCGATTCGCTCAACATCATTTCGTAGGGCGTCATGCCGGGTTCGCGCTGCGGCACGTGCGCGAGTTCAATTTCAATTCCCAGCCCGCCGCGCGATGCCATCTCGCACGAGGAACTGGTGAGCCCCGCCGCGCCCATGTCCTGAATCGCAACAACCGCGCCGGTTTGCATCGCTTCGAGACACGCCTCGAGCAGGAGTTTTTCCATGAACGGATCGCCCACCTGCACGTTGGGCCGCTTCTGCTGCGATTCTTCGCTGAATTCGGCGGAAGCCAGCAGTGACGCGCCGTGAATGCCATCGCGCCCGGTCTTCGCGCCCACATAAATCACGGGGTTTCCCGCGCCGCGCGCCTTCGCAAAAAATAAATCTTCCTTTTTAGCAATGCCGAGCGCCAGCACGTTCACCAGCGGATTTGCCGAATAGCCCGGCTCGAATTGCACTTCGCCGCCGACGGTCGGCACTCCGAAGCAATTCCCGTAATGCGCGATGCCGCGCACCACGCCATCAAGAATGCGCCGGTTGCGCGCGATTGTTTCTTCATCGACGGAGTCGTTCAGTGTGCTCACAGGAGGGGCGGGCTTCAGCCCGCCCGAATGATGATCTTTTTCGGGGGCTTTAGCCCCTGAAGCGCCCGAAGTGATCGGCCCGAACCGCAGCGAATCCAGCACGGCAATCGGCCGCGCGCCCATCGTGAAGATGTCGCGCAGAATCCCGCCCACGCCGGTCGCCGCGCCCTGGAACGGCTCGACGTAACTCGGATGATTGTGCGATTCCATTTTGAATGCCGCGGCCAAACCGTCGCCGATATCGACGACACCCGCGTTTTCACCTGGTCCCTGCAATACCTGAGGACCGCGAGTCGGCAAGCGGCGCAAATGCACCTTGCTTGACTTGTAGGAACAGTGCTCACTCCACATCACGCTGAAGATGCCCAGCTCGGTGAAGTTCGGTTCGCGCCCAAGAATTTTCTGGATGCGCGCGTACTCTTCGGCGGTGAGGCCGTGTTCAGCCGCGAGTTCCGGTGTGACTTTGATTTCGGTGTCCAGCATCTTCCAGTCTGCAAGGCTTTCTGGTAGCGCCGGCGTCCCGCCGGCTGTTCTTTGGGACACAAATAAGGAGCAAAAATGCCGGCGAGATGCCGGCGCTACGAAACAACGACGCCTCGAAACACTCGGCACGCTCGCCCGATTTGCAGCAAGACCAAAAGTTGCGCGCTTATGCCGAAACCGTCGACTGCCGCATGAGTGATTGAATCAGCGAACGGAATATCACCAGGCCGTCGGTTGAGCCGAGCGCCGCTTCAACCGCGCGCTCCGGGTGCGGCATCAGGCCCATCACGTTGCGTTCCCGGTTCGAGACGCCCGCGATGTTTGCAAGCGAACCGTTCGGATTCGCCGACGCATCTTCGCGCCCCTCGGGCGTCGTATAGCGGAACACGATCTGGCGGTTGCGCTCGAGCTCGGCTAGGGTCGCCTGATCGCAAAAATAATTCCCTTCGGCGTGCGCGATCGGGATTTGCAGCACCTCGCCGGGCGTGGCCGCGCCTGTGAACGGCGTGTCCGTGTTTTCGACACGCATGTGTACCTGCCGGCAGATAAAGCGGAGACCGGCATTGCGCGTAAGTACACCCGGCAGCAAGCCCGCTTCGCAAAGAATCTGAAAGCCGTTGCAGATGCCGAGGACAAGTCCGCCGGCGCGCGCGAATTTCTCGACCGCGCCCATCACCGGAGAAAACCGCGCAATCGCGCCCGTGCGCAGGTAATCGCCATAAGCAAACCCGCCGGGCAAAACGATGGCGTCAAAACCAGCGACTTGTTCGGATTGATGCCACAGGAATTCAACCGGTTGATGAAGGACCTGGCCCAGGGCGTGGTAGGCGTCGTGGTCGCAGTTCGAGCCGGGAAACACGACCACACCGAATTTCATCGCGCGAGTTCTCCCCTCATTCGCGCATTTTATCACAGTCGCGAGGCCCACTCGCGCCTATACTGCGATCCAGGGGGATCGATTCAGAAATGCGTTACGACAGCCCGCATTTACTTGACCTGTGAAATAACTTCCGCCGCAGCGCGATAGGTCCCAAATTTCTTCGCCACCTGCTTCAGCGTAGGATAAAACTGCACGAACGTGTGTTCCACTGCGGCATGATCTTCATGACACTGCCAGCATGCGGCCTTCGGGTTTGCCTCCGCTGTTTTTGCATCCGTCCTGAAGTTGAAGTAAGCCCACTTGTCCGGAAATCGGGTCTCGTCCTTCACCTCTACGCCGATCCCCATCAGATCGGTCTGGAAATGGCCCGTTTTGTTGATGGAGCCTTTGTGCTGCGATTCCCGATCCTCCACAACGAACATGGCTTTGTCCGGCCACTTTCCGCTGGCCAGGAATTGGCGGTAAGCCCACTGTGGAACGAATACATTCGTGAACATTTGGTGGCTACCGGGAGACGGGTCGTAGTTCATACCCAGGCCGGAAGAAAGGAAGATCCATTCCCGATAGTCGTCAGGACGTATTAACTTCCCCTCTGTGTATCGAGGCTTTTGCGAATCCGAGTTTGGAGTTTGGCCCTGCGACGCCCCTACGAATAGAAGGAGGCAAAGGGCAAATGCGGCGCCCCAAAGAATAGTTTTCTTCATGGTTCTCCACCGCCGGAATTGGGCGCCGCGCCTCACGTGGTTCTCACGCAGCGCGCCGTCCCACTGTGCTCTTCGACGCAGGGCAATATATAACGTGAGCCGTTCGGGAGGAAGGTCCTCCAGCATTTCGGTGAGGAAACTATCGCCGGCGGGAAGACTTGCGTGGCTTGGCCCGACGGGATTTCGCCTTGCCGCGGCGTGCAGGCGCCCGGCGTTTCGACTTTTTACGTGGGTGTGATTTTGCTGCCTTGGCCGCTGCGGCCATTTCTCTTCGGCGGGAGGAGGCCCAGCCGGCCATATTCACCTGGCGTCCGCGCGCGAGGGCCAGCGCGTCAGCGGGTACGTTTTCGGTGATGACGGAACCTGCGCCGACGTACGCGCCATCGCCGACGCGCACCGGCGCAACCAGCGCCGTATCGCTGCCAATAAAGACGCGCTTGCCGATGGTCGTGGGATTCTTGTGCACGCCGTCGTAGTTGCAAGTAATGGTGCCCGCGCCGATGTTCGTGCCCGCGCCGACGCGCGCGTCGCCCAGGTACGTCAGGTGCATGGACTTGACGCCTTCGCCGAGAACGCTCTTCTTCACTTCCACAAAATTTCCCACGCGCGCGTTTTCTTCCAGGCGCGCGCCGTCGCGGAGATGCGCGAACGGCCCGACCTGCGTCCCGCGCGAGAGGTGGCTCGCAATCACCATCGTGTGCGGCTTGACGAGCACGTTGTCTTCGAGCACGGCGTCAGCCAGCACGCTGCCGGTGCGAATCGTGCAGCCCGATCCGATGCGCGTTTTTCCCAGGAGTTGCACGCACGGCTCGATGCGCGAGTCCGCGCCGACGGTGACTTCCGGATCGATCAACACCGTCTCCGGCATCTCGATCGTCACGCCCGCATCCATTATGGCGGCGCGTTTGCGCCGTCGAAACACCGCATCCACAGCGGCCAAATCGGCGCGCGTGTTGCATCCAATGACTTCGTCCGGATCGGCGGCGAGGACGGCCTGCACATTCTCGCCTTTCCGGCGCAACGCCGCGATCGCGTCGGTCAGGTACAACTCTTTGTGAACGTTCTGCGGTTTCAACGATCCGAGGCACGGCCACAATTTTTCAAGAGTGAAGCAGTAGATGCTGGAATTGATCTCGCGGATCGCGCGCTGATCGCCGGTGAGCGCCGAATCCTCGACGATGGCGTCAACGGAACCGCTGTCGCTGCGCACAATTCGCCCGTAGCCCGCGGGATTTTCGATTTCTGCGGAAAGAATCGTGGCAGCGGCGCCGCTTTCCCGGTGCGCGCGCGCGAGGGCCGCGAGCGTCTCCGTGCGGATTAATGGCGCGTCGCCCGGCAGCAGGATGGCGAATTTGACGCGCGACGGGATCGCGCGCCGCGCCACGAGCATCGCATGGCCCGTGCCGCGCTGCGGCTGCTGCAACGCCGCCTTCACACCGAGTGGCGCGACCGCGGCAGTTACGTCCTCGGCCTGATGACCGACGACCGCAATCATTTCACGCGCCTTGAGCGGTTGGCACGCGCGCACGACGTGTTCAATCAGCGTACGCCCACCGGCGCGATGCAGCACCTTCGCCAGGGCGGATTTCAATCGCGTGCCCTTGCCTGCAGCCAGGATCACAACCACGTAATCAGAAGTTGCCATGCCTACATTGTCAGTGGTTCACGCCCGTTTGACAACGAACTGCGATGCCGGATTGTGCGAATGGGGCACCTCTGCAGCGCAATGCGATGGGGGCCGATTAGTCTCCGGCAGGAGCCGTGGCAGCCGCGCGGATTTGGCGATGTTCCGAGGGGGCTTCGTTATACGTCTCGGTCCACAGGGAGGAATCGGCCAGCAGGCGCGTGACGAGTTGCGTGTGCAGCGCATGTCCCGCCTTGTGGGCTTCGACGCGCGCCAGCAGCGGGTGTCCGACCAGCGCCAGGTCTCCGATCAGGTCGAGAGCCTTGTGCCGCCCGAATTCGTCCGGGAAGCGCAACGGACCATTCATGACGCCGCTCTCGTTCAGCACGATGGCGTTGTCGAGCGAGCCGCCGCGAATCAGCCCCATCCGGCGCAGCCCTTCGAAGTCCTGGACGAAGCCGAACGTCCGCGCGGGCGCCAGCATCCGGCTGAAGGATTCCCGGCTGACGCGCAACTTGACTTCCTGCGCCCCGACCGACGGGTGCGCGTATTCCACAAAACAGCGAACCTGGAAATCGTCGGCGGGATAAATCCCGATGCGCCGGCCGCCTTCGGAAACTTCCAGAGGTTTCACAACTTTCAGGTAACGCCGCCGCCTTCTCAGCCGGCGAATCCCGGCCTGCGCCAGCATCTCGATGAAGGGCTGCGCGGAACCGTCGAGGATTGGCAACTCGAGCGCGTCAAGTTCGATATACACATTGTCCACGCCGCAGGAATAGAGAGCCGCGAGCACGTGCTCGGTCGTGGAAAGCAGCACGCCCTTTTTCATCAGGCTCGTGGCGTAGCTCACTCGAGCGACGTTGCGCACGTGCGCTTCGATCTCAAAGTTGTCCAAATCCACGCGCCGGAAAACGATTCCTGTGTTGGCAGACGCGGGCACGAGTCGGAGGTGCGATTTCACCGCAGTGTGCAGCCCGACTCCCTTGGTCGAAACGGGTCTTTCAATCGTGGTCTGATAAGTCATAATCGAGCCGGAACTATAGCATCTTATGTGCCCTGATGCCATTTAGTTACTTCATTAAAATCAATAAGTTGCGACCAAACGGTAACGTATGCGTGGTAAAAAAGACACAAAAGACACCAATTAGCGTGGCCGATTCGCGTCAATTGCTCGTCTCGATCCGCCGCGGCTCCCAAAAAGTAACGACGAGCCCCCTCCGGACACGGAACTTCGGTTAGAACGCCGCCGGTGTGATTTTTGTGGCGCAGCCATTCGTTACGCCGAGCCCCGCAAGTGTGTAACACCGGGGCATCTGCAAAGTTTGCTTCTAACTTTCTTTTCCTTCGGGATCGGGGACGCCGAGTTTCGAGAGGCGGTAACGGAGTGCGTTCCGGGAAAGACCCAGGGTGCGGGCGGCCTGGCTCTTATTGCCATTGGCGCGGCGGAGGGCTTCGCGGATCGTTTCATCTTCCCATTGTTCGAGCGTCATGCCGGGCGGCAGGACGTGGACTGAAATCGAAGGAGTGCGCGCGGCGGGATCATCGAGATGAACGTCGGTAACATCAAGCATGGTACCCGAAGTTGTTCCCGGCGACGGGGCGGAAGAAAGCGTGACGCCGCGCTCGATAATGTTCTGCAGTTCGCGGACATTTCCCGGCCAATGGTAAGCCATCAATCGCTTCATGGCTTCGGGCGTGATGCTGGTGACGGACTTCGCCGATTCGCGTGCGTACCGCTCAAGAAAATAATTCGCCAGCGCGGGGATGTCTTCCTTGTGATCGCGCAGCGGAGGAATGTCGATCGCCACAACATTCAACCGGTAGTAGAGGTCCTCGCGGAAGGTGCCTTCCTCGAGCGCAGCGCGAAGATCGCGGTTGGTGGCGGCGACCAGGCGGACGTCCACTTTGTGCGTTTTCGTGCCGCCCAGGCGCTCGAATTCGCGGTCCTGCAGCACGCGCAGGAGTTTTACCTGGGTGGTCGCCGGCACGTCGCCGATTTCGTCAAGAAACAGCGTGCCTTTATCGGCCAGCTCGAATTTCCCCTGCTTGGTTCCCGACGCGCCGGAGAACGCGCCTTTCTCGTATCCGAACAGCTCGCTCTCCAGCAGGTTTTCCGGAATCGCCGTGCTGTTGATTTTGATGAAGGGGCCGGAAGCGCGCTGCGAGTGCTCGTGAATGGCGCGGGCGATCAGGTCTTTTCCGACGCCGCTTTCGCCGCCCAGCAGGACCGTGGAGTTCGTCGGCGCCACTCGCTCGACCAGCGCCAGCACCGCCTGCATTTTGTCGCTCTGCGCCACGATGTTGTCGTAGGCGTAGCGGCGTCCCAGCGCCTCGCGCAGCGAACGGTTTTCTTCGCGCAGGCGGTGCGAATCCAATTCCTTGCGAATCACCAGCACGAGCTCGGCGAGGGAGAACGGCTTCGTCACGAAATCGCTCGCGCCGATTTTCATCGCTTCGACGGCCGATTCAACCGTGCCGTAGGCC
>Ga0208981_1000113_pt1 | contig 11865 bp, 7 predicted proteins | sample MedBloCAOM1_M1_FD_187839 | JGI IMG/M metagenome (GOLD analysis project Ga0208981, IMG submission 187839) | Forest soil microbial communities from El Dorado National Forest, California, USA - Mediterranean Blodgett CA OM1_M1 (SPAdes) (version 2) | ecosystem: Environmental > Terrestrial > Soil >... | reverse complement strand
AACTGGAACAGGCCGCTAAGAGCCTGGGCGATCGGATTGCCGCGGAAACCTCCACAGCGGAGTCGGGTTGGCGCGGGTTGCTCGAAGCAGATCTCGCGGCAGCGAGCACTCGCTGGAACGACAAAATTGAGGCATCGCTCGACAACGCGGCGCGGCAGGTCGCCGACCGGCTCGCAGGGAACAGCGACGCTTCCGCGCGACAGGTGGAGCAACAGCTGCAGCAACGAATCGCCGCGATTGGCACCTCGTTTTCGCAAGCTACCGCTGAAGCAGAAAGCACCCTAAGCACACTGCGCGCATCGATTGACCAACAAATAGCCCGGAGCCAGGCAGCGATTTCCCAGTTGCAGCAGTCCCTCGAACAGGTTGAAACGCGCAAGGGCGAAATTGGGCAGGTCATCCAGTCCGCAGCGGAGGAGTTGGCGCGGCGCGGTGAAGCTCTGCTAAAGGTGCAGGGTGCGGAGATGAATCGCCAGGCGGAATCGGCCGTCGCCGGTTTGGCGGAGCGGCTACAGCCCGTCCTCGAAGCCACGGGGCTCCAAACGATCGAGCACTTGGCAACGGAACTCGAACAACGGCTGGGACCGCAAATCCTCCGCGTCACGGAAATGATGAGCAAGATTGCGTTCGACCAGGCCCAGGCCGAAAAGGCGTTCCAGGAGCATCAAACCCGGTTGTGGCAGGCTTCCGAGCGCAGTGTGCAGGACTCCGTGACGCGCTCGAAGGAAGTCCTCGCGCAGGTGGAAAAGGAATTTGCGGAATCGGTCCGGAACACGTCCACGAAGTGGTTCACGGAACTCGAGACCAAGGCAACGGAAACGAGTCACGCCACGTTCGAGGCACTGTTCAAGTCCGCCGATTGGTATGAGAAGAAGGTTCAAACGCAAATGCAATCGACCCTGGAAAAAGGGCTCGATCAGGCTGTGGCGAGCCTTCGAGGAAAAGCGGGTGATCTCTCGAGTCAATTCGCTACCGAGCTGGATCATTACAGCCGCAGCTACGTGGAACACGCGCAGACCCAGATGGGAGAAAACGCGCGGGACGTCGCGGAAAAGGCCTCACTCCAGATGAAGCAGGCCGGCGAGGCGGCTGCCGCGAGTTTCGTCGACCGCGCTGGCCAGCTAACGCACGAACAGTTCGATTTACTCAATGCCAAGGCGAATGCCTGGTTCGAACAGAATGCGGCGCGCACCGAGGCGCATACGGTGCAAATCCGTTCGAAGCTGGAGAGCGACGCGCGGATGCTCGTCGGAGAATTCCAGCGCGTCCTTACGCAGCAAACGCAGCAAGGCCTCGCTCAGGGCAAGCAGGAACTGGCCTCGCAGACCGATCAAGCCAAAGACAGCTTGCGCCTTGAGGCGCAGTCGCTTGACCGCCAATTGCGGGCCTCCTTGCAGTCGCTCAGCACACAAGCGCTGGACGAGTACAGACAGCGTCTCGAAAACGCGTCAACTTCCTGGCTATTGACCACAGTGGCCAAACTCAATCAGCAGTCCGAATCACTGATCGGCCAGCTTACGGAATCAACCGAAAAGAAACTCCGGTCGACTTGCAGCGCCGTGGTCGCTGAAATGGGCGAAACGCTCCGGCAGCGGATGGCCGGACTTTTTGCTCCCGCGGCGGCCCAGATGTTTCCCGCGCCTCCGCGTACTCCAGTGATGCCACCCCCAATCAAACCCGAGGAAGAGAAGTAACCTCGCTCGTTCGGCGCCTTTGGATTTTCGGTCCTGCGGGGGAAGCCTGTATAATAGCGCGATGCCCAATCGTGCCTACGTCAGTCTCTGGGTCCGGAATTTCACCGAGACGAACATGCTTTCCCATTTTGAGCATTTCCTCGGAACTGTCCCCCTGGCCGCCGGTCCAATTGGGTTTACTGAGTTGGTGATCCGTGCCATCGATCCGACGGAGTCGCCCCTCGAGGAATACGATCTGCGTTCCCAAGCGCTGACGCCCACCGAAATCGCGGAACTCGCGCGGGAACACGTCGCCAGCGACGTCTGCTTCGAAGTCGCAGCGCTATGGGACCTCTGGATTCGCGACACGGAATCCGCAAGTTGGAAGAAGAAACCGGAGCGGCTCCTTATCTCCTGTTTTGGGCCGGATTTCGATCAAGGAATATTTGCCGAGTCAGGTCATTTTATGGCCGATCTGGGCTTCGAACACACGTTCACAGGGCACGCGGGGTTGCTTACACCGGAAACTGGGCGTGTCGCGCAGCCCGAACATCCGGACGAGGCCCGATTCCTGATGTGGATGTCACAGCCGCAGAATTTGCGCGAATATCAGGAGAAAACGCGCGAGAATATCCAGAAGCTGATGGCGTGGATGCGCTTGGCGGAGGAAACTCTGCCGATTGAGCGAATTCGCCTGTGGTCCGAGGGAGAGGAAAACTTTGAAGCGCGTTTGGATGAAATCCTGGCTGTGCGTTAGTCTGGTCCTGGCAGTGCAGGGCCGATCCGCGCAAGTGACGCCGCAGAAGGCTTCGACAGGCGCCCCGCACACCACCGTGCGGCGGGGGGTGAATGAAACGTTGCTGGCGGGGCTGCGGCCCGGGCGCGATACGTTAGCTATGGCGGAAAAGCGGTTCAAATTGAAGAGCCGCGCCGAAAGTCAGGAATCAGGAATCAAGGAATGGCGGGATGACTGCTCAGGGCGCTCCATCCGCCTCGAACTGGACGCAAAATCCACAATCCAAAGCGTCACGATCACCACGCTCGGTTTTCAAGAGGGCAAATGCGGTGATAAGCGTGTGGAGTTTCTGGATCCGAAGAACTGGGTGACCGGAGTTGGCCTGCGCATCGGCGACCCGCAGGATCGCATCATCGATTTTTATGGCGAGCCGAATGCGAGCGGTCCTGCCTCAAAGAACGGTCAAGAACTGGAATTGATGTCCTATCAATTTGATTGGGCCGGGTCCGACGTTCCTCAGGCGATGGAAGTGCTTTGCGCACGGGATACGGGACGCGTGGTTGAGATTACACTCGCGTTTCCGAGCTCTTAATTTGCACGTATTTTTTGTAGCCCGCGTCCCCGACAGGGCCGGGATGCCTAGCCCGCGCTTTTGACACAGGTTTATTCTTAAGTACGGCAGAAAACCCTCGTCCCAGCCCGACCGGGACGAGCTAGAATCAAATGGATACCAAGACTCGGCGCATGGTCACGGCACTGGTGGTGGGAGTGGTGGCGTTTTTGCTTGTTGGATGCAAGTCAGCGCAGCAAACGACACCCGCGGAAGCAGCGGCCCCGCCCGCTGTGCCGGCGGCGGTTCCGGAGAATCAGCAAGTGGCGGAAGCTGTGTTGGGCAAACAGGCGGAAATAGTCGCCCAGGGAGACTTGGCGCGGAATGGGTCGGAGCAATTGCTGGTGGTAAACCGGTTTGAGAAGGCCGCGCGCGGGGCCGTTGGGCCGGAAAATCCATCCCCGATATTCGTTACGCGCGCAGTGATCGTTCAGAAAGGCGACGGGAAGTGGGCGGAGGAGCTGCGCTGCGATGAGCACCTGAAAAATCCGAGAGGGTACCTCGGAGGGTCCCCTGCGTTTCCCGTCACGGGCTGGTGGCTCGAACTCGAGCCGGATACCGGTCAGGGTCTCGAGTTGCGATTCACGCCCGCCGGGCCCGGCGAAGAACATTCGTCAGATGCAGTTGAAACCGGCCGGACAATCGCCATACGTTGGAATACAAAAGCGAAACGCTATCAATCGCTCGACCAGTCTCATAGAGGTTACCTGGGTGAGGTACCCGCGCTGGAGACCCCGCAGTCGATTCTAAGATGAGCGCAGCAGCAAACACTTTGGCAGGTTCCGCAGCGAAGACCAAGCACAAGCGTGTCTCCGGATGGGCGCAGCTCACCCGTCTGTACCCATACGTCCGCCGGCATAGGGGCGAAGTAATTCTCGGAATGCTGACACAAATCGGCATGGGAATTACGGGAACACTGCTGCCTCTGATGATCGGCGCCATCGTGGATTGCATCAAAGGCGCCGAGGCTCCCTTGGCGCAGCTCGGCCGGCTGACGCAGATTTCGTTGGGCTTCCTGCTGCCCTACTACCATCCAAAGAACGCCCACACGCTCGCGATTTTCTGTTCGGCGCTCATCATCGTCTGCGCCATCCAGGGAATTTTTTCGTACGCGACGCGTCAGATTCTGATCGGGCTGTCGCGAGACATCGAATACGACCTGCGAAACGACCTGCTCAACAAACTGGTGTTGATGGAACCTGAGTTTTACGTGCGCAATCGCACGGGCGAGTTGATGTCGCGATGCACGAACGATCTGAACTCGGTGCGCATGGTGCTCGGTCCGGGAATCATGTATAGCGCCAACACGTTCGCCACCATGGTGCTCGCCGTGGTCCTGATGTTCTGGATTTCTCCCCGGCTCAGCATTTACGTTTTACTTCCCGTCCCGGTGGTTGCCGTCACGGTGTGGGTCTTTGGCCGGCAGATTCATGCGCTCTACGGAAAAATCCAGGCGTCGCTCGCCGTGCTTTCCGCAAAGGCACAGGAGAACCTCGCGGGCATGCGGGTCGTACGCGCCTACGTGCAGGAGGAAGCCGAGATTCGCGGCTTTGACCAGCCGAACCGCGAATACATCGATCGCAACCTGCGGCTTATCTATTTTTGGAGCCTGTTTATGCCGCTGCTCCAGATGCTGGTGGGGCTGACGTTCGTCCTCGTGCTCTGGCAGGGCGGCAGCCAGGTGATTTTGAGCCGCATTACACTTGGCGAACTCATCGCGTTTTATACTTTCATGACGCGCCTGATATTTCCAATGATTGCGCTGGGATTTGTGACCAACATTTTTCAGCGAGGCGGCGCTTCGATGGGCAGGCTGAACTACATTCTCGATTCGGAACCCAAGATCAACAATGCAGCCGTCGTGCCAGGCAGAACGGCGGAAATCCGCGGCGAAATTGAATTCCGGAATCTGACTTTTACGTACCCGACCGCGCGCAATGATATGGACGGAACGAACGGAAACGGAACTGCCGCAGTGAACAAGCCTGTGCTGCGCGATATCTCCCTGCATGTCCCGGCAGGATCCATCCTGGCGATTGTCGGCCCCACGGGAAGCGGTAAATCCACCCTGGCTGCGCTGATCGCGCGGCTCTGGGACGTGCCGCCCGGAATGCTGCTGATCGATCGGCAGCCGATCCAGGAGTGGCCGCTCGAAACGTTGCGGCGGGCGGTGGGTTACGTGCCCCAGGACACGTTCCTGTTTAGCGAAACACTGCGTGAAAACATTGCCTTCGGCGTCGAGAGCGCCACTGACCAGCAAATTCATGACGCCGCCGAGGTCGCCAGCATCGCCGCTGAAATCGGCGAGTTCCCCGCGAAGTTCGACACGATGGTGGGCGAGCGCGGCATCACGCTCTCGGGCGGCCAGAAGCAGCGCTCGGCCATTGCGCGCGCGGTGATTCGCGATCCCAAAATTCTGATTTTGGATGACTCTCTTTCCAGCGTGGATACCGGAACCGAGGAGCGCATCCTGAGGCGCCTGGAGTCCATCCTGCGGCAGAGGACGACGATACTGATTTCCCACCGCGTCTCGACGGTGCAGCACGCCGACCAGATTGTGGTGCTGCGCGACGGCCGGATCGTCGAGCGCGGCACGCATGCCGAGCTGCTGGAGCGCGGCGGCTATTATGCCGATCTATATCAGAAGCAATTGCTCGAAGAAGAGTTGGAACGCGAATGAGCGACTTCCGGGAAGAAGAGGCTCTAGGAAAGGCTTACGACTCGCAACTCTTGCGGCGGCTAATGGGCTATTTGCGGCCGTACCAGGGGAGCGTTGTCTTCGCGGTGTTTTTGACGCTGCTGGTCGGGCCGCTCGAAGTCGTCGGGCCTTACCTGTTCGGGTTCGGGGTTGACAGGTATATCGTACCCGGGACGAATGGTTCGCTTCCCGCAGCGGATGCCTTGCGCGGCGTCAGCCTCGTATCGCTCGGATTCCTTGCCGCTTTGCTCTTAAGCTTCGCCGTGCAATATCTGCAAGTCCGCATCATGCAAAACGTGGGCCAGCAAACACTCTACGACCTGCGGAAGGAAGTATTCGAGCGCCTGCAGCGCCTTCCGATGAGTTTCTTCGATCGCACACCCGTGGGTCGGCTGGTGACGCGTGTGACCACTGACGTGGATGCGCTCAACGACCTCTTCGCCGCAGGCATCGCGGCCATGGCCAACGACGCCATCGTGCTGCTCTGCATTGGCGCGGTGATGATGTGGATGAACTGGCGGCTGGCGCTGGCGACATTCGCGGTGCTGCCGATGATCCTGATCTCCACGTGGATTTTCCGCGATCGCGTGCGGGACGCGAACCGGCGCATCCGCACGGCCATTGCCCGGATCAATGCGTTCCTGCAAGAACACATCAGCGGAATGAGCATCGTGCAACTGTTCAACCGGGAACGAAAATCAAGCGAACAGTTCGCTGAACTGAATCGTATTCACATGGAGGCGTACAAGGACGCCATCCTGGCCTTCGCCGTATTTTTCCCCGCGGTCGAATTGTTCAGCACAACGGCGATCGCGGTCGTGTTCTGGTACGGCGGGTTGCTCTCATTCGCCGGCGCGGTGAAAGTAGGAGTGCTCGTTACCTTTATGCAGTTCGCGCAACGCTTCTTCCGGCCCATCCAGGACCTGAGTGAAAAATTCAATATTCTGCAATCCGCCATGGCGGCGTGCGAACGAATTTTCAAATTGCTCGACGAGCCGCTGCCGGCTCCGCCCGCCGAAGCCTCCCTGCCGCTCACCGCTCCTCGCGGCGAAATCGAATTCCGCAAGGTGTGGTTTGCATACACCGGCGGCGCAAATCCGCGCGAGGAAGACTGGGTGCTGCGCGATGTATCCTTCCGCATCGCGCCAGGCCAAACGCTTGCCATCGTCGGCCACACCGGCGCCGGAAAAACCACGCTTATCCAGCTCCTGCTGCGCTTTTACGAAATTCAGCGAGGCGAAATCCTTCTGGATGGCGTGGACATTCGCCGGTACGCCGTGCACGACCTGCGGCGCCAATTCGGTATCGTCCTCCAGGACCCGTTCCTGTTTACCGGCACCCTCGAATCGAATGTCCGGCTGGGCGATGAAGAAATTGGCCACGCGCGCGTGGAGGCCGCCCTGCGCGAAGTGGGACTCGGCTCTCTTCTGGACACGTTGACGGAAGGCGTCAAAACGAACGTCAGCGAGCGTGGCGCGACATTTTCCGTCGGCCAGCGGCAACTAATTAGTTTTGCGCGCGCTCTTGCGCGCAATCCCAGGTTCCTGATCCTGGATGAAGCGACATCGAGCGTGGACACGAAAACCGAAGCTCTGATCCGTGAGGCGTTGGATCGCCTGCTCGAAGGCCGCACCGCTATGGTCATTGCGCACCGGCTCAGCACCATCCAGCATGCCGATCGCATACTCGTATTCCACAAAGGAAGGCTTCGAGAGCAGGGTTCGCACCAGGAATTGCTCGCCCTGCGCGGGATTTATTACCGCCTTTACCAGCTTCAATACAAGGATCAGGAGCTGCGCTCGTCCTTTGAACCAGCGGGCAGCGGAGCGGGCACTTCGTTGCCCGCCGACGATTAGGCGGTCATTCCTGCGCGCGAAGTGATGCCACCCACACAAATTCTCATCTCCGCCGGCGAAGCATCCGGTGACATGTATGCGGCGCGTTTGGCAGAAGCTTTGCGCGCGCGGGCGGGCGTTCATCTTTACGGAATGGGCGGGCCGCGCATGCGGGAAGCGGGAGTCGAACTGGTAGCCGATTGCGCGGAAGTGTCGCTGGTCGGAATCGTTGAAATTGCCAAGAAGCTCCCTGCGTTGAATCGCGTGTGGAAACGCCTGATCGGAGAGTCCGCACGAAGGAGGCCTCGTTTTGCGATCCTCACCGATTTCCCCGGCTTCCATTTGCGCCTCGCGCGGGCATTGAAGCAGCAAGGCGTGCAAAATATCTATTTTGTTTGCCCGCAATTCTGGGCGTGGCGGCCGTGGCGCGCGAACCTGGTGCGCCGTCGATTCGTGCGCGGGCTCTGCATTTTCCCATTTGAACAAGATTGGTATCGCGCGCGCGGGGTAACGGCGGATTTTATCGGGCATCCCCTGGTGGGGAATGTGGCCGCAAAAAGATCGCGTGAGGAGTTCGCGGCATTTTTCGGATTGGATGCCGCCAAACCAATCGTCGCCGTCTTGCCGGGAAGCCGCGCGGGAGAAATCGCGCACCACATGCCACCTCTCGTGCAATCCTGCCATCTAATAGCACGGAGCTACCCAGTGCAATTTGTTCTGGCGCTCGCCCCCGGCATGGGTAAGGCGCAGATATCCTGTTATCTGAAGCCGGAGGTCCAATTGTGCGTGGTGGAAGACGCGACCTACGACGCACTGGGCGCGGCGGACGTGGCTATTGTCTCGAGCGGAACAGCAACGGTCGAAGCAGCGCTGATGGACACGCCCATGATTGTGATTTACCGGCTCGCGCCCGTCACTGCCGCGATCGCTCGCTGGCTGGTGCGTACGCCGATGTTTGCGATGGTCAACTTGATCGCCGGGAAGCGCGTCGTTCCGGAACTCGTTCAGAAAGATTTCACGCCGGCAAGAGTGGCTAGTGAGGTGATTCGACTGCTCGATTCGCCGCAACTCCGGTCAGAAATGCGCGGAGGGCTCGCCGACGTAAGAGAAAAACTGGGGCCCCCCGGCGCCATCGAACGGGCAGCGGACATTATCGCCGCCATGCTGGCGAATCCTGCCGCAAAGGGGTAATGATCTAGCTTGATAGTAGACATGCCCGCGCCGTCCCGACAAACACGGGACGGCGCGGCCGCTACAATAACACCACGTAGTTGGGAGTGTTGCCTTTGTAGCGGCCGCCCGGCTCCTGGGCGGGCAGCGGTTTTTTCGCCGCACTGGGACTGGCAACTCGATGCGACAAGTTGGTATCCTATTGGTTCAAGTGCTCGGTCATATTGAAAGGCGCGCCAGGTTCATGTTCAAGTTTCGATACTTCTTATTAGCCGCGTTAGTGGTGTCCCTTGCTGGTTCGGGATTCTCTCAAGCTCCCGGGCAGGGACAAGGTCCGGGCCGGGGCGTTGCTCCGGTGCAGTCCCGTCCTTCAACCGCCTTTCGCGCGACCAACTATGAGATTCGGGCGTCGCTGGACGCCGTCGGGCGGGTGATGACCGCGCAGGCAAAAGTTGATTTTGCGGCGGATGAGCCCTCGACCATCGTGGATGTCGAATTGAGCCAGACCCTTCGAGTGAACGAGGTCCGCGACTCCGCCGGCAAACCATTGGCCTACGACAGGGATGAAATCACCCCACGGAAATTGCGCGTCACGCTGCCGGATTCGGTGCCGGTGGGGGGAAAAGTCACATTGCAATTCGAGTATGCGGGGCCGCTCTCAAGCAGAGGAACCAGCTCGGATGAGGGCGTGCAGTTGGCGCACATTGACAAAGACGGCGGATACCTGCTGCTTCCGGCGCGCTGGTTCCCGCTCACGGACTTCCCCACGAACCGCTATACAGGCGTTTTCCAGATCGAAGTTCCCGGAACAATGGCCGTCGTCGGTACAGGCACATCGGCCGGAGCGCCGACGTCTGTCACACCCAAAATTTCTCCTGCCCCAGCCATTGCGAACTCGAGATCCGCAGCTCCCACGTCGCCCTCGACCGCCCCGCCGGCTCCTTCGATGGAAAACGAACGCTTACTGTACACCTTCCGCGTGGAGAAACCCGAGGCTGCCGGAACATTTGTCATCGCCCCGCTACAATTGAGCCCGGTGCGCGCGGAGGGCGTGACATATTCAGTATTCACGCCCGCGGCGATGGCGAACACGGCGCAAAGTTACGCGGACACGCTCGCGCATATCCTGGACGATTTCAATGGCCGGTTTGGTCCGCTGCCGGAGTCCGGTATGAAGATCGCGCAGCTCCCGGACGGGACCGTGGCCGGGTATGCGGCGCCGGGGTTGTTACTGGTGGGCGCGCACCAATGGACGGCTCAGCCGAACGCGCGTCTGCTCGCAAACCTCGCGGCGCAACAATGGTGGGGAAATCGGGTGGCGGCCGCGTCCCCTTCTGACGTATGGGTCACGGTAGGATTGGCGCGCTACTCTGAAGGGCTGTACGTCGAGGAAATTTCGGGCAAAGAGGCTCTGAACAAAGCACTCGAGGATTTTGCCGTGGGCGCGCTGATGTTCGATGACTCCGCTCCGATCGCCCAGGCCGGGAGGCTGGAGCCGGAATCAGAGGACTATCGCTCTGTGGCTGTGAACAAGGGAGCGATGGTGTTCCATATGCTCCGCGCGCAGCTTGGCGACGCAAACTTCTTCGCGCTGCTCAAGGATTTCTATGCGCGGTACTCCGGCAAAGCCGCGCACATCGAGGATTTTGAAAAATTGGCGGAGGCCCACGCGGGGCAAACCGCTGCTCCAGAGTTCTCGCTAGGAAACGCCGCCCCAACCGCCCCCGCGGGAGCGGTGAATTTGCGGCCCTTCTTTACACAGTGGCTGCGTTCAACCGGCGTCCCGGAATTCAGCCTGGAGTACGTCACGTACCGGACCAAGAAGGGATTCCGAATCGTCGGCAAGGCCAAACAAAACCTCGAGCTTTTCAACATGGACATCGAGATCCAAGTTCAGACGGAAGGAAACCCCGAACTCAAGACCATCCAAGTCGCCGGCAAGGAATCCGCGTTTACCGTGGAGACGTTCGGGCGGCCGAAACCAAACGGCATCATCCTGGATCCGCACAACTTCATTTTGAAATCGAGCCAGCGGCTGCGCGTCCGCGGGATCATCGCTCGCGGAGAATCCCTCGCCGAGCTGGGCCGCTATTATGATGCCGTGCAGCAATACCAGCGCGCACTGGACCTCGAACGGAACAATGCTTTGGCGGAATTCCGCATGGGTGAGGCGTTCTTCTATCAAAGGAATTACGCCGCGTCAGCGCAATCGTTCCGCGACGCGCTCGAGGGCAGCACGGACTCCACTACCCGTTGGACGGAAGTGTGGTCGCACATTTACCTTGGCCGGATCTACGACATTACGAACGACCGCACGCGCGCGGTCAACGAATACAGCAAGGCCAAGCAAACTGGGGACGATACCGGCGGCGCGCAGGCCGAAGCGGAAAAGTCCTTGAAGAAACCCTACTCCGAAACCGCATCGTGACGCGCCTCAATAGCCGGACAGCCCGGTCAGCCGCGGATTTTCGATTCCCTTGTGCTGGATGAGGACCTGGAATTTTTCGCCCAAGCCCTCCGGATGGATCAGGTTTTTCAGCAACAGGCGCGCGCGCAATTTCTCGACTTCCGATTGCCCCGGCTCGTAAAGATCCGCAAATTCATTCGCCTTGCCCAACGCGACCAGAAATTGCGACTGCGTGACCAACCCCGTTCGTTGCAGACCTGTGCGGCATCCCCACACTTGCAGGGCAGTGAAATTCACGTGTGAAGTCAGGTCTTGTTCCCCCGGCGCGTCGAGAACGTTTTCCATGACCCTGTGGCCGCGATAAGCCAGCAGCGTCCCTCGATTGTGCCGTTCATCGTAGAGAGCGCGCGCTTCCTGGCCGTAGTCGATGGTCATGACGAACCCTCGGCCAAGCGTGCGTCCCGCATTTTCGATCCAGGCGCATGCGTCCAGGCACGCCTCCGCTTGCTGACCTTCCGGAAGCGCAATTCCTTGCTCGCTGAAATATTGTTCGATCGCAGGCGTGTGCGGCTCGCGAAGCACCTCGATGAACTTGCCGCCTTCAAATCCCACGTATATTTCGCGCAATTGGCCGCGATCGATCACAACGCGGTGCGTGGGCAGTGCATCCAGCAATTCGTTCGAGAAAATGCATCCATTGGGGATCTCTTCCGGGACTTCCGCGCAACTTGAAACG
>Ga0208981_1000112_pt1 | contig 11876 bp, 8 predicted proteins | sample MedBloCAOM1_M1_FD_187839 | JGI IMG/M metagenome (GOLD analysis project Ga0208981, IMG submission 187839) | Forest soil microbial communities from El Dorado National Forest, California, USA - Mediterranean Blodgett CA OM1_M1 (SPAdes) (version 2) | ecosystem: Environmental > Terrestrial > Soil >... | reverse complement strand
CGCGGATTCGCGTTTGTGGAAATGCCCAACGATGCGGAAGCAGCGAAAGCTATTTCCGGCCTCGACGGAAAAGAAGTCGGTGGGCGCAATCTGAAGGTGAATGAGGCCCGCCCAAAGTCCGCATCCAGCGGGCCGCGGGGCGGAGGTGGTGGCGGGTTCGACCGGGACCGCGGGGGCGAACGGGGCGGCGAACGGGGCGGCGACCGGGGCCGTGGCGGGAAGCAGGGCGGCCGATTCTCGAACGAGGATTACCGCGATAGCGCGCGACAGCCGCGCGAGCCGCGCTGGTAGCACGAAACAGTGCTTTTGCCGGACACCCGGCAACTTGTCTAGCGCGAAATTCAAGGAGATTCGATGACAACCTCTAAATCTACGTTCCAAAAGCGCCAAAAAGAAATGAAGAGGCAGGAAAAACAGCGCATGAAGGCGGAGCGCCGCGCGCAGAAGAAAATCGATGGCCCTTCGGGAAGTGGACCATTGATCGAACCTTTCATCGATCCTTTGGGCGCGCCGGACTTCCGCACTCCAGACTCCGACACGCAGGATTAAGCGGAAATTTCCCATGTCTTCCCTCCAAATTCACCGATGATCATGCGGGAAGCTGCCGGTATGGCCGTAGCATGCCGAAATGCATTATGAATTTCCCAGGCGTTTCTACCGGTATTCGCGGGCATTTCGTGAATCAGTCCGCGAGAGAAGCCTGACCTCCGCCTCCTGTTTGGATTGCCCCGCCGGAGCATTCCTATACTGACGGTATTACTATAAGAAAATTCCTTGACTTAATAACTAACCAATATAAATTGTCCAGATGTCTTCTGACCTCGCCTTGGCTTTATGTGCCTTTGGGATTGGAATCGTCGCTGGGTTGCGGTCGCTGACGGCTCCCGCCTGTGTGAGTTGGGCCGCGCATCTCCATCGGCTCGATCTGCGCGACTCCCGCCTGGCGCTGCTCGGTTCCACGATCGCTGTCTTCGCGGTTTCCGCGCTGGGTCTTGGAGAACTGATCGCGGATAAATTGTCTTTCGTGCCGAACCGGACGAGCCCTTTTCCATTGGCTTTCCGCGTCCTTTCGGGAGCGCTTTGCGGCGCCGCGCTTTGCATCTCGGCGAATCGTCTCCTTTTGCAGGGGACCTTGCTCGGCGGGCTAGGCGGCATCAACGGCGCGTTCGCGGGCTTTCACGTGCGGCGGCTGTTGGTGAATTATTTGAAAATCAATGACACGGCGATCGCGCTTGCCGAAGATGCGCTGGCCATCGGCGCGGGATTGTTCCTCGTTTCTCGATTCTGAATTCACAAGGCGAAGAACGGCGTCTCAATACCGCTCGACGCCGTTTCCGCCCTTCGGGAAAAGTTCCGTGCCGTCGGACAGCGACACCTTCTCCAGGCGAAGAACCTTCAGTCCATTTTTCGACCGGTACCCAACCAGAATGACCTCGTCGCGAGGCTTCAGGGTATTTCTGTTCCAGCCCGCCGCTCGTGCCAGAATGTTCGGACTGTTCAGCTCGCCCTGCCAGTTCTCGGCGCTGCCGTCGTCTTTCTTTACGTCGAGCGAAATCTCGACGTGCGGATTGCCGAAGTGGAAATCCGTAACGATTCCTTTGATCGTAACTAGCTTCGTCGTGTCGTAGCCTGCGGTGCCATGGTGCGCGAACCCCTGCATAGGAGCTAGGAGAGCAACAGCAACGACGAGAAAGACGGCCAATGTTACTCTCACACGGATACTCCAGAGTAGTCTGGGGCGGATGTTACCGGAAATGAACGGACAGGACAATTCTCGGAGCCTCGCGTCTCTATGTGCTGGTGTCCAGATAGGCGAAGCGCCGAGGTTGCCCAGCCCTGTCCGTCAGCAAGTTTAGTTTTTCCAGTATCCGCGCTTCCTCAGGCCTTGCTTCTTACCCACTTGATCCGATCCTCGCGAAAGCCGCTCCACGCTTTAGTTCGCGGCCAAGGCAGGCGCGATGTCGGATTGTTTGACGGTCGTGCCGTGGCCGCCGGCAATCAAGGCGCCATTAATGCTGTATTTTCTCAGGAGCTCACCCACGGAGGCCGTGGCTTCCGAACGCTCGATCGGACCGCGGGGTGAGACGAGATCAGTGACATACACAATGTTACCTGTGACTATGTGTCCGATGAGCATGCCTTGGACGTGCGGATTAGCAATGTAATACAGGTGAATTTCCGACGTGTCGTCCTTGAGCGTCATCTGGTCCTTGACCTCGACAATTTCCGGTGTCCGAGGCTTCTTCTGTAGATCGTCAGAAACGACCGTATGGGGTGACCTGACGTCCTTTTCAAAGTAAGCCTTGTCCGGGCTCGGAACGATCACCGTCGCGCCTTCGGCTACATAGGTTCGCATGCCGCCGGTATGGTCCATGTGGTGATGAGTCAAGACGAGATACTTGATCGGCTTGCCCGGGTACTTCGCTTTCGCCGCGTCGATGACCCAACGCGATTGCAACTCACCATAAGGGGCATCGAAGATGACCAGATGGTCCTTCATCGCGATGATCAGATTGTTGGCTCCTCCACCCTCGACATGTTGCACGTTCGGCGCAAGCTCGACCAGCTTGAGGCCGCCGCCGTTGGGGAAAATGATGTTGTCAGTGTCGCTGAACCTCGTCAGGAAGAGCCGCCGCATGACCCATTGATAGGGCACGTCGCTCGTTGCCGGGGGCTTGGCCGCCGCTTGAATCGCCTCGGGCACGGCAAACGCGTCGGCCGCGATTGCGGGATTGGCGGTGACTTCCCGATAGCTGAGTTTTGCTACATCGACGTCACCGATCCGATAAGACAGCGACTCGGCGATCTGCGCCCCGCCAACCGCTTTCCAGTCCGCGAGCACGAGATCGTAGTTCAAATCGCCGTGGATGTTGTCGTCATCTCGCGTGCGGATCGCGGCAGGCAGATGAGTCTTGCGATCGAACAAGATGGTGAATGTCGTCGCGCCGTCAGCGAACGAGACCGCCGGCAGCGACTGCTCACCGAGCTTTTGGGACCCCGCGGAGGTGACGTGGCTCGAATCACCCATGGCCTTGACGAGTAGCCACGGCGACGAGCGCTCGAGTTCCCGCAGTTGCGCGGCCTCGCGGATGCGCGACATTGGCTGGCTGCCCTTGTCATCCGTGACATAGCCGAGCGCGGACAACAAAGTCTCTGTGTATTTCAGTCTCACTGGCTCCGGGTATTTCTGATCGCGGTCCCAAGCGGTGCGCGCCTGACCCTTGGCGAGATCCCAGGTAATCGCGAACGTCGCATCCCCGAGGAATCGCGGTTCTCCATCGGCAGCGAAGGACTGCCCTGGCTCCCAGAACTTGGCATCACCTTTGATGGCGAGGCCCTTCAATCCGCGCAGCGCATCGGCGCCACCTTGTGCGGCGACGGCCTGCTTGACCAGATTGTCGCCACTTCCTTGAGCGAACACCGGCTGCTGTTGGCTCATCGCCAGCAGCAATGCCACAACCGAAAGAACGTATTTCATGGCGCTTCCTCCCTTTTCTTGATTGTTAAGCGGGAATGTCCTTTTTGATCTCCGGGCTGACCGCCAACATACAACTACCGCGTCCAGAACGCAATGTTCCGGCCCAGTTTTTAATGTGTTGTGCTCCCAGCCGCGTAGCGGAGTCAATTTCTGCTCCCAACGAAAATTCCCAAACCGAAGCTTACAAATGATTTTCGCCGGCGGGTTCCGCCTGATCAAGGTGCCTCTCCGGGATTGACTCCCACATTTCGAGAAGACGTCTTCATGGGAAGTGGGAGAACCCAGGTCAGGTGGGCGTCGGTGCAGGTGCTCGCAGAAGTCATCGGTCCTGGCCAGTGGCATAGAGATCGTAGCGTAGTCTAATCGAATTCTCATATCGTAATTCTGAGTTGACCATTAGGAGTGGTACTATCCGCAAGTGGCCACGGCCCAGGGGTGATGAAATCATGGGCCACACAAGATAAGAGAACGCCCGCCTGACGGCGCGAAAAAATCAGAGGAGCGAACCATGAACTCACTACTCAGGGCTCTTGGTTTGGTACTTGTGTTCACGTTATCTAGCTACGGTGCTTCAGTGGGGACAATATCGGGTACGGTGAAAGGCCCGGACGGTTCGCCATTCAAGGGAGCTTTTGTGCGGGCCCAGAACGAAAAAAGCAAAGTGACGGTAAGTGTCCTGTCCGACAAAAAAGGGGAATACCGGATCCAAAACCTTACGGAGGGAAAATATCAGGTCCGGGCGACGGCGATGGGCTACAAGAGCGACCCGCGCGCTGACGTGACGGTGGATGGGGCGCAGCCCGTGTCATTGGATTTCGCCATGCAGAAGGGGGTAGTGCGTTGGTCTGACCTCTCGATTCATCAGGGCGAGACACTGTTGCCGGACGACCCGGGGAAAACAGTGTTGTTTACCAGATGCATGAGTTGCCATGGACTTCAGACGAAGATAGCCGGGACGCGCCGTGATGAGGATGGTTGGCGCAGCGCTGTCGCCTTGATGCGAGACCGTGTTGGGGGCGTGGGAGATCCGCGAATTACGGATCAGGATACGAATAAAATTGTCCCGTACCTCAATCGAGTGTTCGGCGTGGATTCGGAATTTTCACGCTCTCCTGCCGAGCTTCCCGGATATGAGAAAGCCAAGCACGCAGAGTTCAGCGACGAGGCTTTGAAGATGATTTACGTGGACTATGATCTGCCGGGACCGGGCCGCATCCCCTGGGACGCGAATCCATACAACAAAGGGAATGTTTGGTTGGCCTTTGCATGGACGGCGAATCGAATCGCCAATCTCAACCCTGAAACCGGCAATATTCAGGAGTGGAGCGTCCCACCCGCGTCACGCCCCAGGAGAGCGCTGCACGTTCATTCAGTAATAGAGGCTCCGGATGGGATGGTATGGTTCGTCGAAGATACGCAGTGCAAGCTGAGTAAGTTCGATCCTGAAACGCAGAAGTTTACCGACTACGAGCCCCCTTCTTGCAAACAAACGGGGAGTGGGCCAGAAAAACTAGGAGGAGGAGCAGGGAGCGTCCGGATGGATCGCCTGGGGAATCTATGGGCGAACGGCGGCAACCTGTGGCGCTTTGACCCCAAGACAGAAAAATTCACGGAATTTCCTGAGGGAGGGCACGCGTACAGCTTAGAGCTTGATAAAAAAGAGGGCAACGTCTGGTTCGCGCAACTCGAGGAGGGGAAGATCGGGAAGGTCGACGTCAAGACACTAAAACTTACCAGATGGACTCCGCCGGCAAGTGTGAGGCTTGCTTCCATCAATAAAGACCAGCCTGAAGAAATCGGAAATACCCAGACTCATCCCAAGAGCGCAGGCCCACGGCGGATCACATCAGACTCCCAGGGGATCATATGGTTTGGTGAGTGGTGGGCGGGTCAGATTGGCCGCTTCGACCCTAAAACAGAAACCTTCAAGGAATTCCCGTTGCCCGACCCGGACCCAACGCCGTACGGAATTGGTGTCGATCGCAACGACTTTGTTTGGTACAGCTCGTATAATGACGACATTCTTGGGCGCCTGGACCCCAAGACGGGCGCGGTTGTTGAATTTCCGTTCCCCTATTCGGGAAATGGCATTCGGGAACTCCTCCCTGACTCTGAGGGGCGGATGTGGTACGGCACACCCTTCAACAATAAGGTTGGCTACTTTATTCCACCCGAAGAACCGAAAACAGTATCGAAGAAATGATTTAGGCAGGTGGGCCAGGGTTTGAGTGGATTTTGAACTGTCAGGTGCGCAGCACCCAGGCTTTTCAATCGTGCGGCTTTCCTCGTCTGATAGGCCGGATTCATTCTTTCCCTGAAGCAATCGTCCCGCCCTTCCTGTGCGCGCAAACGGCGCCAGGCCGAATTGACACGCCCGCCGGGGCCGGAGCAAACTTGTGCGACAAAAGTCAGGGGAGGTCGAAATGAAACTTCGCATCGTGGGATTGGGATTGGCGGCAGCTGGCGCAATCGTGCTTGGCGGCGTGGTGCTCGCTCAAAACGTACCGGAGCAATTCGTCGTGAGCGGCAAAGCCGCCGAAAAAATTCAGGATTTCACCACCATCAATCTGGCCACCGCGGAGCGTATTGCCGATTCCTGCGAGAAGGCCGCCGCCACCGAAGGCGTGCAGATCAGCGTCATGGTGCTTGATAATGACGGGAACCATGTGTACATGGATCGCATGGACGGTCAGGGCTATCTCAATATCGTGACCGCCGACATGAAGGCGCGCACCGCGCTCATGGATCGCGCACCGAGCAAGCTCCGTATGAACCGGGTGATCGAGGATCCGACCCAGGAACTTCAGCAGATGCAACTCGGCTTGTTTGCGAATTCTGGCGGGCTTCCCATCGTCGTCAACAAACAGTTGATCGGCGCCGTTGGCGTCGGCGGTTCCGCTCCACACCCGCCCGTGTGGAGCGACGAAATTTGCGCGCACAAGGCGCTGACCGAAGTGATCGGGCCATCGGTCCCGCCGCTGGTGCAAGACCTTCCGGCGCGCGCGAACCCCAATCCAGGCAATGTGCCGGTTCCACGCTTTGTCGCCGCCACGCCGCCCAAGTCGAGCCTGCCTGAGGAATTCGTAGTCGGCGGCAAGGGAGCGGGTAACGTCTTTGACGGCAATCAGATTTCGCTCGCGGCAGCTAAGAAGATCGCCCGCGTCTGTCGTGACTGGGCGGCGTCGAAGGACGGCACGATGTCGCTCTACATCATCGATAATGCCGGGGAGTTCGTGCACATGGAGCGCATGGACGGCCAAGTCTACAACAACATCCGCACCGCGCTATTGAAGGCGCAGACCTCGCTGAAGACGCGGCAGCCCACATCCATTGCGGCCGCGCAGCTCAAGAACAATCCGAACGGCATTGCGCGGCAAACCACATATTTTAATCTGTTCACGAACTCGGGCGGCCTCCCGATCGTAGTCGACGGGCAAATGATCGGCGCCATCGGAGTCGGCGGCGGCGCGGGCGGCGGCGATGAGAATTGCGCCATCGAGGGTCTGAAGGCGACATTCGGCGAGCACGTCACGCTGCCGGTCTATCCGGCCGCGGCGGGAGGCACCCGCCCGGGCTGAGCGAATCGCGCTGAACGCGTCGTGACGCCCTCTTCGATAGCGGCTCCCAATGACGGAGAGCAAAAGACCCCTCAGAAGGAATCATTCCCGGCTATATATCGCTTTGATGCGGCTCACGTCGCCGTCTGACAGCCCAGAGACCGCCGCAATGTCGTTCCTGGAGCGGATTTGCGCCCGAAAGCGGCCGAAATACTCGACGACGTCTCCGCCATACCCGAAGTAATACATGATGTCGCGGAAATCACGCGTGTGCGCTAACCCCAGCGCGTGGCCGAGTTCGTGCAGACACGTTAAATAGACGATGCTGTCGCGCAGAAGCATGTCTCCTCTGGCGCGCCGCGCGATATCCTGACCCAACGATTCCACGTCGGGCCGTATGTAGACGGCCGCTCCACGGTGGCCTCCAACAATCAGCGGGCGCATCTCCCCGTACTCGCCGCCATTGGGTTCTGCCCAGTAAAGTCGAATGAGCGCCAGAGATTCGGGCGCAGCCTTGAGTCGAAGGCTTTTCGCGGCGCTGCGCTGCCACGCCTCCAAGGCCCATAGCGCGAGTTCTCGATCCGATGAGCGATAACCGGTCTGCCCGCTGCCCTCCGCGATGAAGTAGGTGATAGGGTCCTTCGCATCAAGAGCCCTCGGCATACTTGACTGCCCACCGCTCGTTGGGACTGTGCTCAACGCAATGGTGAAAGGAATCAGGGCGGTGGTGACTACGGCGGTTCTCAAGGCGCGTCGGCTCATACGTCCGGATGATAACGCCAAGCTGGCCGAACGCGCAGCGGGAATCGGAACGCCTGAATCAGCAATTTCCCCTTGTGTAGTTTCAAGAGCTTATCGAATCTCATGCGAAGTGGTTTCCGGAACCTGAGCCACATTCTGAAAGGCCGACCTCCCAGGACTTGGCGATGGGGTTCGTCAACTTCGCCGTGTATATCACATCTAATTAGTGGAAGGGCCTATTCTGACAAATTCGTTGTGTCGATGGCAGGAGAAGCTTATGCTGCGAAGTCCAAAAGTCCCAATCGGAAATGTCGGAGATGGCCGTTCGACCGCCACCAAATTAATTTGAGTTGACGCGAGAGGCCAGCGGACGTATGTTTTGCTGACCGGTAGAAATTTCAACATTACGCATGAGGTGAACCTATGCCAGCACAAATCCCCAATCATCGTCGCCCACGCGCAGTTGCAACCTTTCTCGCCGTGACGGCTCTGTCGCTCGCAGGCGCGACGGCCCGCTTGGGCATGGCTAAGACCGCACCCAAGCCCCCGAAGGCTGTGGCCGCCGCGGACGTCTCCACGGACGATCTCCAGCGGTCCCTCCGCCTGGATACCTATAAGATTCTGGGCGATAGCGGCGCGGCGCGCGGCGAAAACATTTACTTCTATAAGTGTTGGATGTGCCACAACCAATACACCAAAGGCGCCCCCTTATTGAAGGACCTCTTTCAGCGTGAGAACCTGACATCCGGTGATCCCGTAAATGACGACAACGTCACCGCCAAAATCAAAGAGGGCGGTGCCGGAATGCCCGCATTTCGCACAAGTCTTTCCGATGCGGACATAACGGATCTGCGCGCTTATTTTCACTCGGGAAAATGCTGCGTGGAAGGCGAAAATCCGCCGGCGAACCCATGGTATCGCGCCGAGACGCAGAAATGGTCGGTTCAAAGTGGCCTCACGGGCGGCGCCACTGGAATGGTGCGGATCGCCAGCGGGGATTCCCCCGAGGGCATCGGCGTCCAGCTGGTCGCGCCGAACGGCGTGCGAACCACCGTATATACCAGTGCGGAAGGCAAATTCGAATTCCCGAAGATGCAATCCGGCTCATACACCTTGCGCATTCCAACCCCCGTCCCATTCAAGCCCTATCGGCGAGATTCGGTCCAGATCAATGGCGCTACGAAGGTCGACGACATCATGCTGGAGAGGGTCGCCGACTCGGATAATCTACCAGCCTCGCCGGCGCTGGAGTCTCAGCTCAGCAGCGCGGAGATCCTGTGGAACTTGCCGGGCACGGCCGAAGAAAAAGCAATGTTGCAAAAGAATTGCTCCGGATGCCATTCCTGGCAGCAGATTTTCAGGAATCGTTATGACGAGCATAGCTGGAGCCTGATTGTTGACCGCATGATGCATTTCAGCGGTACGGCGATTGCAGTTCGCAACAAGCCAATGTCTGCGCCGGACCCCGAATACAACATCCTCGTCAAGTTCCTTTCGCGAGTCCGCGCTCCGGATGGAAATGACGCGCCACTGCGCGTCTTCCCGCGCCCCCGCGGAGAATCAACAAGGGTCGTCGTTACGGAATACGAGTTGCCGCAGCAATTGCTCGCACTTCATGATGCTACCGCTGACGGCCAGGGCAACATTTGGTTCACCAGTCACAAGACGCGCTACGTCGGCAAGCTCGATCCTAAGACGGGCATTGTGACGGAGTACACGATCCCCCTGACCCCCGGTTCCATGCCGGGAACGCACCACGCCGTCATCGACAAGAGCGGCATCGCCTGGATTTCGGAAAACTGGGCGCATCAGCTCAACCGGCTGGATCCGCGGACCGGAGAGGTGAAGCAACTCCTTATCGAGAGTAAGACTCCCATTAATGCACCCAGTTTCGGAAATTTCACCCTGGACGCGGAGGGCTTTGTGTGGGATGCCCGGGCGGACAGGGTTGCGAAGCTCGATCCTACAACCGGCAAGGTCGTGAAGGAGTGGCCGCTTCAGGCAAACAGCAGCTACGACAACGCCATTTCTTACGACGGCAGGTATTGGGGGGGCAGCGGGCCGGCGAATTGGGGCAATACAGTCGAGATGCTGGACATTGAGACTGGGAAGTGGCTGAATTTGAACAGCGGCGCTCACATGATGACCGCGAAACGCGGCGGGTTTGATCCCTTCGGAAATACTTGGTGGGGCGGAGCGGATGGCGCACTGATTGAGCTCAATGCGAAGGCAGGCCGAATTGAAGAATACTGGCCGCCGATTGCCCCGCATCCCTACACCGATTTCTATGAAGCCATGCCGGACAAAAACGGTGAGGTGTGGGCAGGCGTGCTGCACGGCCGACAGATGCTTCGGTTCGATCCCAAGACCAGTCGTTGGTCCGCCTATCAAATGCCGGAGCCATACTCCTATGACCGGCGAACCTATATCGACGCCTCCACTCATCCGGTCACGGTCTGGTATGTCGACTACAATGGTTATTTGGTCCGCGTCCAGCCTCTCGACTAGGTGTCGTCGAAGGAAAGGCCGGAACTTTTCATAGCTTCCCTCCATTGGGTGCTTTTTTACCCTGCGACACGTGTGGTTTTCCGCCCGCGAGGCAGTTGCAAAAAATCTATCTTCCTGGTCAGTCTAGCTTTGTTCTGCGTTGTCGTACAGGGAAGACGTATCAACCTCATATTCCAGCTCACATAACGAAGCCGGGGCCAGCGCATAAATCCGGATGCGATCAGTGGCGATTCGTCCTAATTTCCGGCTTTCAGCTTAATCTCCGCTGTATCGCCTTTCACCTCAACTAATGTTCCGAAAGGCCCTGACGAGTCAGCCAGCCGCTGAAGGATGTAACGTGCTTGATCGCCCGTCGCCAGCTTTGGCAAACCGCGAGTTTGGAGGTAGAGATTATTCGTGTGCTCGTCCTGAGTATCGGGCTGTCCTTGGCCAATCTTATTCATTACGATCGGCTGGAACGTAATCGATCGCAGATTTTTCCCCTGGAACCCGACGTGCGCGACCACGCTTTCCCAGATGATGGGTTCCTCAAGCCGTACATTTACCGGTGGCAGATTAAAAATGAAGTTGCCCAGATCGTAAAAGATCGGCCGGTTATGATAGATCTCCACACCGTGCACCAGGGGCGCGCCATGCAACACGATGATATCCGCGCCGGCATCGATTTCTTCGTGCGTCCATTTCTTGAGCCAATCCGCTGGAGCTAACCGTTCAGGTAACTCTTCGTCGAACAGCGCCCCGAACGGCCTGTTCAGGAAGACGTGATTGTGCTCATACACGATGACGAGGTCGGCACGTTGGCGGGCATCCCGGATGCTTTGCAGAATGCGTTGTTTGTCCTGAGGGTTCGGTTCGTTCCCCGGTTCGGCAGGGAGCACACTCGTGGATTCATTTGGCTTGCCGCCAGCTTCGATACGAAGCTCATTCACGCCCGGCCGAGTCGCCGTGGCCGATCCTCCCTCCGCAATCAGGCCGGATGCCATTGCTACCAGGGCAACTGTGCCTTTTGGTGTGTGCAGATAACCTGGCGCGGCGGCTTCCTCCAGTGTGTTCCCGATCCCGGCATGAGCCAGGTTGCGGCTCTTTACTTCCCGGAGGGTGTTCTGGATGCCCGGAACTTTCAGATCAAACGAATGATTATCGGAGAGGGCCACCAGGTTGAAGCCGAAGGCCTGCAGCGCGTCAAGCGCTTCGGGCGGGGAGAGGAACCTGCCATCGTGTGTCGATTGCTCCTTTTCTACCACTGTCGCCTCAAAATTCGTAAATATCACGTCGCCCTTCAGTAATGGCGATATCGCCGCGACGGCGGTAGGTGTATGAACACGGATATCCGAACGAATCATGGATTGTCCGGCCAACGTGATGCTGATCCCGGACGACTGCGGCCATACGGCAACCCCCATGGCGAATACAATGGCGAGGCAGGTTGCTGGCAGCAGGAGCCGGCCACATTTTAGTATTGTTGCCATCTGCGTTTTCCTCCAGGCTGCGATGCTCGAAAAACCGGGCTGTTTCGGAGGCAATTCTCTGCGGGCCAAGAAGTTATCTCAAGTGAAACGCAAACACAATGGTTCAGTTTTTGCCGCGGTGGG
>Ga0208981_1000111_pt1 | contig 11882 bp, 11 predicted proteins | sample MedBloCAOM1_M1_FD_187839 | JGI IMG/M metagenome (GOLD analysis project Ga0208981, IMG submission 187839) | Forest soil microbial communities from El Dorado National Forest, California, USA - Mediterranean Blodgett CA OM1_M1 (SPAdes) (version 2) | ecosystem: Environmental > Terrestrial > Soil >... | reverse complement strand
GGGCGGCACGCGGGTGCCGAACTTCTTGCCGGAATAGACCGGCACCTTGGAGACCATCAGGAACGCAATGGCGAGCGTGTAGATCAACGTCACCGGCGCCACGACCGCGAGCTTGGGCACCCCGAGAAACTCGACATAAATCGGCAGCAGCACCGTGATGGCACCGGCGGGCGCCGGCATTCCGGTGAAAAAATTCCCCGCCCAGGTCGGGCGATCGGGATCGTCGATCATCACGTTGAAGCGCGCGAGCCGAAGGCCGGCGCAGATCGCGAACACCATGGCGGCGATCCAGCCGGCCGATTGGAGCTGGTGCAGATCCCAGAAATAGAGGATCAGCGCGGGCGCGACGCCGAAATTGACGAAATCGGCGAGACTGTCGAGCTCGGCGCCGAACCGCGACGTGCCCTTGAGCATGCGCGCGACGCGCCCATCGATGCCGTCGAGCACGGCCGCAAACACGATGGCGCCGAGCGCGATCTCGAGCCGGCCTTCGACCGCGAGCCGGATGGCGGTCAGTCCGGCGCACAGCGCCAGCAGGGTGATCAGGTTGGGCACCAGCGTGCGCACCGGGATCGGCCGGAAGCGACGCCGCCGGGGCGGACGATCAGGCTCGAACGGTGGGAACAAGGTGTTGAGCATGAGGCGAATATAGCAATTGCGCGGCCCTCGCGCCACGGCGCTGCCCGGAGGGCTTCCTTCCAGGCCCTAAAGGTTAACGCGCTCAGCCGACCCGAAACGTCCGCCCACTGTCGAGCGCCCGCAGGTCCGCCAGGACGGTTTCGCCTGCAATGGCGGTCTGGCCCTCCGCCACCATCGGCCGGACTCCGTCGGGCAGATAGACGTCGAGCCGTGAGCCGAAGCGGATCAGGCCGAAGCGCTCGCCTGCCCCGATGCCAACGCCTTCGCGCACGAAGGAGACGATCCGGCGGGCGATCAGGCCGGCGATCTGCACCACCACGATGCGGGCGCCGCCCGTAGTGGCGATGATGAGGCTGTTGCGCTCGTTGTTCTCGCTCGCCTTGTCGAGATCGGCATTGAGGAAGGTGCCCGCATGATAGGCGATGCGCTCGATGCGGCCGCTGACGGGACTGCGATTCACGTGGCAGTCGAACACGCTCATGAAGATCGAAACCCGCGTGAGCGTCTTGTTGCCCAGCCCGAGCTCCGGTGGCGGGCTCGCGTTGACGATCTGGCTCACGCGCCCGTCGGCGGGCGACACCACGATCCCCTCGCGCACCGGCGTCACGCGCACGGGATCGCGGAAGAAATAGGCGCACCACAGCGTCATCACGGTGCCGATCCAGCCGAGCGGCGACCACACCAGGAACAGGACCAGGCTCAGCAGCGCGAAGCCGCCGATGAACGGATAACCCTCGCGATGAATCGGCGCGAGCTGCGAGCGAATTGAGTTGATGACCGACATGGCTATTCGACGACGTCCGCCGGGACCGGGATGATCTCCGCCGCCGGCGGCGGATTGCGATTGGGCGCCACGACCGTCTCCTCCTCGACCCGCGCGAGGAGCTCGCGCGCCTGCTCCGCTTCGCGCTGCCGGTTCCACATGCTGGCGTAAAGGCCGCCTCTTGCCAGCAGCTCGTGGTGGGTGCCGCGCTCGACGATGATGCCCTGGTCGAGCACGATGATCTCGTCGGCGCCGATAATGGTCGACAGCCGATGAGCGATGACGAGCGTGGTGCGGTTGCGCGACACGCGCTCCAGGGCGTCCTGGATCTCCTTCTCGGTGTGGCTGTCGAGCGCCGAGGTCGCCTCGTCGAGCAGCAGGATGGGCGGACTTTTCAGGATGGTGCGGGCGATCGCGACGCGCTGCTTCTCGCCGCCCGAGAGCTTCAGCCCGCGCTCGCCCACCTCGGTTTCGTAGCCTTTCGGCATCAACCGGATGAAGCCGTCGATCTGGGCGAGCCGCGCCGCTTCCTCGACCTCGCGGTCGCTCGCGTCCCAGCGCCCGTAGCGCACGTTGTAGCGCACCGTATCGTTGAACAGTACCGTGTCCTGCGGCACCATGCCGATGGCATTGCGGAGCGAGGCCTGAGTCACCTCGCGGATATCCTGGCCGTCGATCAGGATGCGTCCGCCGCTCACCTCGTAGAAACGGAAGATGAGCCGGGAGATGGTCGACTTGCCGGCTCCCGAAGGGCCCACGATCGCGACCGTGCGGCCCGCCGGGACCTCGAAGCTCAGCCCCTTCAGGATCGGGCGCGCCGGCTCATAGGCGAAACGCACGTCCTCGAAGCGGATGGCGCCCGAATGAACGTTCAGCGCCACGGCGCCCGGCTTGTCCTTGATCTCGGGCGCGCGGCCGAGAATCGAGAACATCGTCTCGATGTCGATCACCGCCTGCTTGATCTCGCGATACACCATGCCCATGAAGTTCAGCGGCTGATAGAGCTGTATCATCATGGCGTTGATCATGACGAAGTCGCCGACCGTCTTGCTGCCGTCCCGGACCGCGAAGGCGCACATGCCCATCGCGACGGTGAGCCCGATCGTGAAGATCACCGCCTGTCCGGCATTGAGCACCGCGAGCGACGTGTAGGCCTTCACGCTCGCGTCCTCGTAGCGCGCCATGGAGCGGTCGTAACGCCGCGTCTCATGCGGCTCGGCGCCGAAATACTTGACGGTCTCGTAATTGAGCAGCGAGTCGATCGCCTTGGTGTTGGCGTCCGAATCGCTCTCGTTCATCCTGCGGCGAATTCCGATCCGCCATTCGGTGGCCACGTAGGTGTACCACATATAGAGTCCGACCGTGGCCAGCACGGTCACGACGTAGCGCCAGTCGAACTGGTAGAGCAGGACCGCGACGATGAGCGCGAGCTCGACCACGGTCGGAACCGCTTGCACGATCACCATGCGCACGATGGTCTCGATGCCGTTGCGCCCGCGCTCCAGCACGCGCGTGAGGCCGCCCGTCTTGCGCTCGAGGTGGAAGCGCAGTGACAGCAGGTGCATGTGCTCGAAAGTCAGGATCGCCAAGCGGCGCACCGCATGCATGGCGACCTTGGCGAACAGCCCGTCGCGCATCTGGGTCAGCACCGCCATCAGGATGCGCGTTCCCCCATAGGCGACCGTCATCATGATCGGCGCGGCCAAAGCCCAGGTAAGCCAGGAACCGCCGGACGGCGCAGCCGGCGTCCCGGCGAGCGCATCGGTCGCCCATTTGAAGGTGAATGGCACCGCCAGCGTCGCGACTTTTGCCAGCAGCAACAGGCCCAGCGCACCCCACACCCGCAGCTTGAGGTCTGGACGGTCCGCCGGCCAGATATAGGGCCACAGATGGACCAGCGTCGCGAGGAGCGTGCCGCGCTCGCCGGAAACCTGTGGCTTGGGGGACGGATTTGGCGCTGTGTGGTGAACGTTCATGCGATCGAGATTGCGGTGGATTTGGCCCCGACGCGGACGGAAGGCCGCGGCTCGGCCATCATATAGGCCTAAACATCCGGGTAATCATCATGTCCGGACGCATTTCTCAAGTTTTTGCCGGCCATCCGGCGCGCCCCGGCAAGGCTCCGGTTCCGCGCGCCTTGACGCTCGCGGAAACGCGATGCCACATGAGGGAACGAATCGGAACGGCATGAATCAGAATTATAGGATCGGGAAGAATTTGGATCGAAGCATGGGGGAGATCGCGAGGGTCTGCGTCTATTGCGGCTCGAGCCCGGGAAACGACCCGGACTTCATGCGGGCGGCCACTCGATTCGGCGAGATTCTCGCGGACAACGGCGTCGGTCTCGTCTATGGCGGCGGCTCCCGCGGGCTGATGGGCGCGGTCGCCGCCGCCGTGCAGGCGCGTGGCGGCGACATCATCGGCATCATCCCGGAATTCCTCACCGAGCGCGAGCACATGTTCACGGGCGCCCACGAGCTCGTCATCACCCGCGACATGCACGAGCGCAAGCGCATCATGTTCGAGCGCTCCGACGCGTTCGTGGCGCTTCCCGGCGGCATCGGCACGCTGGAAGAAATGGTCGAGCAATTGACCTGGGCACAGCTCGGCCGGCACCGCAAGCCGATCCTGTTGGCCAACCTCAAGGGGTTCTGGGATTCGCTGATCGACGTCTTCACCCATATGGGCCGGGTCGGCTTCATCCATTCGGCCGCAACGCTGAACTATGTGATCACCGACAATGTCGAGGACATTTTGCCGGCGCTGCGGGCGGCCGCCGCCCGGGTTTCGGAGGACGAGAAGGCGGGCGAGCCCGAGACCGTCAGGCGGTTGTAGCGAATACCGCTTTGGCGCCTGATCTTGTCCGAAACAGTCGGTCCCGGATCAACTTCGCCGCGGCGATTCTGGATCATCCACCCGGCGAGCGCGCCAGAAACGTCACGGCCTCGATCCGGTTGCCGTCGGGATCGCGGATGAAGGCGGCGTAGTAGCCCTCCCCATGATGCGGCCGCAAGCCGGGCGCACCGTCGGACGCCCCGCCCGCCGCCAGCGCCGCCGCGTGGAACGCGTCGACCGCGGCCGGCGTCGGGGCGCGCAGGCAGACATGCGCGCCGTCGCCGTCGGGAATCGCGAACATCTCGGGCCGATGATTGAGCCAGAGCTCCCCGTGACGCTTGCCGAAGGCCACCGTCTTGGGCCGGACCTCGAGCTTGGCATAGCCGATCCGCGCCAGCACCGCCTCGTAGAAGCGCGCCGCGGCGTCGAGATCGCGCACCGCGATGGAGACGTGGTCGATCATGGGACACGGGTTCCCGTGTTGGGCAATGAAGCGCGAATGGCGAGTAGCGAGTAGCGAAAGGGATTACGACTATTCGCTACTCCCCCTTCCCCTCAAACCGGCGCACCCGACTTGACCAGCTTGTAGACGATCGAATCCATCAGCGCCTGGAACGACGCGTCGATGATGTTGGGCGAGACCCCGACCGTGGTCCAGCGCTCGCCGGTCTCGTCCTGGCTCTCGATCAGCACGCGCGTGACCGCCTCGGTGCCGCCGTCGAGGATGCGCACCCGATAGTCGGTAAGCTCGAGGGCATCGATATATTTCTGATACTTGCCGAGGTCCTTGCGCAGCGCGAGGTCGAGCGCGTTGACCGGGCCGTTGCCCTCCGCGGCCGAGATCACGCGGTTTCCGTCGATCGTCACCTTGACCACCGCCATGGTGACGGTCACGCGCTCGCCCCTGGCGTTGATGCGCTGCTCGACGTTGACGTCGAACTGCGTCACGTCGAAATAGGCCGGCACCGTCCCGAGGATCCGGCGCGCCAGCAACGCGAAGGAAGCCTGCGCGTTTTCATACGAATATCCCCTCGCCTCGCGCGCCTTGACCTCGTCGAGAAGCCGCGCAATGCGCGGATCGTCCTTCGCGATCGAAATCCCGAGCGCGTCGAGCTCCGCGATCAGGCCGCTGCGGTCGAGCTCGGCCAGGACGTTCGACTTGCCGGCCTGGTCCGACACCAGCACGTGCCGCTTGTTGCCCACCTGCTCGGGCCGGACGTGCTCGTAGGTCGCCGGGTCCTTGAGGATCGCGGAGGCATGGATGCCGGCCTTGGTGGCGAATGCGCTCTCGCCCACATAGGGCGCGTGCCGATTGGGCGCGCGATTGAGCATCTCGTCGAGCCGGCGCGAGACATGCAGCAGCGTCTTGAGCCGGTCGTCCGAAACGCCGATCTCGAAGGCGTCGGCGAAATCGGGCTTGAGCCGCAGTGTCGGGATGAGCGACACTAGATTGGCATTGCCGCAGCGCTCGCCCAGCCCGTTGAGGGTGCCCTGGATCTGACGGGCGCCCGCCCGCACCGCGGCGAGCGAGTTCGCGACCGCCTGTTCGGTATCGTTGTGGGCGTGGATGCCGACATGGCGGCCCGGGATGCGCTTGGTCACCTCGCCGACGATGCGCTCGACCTCGTGCGGCAGCGCTCCGCCGTTGGTGTCGCACAGCACGACCCAGCGCGCGCCCGCCTCGTAGGCCGTTTGCGCGCAGGCGAGCGCGTAGCCGGGATTGGCCTTGTAGCCGTCGAAGAAATGCTCGCAGTCGAGCAGCACCTCGCGGCCTTTGGCCGTCGCTGCCTCGACGCTGTCGCGGATCGACGCGAGGTTCTCCTCGGGTGTGGTTTCGAGCGCGACGCGCACGTGATAGTCCCAGGATTTGGCGACGAAGCAGATGGCGTCCGCCTCGGCCGCGAGCAGCGCGACCAGGCCCGGATCGTTGGAAACGGAGCGCCCCGGCCGCCGCGTCATGCCGAAGGCCGTGAAAGTCGCGGTCTTGAGCTTGCGCTCCTGGGAGAACAGCTCGGTGTCGGTCAGATTGGCGCCCGGATAGCCGCCTTCGACATAGTCGATGCCGAGCTCGTCCAGCATCTTGGCGATCGCCAGCTTGTCGGCGAGCGTGAAGTCGACGCCGTTCGTCTGCGCGCCGTCGCGCAGCGTGGTATCGAACAGGTAGAGACGTTCACGCGCCAATTTACGCTCCTTGGCCCGACCAGTAGCCGTAGTACCACAGGGCCAGCGAAACGGCGCCGGCGATGACCACGATCTTGAGCACGATGTAATAAAGCCAGTGGCGCGGGAAAGGGGTGTCGGGAGGCTTCATCGCTTCACCCTCCATGTCGTCGGCTTGTCCCGATGATCCTCGAGCTCGATGCCTTGGGCTGCGAGCTCGTCGCGGATGCGATCGGATTCCTTGAAGTTCTTCGCCGCGCGCGCCGCATTGCGCGCCGAGATCAGGCTCTCTATGCGCGCCGGGTCAATCGCAAGCGAGGCCGGCCGCCATGCGGCCCATTCGCCGGCATCGTGCTGCAGAAGACCCATCAGCTGCGCGCTCGCCTTGAGGCACGCAGCCGCACCGGCGGAGCCCTTCGCGGCTTCGCTGCGCAGCTCGTGAAATGCCGCGAGCGCTTTCGGCGTATTGAGGTCGTCGGCCAGCGCGTCGACAACGTCGGCGCAAAGCATGCCCGGCGGCGCATTTGCCGTGAGTTGATACCAGTGATCGAGCGTGCGCTTGGCTTCGGTGAGGCCGGCCTCGGTCCAATTGATCGGTTGCCGATAGTGAGTCTGCAGCATGGCGAGCCTGATCACTTCGCCAGGCCATTCGGCCAGCACCTCGCGAATGGTGAAAAAATTGCCGAGACTCTTCGACATCTTCTCGCCTTCGACCTGGAGAAAGCCGTTGTGCATCCAGTAATTCGCCATCACGTCCGAATGGAAGGCGCAGCGCGACTGCGCGATCTCGTTCTCGTGGTGGGGAAAGACGAGATCGATGCCGCCGCCGTGGATGTCGAAGGTCTCGCCGAGATGCTTCCAGGACATGGCCGAGCATTCGATGTGCCAGCCCGGCCGGCCCGGCGTCTTGATTCCGGACGGCGAATCCCAGCCCGGCTCACCCGGCTTGGAGGGCTTCCACAGCACGAAATCCATGGGGTCGCGCTTGTAGGGGGCGACGTCGACCCGCGCACCCGCCATCATCTCGTCGAGCGATCGCCGCGCGAGCCGCCCGTAGTCGGGCATCGAGGGCACGCTGAACAGCACGTGCTCCTCGGCCACATAGGCGTTGCCCGACGCCACCAGGCGTTCGATCAAGGTCCTCATCTCGGCGATATGCTCGGTCGCGCGCGGCTCCACCGTCGGCGGCAGGCAGCCGAGCGCCGCCACGTCCTGCTTGAAGTTCTCGTAGGTTTCCTCGGTCAGCTCGCGGATCGGAACGCCGCGCTCGGCCGCGCGCGCATTGATCTTGTCGTCGACGTCGGTGATGTTGCGCACATATTTGACATGCTGTTCCCCGTAGAGATGGCGGAGCAGGCGAAACAGCACGTCGAACACGATCACCGGCCGCGCATTGCCGATATGGGCGAAATCATAGACCGTCGGCCCGCACACATACATGCGCACCCGCGCCGGATCGATCGGCACGAAATCGCGCTTCTCGCGCGTCAGCGTATCGTAGAGCCTCAAACCCATAGACATACCTCGGTCCGCTGACCGGGCGTCTGTTTGTCTCGGATTGAGAAAAGACGGCCGCAGCCAGCGTTGAGCGCTAGCGAATAATCCCGCGGCAAATGCCGACGATCAGGAAATGGCCGTTCATGGCGGCACAATGGTCAAGCCGGGCGCTTCCGTCAAGGGCCGGCGCCCCCCTTGCCCCGGCTATCGGACAGAGCGTTTGCCCGGCCCGGCGCGCAAATCATGACTTTAACCCTGCTGCCGTCGGGTTTCGCCGGCCGGGTTAAGAAATCCTTAACAGTTTTGCCCGCATTCTCCCGATCATCCGACCAATCATCCGAGCGAGCCATTCATGCGAGCGATTTTCGCAGCCCTTTCGGTCGCGGCCATCCTGACCGGGATGACGCCCGCACAGGCTGAAAGACAGATCTTCATCATTGCCAACAATGCGGACGGATACGGCATCGACCGCTGCCTCGCCGAAGGCGCGAGCTGCGGCACCGCCGCCGCCGGCGCCTATTGCCGCTCGCACGCATTCAGCCAGGCGGTCTCGTTCCGCAAGGTCGACCGCGACGACACGACCGGCGCGATCCCGGTCACGGACGGCGCCGGCTGCCGGGGCGCCCATTGCGACGCCTTCGTCGCCATCGAGTGCAACCGCTAAAACGCAGGTTTCATCTTCCTGAAGGCTCCAGCCCGGCCGCGCGCCAAGTCGCGTCCGCTTGCGGACGCCTGATCCAGGCCATCAGCGCGTGCGCCGCCTCGCTCTCCCGGCTCGCGACCGCAATGGCCGCCGCATAGACGGTATGGTTCTGCAGCTCGGCCGGCAGCGGCCCCGCTATCGTCACGCCCTTGATGGCCACGAGCTCGCTCAAAAAGCTGATCCCGAGCTCGGCCGTCCCATCGGCCACCAGCTCCGCCACATGATGTCCGTTGCGCCCGAGCGCCGCTTTGGCGTTCACGTTGTGCGCGATCCCCAGCCGCTCGAGCAGTGTCGCGAAATAGGCGGCCGCCGAGCCTCCGGCCTTGGGATCGCTGTAGGACAGCGAACGTGCCGCCAGCAAGGTCGCCTTGAAGGCCTGCGGCGTGGAGAGGTCGGGCGCGACCGCGCCGCTCCGGACCGCGACCGCGAGTCCGGCACGGGCGACCTCGGTCGCGCTGCCGGCGATGAGCGAATCTCCGAGCGCCGCCAGCCCCGATGGCGAGAGGATCAACAGATCGGCCGCCTCCCCGGCCTTGAAGCGCTCGCCGATCGCGCCGACCGTGCCGTAGCTCGCCGTGACGGCGTGACCGGTCTGGCGCGTGAAATCCGCGAAAAGCTTCTGCAGCGCCATCTGCGGGGCGCGCGCGCTGAGAACCTGGATGGCGGTCATCGGTTCGGGACGATCCGCGCAAGCGCGATTGCCTCGGTGAGCACGTCGATATCTCCGATATGATTGGCGAGGATGAGGACGAGCTTGGCGTCCAGATCGGCCGCGGCTTCGACGGTCAGCCCGCGCCGGGCTTCGACCAGGGCCACGTAAGCGGCATCGGGGTCGGCGAACCGCGACGCGGTGACGAGCTTTGCCATGATGTTACCGTGGTGTCTCGTGGTTACCTTGCGAGCATGCGGTCGAGCGCCTGGCCGATCTTGCGGCCGTCGAAAGCGCGCCAGCGCGCCGCGAGATGCTGATCGGGGCGCAGCAGGTAGGTGGCGCCCGGCGTGGCGTCGAAGCGCTGGGCAAACAGGCCAGCCTCGTCGATCAGGTCACCGCCGATCACCGTGAGCTTGACGCCGGCGGGCAGACTCGGCCGCCCGCCATCATCGAGATAGAGAACCTCGGGCGTGCCGGCCAGGCGCTCGAGCAGGAATCCCGGCGCCCCGGCGCGATCGCGCAGCGGCACGTCGGGAACCGGCGCTCCGAGCCGGGCAGGTCCGCGAAACGGCGCCTCGTCCGGGCTCGACAGCGGCGTGTCATGGACGGTCGCGACCGACAGACGCCCGGAATTGACCATGCGACGCGCAAACTCGGCGCGCGGCGCGAGCGCCAGCACGGCGTCGCGCAGCCGCCGCTCGGCAGCCGAATGGGGCGCGATGAAATCGGTCGAGCGGGTCGAATGGGCGATGTTCTCGTCCGCCGCCTGCGCGCGCTCGACCTCGTAGGAGGCGATCAGCCCAAAACCCGCCTCGCCGCGGAGCACCGCGGCGAGCTTCCAGGCGATGTTCTCGGCGTCCTGCACGCCCGAATTGGCCCCGCGCGCCCCGAAGGGCGAGACCTGGTGGGCGGCATCGCCCGCGAAAATCACCCGGCCATGAATGAAGCGGTCGAGCCGGCGGCAGTTGAAGCGATAGACCGACACCCATTCGGGCTCGAACGGGCGATCGCCGAGAATGCGCTTGAGCCGCGCGATGACGCGCTCGGGCTGCTGCTCCGCCACGGCATCGGCGGCGCGGTCGAGCTGCAGATCGATGCGCCACACATTGTCGGGCTGGCGGTGCATCAGCGACGACTGGCCGTTGTGGAACGTCGGGTTGAACCAGAAGCGCCGCTCAGTCGGAAAATCCGCTGCCATGCGGACATCCGCGATCAGGAACTGGTCGTCGAAGGTCACGCCGCGGAACGTCAGGCCGAGCAACTCACGCAACGTCGATCGCGCGCCGTCGGCGGCGATCACCCAGTCGGCGTCGACATCATAGGAACCGTCGGGCGTGTCGATCGCGAGGCGGACGTGATCGTTGCGGGTCTCGAGGCCGACGACCTTGTTGCGCCAGCGCAGGTCGACGCCATCGAGCTCGGCGGCGCGCCCGACCAGCGCGCTTTCGACATAATACTGCTGAAGATTGATGAAGGCCGGCATCTTGTGCCCGTCCTCGGGCTGCAGGTCGAAACCGTAGACCAGGTCGTCGCCGCAAAAGACCTTGCCGAGCTTCCAGGTCACGCCTTTCTCCACCATGCGGGCGGCAAGCCCGAGGCGATCCCAGATTTCGAGCGTGCGCTTCGACCAGCAGATGCCGCGCGAGCCCTCCCCGATACGGTCGGAGTCGTCGAGGATCACCACCGGCACGCCGCGCAGCGCGAGATCGATCGCCGCGGTCAGCCCGACCGGCCCGGCGCCCACCACGATCACCGGATGACGCGCGGCCGCGCCCGCATCCTGGTCGGGCGAGCGGCGATAACCGTAGCGGAAGCGAGCTTTATCTGCCGCCGTTTCCACCTGCACACTCCTCCCCCGGGTCAGGATAATGTCGCCGGCGATATTACCCGTCCGGAGCCGCCGGCGTCTTCACCGGCCGACGCACAATGATCCAAAGGTGACGGCGGGTCACTGCTGCGGCGAATCTCACCCTTGCAGCGCCGCCCACATCTCACGGTCGCGCTCGGCGGTCCAGATCACCGGGTGATCGATGCCCTTTGCCTCGTCGAAGGCGCGCGCGACATTGAACGGCAGACAATGCTCGTAGATCGCAAAGGAGGAGAATTTCGGGTCCATGACGGCGCGCGCTGCGCTGAAGGCCTGCTTGAGTGAATGGCCGGCGGCGACGCTCGCCGCGACCGCGCCATAAAGCGTGCCGAGAAAATCCCGCGTCATGGCGATACCCTCGGCGGTCTTGGCGGGCGTGCCGAGCGCAGCGCCGCGCCCCGGCACCATCGCCTGGGCGCCGAGCGCGCTCAGGCGGTCGAGCGTCGCCGGCCAATCCGTGAAATGGGCGTCGCCGCAATAGCAGGCCGAGCGGTATTCGACGAGATCCCCCGAGAACACGACGCGGGCGTCCGGCACCCAGGCGACCACGTCGCCCGCCGTATGGGCCCGGCCGAGATGCATGATCCGAACCTCACGCTTGCCGAGCCACACCGACATGCGCTGCGCAAAGGTGATGCTCGGCCAGGTGAGGCCCGGAATCGACTCGACCGCGCGAAAGAGCCGGGGAAAGCGGCCGATCTCGGAATCCATGTCCTGCCGACCGCGCTCCACGATCATGTCGCGGGCGATATCGGAGCAGAGAATT
>Ga0208981_1000110_pt1 | contig 11891 bp, 7 predicted proteins | sample MedBloCAOM1_M1_FD_187839 | JGI IMG/M metagenome (GOLD analysis project Ga0208981, IMG submission 187839) | Forest soil microbial communities from El Dorado National Forest, California, USA - Mediterranean Blodgett CA OM1_M1 (SPAdes) (version 2) | ecosystem: Environmental > Terrestrial > Soil >... | reverse complement strand
CTTCAAGATGGTCTTATTGAAGAGGGCGTCCGGGAGCCTGGCATCTATCAGATCGGCGTCTTCAAGGTTCTCGCGCGAAAGGTCCGCCTGTATTCCGGTCTCACCATGTGAGTCGAGCCAATCACCATGTTGCTCGAGGATTTCCGTCAACCCACGGATGACAACTGGACTGGCAAGAGAGGGAGTAAGAGAGGCCTCAAGAGGGCTGTCGTCCTCTTTTTTCTCGGGCGCTGATGCATTCGCTTGTTCGGCTGTGGTTTCCACGATTCGCCTTCTGCAATGTTGACACTGCATCCGAACATCGGGACGCGTCTGTGCCTGGATAGTTTTTCCAGCGGGCTCCACGTCCCGGCCAGGCCGGGACGTTCCGCGTAAAAGTAGAGCCCGCACCCGTTTCCGGGGGCTCCACGCTTCACTTGAAGCCCTTGGCTTTCACCCCCGCGGGGGTGGAGGGCTCAGGGTAAACGTTTCGCTTAAAAGTAGAACCCGCACCCTTTTTGTGTAAGAACGATCTTGTGCCGGAAGACCGGCCGGGTCACCTGTCCGGAAGCCCAAGATTTGTACAGGTGATCCCAGCTTCTCAACAGATGCTCAAATCGACTTCTTCTCGGGGCGAGCCAGCAAGGTATCAAGTTCCAGTCCGGGCTGGGCCTTGCGGGCGATCTCGATGGAGCCTTTAAAGTGGGCTCCGTCTTCGATACTGATTCGCGAGGTGGTCAGATCGCCAACGACCGAGCCGTGATTCTTGATTTCGATGCGGTCGCGGGCTAGGAGATTGCCTCTCACATTGCCGAAGACGACCACCTCAGAGGCGCTAATGGCGCCGTTGATGTGAGCGTGCTGTCCGACGGTGAGCCGGTGGTCGCCCAGTGAGATCGGCCCTTCCACGTTACATTCCACATGGAGATCTTCCGTGCCGGAAATTTGTCCTGTAATCTTCAAGCCCGGCCCCAGCCACGCCGGCGCGCGCGTAGCGGATCCATGAGTACGTGGAGATTCCAGCGCACTTCTATTATTCACAATTACGGGTACAGGCGACGTCAGGGGCGCGGGAGCGGGCACGGGTTCGAGCGTGCTCACCCCTGTTCCCGACGACGTGCCGGGAGGATTTGACGCTTGTTTGTTGGTCCACATGACACCCTCCTGGGGTCCAAAATGGGGCTGATAGCCGCGGACTAGGTTTACTCAGTCTAGGTTCAGCGTGCAGGCCGAAGCAAGGACCGAACTCAGCTGAGTTGTCCGTTGCGTCACGGTGAAGAGCCCTGCTATTGAGCGCGTCCGGGAGGTGGCTGCGGAAATCCTCCCGCGGGCGGGGCGGGCAGTACACCTGGGGGTAGGGGGGGCTGCTGCACACCAGGGGGTGGTCCAGGAGGAGCGGGAACCCCAGGAAGTGGGGTGACTGGTGCCGGAGGGGTGGAAGGCTCCCCACGGCCAGCGTAAAGCGCGCGTGGATTATGCGGCGGCACTCGCAACGCACGAGGCGTGATGATGAAGAGCGTTTCAAGATCCTTGGTGTCGGTGGTTTGGTTTCCTGTTAGGTACCCGGCGCCCGGCGCCGTCGCGGTCAAGGGCAAACCACTGATAGCTCGCGCTTCGCTGGCCTCCACAATTCCTGAAAGGACGGAAGTCTGGTTTTCACGCAGTCGAATCGTCTGGTCAAGCGTGCGATTGGTGAGAACGGGAATGCCGTTGATGGACGATCCGGAAAGACTGCGGATATCGAACTCGAGGTGCAGAGTTACTTCGTCGTCGCCATGCAATCGCGGCGTGGCTTTCACTTTTAGCCCGAGGTCCACATACTCCGCCGATGGATACGCGGTTTGTGGGGAAGTGGATGAACTTGACGATGAACTGGATGATTGCAGCGTATTGATCGTGACGGTCACGGTATTCGCGGATTCGTTCGCAGCGATGAGGTCCAATGATCCGTTACCGGTCAGGTCCGTCGCAACCAGGGCCACAGGCCCATTGCCGCTGGGAATCGTCACGGGAGAGGCAAACGTTCCGTCTCCGTTGCCGAGCAAAACGCTTACCTGGTTGGCCGCCTGGTCGGCAACCGCGAGAGCTGGGGTCCCCGCATTCGCGAAATCCGCAGCCACGATTCCCTTAGGACCTGAGCCTGCCTGGAAATCGGTACGCGTGCCAAACGTTCCGTCACCTTTGCCCAGCAGAATGGAAACCGTGCCGCCGGTTTGATTGCCAACAGCGAGGTCCAGGTGTCCATCAAGGTTGAAATCAGAGACAACTATGGCTGCTGGCCCCGTACCTGTTGCGGGATTTTTGCCCGTGGCGGGGTCGACTTTAGCGGTGAAGGTGTGGTCCGGATTTTGCAGGAGGACAGAAACCGAATTGTCATTCTGGTTCGTTATCACTAGATCGGGACGCGCGTCGCCGTTTAAGTCGGCGGGCGCAATCGCGGTCGGCTTGATCCCGACTGAAAAGGTTTTCGGTGCGACGAAAGTTCCGTCCCCCTTGCCGTTTACCACATGGCCGAGCAGAATCGACACTGATCCCTGAACTGAGCCAATACCCTGGTTGACTACGGCAAGATCCAAAACACCGTCGCCGTCAATGTCGATTGCTAACAGCGCGACTGGATTGCCGACAAGATTAGTCCCACTCTCGGTCGCGTAGGTCACAGGCGGGGTGAAGCCGCCGCCGACTTTGCCCAGCAGAATCGCCACGTTGTTGTTGGCCGAGTCCGTTACTGCCAGATCCACAATGCCGTCCCCATTGAAATCGCCCACGGCAACCGCCGAGGGCGTTTTGGCGACATTCTGGATGACAGTGGGGGGCTTGGTGAACGTGCCATCACCGACGCCGAAAAAAATTGAGAGGGTGCCGTCCCCCTGATTCGCGACGACCAGATCCTGATGGCCGTCCCCATTGAGATCGGCGGTGGCCAGCGCGACCGGAGCTGTGCCTGTCGCGTAAGTAGTCTGGGGTAAAGAGCCCAAAAGAAGCGCCGCTGCGAGCGCCGACGTCGTTGTAGTTGCCAGGCTGTTCGAGAGCACTCCCAAAGAGATGGGATAGCGGTCGCCGACGAAAAAGGTGGCTGGTTTTCCATCCTGCGCGCGCAGCAAGATGCGATCCGCGCTGCGCACTGCGCTGAGCGTCTGGCTAAAATGCGCGGTGGCGCCGGGCACGGTCGCGAGAAAGATCGTTTTGCCTCCTCCCAACACGATGAGCGGCGGCAGGACGGTCCCCAACCCTCCAGCAGCCGCACCCAGAGCGCTGTTGCCGCCAAAGATACTTTCCAGGACACTGAGTAACGTTCCGTTCTTCTGTGCCTGCTGGAGTTGAGAGATCTGGTTCGGGCTGAGCGTGAATACGGTCGAAGACGACGGGGGTGTAATGCCCAATTGGTGCGCCGATGCGCGGTCCACCTGAAGAATTTCAATTTCGAGCATCAAGTCGCCGTGTGGCTGCTCGATTTGTTCCACGAGAGCCTGTGCCAGCGCGACGTTCTCCTCCGTGCTCCTCACCGTGAGAGTGCGCGTAGCTGTATTGAGTTGCGTCCTCGTGATCCCGGTCATTTCGCGGATCGTGCGAACAGTTTCGTTCATTTCGTCCGAAGTAATCGATGCAGGCAGCAGCAGACTTTTTTCGATTTCGACGGCGTATTCCCGCACCTTCTGGGCGTTATCATCGGTGACGAACAGGGTATGTTCATCCACGACGCGAGTGAACGTCCGCGTTTGGCGCGACAGAACCAGCAGTGCCGTCTCAAAATCCACATTCGGCGCGCGGAACCGTAAGGCCCGGTCGGCCAAATCTCCGTCGAACGCAATCGTCACACCGAATTGGCGCCCTACCTCTTCGTAGGCGCTCCGCGTGGTGCCCCGGTAATCGAAGTCCCGCGTTCCTGGCTTAGGATTGAGGCGGGGCAGACCGGCGAGTCTAGGCCCCTTTTCCGGCGTCGCGCTGGGGGAATCCGCAGGCAGTTCCGCGAGGCGCTCACGCGCAATCGCGTAGTTTGGATCGATTTCAAGCGCGTGCACGAGCTGCGCGCGCGCGCCAACGGCGTCTCCGGCAAGCAACTGCCGTTCGCCAAGATCGGCGAGCCCCTGAACCAGCTGGAAGCGGGCGTGTTCCCGTAACAGGGAGTATTCCTTCTCCGCTGGGGCATAGGCAGTCGCCTCGGAATACGCAGTAAAGGCAGCGTTCCAGTCGCCTGCCTGTTCCGCACGGCGTCCGGCCTGGTAGGCAATCTGCGCACGGTTTTTATCAGGCCGAGAGGCAGACGCCTCGGGAGCTTTGGCGCTGGGACGGGCCGAGGGGACCGATGCACCGCCAGGGGATTGCGGGCTCGCGGAGACCGTGACGAGTAACGTTGTGAGGGTCAGAGTCACAATAGGCTTAACCCACCTTGCTGGCAGGCTTTGGGCCCGCGCAACGAAGAGGCCCCGCCGCGAATGAGGGTTACACATCTCCATGTAGATGCTCATTCTACCTTATCAGGCGGGCTCCAAGTGGAGCCCGTACCCGTAGAGGTCACAGAGCCGGTAAAATCCTTGACGTTCCATTGTGGGGCGTGTAAACTCAAAGTTCCAGTTGCTACTGGGTTGCAACTGGGTGCGCGGCCCCATGGGCCCCGAAAAGGACACGCCGTTTGCTCTCCTCATTTCTGATCGCTCTTCGGGAAGGCGTCGAAGCCGCTCTGGTCGTCGGCATCGTGCTTGTCTACCTGAATCGCACGGGACGCGCGGCCCTGGTGCGCTGGGTCTGGGGAGGCGTGGCCGCAGCGACTGCTTCGAGTCTCGCGGTGGCCATCGCCTTGGAACGGTGGCGCGTGAGCGCGGATGGATTTGAAGGGCTGCTGCTGCTCACCGCCGCGGTTTTTGTTGTCACGATGATTCTCTGGATGAACCGCGTGGCGCGCCACCTGAAAAAGGAAATCGAGCAACGTGTAGAGGTTTATGCGGGAAAGAGCACATTCGGCGCGGGCCTGGGTCTGGCTACGTTTGTATTCCTCATGGTGGTCAGGGAAGGGGTCGAACTGGCGCTGATTCTGCGCGCCGTGGAGCTATCGAGCGAGGGCCTCGCGGTCTGGATCGGCACGAGCCTGGGCCTGGGCGTTGCGATTGCCGTTGGATGGTTCTTCTTCCACGGGACGCTGAAAATCTCCCTGGGGAAATTTTTCGGGGCCACCAGTACGATTCTCATTCTTGTAGCCGTTCAGCTTGCGCTGACCGGCATTCACGAATTGAGCGAGGCGATGTGGCTGCCGTCGAGCCGGGTTGAGATGGCATGGGTTGGCCCAATCGTGCGCAATGAAGTTTTCTTTTTCGCCGTGATTCTCGGCGCGGCGGCGATCCTGGTCCTCCGTGAATGGATCGCGGCGCGCGGCCAGGCGGCCTCGAATGTATCCGACGCCGCGGAACGCCGGCGTCTGGAGTGGGAGCGCCGCAAGCAGCGCCGCTGGGCCTTTGCTTCCGCGTTGACCTGCACGGCGGTCATTTTGATTCTTGCCGCTGAGTTTGCATACACTCGGGTGACGGCTACTACAGAGGCGCGCGCGATAGAAGCCGCCGGCAACGAGGTTCGCATTCCTCTCGCCGACGTGAATGACTCGAACTTGCACGTCTACAGCGTCAATGCGAATGGGACCAGCCTGCGCTTTCTGGTGATCCGCAAACCCAACGGAAGCTGGGGCACGGCGCTGGATGCGTGCCTGATCTGCGGCACGGCCGGCTACCGCCAGGATGGTTCAAATGTAGTCTGCCGCAACTGCGCTTCCGCCATCTACATCCCGACGATCGGAGAAGCGGGCGGGTGCAATCCTGTCGGCGTTCCCTCGCGAGCGGAAAACGGCGCGCTGGTGATCGACGTCTCGACGCTCGCCGAAGCGAGGAGCCGGGTCTCTCACTGATACCTAAATATTTAAATAATCAAACAGTTATCAGTCTGAGGGAAGATTTGCAGGTCGGACCTTTTCATCCTGACGAAGGAAGGGCAGCTCCGACCCACAAACCGAAGAGTCAAAACCGAAGAGTCATTTACTGAGGGATTCCGGCCACTATGTTTCTTCGCATCGTCAGCGATTCGTTTACGCGCAAGCCGCGCCGAAAGGCGCTGACGGCTGCCGCGCTCGCATTGGGCATGGCGGTAGCGACAGCCACGCTCGAGGTTGCTCTCGACGTTGGCGACCGACTGGCGCATGAATTCCGCTCTCTCGGCGCAAATCTTCTTGTCACGCCTGCCACGGATACGCTCCCTCTCGAGATCGGCGGCGTCGATTACCGTCCCGTGGACGCAGGCGCTTACTTGCCCGAAGGGGATCTTGGCAAGCTGAAAACGATTTTCTGGCGTAACAATGTCATCGGATTCGCTCCGTTCCTCGATGTTCCTGTCGAGATCGCAGCGGCCTCCGCGCGCGGCAATCAAGCACAGGGTCCAGGCTCGCGGAAGATCGTTCGAGAAACCGCAGGCGAAACCGTTCGAGAAACATTGATCGGAACGTGGTACAGCCACACCGTCGCTGTTCCCGACGGCAGCAAATTCGTAACCGGCGTTTCCTCTACCGATCCCTGGTGGCATGTCGATGGCCGGTGGTTTTCCGATGGCGCGGAGGAATCACTGATCGGTGCGGGGCTTGCCCACCGTACAGGCCTGCGGGTGGGGGACACGGTCACAGTCCGCTCCGGGGAACGCGTGCGCACGCTCACCGTTACAGGCATCATTTCGACCGGCGGCCGCGAAGACAACGCCATCCTCGCGCCGCTCCAGGTTGCGCAGAACCTTGCCGGCCGTCCCAGCAGCTATCGCCGCCTGCTGGTGAGCGCTCTGACCAAGCCGGCGGACGCGTTCTCCGAGCGCGATCCCTCCAAGATGACGCCGGCAGATTACGACCGCTGGTACTGCAGCCCATACATTTCCTCGATTTCGCACCAGATGCAGCAGGAACTTCCGGGGATCGAAGTCCGCGCGATTCGGCAGGTCGCCGAGGGAGAAGGCCGAATCCTCACGCGGGTGGGCAGCCTGATGTGGCTGGTCACGTTCGCTGCGCTGTTCGCGGCGGCGCTCGCCGTGGGCGCCACGTCCGCGACTACCGTTCTTGAGAGGCGTTCTGAAATTGGATTGATGAAGGCGCTGGGCGCGAGCCGCCGCGCGGTCGGCTTATTTTTTCTTGCCGAGCAACTACTCCTGGCGCTCGTTGGCGGAATTGCGGGCTACGCCATCGGTCTGGAGTTGGCGCGAGTCCTCGGCATTGGAATTTTCGGCATCGCTCCCACCGTTCGATTGGTCCTCTTCCCCATTGTGCTCGTGCTGGCCGCCGTCGTGGCGCTTCTCGGCAGCCTGGTGCCGCTCGAGCACGCATCGCGCGTCGATCCGGCGCCCATATTGCGGGGTGAGTGAAGACGTGACGCCCCGCTCCCGGTCCATGTTCTGGAGAATCTTCCGGCAACTGCTACGCGCGAGCCGCGGGCGGCTCACCGTCGCTCTGATCGCGCTTTCGAGTGGAGCGGCGATTTCCTCGGCGCTGCTGAATATCAATCTGGATGCGGAGCAGAAGTTGACGCACGAATTTCGCACGCTTGGCGCCAACGTGGTCGTCGCGCCGCCTTCGTCGGGCAGCGATGCCGCGCTGGCGGATGCCGCCATCATGGATCGCATTGTTGGGCCACCGGCTCCGCAGATTATCGCCGCGGCGCCCTATCTTTACGTGGCCGCAAATTCCGGCGCGCAGCCCGTCATCCTGGCGGGCACCTGGTTCGACCAGGTGGCAAAGATGAACTCCTGGTGGAAGGTGGATGGCGCATGGATCGCCTCCCGCGATGACCGATTGCACTGCCTGGTGGGCCAGGCTGCGGCGCGGCAATTTGGCCTCGCGCCCGGGAGTAAAATTGATTTGCGCGCCGGCGAACGCAGTGTTTCGCTCACCGTCAGCGGAATCATCACGTCGGGCGGCGCCGAGGATAGTCAAATTGTCACGAGCCTCGATATCGCGCAGAATCTTGCGGGCTTGCCCGGCCGCGTGAGTCTCATCCAGTTGAGCGTTTCGGGAACGCCTCCGGAGATAGAGACGTTTACGAGCCACTTGGCCGCCGCACTGCCGGGCCTTGAAGTTCGCCCGGTGCGCCAACTCGCGGCCGCTGAAGGATCGATTCTGGCGCGGATTAACGGCCTGATATTGTGGACGATCACACTCATCTTAGTTCTCACAACGCTTGGAGTGCTGGCGTCGATGGCGGCCCTGGCGATGGAACGCAGCCGGGACGTTGGCTTGATGAAGGCGCTAGGGGGATCCGTGGAACGGATCATGCACCTGTTTCTGGCCGAGGCTGCCGCGCTGGGGGTGGTGGGCGGCACGATCGGATTTGCGATCGGCATCGTGCTTGCGCGATGGATCGGAGGGCGCGTCTTCGGCGTTGCCATTTCACCGCGGTGGCCCGTCTTTCCGGCGACCATCGCCCTGGCTGTAGGCGTGGCGCTGACGGGTGCGCTTCCGCTGCGGCTGCTCGGACGCGTGCGCCCGGCGGAAATATTGCGGGGAGAATGATGGCGCCTTTGGTCCAGGTCGAAGATCTCGAAAAGCGGTTCGATGCCGTCCGTGCTCTCGGCCACGTGAGTTTCGAGGTCGAGTCTGGCGAATGGATCGCGATTATGGGGCCGTCGGGCTCCGGCAAGACGACACTCATCAATATCCTCGGAGGTCTCGAACATCCTACTTCAGGGCGCGTCGTGGTGGATGGCATGGAAATCGGGCAGCTCGGTGAGCGCGAGCTGACCCGCTATCGCTCCGACAAGATCGGCTTCGTTTTCCAACAATTTCACCTCGTGCCCTATCTCACGGCGCTTGAAAACGTCATGCTGGCGCAATATTTCCACAGCATCACCGATGAGAAAGAGGCCGCCGAAGCGCTGCGGCGTGTTGGTCTGGGAGACCGCCGGGAACATCTTCCCAAGCAGCTTTCGGGAGGCGAGCAGCAACGCGTGGCCATCGCGCGCGCGCTGATCAATCATCCGAAACTCATTCTTGCCGATGAGCCGACTGGCAATCTCGATGAAGAGAACGAGGCCACGATCCTGCACCTGCTGCGCGATCTACACTCCGCGGGGCACACGATTCTCGTCGTTACGCACTCGCAGGCCATCGGAAATCTCGCGGACCGGCGCATTGAACTCGAACATGGGCGTCTTGCGCGAATCAGTGTTCCGGTAAGATCGGGTGCGGGTTCTACTTGAAGCCCGCCAGATTAGAGTCTGTGGGGGAACCTGGGGCCAGGTCCTGTAGCGCTCACCTTTGGGTAAGCATGTGCTTGAATTTACAGTGCCCGCCTGAAGGCGGGCTCTACAAGAGCGCCTGAAATCTGGGTGCACACCCACACGCAAGACAGCCATCCTATGCCGATACCTCTCGATGAAAGAAGAAAACCCAGCGGAGTGAAGGTGCACGTGTCGTCGGGGGCCGGCGTCGACATCACTTGGTCCGATGGCCATGCCAGCCATTACGGCTTCGCGTATCTCCGGGAAAATTGTCCCTGTGCGATGTGCAACGATGAGCGGGGGAAAAAAGAAGAGAAGCGAAAAAACGATGAGCGGCTGAGAAAGGAAAATCCGCACGGAGCGCCTCCGTTGTCGAGCTCACCGGCGCTTCCCATGTTCAAGCCCAAACTCAGCGCCAAGGCCGCGCATGCCGTCGGGAACTACGCTTTGCAGATTGATTTCAATGACGGGCACACGACGGGCATCTACAGCTTCGATTATTTGAGGACCATTTGCCCTTGTGAAGACTGCGCCCGCGAGTTTCGAACACCCCTTGACTTATCTTCACAATAGACAAAACAAATAGCCCCGCGCTAGACATCGCCGCATAAAGATGCAATTATAAAATTCCGATAAATTCTTGACGTCTCATGCCATCCACTACCACGGGCCCAAATCCTGAACCGTCACGCATCGTGACGATTCCTCGCGTCATTGTGGCCACTACGGCCATGCTGACGTTCATTTCCTTCTGGCGCGCCGCGGCCATCGTTCTGAACGACCTGGCGTCCTCGGCCTATTACGCCGGGGGTGAATCGGAAAGTTTCATTGGCAAATCGGCGCCTTGGTTCATTCTCGGCGTAATGTTGTTTTCCTACTGCGTGCGCGCGGTCTATGTCGAAAGCTGCAGCATGTTCGTGCGCGGCGGCGTTTATCGCGTCGTTAAGGAGGCGCTGGGCGGGACTCTTGCAAAATTTTCCGTTTCCGCATTGATGTTCGACTACGTCCTGACCGGCCCGATCAGCGGCGTTTCGGCCGGGCAATACCTGGCCGGGCTTCTGAATGAGCTGTTCGCCTACTTCCACGCGGGCATCGTCCTCCCCGAGAATTCGACGGCAGCGTTTTTTGCGGTCATTGTTACGCTCTATTTCTGGTATGAAAACATCAAGGGGATTCCGGAGTCGAGCCACAAGGCGCTGCGCATCATGCAGGTCACGACGGTGATGGTGGCGCTCCTGATCGTATGGTGCACGTATACGGTCTGGGTGCGCGGCGCACATCTTCCGCCGTTTCCCTGGCCTTCGAATATTCAGTTGGACAAGAGATCCCTCGGATGGCTCTACGGCAGCCAGATCGTGAAAATGATTCCGATGATCGCGGTTTTTGTGGGCATCGGGCATTCTGTCCTGGCCATGAGCGGCGAGGAATCTCTCGCCCAGGTATACCGCGAGATCGAGGCTCCCAAGCTGCCGAATTTGAAAAAGGCCGGATTGATCATTTTCATCTACAGCCTGTTATTTACTTCGCTCGTATCTTTTTTCGCCGTGATGATCATTCCGGACGGCACGCGCGGCAAATATCTGGAGAACCTGATCGGTGGCCTGGCCATGAATCTGGCGGGGCCCTTCACGTTGCGGTTGGCGTTCCACGCCTTCGTGGTGGTGGTGGGCACGATGATCCTGGCGGGCGCGGTCAATACGGCGATCGTGGGCTCGAACGGCGTGCTGAACCGTGTTTCCGAGGATGGCGTGCTGGCCGACTGGTTCCGGCAGCCGCACCGTAAATTCGGCACGTCGCACCGCATCATCAACATGGTGGTCGCCTTCCAGATACTGACAATCCTCCTCAGCCGGGGCGACGTCACGTTTCTCGCCAACCTGTATGCCTTCGGCGTGATCTGGAGTTTCACCATGCAGGGCATCGCGGTTCTAGTGATCCGGTACACGCATCCCGGCGACCGGGAATACCGCGTGCCGTTGAATTTCCATTTGTTCGGCAAAGAAATTCCGCTGGGGCTGGCGCTGATCACGTTGGTGCTGTTTCTGATCGCGATTGTGAATCTTTTTACCAAGCCCAGTGCGACCGTTGCCGGCACGATCTTTTCACTGGTAATGTTCGGAGTGTTTTCAGTTTCCGAACGCATAACGCACCGGAATCGGGGCGCCGCACATGTGGAAATGGACCAATTCAACGTGGCCGCGCAGGAAGATCTCTCCCCGCAATGCGTCGGAGTGCGCCCGGGCAACATTCTAGTTCCAGTAAGCAATTTCCACGCACTGTATCACCTGCAGGCGGTTCTGGATCGAGTCAAGCCTGAGCGCCGCGATGTTGTCGTGCTCCACATCCGTCTTCTTCGCAGATCCGCCTCCGGCTCGAGCGAATTGGAAGCTGAACAACTCTTCGGAAGCGTCGAGCAGTTTTTGTTCACGAGGGCGCTGTCACTCGCTGAAAAACGAGGAAAGACCATCCGCCTGGCCGTCGTCGCTGCGAATGACATGTGGAGCGGGATTTTGAACGCTGCGGTGAAGCTCGAATCCAACACCATCGTGCTGGGGCGGTCCGGGAAGGTGACCGTGGCGGAACAGGCGCGCGAGATCGGCCTCGCGTGGGAGCAAATCCCCGACCCACGGCCGCAGTTCAATCTCGAAATTTTTGCCCCCGGCGGTCAGCGGGAATTTTTC
>Ga0208981_1000109_pt1 | contig 11901 bp, 12 predicted proteins | sample MedBloCAOM1_M1_FD_187839 | JGI IMG/M metagenome (GOLD analysis project Ga0208981, IMG submission 187839) | Forest soil microbial communities from El Dorado National Forest, California, USA - Mediterranean Blodgett CA OM1_M1 (SPAdes) (version 2) | ecosystem: Environmental > Terrestrial > Soil >... | reverse complement strand
GACTGTCCTCGTGTTCTTTCAAGGAATCTTCTTTAGGTAACGGCCATGCACGACATCAAATCGATTCGTGAAAATCCCGACGCTTTCGATCGCGCGCTGGCGCGGCGCGGGCTGCCGGCCGAATCGAAGCGCCTGCTCGCGATCGACGAGCGCCGGCGCGCTGTGATCGGCAAGCTCGAGCACGCCCAGGCGCGCCGCAACGCGGCGTCGAAGGAGATCGGCGAGGCGAAGAGAACAAAGGACGAGGCCGCGGCCGCCAAGTTGATGGCGGAGGTCGCCGAACTGAAGGCCGCCATTCCGGCCATGGAGGCGGAGGAGAAAAACGTTTCCGACGAGCTGGAGACAGCGCTGGCGCAGATCCCAAATCTACCGCTTCCCGAGGTGCCGGACGGGACGGATGAGCATGGCAATGTCGAGCACCACAAATTCGGAGCGAAGCGCGACTACGCCTTCGCGCCCAAGCAGCATTTCGAGCTCGGCGAGGCGCTCGGCCAGATGGATTTCGAGACTGCCGCAAAGCTTTCCGGCGCGCGCTTCGTGGTGCTCAAGAAGGGGCTGGCCCGGCTCGAGCGCGCGCTCGGACAGTTCATGCTCGACCTGCACACAACCGAGCACGGCTATGCCGAGATCAACCCGCCGCTGCTGGTGCGCGATGAGGTGATGTATGGGACGGCGCAGTTGCCCAAATTTGCCGAAGACCAGTTTCGCACCACGACCGATCATTGGCTCATCCCGACCGCCGAGGTTCCGCTGACCAATCTCGTGCGGGACTCCATCGTCGACGAGGCCGAATTGCCGATGCGGTTCACCGCCTGCACGCCGTGTTTCCGGGCCGAGGCCGGGGCGGCCGGCAAGGATACGCGCGGCATGATCCGCCAGCATCAGTTCACCAAGGTCGAGCTGGTCTCGATCACCACGCCGGAGCAGAGCAAGGACGAGCACGAGCGCATGCTGGCCTGCGCCGAGGAAGTGTTGCGCCGGCTCGATCTGCATTACCGGGTCGTGACGCTGTGCACCGGCGACATGGGCTTTGCGGCGCAGAAGACCTATGACATCGAGGTCTGGCTTCCGGGCCAGAACATGTTCCGCGAAATCTCCTCCTGCTCGGTGTGCGGCGATTTCCAGGCCCGGCGCATGAATGCGCGCTACCGGGAGAAGGAAGGCCGCCAGGTGCGGCCCGTCCACACGCTCAACGGCTCGGGCGTCGCGGTCGGACGCGCTCTCATCGCCATCATGGAGACCTATCAACAGGCCGACGGCTCGGTCGCGGTGCCGGACGCGCTCGCGCCCTATATGGGCGGCGTCAAGGCGATCGAACGAACGACATGAAGTCGCGCATGCGTATCCTGGTCACCAATGACGACGGCATCAACGCGCCCGGCCTCGACACCTGCGCCGAGATCGCGCGCGCGCTGTCCGACGATGTCTGGGTGGTGGCGCCGGAATTCGACCAGTCCGGCGTGTCGCATTCGCTCTCGCTCAACGATCCGCTGCGCATGCGCGCGCTCGATGAGCGCCGTTACGCCATCAAGGGAACGCCGACCGACTGCGTCATCATGGGGGTGCGCCACATCCTCAACGGCAAGGGGCCGGATCTGATCCTGTCCGGCGTCAACCGGGGCCAGAACGCCGCCGAGGACGTGACCTATTCGGGGACGATCGCGGGCGCGCTCGAAGGCGCCATTCTGGGAATACCCGCGCTCGCACTGTCGCAGGCCTATAGCGCCGCCAACCGGCAGACCCCGCATTGGGAGACCGCGGTCGCGCACGGTCCGGCCCTGATCCGCAAGGTGCTGGCCGAAGGCATCCCGCGCGACGTGCTGGTGAACGTGAATTTTCCCGATTGCGCGCCCGCCGACGTCAAGGGCATCGCGGTCACCACCCAGGGCAAGCGCGACCAGGAATGGCTGCGCATCGACGCCCGCCATGACGGCCGCGGCAATCCCTATTACTGGATCGCCTTTGCGCGCGGCCCGCGGCCGGTCTCGCCCAATGGAACCGATCTGCAGGCGCTGTCCGACAATCGCATCTCGGTGACGCCGCTGCGGCTCGACATGACCGACGAGCCCTTCATGACGCGGCTCGCCGAGCTGTTCGACTGAGCGGCTCCGACCAAGCCTTTCCGGCGGCCGAACCGCGGCCGGATAGGCCATTTGGTACAATAGTCCGGGCCGTGTAGGGTTTTGCCGCGGCCGCAAGGGGCCAAGGGTGTTGGGCGATATGCCTCGGCATCATGCGGACGCCGGAAGGGAGGTGGCGCGTGTCCCCATCGCCGTCGGCTGACGACCGGGTCGGCCGCATGGAATTCCTGCTCAACCTGCGTCGGCACGGAATTGCCGACGCCGCGGTGTTGCGCGCCATGGACGAGGTGCCGCGCGAGCATTTCGTGCCGAACGCCTATGCGGACGCCGCCTATAGGGATCAGGCGCTGCCGATCTCTTGCGGGCAGACCATCAGCCAGCCCTATGTGGTTGCCTACATGACCGAGCGGCTCGAGGTCGGGCCGCGGCACCGCGTGCTCGAGGTCGGCACCGGCTCGGGATATCAGACGGCGGTGCTGTCGCGGCTCGCCTGCAAGGTCGTGACCATCGAGCGCTACCGCACGCTCGCCGACAGCGCCCGGGCACGGCTGGCAACCCTCGGCTACGCCAATGTCGAGGTCGTGGCCGGCGACGGCCTCGCGGGTATTCCCGAGAAGGCGCCATTCGACCGCATCATTGTCACGGCCGCCGCCGAGGAGGTTCCGCAGGCGCTGGTCGACCAGCTGGCCGAAGGGGGCGTGATGGTCTTTCCGCTCGGGCCGCATAACGGCGCCCAAGTGATTGTAAAGCTAACGAAGACTAAAGACGGGCTCGATCGCGAGGACCTTATCGGGGTGCGCTTTGTGCCGCTTTTGCCTGGAAAAGCGCGGGAATTGTAAGGAGTTCCGCCCCATCCGGCGAGCCTTAAGGGATGGTTTCCCGTTTAAAGCAATCTTTACCTGGCGACGGTTTAACTGTGACCGCAGTTGTTGCGTAGCAGTGAGTAGATCATGCGTGCGGTCGTCAATATTGCGTGCGGGCGCTCGTGGCCACGGGTGGCCCTGCTGGGAGTCCTCGCGGCCGGTGTCGCCGCCTGTAGCCCGGAAGCCAACCGCTTCGGCAATCCCAGCGCCAGCCCTTACGCATCACGGAAGACCGCGTCCGCCGACGTGACGGGCTCGGTCCACGCCGCCCCCAGCAGCCAAATCTCATCGCAGCCTTTGGCGCCGCCTCCGAGCACGGGCGCGTCGGCCGGCGTCTCCGGGAGCGGGCAGGGCATGGCGTCCCACAATCCCGCCGGAGCACCACGCGCGGCCGCCGGTCACGACGTGACTGGATCGGTGGCGCGGCACACGCAACCCGGTTGGGTTCGCGACGGCGGCATCGCCGTCATGGTCGGGTCCGGCGAGACTGCCGACAGCCTGGCGCGAAAATATCGGGTCCCGGTGGGCGCCATCCTGCAGGCGAACAATCTGAGCAGCCCGGCGGCCGTCCGGGCCGGGCAGCGGATCATCATCCCGCGCAACACCTATTCGGCCGGACCGCAGACCGCGGCCGTCAAGCCGCCCGTATCGGCGCCGGCTTCCCCGGGCGCCAATGTCCATATCGTGGCGCCGGGCCAGACCCTCATGTCGATCTCGCGGCGTTACCACAAGCCGCTGACCGAGATTGCGGCGGCGAACAAGATCCCGCCCCACACCTTGGTGAAAATCGGCGATCGGATCGCCATCCCCGGCAAGCTGGTGGCCGCCAAACAGGCTCCGACCGTGGTTGCCTCGCCGAAACCCCAGGCGCCGTCGCGCGCGCCGGGAACCGTCGTGGCACAAAATCTCGCGAGCGCCGAGCCGTCATCGACGGCGCGCCTCGCTACCTCCGGCCCGCCGGCGACAGCCGACGCGGGTGCACCGGCCAGCACTGGAGCGCCTGCCTTTCGCTGGCCGGTGCGCGGCCGGGTCATCACCGGTTTCGGGCCGAAGCCCAACGGTCAGCAAAGCGACGGCATCGATCTCGCGGTGCCCGAGGGCACCGCGGTGCGGGCGTCCGAGGATGGCGTGGTGGCCTATGCGGGCAGCGAACTCAAGGGTTACGGCAACCTGATCCTGGTGCGCCATGCCAACGGTTTCGTCACCGCCTATGCGCATGCCAGCGAAATCCTGGTCAAGCGCAACGACGAGGTCCGGCGCGGCCAGATCATCGCCAAGTCGGGGCAGTCGGGCAGCGTGACGGCGCCGCAATTGCATTTCGAGATCCGCAAGGGCTCCGCGCCGGTCGATCCGGCCCAGTATCTCCCCTCCGGCGCCTGATCGCGTCTGCGGTCAGGCCTTCTCGCTCAGCGTGACGCCGAGCCGTCCGGCGATATCCTGGACGAATTGCCAGGCAACGCGCCCGGAGCGCGACCCGCGGGTCGTCGCCCATTCGAGTGCTTCGCGCCGCAGCGTCTCGGCATCCACCGGCACTCGGAAATGGGCCACGTAGCCATCGACCATGGCCAGGAATTCGTCCTGGCTGCAGCGGTGAAATCCGAGCCATAGGCCGAAACGGTCGGACAGCGACACTTTCTCCTCGACCGTCTCACCCGGATTGATCGCGGTCGAGCGCTCGTTTTCCATCATGTCGCGCGACATCAGATGCCGCCGGTTCGAGGTGGCGTAGAGAATGACATTTTCGGGCCGTCCCTCGATGCCGCCTTCGAGCACCGCCTTGAGCGACTTGTAGGATGTGTCGTCGGCATCGAATGAAAGATCGTCGCAGAACACGATGAAACGGTAGGGCGCCGCGCGCAGCACCGTCATGAGCTCGGGCAGGCTCTCGATATCCTCGCGGTGGATCTCGACCAGCTTGAGCAGCCCGGCCTTGCGCCCCAGCCCGGCATTGACGCCCGCATGGGCGGCTTTGACCAGCGACGATTTGCCCATCCCGCGTGCGCCCCAGAGCAGCGCATTGTTGGCGGGCAGGCCGCGCGCGAAGCGCTCGGTATTCTCGACCAGGATGTCGCGCATCCGGTCGATTCCTTTGAGCAGCGACATGTGGACGCGGTTGACGTGCGGCACCGGAAGCAGCCCGCGCTCCGGATGCCAGATGAAGGCATCGGCGGCGCCCAGTTCGGACGCGCCGCGGGCCGGCGGGGCGAGCCGGTCGAGCGCGTCCGCGATCCGCCTCAAGGTTTCGCCATCGAGTTGCGGGGACGCGCTTTTGTGTCGTTCGGTCATGATGTTGGGTCTGGCTGGAGAAATGTTCCCTTAGCGGGACCGGACTTGAGCCGCAAGGTGGCGGTTGGCGGTTTCTTGCCGCCAAAGCCGCCTGCGCGACGTTGCATTCAGGCGCGTGCCCATTATATTGCGCGCCGACTGAGGGGGTCGGGCCGAATTTCTCGGATTCCGGCCCCAAATTGCCCCGACCGGGGAGGGGAGATCGTCCATGTGGATTACGCCCGCCTATGCTCAGGGCGCGGGGGCCGGTGGCAGCGAGATGCTCGTTCAGCTGCTGCCGTTCGTCGCGATTTTCGTGATCATGTATTTCCTGATCCTGCGGCCGCAGCAGAAGCGGGTGAAGCAGCATCAGGAGATGGTGAAGAACCTGCGCCGCGGCGACAACGTGGTCACCTCGGGCGGGACGCTCGGCAAGGTCACGAAGGTGGTCGATGACGACCAGATCGAGATCGAGATTGCGGACGGCGTGCGGGTGCGCCAGATGAAGAGCATGGTTTCCGAGGTGCGCACCAAGGGCGAGCCGGTCAAGGACGAAGCCGCCGCGAGCTGACGGCGGCATAAAGGCGGACGCAGGATGCTCTATTTCGCTCGGTGGAAAGCGGTGGCGATCCTGCTCACGGCGTTCGTCGTGTGCGTGTTGGCGGTGCCGAATTTCGTCTCGCCGGACACGGTGAAGAAATGGCCGGCCTGGGCGCAGCGCTACGTCGTGCTCGGGCTGGATTTGCAGGGCGGCTCGCACATTCTGCTCGAGGTGGACGTCAACGACGTCCGCAAGCAGCGGCTCGATTCGCTGCGCGACGAAGTCCGCAAGGTGCTGCGCGACGCCAAGATTGCCTGGGCCAACCCGCCGGTCGTGCGCGGCGGCAGCATCGAGGTGCGGCTGCGCGAAGGCCCGGATTATCAGAATGCCTTGTCGAAGCTGCGCGAGCTGTCGCAGCCGATCACCAACAGCCTGATCGGCGTCACCGGCCAGCGCACGATCGACGTGACCGACGTGGGCGGCGGCCTGATCCGCCTGACGCCGACCGAGGCGGCGACGAACGATCGCATCCGGCAGACGGTCGAGCAGTCGATCCCCATCATCGAAAAGCGGGTCAACGAGCTCGGCCTGGTGGAGCCCACCGTCCAGCGCCAGGGCGTCGACCGCATCCTGGTGCAGGTGCCGGGCCTCGGCGATCCGCGGCGCCTGATCGAGCTGGTCGGAAAGACCGCCAAGCTCGAGTTCCGGCTGGTCGACCAGACCATGAACCCGCAGGAGGCCATGCAGGGCCGCGTGCCGGCGGATTCCGAATTGCTCTATGAAGGAAAAGGCGAGCAGAAGATTCCGGTGCTGGTCTACAAGCAGGTCATCGTCGAGGGCGCCGACCTGACCGACGCGCAGGCGACCTTCGACCAGCGCACCAGCGAGCCGGTCGTGAGCTTCCGCTTCAACACCACGGGTGCGCGCAAATTCGCCCAGGTCACCCAGGAAAATGTCGGCCGTCCCTTCGCCATCGTGCTCGACAACGAGGTGATCTCCGCGCCGGTCATCCGCGAACCCATCCTCGGCGGCTCCGGGCAGATTTCCGGTAACTTCACCGTGCAAACCGCCAATGATCTCGCGATCCTGCTGCGCGCCGGCGCCTTGCCGGCCAAGCTCACCCCGATCGAGCAGCGCGTCGTCGGTCCCGGCCTCGGGCAGGACTCGATCAACAAGGGCAAATATGCATCGATCGTCGGCGCGATCCTGGTCGTCCTGTTCATGCTGGCGACCTACGGGCTGTTCGGCCTGTTCGCCAATATCGCGGTGGCGATCAATGTCGGCATGATCTTCGGCATCCTGTCGCTGCTCAACGCCACGCTGACGCTGCCCGGCATCGCCGGCATCGTGCTCACGGTGGGCATCGCGGTTGATTCCAACGTGCTGATCTACGAGCGCATCCGCGAGGAGGTGCGCGGCGGCCGCAGCGCCATCGCGGCGATCGACGCCGGATTCAGCCGTGCGCTCGCCACCATTCTCGACTCCAACATCACCACCTTCATCGCGGCCGCCGTGCTTTTCTTCATCGGCACCGGGCCGGTGCGCGGCTTCGCGGTGACGCTCGGCGTCGGCATCATCACGACGCTGTTCACGGCGTTCACGATGACCCGCCTGATCGTCGCCTATTGGGTGCGCTGGGTCCGCCCTCAGCGCGTGCCGATCTGAGCCGCGGACAAGAACGAAAGAGACAGCCGTGCGCCTTCTTCGCATCGTTCCGGACGACACCAAGTTCGACTTCATCCGCTTCCGGCGGGTGAGCTTTCCGATCTCGGCCGCGCTGTCGATCCTCGCCATCTTCCTGTATTTCTTCCACGGGCTGAATTTCGGCATCGATTTCAGGGGCGGCACCCTGATGGAGGTGCAGGCGAAGTCGGGCGCTGCCGACCTCGCGCAAATGCGCTCGACCCTCGCCGGGCTCAATCTCGGCGAGTTCCAGCTCCAGCAGTTCGGCGGTCCCTCCGAGGTGCTGATCCGGATTGCGCAGCAGCCGGGCGGCGAGACGGAGCAGCAGGCGGCGGTCGAGAAGGTGCGCCAGGCCCTCGGCGATACGGTCGACTACCGCCGGGTCGAGGTGGTCGGGCCGCGCGTGTCCGGCGAGCTGCTCTACAAGGGCATCCTCGGAATGTTCGCCGCGATCGGGGCGATCCTGCTCTATCTCTGGTTCCGGTTCGAATGGCAGTTCGCGCTCGGCGCCATGATCGCGAATGTTCATGACATCGTGCTCACGCTCGGCTTCATGTCGGTCACCCAGATCGATTTCGACCTCACCAGCATCGCGGCGTTGCTCACCATCCTGGGCTACTCGCTCAACGACACCGTCGTCATCTATGACCGCATCCGCGAGATGCTGCGGCGCTACAAGAAGATGCCGATGCCGGAGCTTTTGAACGTGTCGATCAACTCGACGCTGTCGCGCTCGGTCATCACGCATGTGACGGTGGCGATGTCGCTGCTCGCCCTTTTGCTGTTCGGCGGTCAGGCGATCCACAGCTTCACAGCCACCATGATGTTCGGCGTCGTGCTGGTCGGCACCTATACGTCGGTCTTCATCGCCGCCCCGATCCTGATCTATCTCGGCGTCGGCACCGGCCGCGCCAAGCTTCCCGACGACGCCCCCGCGGAGGAGCCCGCGAAGTCGCCTCCCAAGGCGCCCGCCCGGGCGCGGCGCTGACCGGCCGGTGGACCGGCACAGCCCGCATCTGCCGCAAGCCGCCCCGATCGACGCCTACGGCAAAGGCGGCTTCCGCTTTGCCGGCATGTCGCACCGCGGTTCGCTGCTCTGCCTGCCCGACGGTATCTGGCCGTGCCCGGCGGCCGGGCCGCAACACATCACCGAGGCGAGCTTCGCTCTGGTCTTCGCGGCGGCGCCGCCGATCCGTCACTGCCTGATCGGCGCCGGTCGCGATCCCTGGCTCCTCCCGCCGGAATTGCGGGCACGTTTCGCCGAGCGTGGGATGGCGGTCGAGTGCATGACGACCGGGGCGGCGGTGCGCACCTACAATATCGTGGTGGCTGAGGGCCGCCGCGTTGCGGCGCTGTTGATCGCCGTCGACTAGCGTGGTTGGTCGCATTTACCGCGGCGAACCGGTATCCATCCTCAAGTCCGGCACAGGCTTTCGCCGCATGATGTCGGTTCGGCATGCACAATGCAGGATGCCTATGCGTATTGCGAGGCGCTGGTGCGGGAGGCGGACAAGGACCGCTTTCTCGCCAGCCTGTTTGCGCCCGCCAACCGGCGTCCGCATCTTTTTGCGCTCTATGGCTTCAACGTCGAAATCGCACGCGTCGGGCAGGTCGCGCATGAGCCGCTGGCGGGAGAGATCCGGCTGCAATGGTGGCGCGACGCGCTGAGCGGCCGCGCGCCCGGCGAGGCCGCGGCGAATCCTGTCGCGGCCGCGCTCCTGGACACGATTGCGCGCTGCGGCTTGCCGGCCGCTCCGCTCGACGCCCTGATCGATGCGCGCGCGCGAGACCTTTACGACGATCCGATCCTGACGCTGAGCGAGCTCGAGGCCTATGGGCGCGCGACCGCGTCGACCCTGTTCGGGATGGCCGCGCGTATCCTCGATCGCGGCGCCGCGCCCGACGACGTGGCGGATCCCGCCGGCGTCGCTTACGCGCTGGCCGGATTGCTCAAGGCCTTTCCCCGGCATGCCGCGCGTGGGCAGATTTATCTGCCGACCGAAACGCTCGAACGCCACGGCGTGGCGGGCGCCGAGGTCGCCGCCGGAACGGCGGGCCCGGGACTTCGGGCCGCCCTGGCCGAGATCGCAGGCCAGGCGCGCGAACGGCTGGCGCAGGCCGCCGGTCGCTGGCAGTCGGTGTCGCCGGGCGCCCGTCCGGCCTTCCTGCCGCTCGCATGGGTAGCGCCGCTGCTGGCGCGGATCGAGCGAAATCCCGATCCGTTCGTGCCGATCGACCTGCCGCAGTGGCGCCGGCAATGGCTGCTGTGGCGCGCCGCGCGACGCGGCGTGTTCTGAGTCGGAACCCTATTCCGCCGCCGCCACCTGGTCGCCGCCGATCCAGCGCGTCAGATCGTCAAGCGCGCGCGCCGTCAAAGCCTGCTTCTTGGCGATGGTCTTTTGGCTGCCGCGCAGCCGCAGGCCGTCAGCGCCGCGCCCGGGCGCATGCGCGAGAGGCGGAAACAGGCCGAAATTCACGTTCATCGGCTGGAACGACCGCGGGCCGGCGTCGATCGTCGCGATATGGCCGCCGGTGATATGCGCCAGCAGCGCGCCATGCGCCGTGGTGGGCGGCGGCGGAACGATCGCTTCGCCCAGGCGCTCGGCAGCCGCAAACCGTCCCGCCAGCAGTCCGATCGCGGCCGATTCCACATAGCCCTCGCAACCGGTGATCTGGCCCGCGAAGCGCAGCCGCGGCGCCGCCTTCAGCCGCAGCGTCGCGTCGAGCAGCTTGGGCGAATCGAGAAAGGTGTTGCGATGCAGCCCGCCGAGCCGTGCGAATTCAGCCCCATGAAGGCCCGGGATGGTGCGAAAGATACGCAGCTGCTCGCCGTGCTTGAGCTTGGTCTGGAAGCCGACCATGTTGTAGAGCGTGCCGAGGCGATTATCCTGGCGCAGCTGGACCACCGCATAGGCCTTGTCTTGCGGGGCATGCGGATTGGTAAGGCCGAAGGGCTTCATCGGTCCGTGCCGCAGCGTCTCGCGTCCGCGCTCGGCCATCACCTCGATCGGCAGGCACCCGTCGAAATAGGGCGTCGCCTCCCAGTCATGAAAGCCGATCTTGTCGCCCGCCAAGAGCGCGTCGATGAAATCGTCGTATTGGCTGCGCGTCATCGGACAATTGATGTAGTCGGCGCCGGTGCCGCCCGGCCCGGCCTTGTCGTAGCGCGACTGGAACCAGGCGACAGAAAGATCGATGCTGTCGCGATGGATGATCGGCGCGATGGCGTCGAAAAACGCGAGCGCATCCGCGCCGGTGACGTTCCGGATGGCGTCGGCCAGCGCCACCGAGGTGAGCGGGCCGGTCGCCACGATGACGCTGTCCCAATCGGCGGGCGGCAGACCCGCGATCTCCTCGCGGCAGATCTCGATCAACGGATGGCCGGTGAGTGCGACCGTCACCTCGGCGGAAAATCCGTCGCGGTCGACCGCGAGGGCGCCGCCGGCCGGCACCTGGTTGGCATCGCCGGCGCGCATCACCAGCGAATTGAGCCGGCGCATTTCCTCATGCAGCAGCCCGATGGCGTTGGTCTGACGATCGTCGGAGCGGAACGAGTTCGAGCACACGAGCTCGGCCAGACCGTCGGTCTTGTGGGCGGCCGACATCCGCGCCGGCCGCATCTCGTGCAGGAGCACCGGAATTCCGCGGCTGGCGATCTGCCACGCGGCCTCCGAGCCGGCGAGGCCGCCGCCGATGACATGGATGGGTTGCATGCTTGGGGTGGTCGGCCAATTTGTGCTATGTGTCAACGGGTGCTCGCGTGCCGTTTCGGGGGTCCATGGGGGGAAAGCCGATGCGCATCGTGTCTGCGGCGTTCGTTGCATTACTGACCATGGGTGGGGCGGCTGCGGCGGACACCGATCCTGCCGTTTCCGCCGCATTCGAGGGTTGGTCGCTGCCGGTGCCGAGCGCCGGTGGCCTCGTCTTCTGCCACGGTTACAACTGTAATTTCCGCACCGAGGTGGGTTTGTCGGGCGCCGACCGCGCCCGGCTCGCCGGCCTGATGGCACCCGGCCGCGCCTCCCCGGAAGCCGAGCGGCGGGCGATCGCCCAGACCGAAGCGTGGTTCGAGAAGCGGGTGGCGCCGCAGACCGGGACGGCGCATGCCAAGGCCCGCGCCAGCGCGGGCTGGGGCCTGGGGGGCGATCCGGGGCAGTTCGATTGCATCGACACCACCGCCAACACCACCAGTCTCCTGGTCGTGCTGGACCGGCTGGGCTTGCTGCGGCATCACCGGGTTTCCACCCCGATTTCGCGCCTGTTGCGCGGCGGCGGACCGCATTTCACCGCCACCATCGAGGAGAAGCGCAGCGGACGCCGATGGACGGTCGACCCTTGGACCCATGACAACGGCCAGCTGCCGGACGTTTTCCCGGTGGAGCGGTGGGCTGCCGGTGGCTGATCCCCGGCGATCCTCACAACGCAAACGCCCGCCAATCGGCGGGCGTCTTGTCTTGAATCGGCTCGG
>Ga0208981_1000107_pt1 | contig 11941 bp, 14 predicted proteins | sample MedBloCAOM1_M1_FD_187839 | JGI IMG/M metagenome (GOLD analysis project Ga0208981, IMG submission 187839) | Forest soil microbial communities from El Dorado National Forest, California, USA - Mediterranean Blodgett CA OM1_M1 (SPAdes) (version 2) | ecosystem: Environmental > Terrestrial > Soil >... | reverse complement strand
GGTCGTCCGCTATGTCGGCAGGCGGTCGACGCCGGCGTCGCGGAGCAGCATGGCAAGGCGCTTGCGCGCGTAGAACATGCGGGTCTTGACGGTATTGAGGGGGATGCCGAGAACATCGGCGACATCCTTGATCGACTCCTGCTGGTAATACACCAGATCGATGATCTCGCTGTGCTCCCGCGACAAAGCGCCCAGGCACTGGCGGAGCACGGCCGCGCCGTCCTTATCGCGGATTTCGGTCTCCGGATTGCGCGCGGGGTCGACGATCGCGAGGCCCAAGTCGCCGTCGAGACGCTCGAGCGGCTGCGGCTTGATCGCCGTCAACGCCTTATGGCGCGCGATCGACAACAGCCAGGTCGAGACCGCGGAGCGGCCCTCGAAACGGCCCGCCCGCCGCCACACGGCAAGAAAAACCTCGCTGACCACGTCTTCCGCCAGATCCGCGTCGCGAACGATGCGCAGGATGAAGCGATACACCCGCACTTGGTGGCGCATGAACAAGGTCCGCATCGCGAGCTGGTTGCCCTTGGCGACCTCTCGCAGCAGCGCCTCGTCCAGTTGCGCCGGCGTGGCGGTCATGGCACCGGCGGACTGAGCCGTCGGCGCCGATTGATTCAAACCGATACTCATCGACACCTCCCCTTATTGGTTACCGAGGTTTTAGGTGGCCTTGGGAGGCTCGCGTATGAACTAGCTCACATGGGGGGAAGGTTTTCGACAGGCGGCAGCGTCCGACCCGCAGGCGGTCCGTGCCGGGCACGCCACGCGGTCTGCATTAGTTTCCTCCGGTGTGAGGTGGTTCACCTTCATTTCGTCGACGGCGCGCTGGAGGGGCCGCACAGGTGCAGAACGCACATGTCAGACCAGGTGCCGACCTCAAACACGCGAAGGAGCTACCCGATGACGAACTGCAGGGCCGCTGATCCGCCCCGCAGCGGCAGCGGTCCCGAGGGAAACGGCCGGCAATGCCGGCCGTTTCCTTTTTTGACCGAGGCGCTTCGAAACGCGGGCGTCGGATTTGATCGTCATGTCGGCGTGACGCAGATCGCTCTCGAAGACGAGACAAAATTCTTTTCGCAGATGTGAATCAATTCATCACCTACGAGATGCCGCCGGGCGTAACAGTCATCCACGACCCGCGGTCGGGCCGACCTGCAATCTGCAAATCAGAGGAGGCCACAATGAAAATTTCGACAATGTTGCGTTTCATCGCGGTAATGACGGCCGCTACGATCGCGGCCGGCGCGGCTTCGCCGGCATGGGCGAGGTCCGATACGGTGACCGCCGTGGCGGCGCCGCGCTGGCTCGACCAGACGGTCTATCGGCCGAGCTGCCGCAATACCGATCGCGACTGCGGCTTTTATTCCGACCGTTATGGCGATCCGGACTGACGGCGTCGGTGACGCCCGCCGATGGCGCGCGTCGACGCGTCGACGGCCTGCGCGATCCCGCAGATCGCAAAAATATTCGGCAGATGTGATCTATCTCACCAGCCGGCGCCGAAAAAGAGGGTAATCGAAGCACATTCATCCGGCGCGGCAACGGCCGAGCTGACAACCGTTCAGAGGAGAGGGCCGACATGTCCAAGCTCGTCAAAATCGCGATCATCATCGGGACCGCTGCGCTCTTGATTGCGGCGAAGCAAGCCCTGCCGTTGTATTCCGCGGATTCGGCGGTGTCCTCCGCGGCCAGGCCTTCGATCGCGCCCACGGAGATGATGCGGACGATCGGCCCGCTGCCGCCGACGCTGGTCGACAGCTATTATTGAGCGTTGAGCGACGGCACCCGCTCAGGCGGACGCCTTTGAAGGCGTCGGCTGCCGGTCCGGCGCGCAGACGCTGAACGCGCTGACCGGCCGGCGAAAGCCCTTGAGCACGAGGTCGCCCGCCGGCTCCGCCGCCACGAGATTCTCGATCGCGTTTTGCACCCTGGAATCGATCAGGATCTGCCCGTTCTTCGCCTCGCCGCACAGCCGGCAGGCCAGGTTTGCGACCGAGCCGGTCGCCGAATATTGCAATCGGCCCTCGAAGCCGATGCAGCCGAGCGTCGCGTAGCCATGGGCGATCCCGATGCCGAAGCCGAGCTCGTGGCCGAGCTGGTGCCACTTGCCGGCAAGCGCCGCAATCGCGTCGCGCATTTCGACGGCCATCTTCACCGCCCGCAGCGACGGATCGGGACAGGGCAGGGGGTCGTTGAACAGGACCAGCAGGCTGTCGCCGGCAAAATGCTCCAGCGTCCCTTCGAATTTCTGGATCAGCGCGCCGAGCGCGGCATGATACTCGCGCAGAACCGTCATGACCTCCTCGGGCTCGGCGGTCTCGGCGAATGCCGTGAAGCCGCGCAGGTCGCAATAGGCCACGGTGATTTCCCGGCGATGGCTCTCCAGCAGGCTCTCGCCGCCGGATGACACGATCAGTTCCGCGATCTGATGGGAAAAGAACCGCTTGAGCCGCCCCACGCGCTCGATTTCGGCGATTTGCTCGGCGACGCGATGCTTCAAGGTCCGGTTCCAGCCCGCGAGGTCGTCGGCCTGCGCCTGCACCTGGTCGTGCAGCGCCTTGACGCGCAGCATCGAGCGCACGCGCGCGACCAGCGCCGCCTGGTCGATCGGCTTCGCCAGATACTCGTCCGCGCCGGCGTCGAGCCCGGCCACGACGTCCTGGGTATCCGATTTCGCGGTCACCAGGATGACAGGCGTGAACGGGAGGCTCGCGTCCCCCTTGATGCGGCGACACACCTCGATGCCGCCGAGCTTCGGCATCATCACATCCAGCAGGATCAGATCGGGGAGGTGCTGGCGCGTGGCGACGAGCGCTTCCTCGCCGTCCACGGCTTGCAGCGTCACGTAGCCATGCGCCTTCAGCCGCGTATCGAGGATGTCGCGGTTGGCCTCGTTGTCGTCGACGATCAGGATGCGCGGCGGATCATTCATGGCGCGCCTCGGAACTCAGGAGAGATAAGTGCGAATCTTGGCGAGGACTTGGCGGGGGCTGTAGGGCTTGGTGACGTAGTCGTCGCACCCCGCCGCCCGCGCCTTGCCTTCATCGCCGCTGAGCGCATAGGACGTGATGACGATGACCGGAATGCCGCAGACCGTCGGGTCGGCCTTGAGCCTGCGGGTGGCTTCGTAGCCATCGAGGACCGGCAACTGGATATCCATCAGAATGAGATCCGGACGGTGCGCGGTCGCGCAGGGCAGGGCATCTCCGCCATTCTCGGCTTCGATGACCTCGTATCCGGCGGCCGTCAGCAGGTCACGCAGGATGCGCCGGTTGTCTTCCTGGTCCTCGATCACGAGGATACGGCGTTTCATGCTTGTCCTGCCTGCTGTTCGACGGCGATCGGAAGGGTGAAGGAGAAGGTCGAGCCCGCCCCGGGGCTCGATGCGACCCAGATTTTCCCCCCATGCAGCTCGACGATCCTCCTGGCGATCGACAGCCCGAGGCCGCTGCCGCCCTTCGCCCGCGTGGACGAGGCGTCGACCTGCTGGAACTCGCCGAAAATCCTCGCCTGGTCCGCCACGTTGATTCCCGGGCCGGTGTCGTGCACCGCGACCATGAACGATCCGTTGTGCGCCGACGCCTTGATGGTCACCTCGCCGGTGTCGGTGAATTTGATGGCATTGCCCGTGAGATTGAGCAGCACCTGCGCGATCCGGCGCTCGTCGCCGCGGCCGCGCGGCAGGTCGGGCGGCACCTCGAGCTTGAAGGCAAGCCCCTTTTCGGCGGCCAGCGTCTCGACGCCGGTGAAGACGCTATGGACGACCTCCCTGAGCGAATAGTCGGCGAGCGAGAGCGCGAGCTGCCCGGCCTCGATCTTCGACAGGTCCAGCACGTCGTTGATCAAGCCAAGGAGATGACGGCCATTGATCTGCACCCGATCGAGCACGCTGCGCATCTTGTCCGGGGTCTTGCCGTAGATGTCGTCGAGGATCAGCTCGGTGTAGCCGAGGATGGCGTTCAAGGGCGTGCGCAGCTCGTGGCTCATATTGGCGAGGAACTGCGATTTATGCTTGCTCTCGAGCTCGAGCTGGCGGCTCTTCTCCTCGAGCTCGTGAAACAGCCGCGCGTTCTGGATGGCGATGACGGACTGAGCCGCGAAGGTCCGCAGGAGATCGACGGTCGGTTGCGGGAACACGCCCGGCTGCGCGCGCCGGACCACCAGGGCGCCCACGATCCGGTCCGGTCCCAGCAGCGGCGTGACGAGCAAGGCGCGCGAGCCCTCGCGCAGGATCGCCTGCTGGAGCGGGGAGGGGGCCGGCTCCTCGGCCAGGTCGGGTATCTGGACCGATTGCCGTTGCGCGCCCGCGCGGCCGACCGCGTTCTCGCCGGAGCGGATGGGAAATTTCCCGATCGCCGCGATCAGCTCGGCACTCATGCGATGGCTCGCGCGCAGCTTGAATTCCTGCTCCGGTTCCTCGAACACGTAGATCGATCCGGCCTCGGTGTCCGAGATCTGGACCGCCTTGGCGACGATCGTCGAGAGCACGGTTTCGAGGTCGAGCGTCGAGTTCACGGCCTGGCTGATTTCTCCCAGCGCCTGGAGTTCCTCCACCGACTGCGCAAGCTCGCGGGTCCGGATCTCGACCTTCTTTTCCAGGTCGTCGTGCGATTCCCGCAGTCTGACGGCCATCCGGTTGAAATCCTCGGCGAGCTCCTCGAATTCGTCCCCGGTCTTGAGCTCGAGACGGGCGTCCAGGTCACCGGCTTCCAGTCGCGCCGCCCCGCGGCGCAATACCTCGATCGGCCGCACCACGCGCATCCCGAGCAGCACGGCGGCGCCCACCGCCATGACGCAGATGATCAACAGAAGCCCGCCGGTGCGAGCCAGCGATGTGAGGAGGGGGGCATAGGCCTCGGTCAGCGGACGCTCGACCAGCACCGTCCATCCGACGCTCGGAATGCCGACATGAGCGGCCAGCACCCACTGGTCGTTGAGATTTTTGTACACGCCGACCGGCTCGGCATTTTTGGGATCGCGCAGCGCGGCCACCTGGGGAAGGCCCGACAGGTCGCGCCGCTGCAGCACCATGAACAGGTCGGGATGCGCAACCAGGGCTCCGGTCTGGCTTACCACATAGGCATAGCCGGAATTTCCCACCCGGATCTCCTGCACCACGTCCCACACGTAGCGAACGTTGACCTCGGCGGCCAGCACGCCGATCACTTCGCCGCGGTAGGGCTCGATCGGGACCGCGATGACGATGCGGGGCTCGAAGGAGTCGGTGGGGAAAACGACCGGGCCGAAATAGGTGTGGCCCGTGCGCGCCGCGGCAAAATAAGGGTCGGACGCATGATCGAGCGCGGTATTCGGCACCGAGGAGCCGATACGGGACACGCGGATCTGCTCACGCCCGTCCAGCCCGACCGCGATCACGTCGCGAATGGCGGGCACATTCTTCAGAAGGTCGCGCAGGTCCGACCCATATTCCTCGGTGACCCGCCCGCCGACGACGCGCCGCGGCCCGGCCGCGAAACGGACCCCCTGGGCGACGCCTTCGATGTAATTGCGGATCTGGAGCGCGGCCAGCTCGGCCATCTGGTGATGCGTGAGCTCGAGATTCTGCCGCGTCTCGCGGAAGCGGAATCCCATCTCGACCAGGATGCTGGTGAGGAGCGAGCCCCCCACCAGCGTGGCGAAGATGAGGAAATAGCGACGGACGATGCGACCCCGCTTCGCTGCGTTCGGGGTCGCCGCTGGATTTACGCCTCCTTGTGCGTCCGCCATGGGATCAGATCCTCGATCCTGATGCCCATCAACCGACCACGCGTGGGATGGTGATGTTCAGCGCGCGCGCGACGTCGCTGCTCAACGCCCAATCGAATGCGTCGTTGGCCGCCTCCGTCACCTTCAGGGTTCCGGCCTTGGCGCTTCCCCACAGGATCTGGTCGACGTGCTCGGCCGCGAGCTTGCCGCAGCGATGCTGGGGAACGCCGTATCCGCCGAACGCACTCGGCGCCGTCGTCCGCACCCAGTCGGTCACCGGGAAGAACACGGGGATGTTCTTGCGTCCCTGCGCCAGCTCGATGATCAACGGCGCTGCGCCCAGGCACAGGTCGACCGGAAGGACCAGGAGTCCTGCCTCGGCCGGTTTCTTCAGATCGCGCTTCGCCATGGCCGAGAGCTTCTTCTCGATCTCGGCACGCGACGTGACGGGTATCTCCTTGATGGTGATCTTGCGTTTCTTGGCGGCCGCCTTGACCAGCTTCAAGGCGCGCTCGGCCGGGTAATAGCCGGGCTTGGTGAGCACGCGCACCTCTTTGAGGGTCGGCACCGACGCCAGGAAGCGCTCGAAGCATTCGCCCGCCGTCTGGCTCCGCCGCGCCGAGACCCCGGTGGCATTCCCCCGCTTTGCAAGTCCATCCGCCCTGTGGTCGGAAACGCTCGGGAAGACGATCGGCACCCTGTCGTTGGTGACGCCCTTGGCGGCCTGCAGCGCCGTCGTCGACATCGCAAAAACGAGGTGATGCGGGTTCTGTGACGACACCCCGAAGGCGCCCTGCGCGTGCTTCTCGTCTTCGAGGTGATCGGCCTCGCGTTCCCGGTAGTCGATCACGTAATCGGCGCCGAGTTGCCGCTTGTAGTCGGACAATCCACTCACCAGCCCCGCAATATAGGCGCGCACGCCGCTCAGGCCGGCTTGCGCGTCGATGACCAGGTCTCGGTGCGGCCCCACCGCCACTGCCAGAATTCTCTTCATTTCACCCATGGCTTGCTCCTCTTGCCCTCTGCTTCCTCTACCGAATGATACGATCCGCTTGCCGCAGCACTTCGTCGGGCATGGCGATGCCGAGACAGGCGGCGGCCTTGAGATTGACGACCATCATTGGATCGATCGGCTCGACCGGGAGTTCGCCCGCCCGAGCCCCTTTGGCGATCTTGTCGATGTAGCGGGCTATCCTGGCGCCCGCCTGGTAGGCGCTGGGCCCGTAGCTGCCGATGGCTCCCCAGTCGGACATGAAATCCTGCAACCCGAAGGTGGGAACGCGCTGCTCGAAGCTGGTGCTCAGGATGAGATCCAGATTGCTGATGACGAGCGTATCCGGGAGAATCATGATGCCGTCGGCGGTCTCCCTGTTGATCTTCGCCAGGGCGGCCTGCAGCTCCGCGCGATTGCCGACGGTCCAATCCATGATTTCGATGTTCATGCGAGCGGCGGCGGCTTTGATTTCCGACATGCTCTTTTCCGCGGGCGCATAGTTCGGCCGGCGCAGCGTTATGAGGCGTTGCAGGCCGGGGATCATCTGCTTGAACAATTCGACGCGCTTGCCGCTGCCCTGCACCTGTTGGTGGCTGACTCCGGTGATGAACCCGCCCGGACGCGCCAGCGACCCGACAAAGCCGTCTCCCACCGGGTCGCTGATGCCGGGAAAAAGGATCGGGATGGGATGCCCGCGCGTCTCCTCCTGCGCGATCCGGACCGCCATCGTGGCGACGGCCACGATGACGTCCACCGGCTTGTGGGCGAATTCGCGGGCAAAACCGACCAGCTCCTCGCGGGTGCCCATCCGAATGTCGACGCTGAAGCGGCGGCCGGGCACGCGCGCGTTGTCGGGGCGATCCTCGACGTATTTGAGCTTGTCGAGCTCATTGAGCAGTCCCAGGACATAGAAGGGGATGGTTTCACGCTGCGGTTCGGCGGCGCCCTGACGCGGTCCGTCGGACGCACAGCGCCATACCGGAATGTTGCGCGGTCCGAGCGCGAGGACGCCGATCTTGAGCGGCTTCGCTTGCTCCTGCGCCACCACGGGAGCGGCGATGCCCAGCGCTGCGACCATCAAACAGGCCGCGATGCCCAGCGCTGCTAAAATCAAGCAGGCGGCGGTGAAGGTCCCGCCGTGATATCGTATCTGGTTCTGGCGAGCCTGATGGACGCCCCTCGACGAGGCGATCCGCTCGCGCGTGTTTTTGGCCGGGGCCATCGGTTCAGTCTTCCAATCTCACAAAAAACTGGCGCGTTGACGTGAGATTATTGCGTCATTGCCGCCTTGGCGATCAGCGGCCAGTGTCCGGACGCCTGCGTCCGGACATCGCACAATATGCTGAGGGGTAGAGTGCCACCGCAATTGCCGGGTGTCCAATAGGCGACGTTGCCCGCGCCCGAGGGCGCGCCATTGCGCGAACGGGGCGGCCTCCCTGCACCCATCATCGACGGTATCGCTCAAGGGGTATCCTCCATTCCGCCGGTGTGGCGTGCATTCACTTCTTACGCTCGAACGTTAGGGGAAAGCCGCCGGCGGGCCCTGTGAGGTGCTTCACAACACGGCGGAAAAATGAGGCGCCGTCAGATCGAGGTTAACCCAATGGGGCAGGGTGCCGTGCCCACCCATCAACGACGCCTTTTGGTTGGTGCGACGCGCAAGGTCATCCCTTCGGTTGCGACGACTGCCCCCGGGTGCAAGGCGCGCGCCTGCGCGCCGATTTGGTCGAGAAAGTCGTCGTCATGGTCCGGGTCGTGATGGAATATGGCAAGCGCCTCGGCGCCGGCCGCCTTGGCGATCCGCACGCCTTCCTGCCAGGTCGAGTGCCCCCAGCCCGCGCGCGCGACAAACTCGTCATCCGTGTAGTTGCAGTCGTAGATCAGGAGGCCGACGCCGTCGGCGAGCGCCATCACGTGCGGGTCCAGCTCGCCCGGCCGATGCTCCGTATCGGTGATGTAGGCGATCGAACAACCGCGATATTCGAGCCGATAGCCGGTGGCGCGGCCGGGATGGTTGAGCGACGCCGTCCGAACCGTGACGCCGGGGCGCGGCTCCAGCACCGCGCCGGCGTGAAAGTCGCGAAACTTGATGTTGGCCCTGAATATTCCGGCTGCGCTCGGGAACAGCGGTTCGGACATGACCGTCCGCGCCACCTGGGCGAGCGCCCGCTCGGGCAACAGATTGCCGGCCCATACGCGGATCTGGCTGGCCGGCAGAAAAAACGGTGCGAAGAAGGGAAGCCCCGCGATGTGGTCGATGTGGCAATGGCTGAGGAATATGTCCGTGTTGACACCCGCCGCCGCCTGCACGAGCTCGTTTCCCAACAAGCGCAGGCCCGTGCCGGCGTCGAATATCACAAGGTGGTCGCCGCAGCGGACCTCCACGCAGGCGGTATTGCCCCCGTAGCGCGCCGTCCGGCTTCCGGGGGAGGGAATGCTCCCCCGCACCCCCCAAAAGCGAAGCGCAATGTCAGTCACCGGAAATTGCCGGCAAATCCGCCGCCCCTGTACGAAGCCGGAGATCTCATGACGCGTCCGCCGATCCTTAACCTTAAGTTGTTGCGTTGGCTAGTTGATCTTAAGGGCGAGTCGGTTCGCTGCCCGGTGCCTCCCATTACCTATCCGCGCCGGCTCCCAGCAGCATGTGAAGTAGCTCACACCTCCCCAACAAAAGGGCGGTGCGGGGTGAAAATGATGGTTTTGCTGAGAGTTGCGGCCTGGCGCCGCGCGTCAATCTTTCGGCTGTGCCAGGCTTTCCACCGCCGCGCGATTGGTGATGACGATCAGGCGGTCGGCGATGCGAAGGCACCCTTTGCGCTGCCAGGCGCGCAGATATTTGTTGACGCTCTCGCGGGTGGCCCCGATGACATTTCCGAGCTCGCGCTGGGTGAGGTGGACGCGGGCGGTCGCATGCCCGTTCAACCCATGCCCATCCGGGGTCGCCAATCGCAGCAATGCCTTGGCCAGGCGCATGGGCACGGGCAACAGGGCAAACTCGGCCATTTGTTGATCGGCAGTCCGCAGGCGCTCGCACAGGACCTCGATCAGTCTCACCCAGGCATCCGGATGCTGGGCGAAGAAGGACAGGACGTCGCGCCGCTCCAGCACCACGACGCTGCAATCCGTCGCCGCCTTGGCGTCGGCGGTCCGTTCCTTCCCGTCGAGCAGCGCGATCTCGCCGCAGAGCTCGCCGGGCCCCAGAATGGCGAGCACGACCTCCTTGCCGTCGGGCGACGGCACGCTGATGCGGATGGTGCCGCTCAGCACAGCCACCATGCTGTCGCCCGGCGAGTCCATCAGGAAGATGGTTTCGTGCGCGGCATATTTCTGCACGCGCGCGCGCGCCAGCAGGGCCGTGCGCTCGCCGGCGCTGAGACGCCTGAAAAGGCTGTATTGTCCGAGCAGCGCGCGGCCGCCTTCCGCGAGGTCGCGAACGCCACCGGTCACGGCGTCGTCGGCCGCTCTTTGCTCAGCTTGTGCGATGCGTTTCATGGGCGCGAGGCTCATGGGGTTCCCCGACGGATCCCGCTTGGCGCATGAGCCGAAAAAGCCTGCCCGGAACCGATCCGGGATTGGAAGACTTTTCCAAAAAGATCATGCGCAAAGACAAGACGACGGAGAGCGGAATCGCCGAACTCGAAGCGATCCGCTCTAATGCCTGGTTATCCAGTCGCGCGCCGCACGCTGCGCCGTCGTGATCTCCGCCTTCGACATTTCGGCGGCGATCTCTCGGCGCAACCGGATTGCGTCATGGTTGCCCAGCATGGCGGCGACGTTGAACCACTTATGTGCGGACACCAGGTCGATGGCGGCCGCGCTTCCGGTCGTGCAGCGCAATCCAAGCTCGAAGAAATCATTGCCGGCGTCACCGCGCTGTGCCGACGGTTCGCATTCCATAGGGCCGCGTTCGTCACGTTCCATTTGAACCTCCCATCAAGGTTAGGCGTGTGCCTGGGAACGTGTGCTGGTTAACGCAGCTTGGGCGCCGCCGCCTATGAGATAGGTCACACCCGATTAAAACGAACGAATCTTCTTCGCGCCCGCCGGGCGTCCGGTCGCTCATTGGATGGCGGCGGCGGGCCGGGGAAGCTTGTTTGCCAAGGCCGGGCAAGGCTAGAATTGCCGCTCACCAGCATGGGAAAGCGCTGTGGCAATGGACAAGGACCGAGGCGCGTTGGATCAGGCTCGGCGGCTGCTCGCCGAATGCTCGCTCTTCCGCGGGTTGACGCCCGACGAGCGCAACGTGCTGGTGGCGCGCGCGCATCTGCGCAAGTTGGCAGCCGGCGACACGATTTTCCTGATGGATTCGCCCGGCGACAGCATGATGGCCATCCTGGAAGGGAACGTGCGGATCAGCGTGCCGTCGCCCGAGGGCAAGGAGATCGTGCTGGCCATTCTCCATCCCGGCGAGGTCTTCGGTGAAATCGCGCTACTCGACGGCAAGGGGCGCACGGCCGACGCGCGCGGACTGACGGCGTGCAACATTGCGGTCCTGGATCGGCGCGATGTGGTGGCGTTCTTCGAGCGCCATCCCGGCGCCTGGCCAAAGCTGGTCGAGGTGTTGTGCGACCGCTTGCGCCGCACCGATCAGCACCTCGCCGAGATGGCGCTGCTCGAGATCCCTCTGCGGCTCGCCAAGGTGTTGCTGCGCATGCTGGTCGACCGCGAGGCAAGCCCCTTGGCGCCGAAGATCGCGCTGTCGCAACGGGAGCTCGGGAACATCGTGGGGGCTTCACGCGAGAGCGTGAACAAGTGCCTCAACGAATGGCAGCGGCGCGGCATCGTGACGATCGAAGACAACCTGATCACGATTGCGAACCGAAAAGTCCTCGAGCAGATGGCGGACCCGGACTTTTCGTGAGTTCAGTGCTTCTTTCCGACTGAAAAAAAAGACCCCGGGCGAGGCCCGGGGCCCTGTCGGAACGACGTCGTTCACTCGCTGCCGCCGCCGGCATGCGTGCTGTAGTCGCGCATCAGCTGAGAGCGGATGGCCGGGTCGGGATCCTGCCCGACGGTCTTGTTGCCGAACACGACCTCGGCGGCCGACTTCGGGCTCTGGGCGAAGGCCGGCGCGGCGACGAATGTCGCGAGGGCCACGATGGTCGCAAGGGTTTTCATGTCGCGTCTCCGTGTTGAGGTGGGGTGCAGATGGGATCGTGTTTACACGGCACGCGACAAACCGACGGTGAACTGCGTCACGTCCGGAGAGATTTTTTGGACGACCTCGACCGCCGGACTTGA
>Ga0208981_1000106_pt1 | contig 11981 bp, 10 predicted proteins | sample MedBloCAOM1_M1_FD_187839 | JGI IMG/M metagenome (GOLD analysis project Ga0208981, IMG submission 187839) | Forest soil microbial communities from El Dorado National Forest, California, USA - Mediterranean Blodgett CA OM1_M1 (SPAdes) (version 2) | ecosystem: Environmental > Terrestrial > Soil >... | reverse complement strand
CCTTCGGGGAATAATCAAGTACCGCTTGGCCAACGTCGGATTGAGTCTTTCCTGGCACCCTCGTCTCACGGTTTTCCCGCGACGCCGCGGACGGTGGCCAAGCGGGCCTCTTCCCTCGTCCCGCTCTATCTTAATTGCCAGACCAACTGCCACGACGGGTTAAACGGCCGCCGGGGGCGTAACGGTTCGAACATCCGGAATGGATGATCGGATTCATTAGGTTGCACCGCTCGAAACGGGATACCAACCTGGCAGCTGTTTTACGATGAGCCGATGATAATCTTCATAGTATGGCCACAATGACTTCGCTGAGCTCCATTTCTGCTGATTCTTACAACCCGGATTCCGCGACCGGCAAACCATCGTCGCGCTTTGCTCTATCTGCAATTCTGCCCGCCTTTGTCACCCTTCTCGCGGCCTTTCTGCGGATGCACGCTCTCACGGCGAAGAGCTTCTGGCTCGACGAAGGCGTAAGCATCGACATCGCTCGATTGCCGTGGCCACGGTTCCTGCACGCAATGTGGTCTGGCGAAGCCAACATGGCGCTCTATTACCTAGTATTGCGATTCTGGCTGATTTTCGGCAGCAGCGAAGGATTTGTCAGAGGTCTGTCGGTTTTGTTTTCGGTTGCCACCGTGCCGGTCGTCTTTTTTCTCGGAGCGCGACTCTTCAGCCGTCGCGTCGGACTATTGGCCGCGCTGCTGCTGGCCATCAACGCCTACCACATCCGCTACGCGCAGGAGACACGAAGCTACGCAATGGTTGTCTTCTTCGCGGTCCTAGCCACCTGGCTGCTCGCGAAGAACCTACAAGAGCCCTCTTCCGCGCATTGGGGGATATACGCCGCGGTCTGTGCGATGGCGACGTATAGTCATTTCTACGCTGTACTGCTCGTGCCGGCCCATGCCATCTCGCTTCTATCATGGCGACGAGATGAAATTCCGTGGCGCAAATTAGTAGGCAGCTTTCTGGCGTTCGGCGTCATGATCGTCCCCGTTGCGGTCTTCGTTTTCGCGATCTACGTTTTGAAGACCGGTGCGCCCCCGAGCCTTTGGTTCACCCCCCTGCAGCCTGACTCCCTTGTACTTCTTGGCATTGACTTCAGTGGCGTCTATGGACGGCTGCTCCTTTCACTCCATGTGTTGGCGATGGGTATCGCCGCACTTGGGGCTGCCCGCGTACGGCGAGGTGGCGACCAGACCAGTGAAGCCTGGGGATACACATTGCTTTTTTCTTGGCTAGTTGCGCCGGTTGTGATGGTCGTTACAGTCTCGCTGGTGAAGCCGCTGTTTGTTCCGCGTTTCTTGAGTTTCTGCTTGCCCGCTCTGCTTCTGCTGGTCGCAGTCGGAATCAGCCGATTGCGGCCGGCAGTACTGTCTTGGGGGCTCTTTGTCGCAATCTCGATTTGCTCAATAATGGCTGACATTCGGTACTACCAATATGACTTCGAAATGAGGCGCCAAGACTGGCGTGCCGTAACCTCGTACGTCTTCGAGCACGCTCAGCCTGGGGATAGTATTTTCTTCTACCATTCCGGCGGCGAGGCGCCCTTCGCCTATTACAGCTGGAAACAGAATTCTGCTTCGTTAAGACCGAAGACTTTGAACGAGCACTGGCTGAAGACTGGGAATGGTCAAGATCCATTCGGCCCAAAGCCCGAAGATTTGGTCGCTGTTCCGGGAACCGACCTGCGAGCTGCCCCGCCGGCCGGTAGTCGAGTCTGGTTCGTTTCGATGTTCCTCGACGGTAGCTGGCGAGAGGCTGACACGGGAACAGCGGTTGGCAAGTGGTTGTCAAATGGCCGCCGGCAGGTGGATGCCCAGGAATTTACGTCATTGTCGTTGGCGCTGTTCGATCGAAACGCGGCCAAGTCACAACCAAGTGGCAATCGTGCATCCCTCAAGCAATAAAAAACACGAACTCGATTCGCCGCGCGTCGTAATCTGCATTTCTCACAAACACGAAATGGATATCATTCTTACTTGTTAGGTTGATGCGTCGTATCGCGTTTCGATGTAAAGCGGGGTTTGGTAACACAGACTTCAGTCTGTGTGCTTTTCCACTCGAGCGAAAATCAAAATCACACAGGCTGAAGCCTATGCTACTCGGCCGCGCTGGACAGAATTCTTGTGAGAAATTCGCGCTAAAAGGTAAGTGATGGCTAGCGCGCCTTCCTTGCTTGCCGGTCTCGGAGACGGCGCGCTAGAATGGCTCGATTCACAGCGCCGCCAGCCTTGCTCTCTTGTGTTAGGAACAAAAGGAGTATTTCGTGCCCGCATTTCCCGGCGTGGATTTTCTGGACTTCGATTCACTGCTCAACGACGAAGAGCTACTGGCCCGAAAGACGGCGCGGCAGTTCGTCGACGAACAAGTGATTCCCGTCATCGAGAAGCACAATCGCGAAGCGACGTTCCCGATGGAACTCGTGCCGCAATTGGGCGCGCTGGGATTTTTCGGCGCGAACCTCAAAGGCTACGGCTGCGCGGAAATGTCCAACGTCGCTTACGGCCTGGTGATGCAGGAACTTGAACGCGGCGATTCGGGTCTCCGAAGCTTTGTTTCCGTGCAGAGCGCCCTGGTGATGTATCCCATCCATACCTACGGTTCAGCGGAGCAAAAGGATAGATGGCTGCCGCGCATGCAAAGCGGAAAAGCAATCGGCTGCTTTGGCCTGACCGAGCCGCAATTCGGCTCCAATCCCGGCGGAATGCTGACGCGCGCCGTACGCCGCGGAGATTGTTACGTTCTCAATGGCGAGAAGATGTGGATCACCAACGGTTCGATTGCCGACGTCGCTCTCGTCTGGGCGAAATGCGAGGATGACCGCATCCGCGGCTTCCTGATCGAAAAGGGCACGAAAGGGTTCACTACAAAGGACGTGCACGGCAAGATGTCTCTGCGCGCTTCGGTTACCTCCGGCCTCGCGATGAACGATTGCGAAATTCCCGCCGAAAATGTTCTGCCGGGCGTAGCCGGCTTGAAAGGTCCGCTAACCTGCCTGACGCAGGCGCGCTACGGCATTGGCTGGGGAGTCATCGGCGCGGCGATGGCTTGCTACGACACGGCTCTGCAATACGCGAAGACTCGCAAGCAATTTCAGAACAAACCGATCGCGTCGCATCAACTCGTGCAGGACAAACTGGTCTTCATGATTACGGAAATTTCAAAGGCGCAATTGCTGGCGCTGCACGTGGGCAAACTAAAGGATCAAGACCGCCTGGATCCCACGCACGTCTCCATGCTGAAAATGAATAATGTGTGGATCGCGATGGAAACGGCGCGCAAGGCTCGCGACATTTTGGGTGCCAACGGAATCGTCGACGATTACTGCATCATGCGCCACATGAACAACCTCGAATCGGTTTACACCTACGAGGGCACGCATGACATTCATCGCCTGGTCATCGGAGAACGCATTACGGGCATTCCCGCCTATTTTTAATGCCCACGGGTGCGGGCTCTACTTTTACGCTGAATGCTTTAAGTGAAGCGTGAAGCCCGCCGGAATAAGGAGGTCTGATGTTTCGCAGCAGCGGCTGGTCAATCTTCGTTTCGCAATTACTATCGCACGTCGCATTATTGGGAACACTTTTGTTTGCAGCCGTGGTCGCACCCGCATCCGCGGCGGAGAAACCCAAAGTCCGCACGATTACCGCATTTATCCGCCTCGACACGACCCAGTACAAACAGCAGGTCACAGACACGTTAACGATGCTGCGAAATGCCAAGGCCCGATTTGAACTGGCCGGCTACGAAGTGCAAACGATCCGTATTTCCGCACAGCCGTTTCCCGAATACACACACGGGATGTCGAAGCAGGCCATCCTCGCGTTTTTTCACGATCTCGACAATCTTGCCAAGCAGGAAAACTTCATCGCCAGCATCGGCCCCGCGCTGATGTCCGAAAAGGATGACCCCGCGCAGGCGGAGGTCCTGGCTGAAATTCTCGGCCTTACGAATAACCTGCACGGCAGCATCGTGGTGGCTGGCGACGATGGCGTCCACTGGAAGGCCGTGCGCGCGGCGGCGGACGTCATGAAATATCTGGAAGACCACACCGGCCACAGCCTCGGCAACTTCCGTTTCGCGGCGATCGCCAACGTGCCTGCCTACACGCCATTTTATCCCGCGTCCTTTCATCAGGGGCTGGGCCGCCAATTTGCGATTGCCCTTGAATCCGCCAATGTGGTCGCGGCTGCGATGGCCGTGCAACGCGACCCGGAAGCAACGCGGCAAGCGCTGGTCGCCGAGCTGGGCATGCACGCCCGAGCAGTCCAGGACCTCGCAAGTAAGATCGACCAGGAAACTGGATGGACTTACATGGGCATCGATCTCTCTCCCGCGCCGATGAAAGATGTCTCCATCGGATCGGCGACAGCAGGATCTACCGGCGGCCGATTCGGCACCAGCGGCACTCTGACTGCCTCCGCCACTATTACCGCGGCGCTCCGCGATATCGCCGTGAAAAAAGTCGGCTACTCGGGTCTGATGATGCCCGTCCTCGAAGACACGCGGCTCTCGCAACTCTGGAGCGAAGGCGCGCTCTCGATGGATCAGCTTCTCGCCTACTCGGCCGTATGCGGCACAGGACTCGACACGATCCCGCTGCCGGGGGACACCACCGCCGATCAACTCGCGCGCATCATCGGCGACGTCGCCACGCTATCAGCGAAATTGTCGAAGCCGCTCAGCGCGCGCCTCCTGCCCGTCGCCGGAGCGAAGCCCGGAGATCGCACGACGTTCGATGATCCAAACCTGGTGAACACGGTGATCCAGTCGCTGCCGTAGCTCAATTAAAAATCGATGTCTCGCTGTAGGCGCACAGCTCACCGAGAACGTTTCCTCACAACGGGATGCCTTGCCCCTACAATCTGCGTAGCTCCGCTCTCTTGACGACCGGTGGACGATTGCCGTACTAGGCGTGCCGCACAGGTTGGTTTAGGATAGGGCATGTCTTTAGTGGTATAGCGCGCGTGACCTGCGTCCGGATGCGCGCCGGATCCAAAAATCCAAACGGCCGGGAGAGCTGATGGAAATCGAACTGAGTCTGGAATTTTTGCGCGTCGTCGAACAAGCTGCGATTGCATCCGCAAAGACGATGGGGCTCGGTGACGCGCACAAGGCCGATCAGGCCGCCGTCGAGTCCATGCGTAAGGTGATGGACGAAGTGCCGATGGACGGAACGATCGTGATCGGCGAGGGCGAGCGGGACGATGCGCCCATGCTCTTCATCGGCGAAAGGATTGGCGCGGCGCAACACGTTCGCGGTTTTAATTTCCCTGCCGTGGACATCGCCGTCGATCCCCTCGAGGGCACCAATCTCTGCGCTACTGGAGCGCCGGGCTCGATTACCGTTTTGGCCGCGAGCGAAAAAGGCGGCCTGCTCCACGCTCCCGACCTGTATATGGAAAAGATTATCGTCGGACCATCCTGCAAGGGCGCCGTGGACCTGGACGCTCCGGTGGCCGAAAATCTGCGCTCCCTCGCGAAACGCCTGGACCGGGACGTCGAGGATCTCGTCGTCATTGTGCTCGATCGTCCAAGGCACGAGAAACTCATCGCGGAGATTCGCGCGACCGGCGCCCGTATACGGCTCATCGGCGACGGCGATTTGTCGGCGGGCATTTCCGCCGCTGTGATTGGAACGGGAGTACACGTCGTGATGGGCACCGGGGGCGCGCCCGAAGGAGTACTGACCGCCGCGGCGCTGCGCTGCCTGAACGGCGAAATTCTGGCTCGTCTAGTCGTGTCAAAGCCAGAGCACGAGGAACGCCTGGCAAAGATGGGCATCAAGGACTGCAAGCGCATCTATAAGACAGAAGACCTGGCACCGGGGAAAAAGCTTATCTTCGCGTGCACAGGCGTAACCGATGGAAACCTCTTGCGCGGCGTGCGTTTTTTCGGCGAAGGCATCCGCACGCAGTCGCTGATTGTCACGCTGGAGGAGCGGCAAGTGCGCTTCGTCGACACCGTGACCCTCGAAAATCGTCCCGACGTCAAAGTGCGCTTCGCGTAAAACGGAATGGTTGCGCTACGGGAGATCGCTAATCAACGCGGGCTTTTCACGAGTCACCAGTCACGAGTCACCAGTCACCTCTTCGCTCCCGGGCGCGATTGCCATATTCACTGATATGACCGCTCCGCAGGAATTGCGCACTCCCCATCTGCTGCTGCGTTCCATCGAACGCGGTGATATCCCCGCGATCGTGCGTCTCGCCGGAGCGCGCGAAATCGCTGCCACAACCATCAGCATTCCGCATCCTTACACGGAGGGCGACGCGCGGAATTTCCTTGCACATGCGGATGACAACTTCCGCGCGGGGCGTTCAGTCACCTTTGCCGTCACGATTTCGCGGGGCGGAGAACTTTGCGGCGCCGTCGGGCTCGCCATAGCACCCGCGCAAGAGCGCGCTGAACTCGGCTATTGGATTGGCGTCCCCTACTGGGGACAGGGGTTCGCGACGGAAGCGGCAAGTGCCGTGATAGCGTTTGGATTCGAGGCCCTTCGGCTGCATAGGATCTATGCATCCCACTTTGCGGGAAATACTGCCTCGCAGCGCGTCCTGGAAAAAATAGGAATGCGCCATGAAGGGCTGTCCCGGCAACATGTCCGGAAGTGGAATCGGTTTGTCGACCTGGAAAATTACGGCCTGCTGGAAAGTGAATTCCGCGGCGGAAAAACGAAATCGTGAGGGCGCGAACTCTCCCTGCCGGGAAAGTTCGCGCCATCTCGCGCAGATTTTTTCTAGATTTCTACCTGTGGCCCATCGCGGCTGGATGAATCCGTCGCGTCAACTGCTCCATTCGTGCCGACTGAGGCGGTGCAAGAGGGCGCACCGGTCCGTTGCCGCTGGAGACGTGGTCGCTGATCGCGGCCAGACGCTTCAGAATCGATTGCCACTGTTCCCAGTCCAGTTGCCGCAGGAACGGCCGCAACCCCTGGATGAATGGATCCTCCAGCAGTGCTTCGCCGTTCGATTCGGGCACGAAGAAGCGGTTCAAGCCGACGCCAAGCGCTTCGGAAATTTTTTCCAGCGTTCCGAGGCTAGGCGTCATCTGGCCGCTTTCGATCCGTGACAGATAAGACCGGGAAACCCTCGAGCGCGCCTGGAGCTGGCTCTGCGTCATCCCGCGCGATTCGCGCAACTGCCGGATACGCTGCCCTATATTCTCCACCGTCTCGCGGTTCGGCCACTTCTCGAAGAGTTGCCGGTCGTCGCCCGGAAGCTCTTGCGGCTCCGGTGGCGGAATTAGAAACTCCACCTTCGGCGGCAGCAAGCGCAGGCAGCGGCGGCAATTCCCCGTGCGGGTGCGATATTGCACGAGCCCGCAGGTCTTGCAACGGATTACTTCGCGGTCGAGGTCCAAGTCCATGGCAACCTTGTTACCGTTTGTACCGTTCATACCATTCGTTTGTTCCGACACCGGTGCTCCTCGCAGACTATTCCGGCATGCGGATGAGAGGAACTACGATCGGGGGGAAGGCAGAAGCTGGCGCGCTCGTCATATTGGGGGTTCCCGCCTCCGGTGTCAAGCACTTTCTCCATTCGATGGATAAATCGGTAAAATTTGGAATTCCATTAGTACTTACTTGTGGAAAACTATTTCCCTGGAGATTAAGCACACGGTTGCGGCGCTAAGGTTGAGGTATGCTAACTACTTGATTGGAGTCAAGTTGGTTCGTCTGCGTACTTCGCGTTGGATCTGGATTTGCTGTAGCCTGCGTTTCTTGCCCTGAGCGAACTCGAAGGGTCAGACGCAGGGTTTTCTCCGTGAGGTCGCGTGAAATCCTTATCCCGGCCAGACCGGGACAAGTTACAGCTTCGGTGCTACTACTGAAACGCAAGCTTTAGCATAGCGGAGCATATCAACAAAACTGAGTTTTGGAGGACACGATGCCAGCTTTGCCAACGAGAGATGACGCCTGGGCTCTTTTGTGTGAATACACGCAAAACGAAAGCCTGCGCAAACACGCTCTGGCAGTCGAAGCCTGCGTGCGTGCCTACGCTCGGAAGACCGGCGCGGACGAGAATCTCTGGGGCCTCACCGCACTCCTGCACGATTTCGATTACGAACGCTGGCCCAACGACGCCCACAGTCCCACCGAAGAACACCCCGCGGGCGGCTCGGCAATCCTGCGTGATCGCGGCTATCCCGAGGAAATGATTCGTGCGATTCTCTCCCACGCGGATTATAGTGGCGTCCCGCGCGAGACTCCGCTCGAACACACGCTGTTCGCTTGCGACGAATTGGCTGGATTCCTTACCGCCTGTTCCCTGGTCAAGCCGGGCAAAAGCATCTTCGAAGTCGAACCCGATTCGGTGAAACGCAAGCTGAAGGACAAAGCCTTCGCCCGCGGCGTTAATCGCGACGACGTCCGCAAGGGCGCCGAGGAGTTGGGCGTTCCCATCGAGGAGCACATCGCCTTCTGCATCGCCGCCATGCGCGCCACTGCGGATGCCCTGGGCCTCGAGCGCAAGGCCACCGCGCAGTAAGCTCACGGCCCTATATATATTTGGATGGCGAAATGACCGTCATGGGCGCCACATCTTTTTTCACGCGCGAATACATCGACCACCTGAAGCAGGCCGCCAAGACAGGCATTGCCGCGATCGCATCCCTTTATTTGGCACGCCTCCTCAAAATGCCGGAGAGCTATTGGGCTGCCATCAGCGCCATCATCGTGATGTACTCCGATGTCGGCAAGACGGTTAGTGCTTCGTGGTATCGACTGATTGGAACGGCGATCGGTGTGAGCATTGGCGGAGTTTTCGCCGCCGTTTTTGGTCCGCGGATCTGGGCCTTCGGCGTCGCTGTAACTCTCACGATGTTAATTTGTGCCTTGTTAGGACTTGCGGAAGCCGCCCGGATCGCCGGTGTGGCAGTTGCAATTGTGATGTTGATCGCCCACCACGGAGCCCCCTGGATCGCCGCGCTTCACCGATTTCTCGAAGTCTCTTTCGGAATCGTGATCGCTGTGGTGGTTTCGGCCCTGATCTGGCCGGCACGAACTACAAACCGAATGTAGCGGTATGAACCATTCTGCGGGCTCCGCTTCTACGCTAAATGTTTACCCTGACCCAATTACCCCTGCGGGGTGAAAGAGAAGGGCTTCAAGTGAAGCGCGGAGACCGTGCGAAAAAGTTTAGGGTGTCAGCGTTACTTCGCTGGCCCGCTCGTGACGGCTTCGGAAGAAGTGGCGCGGAGCGAAGCTGGCCGATCACCCTTGATGAGAGGGTCTGCGTCGTTGATACTTCCTGCTACCAGGTCTGTCTTGAGCGCGAATTTCTGACGCGGAAGCAAGGTAAGTTCGGTTTCAAAGCTCTTATACCCGCCCAGGGCAACCTTGATCGTGTGCTTCCCGGGGGCCACTAACATCCCGTGACCGAAGCCGTAGAACTCACTGACGTGACCCACGAAATTGCCGTCCAGGAAAACCGCCGCTCTTTGCGGCCACACATCCAGTCTTACTTCAGCCCTCGTTTTCTTTTCAGGAAATTGAAACCGGGGGTCCCTCTCCATTACCGCGTGGACCTCCAGTGTCACTCCCGGCTCGATGGTGACCTTTCGGTTGAAATCGCCATACCCGGCCTGCCGGACCAGGATTTCATGCTCGCCGGGCAAAAGCTTGAGTGTAGAAGATCCCTTCAGCTCGCCCAGGAAGCCGATGTACTGTCCATCGACCCATACTCCTGAGGTCTTCGCCACTTTGTTTGCGTCGACAAATTGAATCTCCCCCATGATCTTGTCATTCGGGCGAGCGGTGGGCGGGCAAACAAAAAGACTGGAAAGACCCACGAACCACACGAGGCCCAATGTTCTAAGTCGGTGAATCATTTTCACCCCCTGTAGGCTTGGCTGGAACCCAAATTGTCCCATACTTACTTCATTAAGCAAATAAATCGAGGCTTGGTGTGTACCAAATCTATATATCTGGAAGTCCCGGAGGGAGGTCACAACGTAGCCCACCGCGCTTGCCCTGAACGAAGTCAAGCGGAAGCGGTGGGAAAAGGTTCGAGGCCAACCAGAAAACCCCAACAGGGTGACCCATGGCCGATCCGTTTTTTTTAATGGCGGCGTGACCCCGGTTGGCGGGAGCACGCGAGACTGATATCATCAACGAGGTATCTGAACGCACATGCAGATCTTTCCAATAACCCGGCGAAAGACAGTTGGCGTCAAGGTCGGCCACATTCAAGTCGGCGGCGGCGCTCCGGTGGTCGTGCAGTCCATGACCAACACGGATACGGCGGACATCACCGGGACCGTGGCGCAGTGCAAGGAGCTGGCCGAAGCCGGGTCGGAGCTGGTCCGCATCACGGTGAACATGCCGGCATCGGCCGCGGCGGTGGCCGAAATTGTCGCGCGGCTGCGCGATGCCGGATGCGTCGCGCCGATCATCGGCGATTTTCATTACAACGGGCACGTCCTGCTCACAAAATATCCTGACTGTGCGCGAGCGCTCGACAAGTACCGCATCAATCCCGGCAACGTGGGCGCGGGCGCGCGCCGCGACGAGCAGTTCGCCACGATCTGCAAAGTCGCCGTTGACAACGGCAAGCCGGTGCGCATCGGCGTCAATGGTGGCTCGCTCAACCAAGAGTTGGTCATGCGCAAGATGCAGGAAAACACAGACCGCAACCTGGGCTTCGACTCCGAAGAGATCATCAACAATTGCATGGTCCTCTCCGCGATCGAATCGACCGAGCTGGCGCTCGAATGCGGCCTGCGGCGTGACCAGATCATAATTTCCTGCAAGGTGTCGAAGCCGCAGAATCTCATCCAGGTTTACCGCGACCTGTCACGCAAGACCGAGCAGCCTCTGCACTTGGGCCTCACCGAGGCGGGCATGGGCACCAAGGGCACGGTGTGGTCCGCGGCAGCCATCGGCATCTTGCTACAAGAAGGCATCGGCGACACGATTCGCATTTCGCTCACGCCGCGTCCCGGAGGCGACCGCCGCGAGGAAGTTTACGCCGCGTGCGAACTGCTCCAGGCCCTCGGCCTGCGTTCGTTCGCGCCCAGCGTGACGGCTTGCCCCGGCTGCGGACGGACCACCAGCACCACGTTCCAGGAACTGGCCGAGCGCATCCAGGACTACATCCGCGACAAAATGCCGGAATGGAAGCAGCAATACGAAGGCGTCGAAGAAATGACGCTCGCCGTGATGGGCTGCATCGTCAACGGCCCCGGCGAATCCAAAGCCGCCAACATCGGCATCAGCCTCCCCGGCACAGGTGAAGAGCCAAGCTGCCCCGTCTACATCGACGGCCAGAAATTCGTCACCCTCCACGGCAACTACGACGAACTTTCCTCCGCCTTCCGCAAATTAGTCGACGATTACATCCGCACAAAATACGCGCCGCGCTCCGCCGCGCCTGCCGCAGCTTCCACCGGCCGGTCTTAAGATTCTTGTAGCGCCCACCTTCAGGTGGTCATGTGCCGCGCAAACCACAGCTACATACTAGGACTGCGCCGCAGAAATAGATCGCACAAATTGCAGATTTCCCCGGTTAGGCAGGCCTCTGAAATCTCAAATCTTAGATTTCAAATTCTGCCCTCAGTAGCTGCCGAATGCTTCTGGGACACTACACTACAAGCCATTTCATAAATAGGCCTTGTGGGTCGCGGCTTCACAGGTTGCGGAAAAAGGCGTTTTCGGGCTTGCAGGGGCTAGGGTCTATTGACGCAAATGAGCGGTCCTTCATGTGCGTAAACGGCACCCGCTGCAACTGAGCAGATAGGGGGCTGCTGGAATCCGTTAATCACGCCTTTGAACCCGGCACAGAAGATCACGGATGTTTCGGATGCAATTCTTAGGTACCTCCCTTAGCAAGGGTCTGCCAAGGCTGCCATGCGCGAGAGTGGAATGATTTCTCCCATTTTCTTTTGGCCGGCCTTGACTTGGTTGTACTCAATCGTCGCTTCGCGAACGGCCATCGCGTTGTAGTCCGGGGTCAGGGTGCTGTCCCACTCCTCGT
>Ga0208981_1000105_pt1 | contig 12010 bp, 11 predicted proteins | sample MedBloCAOM1_M1_FD_187839 | JGI IMG/M metagenome (GOLD analysis project Ga0208981, IMG submission 187839) | Forest soil microbial communities from El Dorado National Forest, California, USA - Mediterranean Blodgett CA OM1_M1 (SPAdes) (version 2) | ecosystem: Environmental > Terrestrial > Soil >... | reverse complement strand
TTTTCTAACCTTGATCTGCCCTGACGTAAGGCGAGGCATGAAAAACGCGATGAAATGCGTTGCAGGACGGACGGGGGTGGCCGGAGGGACGCGAAAAGGTGGCCTATGGGGGCCGTCGCCGATGGCCCGCAGCTTGTTGTGGCCGGGGCGGGCTGGAGATCGACCGAATACACGCGACCGGCGACGAACGGCGCTCGCTCAATCCTCCCCGGTCGCCCGCAGATATTCGTCGAGACCGGGGCTGATGTTCGGCACGAACAGCTCCTCGACGCTCATGCGGCGGCGCGAGAGTTTCTGCTCGTCGAGATAGCGCACGAGCGCATCGAGGGTCGGGCGGCTGCCCTCGATCGAATAGTCCCAGATCTGCGGCCCGAATATGTCGCGCGTCGCTTCCGTCTCCTGGATCACCCAGGGAAGACTGACCGTCAGCGCGTCGGTGTCATAGATCGACTGATAGGCCAAATCGCGCGCGCGGCAGAAGGCGCGGTAGAAGCTCACGGCGAGCCAGGGCTTGCGCTCGTAAAGGCTGGTCTTGAGCACGAGCGTATGCATGATCGGAAAGATGCGCGTCTTCCTGTAATAGTCGATCTCGACCTGACGCGAATCCCGAAACAGCCGACGGACGGTCTTGCCGAGACCGCCCGGGATCATCACCGAGGCGAGCGCGTCGATCTCGCCGTGCTCGAGCATCTGCTCCAGCGTGGTGTCGGGTCGCATGGGCTCCAGCCGGATGCCGGCCGGCGGCTTGATGGAACGGATCGGCTTGCCCACCACCCATGAAATATCCTCCGGCGCCACCCCATATTCGTGCGCCAGGAACCCGCGCACCCAGACGGCCGCGGTCATCTGGTAGTCGCCGACGCCGACGCGCTTGCCCTTGAGATCCTGCGGCCGTTCGATCGTCGAGTCGGCCCGTACATAGAGCGCCGAGTGGCGAAAGACCCGCGATGGAAAGACCGGGATCGCGATGAAGCGCGTGTCGCCCTCCGAGCGCAGGATCGTATAGGACGAAAGCGACATTTCGGACACGTCGAACTCGCCGTGATTGAGCATGCGCCAGAAGGTCTCGCCGGGCCGCAGCGGGATGAATGTGAGATCGACGCCATCGGGCTGCACCCGGCCGTCGATGAGGGGTTGGGTACGGTCGTAGCGCCCGCAAGCCAGCGTCAGCTCGAGTTTGTGCATGGGGTTCCGGATTGGCTACAGAATGATACTGGGATTTCGAATGCTCTGGTCGCAGTCGATCAGGTTCACCTGCTTCGCCTGGATCTTCCAGCCCTCCCCGTCGCGCACCAGGCGGTGGCCGGCCCAGCCCGTCAAGACGCGGGTCTCGTCGCCCCAGAACTCGTTGATCAGAAAATTCGAGCGCACCATGCGGCTGTCGTCACGGGCGGTGGCGAACACCTCGACATTGGTCACGAGGCGCACCGTGCGCGAGGCCGGGGCCTGCGACCAGGCGTAGCCGGTGCGAAAGCGGTAGATGCGGTCCTCGAGCCGGCGGCGATCGTCGAACATCACGGAGATCTCGCGCCGCGGGTCGCCGGCATTGGGGGTCGACGGCACCCAGTAGATGCATTCCGGCGCGTACAAGGCCAGCCAATCGTCATAACGGAGCTGGTCGAGCAGGCGCGCCTCGCGCTCCAGCAGCCTGCGGAACTCGTCGCGCGTCGCCGCGTCGGTCATGGCGCGCTCGTCGTCCTGCCAGTCGGAGAAATTCGCGATCAGCTCGCGATAAAGCGCGTCGTCGACGTAATAAGAACTGCGCGAGGGATTCGGCGCGGCCGTCATGTCAAGGCTCACGCCGGATCGCCAGGTTCGGGCGGGCTTTCATCAGCCGTTTCCATTCCTTGAAATGCTCGCGCATGAAGGCTTCGTCGGTGGCGGGCGCGGTGATCGAGCCGTCCGCTCCGGTCTTGATGCGGTCCGGAATGCCGAGACCGCGATTCATGTAGACCCACTCGTCCTCGGGCGCGGCCAGGCCGCGCTGGATCTGCTCGAAATTGGCGACATCGTCGACCTCGCCGAAATTGGGGAAACCCTCCTGGGTGCGCATGCGCAGCGCGTTGATGTCGGTGACGGCGTCGCCCAGGCTGCCGTCCGCGTCGACGATCATGGTGCCGTACCAGATCGCATTGGTCTCGCCCACGCCGAGCGGCTCGAATACCTGGATGTGGTTGCCGAGCAGCGACAGGTTCGGGAAGATGTTGATGTTCACCGGCTCGGATCCCGCGAGATCGAGCAGCTCGTAGGCGCGCTCGCCATAGCGCCGGATGAACTCCGCCTCGTAATGCTCCATCCCGGGATGCGCCGATTCCAGCGCCCACAGGCCGCCCGGGCGCTTTGCGAGATTCGGTCGCTTGTCCTTGAAGTGATTGCCGTGGCCGGTGTAGCGCATGTACATCGGCTGGCTGTCGGGCGAGTCGCGATAATAGGCCATGCCCTTGGCGTTATCGCCGGCGAAACGGTTCTCGGTTTCCAACAGCGAGCGATGCGAATAGGCGACGTGGTAGCCATCGCAGGAATTGTCATAGGCGAGCTTCCAGTTGCCCTTGTATTTGATCCGGTTGGCTTCGCAGACAACGACCTTGCCGCCCGGATTGCGGTCCAGCCACTCGTCGACCACGCGGGTGATCGCACCGAGATGCTCCCGCAGCGGCAGCGCATCCATGTTGAGCGTGCCGAAGATGAACCCGCGATAGGATTCCACGCGCGGCACCTGCGCGACATTGTATTTCGGATCGCGCAGGTCTGCGGCATAGCCCTCCGGCCACGGCACACCGCGGAGCTTGCCGGTGTTGAGGAAGTTCCAGCCGTGATAGGGGCACTGGAACGACTTGGCGTTGCCCTTTTCCCAGCGGCACAGCGTCGTGCCGCGATGGGTGCATCGGTTGTAGAGCGCGCGGATCTTGTCATCCGGGTCGCGCAGGATGATGAGCGGACGCAAGCCCATGCGACGCGTGATGAAGTCGTTGCGGCTCGGGATCTCGCTCTCATGCGCCAGATATGTCCAGGTGCCGCCGAAGACGTGCGTCATCTCGGCTTCGAAGATGGCGGGATCGGTGTAGATCAACCGATGGGCGCGGTCTTCCTGGACCAGGTGATCCCAATCATAGAGCGCGGTCCCGCCGAGCCGGCCGGGCGCCGCAGCGATCTTCTCGAGCGCCGTCATGACGTGCTCCTCGACTTACATGGTGCGGCCGGTCGCACCGACAGCTAGAAGAAATCGAAATACTCGTTCTGCTCCCACGCGCTCGTCTCCTCGCTCTGGGGCGCCGCCTTCGCTTGCTCGAGCGAACGATGGTACCGGCCGGCCTCGGTCCGCTTGAGCGCCACGAAATAGTCCACAAAGCTATCGCCTAGCTCGCGGCGGAACAACGGCTCCTTGTCGAGCGCGTCGAGCGCCTCCGGCAGGCTTTTGGGCAGCAGGGGGCGCTTTGCCCCATAGGGCTCATCGTCCGGCGCCTGCGGCGACAGCCCGGCCTCGATGCCGGCAAGCCCGGCCACCACCTGCGACAGCACATAGAGATAAGGATTGGCCGCCGGCTCGCCGATGCGGTTCTCCATCCGGGTGGCGGGGTCGCCTGCACCGCCCAGCACGCGGACCATCACGCCGCGGTGGTCATACGCCCAGGTCACCCGGTCGGGCGCGAGCGAGTTCGGCCGGAAGCGCCGAAAGCCGTTGACGGTCGGCGTCGTGAAGACGGTGCCGGACACCGCATGGGTGAGCAGACCGGCGAGATAGTGGCGGCCGAGCCGCGACAAGGCCTCGCCGGGCTCGTCCGGCATGAACCGGTTGACGCCGCTTGCCGTGTCCACCACCGACTGATGCAGGTGCCAACCGCTCGCATAGTAGCCCTTGAGCGCCGGCCGGCACATAAAGGTTGCGAAGTAGCCGAGACGCCGGCAGATCTGGCGCGTCGCGGTGCGGAACAGCAGCACGTTGTCGGCCGCCTCCAGGGCAGGACGCGGCGCAAAGGTGCACTCGACCTGCCCGGGGCCCCATTCATTCTCGATCGTGCGCAGGTCGAGGCCGAGCTTCTCGTAGGCGTCGCCGAGCGCGCCGAGCACCGGCTCCATCAGGTCCAGGTTGGATTCGGAGTGGTAGTGATAGCCGGGCTCGGCAGGCCAGGTCCGAATGGGACGGCCGCGGGTGCCCGGCACGCCGACATGCTCGTCGGTCAGATGATCTTCGGCCACACGCAACAGGTACCACTCGATCTCGGCGCCCACGACGCAGCCATATCCGTGATCGCCGAGGCGGCGCAGCGCCTTGCGCAAAAGCTGGCGGGTCGCGAAGGGGAACGGCCGCCCGTCATTGAAATACTCGTCGCACAGGATCCATCCGACGCCGGGCGCCCATGGCAGCGTGCGGAAGGTCGCCGGATCGGGAACGACGGTGAGGTTGGGCGAGCCCGTCATCTCGTCGAGCCCCATGCCGCCGCCGCGGGTGAAGGACGCGAAGACGCGCGCGCCCGCGGAGTCGAGCGTGGTGGTGGCAACGCCGATATTGTGGCCGGCCGTCAGTGCCGAAAGGAAAGCCGGGACCGTCAGGGTCTTGGCGCGCGAATAGCCGTGCGTGTCGCCCCAGGCCAGCCGGATGTATTTCAGCTCGCCCGTCGCCAGCCGGCGCTTGATCTCCTCGGCGCGCGCCTTCTGCTCGTTGGTCCACAATCCATGCTTGTCGATGAAGCCGGGAGGCTTGCTCATGCCCGCTCAACTGCCAGATGACCCAGGAAACCAATGCGTCGCATGCCCCCGCCATCCGGTCGGAGCGCGCCCCAGCGTTGGTATGGGAATCAGCCGGCGACCGCAATCGCCCATCCGCACAGGCAGCCAGCCTCGTGCCGTGGCGAAAAACCGCCCCAGTCGGCCCGCGCCTTACAGGCGTCCGAGCAGCATCAGAATGACGACGATGATCAGGATGGTGCCGATGATGCCGACGCCGCCGTGTCCGTAGCCGTAGCCATAGCCGCCGAAACGGCCACTGAACCCACCGAGCAGGAAGATGATCAGGATGATGGCCAGGATGAGTCCGAGCGACATGGTGCTGTCCTTTCGAGAATCTGTGAAGGCGTGAGTGACGGCCAAGATCGGAAGAACGCAGCGACGTAGTTTAACGCAGATTAGGGGACGCGTAAGTGCGGGTTTCCCGATGTCCCCAGGCTGACGGCACGCTCCGAATGACGCACGAGCGAGATGGGCCGCCTAACAATGTCGGCGATCCCGGTTGCGCCGGCACACCGGCTTGATTCCGGTCGCCGCCGCTGCAAAAGATGTCACGTTGATCGATCCGCGCGATCGATCGCCGCTGAGCTGCCGCAAGCGAGCGCGGAAAATGAAAATGGCCCCATGACTGGGGCCATTTCCGTTTCGGCTCGTGGTCAGTTGCAGCGGCGCTCCTTGCGCGTGATCGAGCTGCCGTCGTCGCGCTCGACCTTGGTGGTCACCATGCGGCAATTTTCGCGCGGGCCGACCCGGACGCCGCCCGGACCGACACCGACGGTCACATCGGAATCACGCCGGCGTTCGCGATAAGCCCGGTCCTCACGCACCACACCCCGGTCCTGACCGACGCCGATCTCGACGCCGACCTGGGCCAACTTCAGATTCTCCGCCTTGGCCGGGACGACCCCGCCAAACGACGAAGCAGCGGTGAAAAATGCAGCGGCGGTCGCCGCGGCAAGCGCGAGTCTGATCATCTTAAGTCCCTCTATGTGAGCGTTGGTAATTGCAGGGCACTAACCAGGAACCGGCAAAAAAGTTCCTCACATTCCGGCGGCAGACGTCGATCAAGAGAATAGCCGCGGCGCATCGTTAACTATTGGGGCCACGCGTTGCACACATCGGGCCAGACGAATGCGGCCCGAAACGGCGCCATCACGCTTGTGCGTCTATCCGCCCTGGTCGTCGTGGCCGCGCCGGGCGCCGCCGGCAAGCAGATTGCCGAGCAACGAGGGCAAAATGCCCGGGATCTCGTGGGGCCGGAACGGCACGGGGCGGCAGAGACCCATGGTCACAAGGCCGAGCCGCGCCATGCGCTGCGCCGCATACATCGATTCGGCCGCGCTCGCCGCCACCCGCTCGGCGACCGCGCCCGCGACATGCTGCGTGAACGTCGCGGCGGCGAGATCGATCGCGCCGAGCTTCCCGCCTTCGACCATGACCCGGCGCAACAAATGGACGGTGGCGGCCGCCGTCGGGCGGTGTCCGTAGCAAGCCGCGATTCCGCGCACCATCCGTATGCTGCAAGCGATGAAGAACAGCGCGTCGGTAACCGCGGTCGGGCTGATGGCGGTGATCCCGAAGGCGCGCGCGCTCGCGCGGCGCACGATCGCCTCGGCGCGCCGGTCGAATGTCGCCATCACGGTCTGCGACAGAAGCTCCAATTGCTGCGTCGGCGAGTGATGACGCTGGATCTTGCGCTGAAACGCCTCGATCGCGACCGTGCTCTCGCGATCCTTCGGGATCCCCGCCAGCACGTTGCGGATCGCATCCCGCGGGTCGGACGGCCGGGCGCTCTCGAATCGCCCCGCGATGCGCTGCTGATTGGCCTCCACGCTTTTGAGCGCCAGGAAGCTCCTGAGCTCGCGTGCGATCACCAAGCCGGCGCCGGCGACTCCGCAGGCTGCGGCCGCGCTCGCCACCCATCCAAGCGTGGGACTATGCGCGAAGGCCGACGCCAGCCAAAGGTAGATATCCACGCCGGCCCAGCCCAGGAAGGCGACGCCCAGGCCGACGAGCCCGAGCCTCACCACGCGGCTGCTCCGGCGCGGCCGGGCTGGCTGCGCGAGCGGCGGCCCGGTGGGTGCGGTCGGCACGATGCGCCCGGTCTGCGCCGTCTCTATGATCTGGGGCGTCAGTCCCTCGGCACGGCGCGCGCCTGCCTCCGCCGAGGTTTCCATCGTGAGGACACGCGGACCCGGCGCGTCGCCACGCCCGTCGTCGTGTGGGTCCCTATGTCTGCCGCGGTCCGATTGATCGCTCATCGCAATCGGTCTCCGATGAGATAGTCGAGCGCGAGATCGAGATTGATATGAGGGATGCCATCGACCGGCGACACCTCGATCAGCGGCGGCTCGAACACCGGTATGTTGAGAAACGGCTTGCCCCAGGCCTTCGGCCGGGGCGGACGGATCGGCACATTGCCGACGAAGAACTTCGCCTTGGTGGCGCGGCCGACCGGCGTGCCGACGACGACCTGCACGCGATGCCCGTCGATCTCCTGGGTGTCCTCCTCGGTCGAGATGACCGACGCGAGCGCCGCCACGTCCAGCGTGGCATTGCGGCTTGCGACATCGATCGCCGGCAGCGCGGCCATGTTGCGCAGGAGTGCGGCGAGGTGGTCGCGCTGCACCTCGGGCACGTGGTCGGCCTTGGTGGCGGCGAGCAGCACCTTCTCGATGCGCACGCCCCGCAACAGCCGCATGAGGATGCCGCTATGCCCATAGCGGAAGCTTTCCAGGATCGCCTCGATGGCAAGTCGCGTATCCTCGAATGCCTCGCGGCCCGCCAGCAACGCGCCGAGGACGTCCACCAACACGATCTGTCGTGCGTAGTTGCGGAAGTGCTGCTCGTAAAACGGCACGACCACGTCGTTCTTGTAGGTTTCGAAGCGCTGTTCCATCAGCGCTCCAAGCGTGCCGGGACTCTGGCGCGCCATATGGTCGGGAATATCGAGCGGCGCGAACCACAGATAGGATTTCTCGCCCAGCGACCCGGGCTCGAGGAATCTCCCGGGTTGCAGGAAGCTCAGCCCGTGCTGGTTGCGCGCCGTCAATAGCATCCGGCGGTAAAGCTCATGGGCCCGCCTCGCCTCTTCGTCCGTCGCCGCCGCATCGGCGCGATGGTCCGACACATAGGCGAGGAAATCCCGCCCGATCTCGGCGCGCACCCCGCGCCGGCAGAGCTCCAACGTGGCGCGCGACCAATCGGCATAGCTTTGCGTCAGCAGCGGGAGGTCGAGCAGCCATTCGCCCGGATAGTCGACGATCTTGAGTTTCAGGGTCGCGGCGCCGCCGCTGACCCGCCCGAGCAGAAAGCCGAGCGCGCCGGCCGGCACGAATCGGATGTCGACCTCGATTTCGCTGATGTCGGTCGTGCGCGCCGGCCAGTCGGCCGGCGTCGCCGCCATGCGCTCGATATTGCGCCGATAGGGAAAGTGCGGCAGGCGTCCTGTCTTGCCGCGTTGGACCCTGGCCGCCAGGAGGCGGCCGTCTCCGACCGCCCTCAGGAGCGGCATGCGGTGCGGCTGATGCAGCGCGCTGAGCAGATTGTGCACCAGGCTGGTGATGAAAACGGTCTTGCCGGAACGGCTCAAGCCGGTGACCGCAAGCCGGACGGTCGAGCCTCTGGCGAGCTCGGCGAGGTCGGCCACGCCGCCGAACCAGTCGGAAAGAGCCGTTCCCGCACGGTCGAGCTTCAACATACCGGCGTGACCCTTTGGGGCGTGGGCGTCAGCGGCATGGTCCCGTTCCGGTTTGGCGAAGCCTCGTTGCGATCAGCGGCCACGCTATGAATATGGGTACGGGCACACCGTGCCGCTACAGCAGATCGCTCAATCCCAGGAAGGGAAGCAGGTGCCGCAGGACGGCGGCGAGGCAGATCAGCCCGACCAGGATCTTGAGCAGGTTCGCCAGCCGTCCATCGCGCACGAATTTGTCGATGAGCCAGAACAGGATCGCGCCGACGACGCAGATGATCAGGATATTGATGACGACCAAAAGCATGTTGCCCCCCTCTGGCGCGTGCCCCGCGACTTTAGCCCGGCACGACGGCGCGCGGGAAGCCAAAACGCTCCGATCGGCGCGCCGCTATGTCGGCCACTCGCGCTTACTCTGCCGCCTGCGCTGACCGCCCGAAGGTCTTCGGCAGGCCGGCCTGCGCGATCATCCCGCCCACGCGCTCCTGCGGCAGCCATTGCGCCACGCGCTCGCGCAGCGCGACCAGCTTGTCGATGTCCAGGCCGGTGTCGAAGCCGAGCGATTCGAGCAAAAAGGCGCAGTCTTCGGTATCGATGTTGCCGCTCGCCCCGGGCGCGAAGGGGCAGCCGCCGAGCCCGCCGATCGAGGCATCGAAACGGGTGATGCCGGCGTCCACCGCCGCGCTCACATTGGCGAGGCCAAGCCCGCGCGTGTCGTGGAAATGGGCATAGATCGGCTTGTCGAAGATCGCCGCGACGGCGGAAAAAATCCGCTTCACCTGCGCCGGATTGGCGTAGCCGACGGTGTCCGCCAGCACGATCTCGTCGCTGCCGGCGGCGGCGAGGCTTTCGACCAGCCGCAGCACCTGCGCTTCCGGCACATGTCCCTGGATGGTGCAGCCGAATGTGGTCGCGATGCCGGCCACCACCTTGGTGGCGAGCCCGCGCGCCTTGCGTTCTGCGATGATGCGGCCGAAGTCCGCGACCGATTCAGCCGTGCTTCGCCGCACATTGGCGAGGTTATGCGCCTCGCTGGCGGAGAGCACGAAATTGATCTTGCCGACGCCGGCGTCGAAGCCGCGCGTCGCGCCCTTGAGGTTGGGCACCAGCGCCGCCACCGCGAGGCCGTCGATCGCGACGGCCGCCTGCGCCACCTCGGCGGCGTCGGCGAATTGCGGCACGACGCTCGGCGGCACGAAGGACGTCGCCTCGGCCTCCGCGAGCCCGGCCGCCACCTCCTCCCGGCACCAGGCGATCTTGCGCTCGGTCGCCAGGAAGGATTTCACCAATTGCAGGCCGTCGCGCAGCCCGACCTCGCGGATGGTGGCGTGTGGCCGCATGGCTAGTCCCCCTTGAATACAGGACGGCGCTTCTCGTTGAACGCCAGGATGCCTTCGCGCCGGTCCTGGGTCGGCGGCAACCGATTATAGGCCTGGATCTCGAGCAGCATGCCGTTGGCGAGCGACAGATCGAACCCGTAATGGATGGCGTGTTTGGCCTGGCGCACCGCGACCGGGCCGTTGCCGGCGATCTTGCGGGCGGTCTCCAGGGCGTCGCCCAACAGCTTGTCGGGCTCGCACACCCGATTGACCAGGTCCCATTGCAGCGCCTCGTCGGCCGAGAAGGCGGTGCCGCTCATGATCAGCTCCTTGGCGCGCCGCTCGCCCACCGCGCGCGGCAGGTTCTGGGTGCCGCCGCAGCCCGGCATGATGCCGAGCGTCACTTCGGTGAGCGCGAAGCGCGCCGTGCGCGACGCATAGATGAAGTCGCAGCCGAGCGCGATCTCGAGGCCGCCCCCATAAGCCGCGCCGTTCACGGCCGCGATGACGGGAATCGGGCAATCGATGATGGCGCGGATCATCTGCTCGAAAATCAGGTGCTGATCCTGCCACTGCGCGTCGGTCATCCCGTTGCGCTCCTTGAGGTCGCCGCCGGCGCAGAAGGCGCGCTCGCCGGTCCCCGACAGGATGATGCAGCGGGCCTGCCGCGGATCGGCATTCAGGCCAGAGAACAGGGCGAGCAGGTCGCGCCCCATCCGGGTATTCAACGCATTGGCGGCCTCCGGCCGGTTGAGGCGGACCTGCAGGATGTCGGTGTCGAGGGATTGGGTTTGCAGCGTCTCGAACGAATCCATTCCGCCCCTCTGCGCGCTGTTCCGGCCTTTGGTACCGAGGTTCTACTGCGGCCACAGCCGCGCCGCAGCAGCTTTCTGAGCGAAACTCTCAGGCGGTGCGGCCAGCAATCATCCCCACCAGCCGCGCCGGCGACATCGGATACTCCTCGATGCGCAGGCCAAACGGCGCGAGCGCGTGCTCGACCGCCGATACGATCGCGGCGGCGGCCGGCACGCAGCCGGCTTCGCCCACGCCCTTGACGCCGAGCGGATTGAGCGGCGAGGGATATTCCACCAGCGTCACCTCGATAGTGGGCACCTCGGTGGCGCCGGGCAGAAGATATTCCGCGAAAGTGGTGGTGACCGGCTGGGCGCCGGCGTCGTAGCCCATCCATTCGAACAGCGCGTTGCCGATCCCGTGGGCGGCGCCGCCCACCACCTGGCCTTCGACGATCATCGGGTTGATGGCGCGCCCGCTGTCGTTGACCACGACATAGCGCAGGATGCGCACGCCGCCGGTCTCGCTGTCGACATCGACCTCGACCGCATGCGCGCCGCCCCCATAGGTGAGCGCGCCCGGCATGAAATTCTGCAGGCTTTCGAGGCCGGGCTCGAAACCGCCCGGCATCGCGTAGCCCGGCACGCCCGACACCGCCTCGGCGATCTCGCGCAGCGAAAAGCCGCTGCCGCGCGCGCCGGCGATCTCGATCCGTCCCTCGCGCATCTGAAGATCGCGCGGGCTCGCCTCCAACAAATGCGCCGCCACCTTGAAGGCCTTCTCGCGCACCGCGACCGCCGCGAGATGCACCGCCGAGCCCGCCGTGACGGTCTGGCGGCTGGCGAAGCCGCCCTGCCCGTGCGGAATGACCGCGGTGTCGCCCGCCGTCACGCTGATGTCGTCGGGCGAGACGGCGAACTGCTCGGCGCAGATCTGCGCGAGCGCGGTCTTGATGCCCTGCCCCATCGGCATCGCGCCGGTATAGACCGAGATGCGTCCCGAGCGCCCGATGCGCACGATGCCGGACTCGAAGGGTCCGCGGCCCGTCCCCTTGACGCCGATCCCGATGCCGATGCCGAGATGGCGGCCGCGCGCGCGCGCTTCGCTCTGGCGGGCCGCGAAGCCCGCATAGTCGATCGCCGCGAGCGCGCCCGCCAGGCAGGCCGGAAAATCGCCGCTGTCGAGCGTGACGGGCGAGCCCGAGCGCGTCTTCACGGGCGTCACGTAAGGCATGCGTTCGGGCGGCACCAGGTTGCGCCGCCGCACCTCCGCGCGGTCGAGGCCGAGCTTCTGTGCAATGCGGTCGAGCAGGCGCTCCATCGCGAAGGCGCCTTCCGGATAGCCGGCGCCGCGGACCGGCATGGTGGCCACCTTGTTGGTCTCGACCACCTGCACCAGGAGATCATAGGCCGGCAGGATGTAAGGCCCGGGCAGCGCGCTCGAGGCATTGTATGGGAGATTGATTCCCTGCGGCGTGTAG
>Ga0208981_1000104_pt1 | contig 12019 bp, 10 predicted proteins | sample MedBloCAOM1_M1_FD_187839 | JGI IMG/M metagenome (GOLD analysis project Ga0208981, IMG submission 187839) | Forest soil microbial communities from El Dorado National Forest, California, USA - Mediterranean Blodgett CA OM1_M1 (SPAdes) (version 2) | ecosystem: Environmental > Terrestrial > Soil >... | reverse complement strand
GGTCGACGTCGGCCGCGCCGGCTTCGTCCGCTGCCTGCCCAACGGCTGCGTGGCCGAGGTGGTCATGGACGATAACCTGGTCAAGCAGCTGCGCACGGGCCAGACCGCGACCTTCATCATCTTTCAGACCCCCGAAGAGGGGATCGGCTTCCCGATGAGCCTAAAAGGCTTCGGTGAGGGCTACGACAAGCTCCCATAACGAGACCGTCACTCCCATAGCGGCTCTCTCGGCGCCTGAGCGTCTTTGGCCCGCTCGGCTTGCGCTTGCGGCCCTCGCAACTGGGCGCGAGGGCGCTTATCTTTGGCCGGACCGCCCAAATCCGGATTGGAACCATGACCTCACCCACCACGTCGCTCCTCGATCGTGCCGGCCTCGATCGCCAGGCGGCGCGCCGACACCTAGCCCGCGGCCTCGAAGGCGCCGACGACGGCGAACTCTATCTCGAGTATGCCCAGTCCGAGATGCTCGTCTTCGACAACGGGCGGCTCAAGCAGGCGACCTACAACACCGACCAGGGGTTCGGCTTCCGCGCCGTCAAGGACGAGGCGGTGGGCTATGCCCATTCCTCCGACCTCTCGGAGGCCGCGCTGGCGCGCGCCGCAGAGGCCGTGCGCGCCGTCAAGGGCGGCTATTCCGGGCGCTATGCCGAGCCCCCCGGGCGCACCAATGTCACTCTCTATGGCGATGATAACCCGCTCGGAGGACCGTCGTTCGAGACCAAGGCACGGCTTCTGGAAACCATCGACGCCTATGCCCGCGCGAAGGACCCACGCGTGCGCCAGGTTTCGATATCGTTCGGCGCGAGCTGGCAGGTGATCGAGATCTTGCGTGGTGACGGCGAGACCTACCGCGACATCCGCCCGCTGGTGAGGGTCAACGTTTCGGTCGTTGTCGGCGACGGCGACCGCCAGGAAGCCGGCAGCCACGGCTATGGAGGACGCGAAGGCTTCGCGCGATTCCTGGAGACACAGACTTGGCAGAGCGCGACCGACGACGCAGTGCGTCAGGCCCTGGTCAATCTCGAGGCGGTGCCGGCGCCCGCCGGCGAGATGGACGTGGTGCTCGGGCCCGGCTGGCCCGGCGTCATGCTGCACGAGGCGGTCGGTCACGGGCTCGAAGGTGACTTCAACCGCAAGAAGACCTCGGCTTTCGCCGGCCTGATGGGGCAGCGGGTCGCATCGAAAGGAGTTACTGTGGTCGACGACGGCACGCTCGCGCAGCGGCGCGGGTCGCTCTCTATCGACGACGAGGGGACGCCGACCAACCGTACCGTGCTGATCGAGGATGGCATCCTCGTCGGGTACATGCAGGATCGGCAGAACGCCCGGCTCATGAGCATGAAGCCCACCGGCAATGGCCGCCGGCAAAGCTATGCCCACGTACCGATGCCGCGCATGACCAATACCTACATGCTCGCGGGCGACCGCGATCCCGGCGAGATCATCGCCTCGGTCAAGAATGGAATCTACGCCGTCAATTTCGGTGGCGGGCAGGTCGACATCACCTCCGGGAAGTACGTCTTCCAGGTCACCGAGGCCTACAAGATCGAGGACGGCAAGCTCGCGCAGCCCCTGAAAGGCGCCATGCTGATCGGCAATGGCCCGACTGACCTCAATCGCATCGGCATGATCGGGAACGACCTGGAGCTCGATACCGGCATCGGCACGTGCGGCAAGAACGGCCAGGGCGTGCCGGTTGGAGTCGGCCAGCCCACCTTGCGCATGGACCGCATCACCGTGGGCGGGACGGGGTGACCTACGATCGCGGAATTTGTTCAGAGCGGGTCGCCATCTACCACGCGCCCGGCGATGCATGCGGTCAGCCGCAGCGCCCGACGTCATCGCGCGGCACCTGACCCCCGCGCCGGCTTCTGACCGGCGGTTAGAAATACGCGATGCTGCGTCCGCAAGCGGCGACGAAGACCCAGATACCCAGCGAGAGTATGCCGGCGATCTTGGCGCGCCGCGGCATCGATTGGCCGGGAGCGAGGCCTTCTACCGCGCGCTTGGCCCCGAATTCAAAAATCGCCACGTTGACCAGACCGGCCGCAATCAGGACGGCTTTCAATTGGAACACGGGATTGAGAACAAGATGGCTGGCCTCGGCCGAAAATAGCGTGAAGCCCGTCACCACCATGCCTGCCAGCGCCCCGATCGCGAAATTACGGGCGCGTGCGAGCAGAGCTCCGGGGGCGGTAGCACCCAAGCCTCCAAGCAGACGGACATCCATCACCGTTATCGCACCGGCGAAAAAAATCAGCGAGACAACGTGTCCGACGTTGGCTGTCGGGTAGAGCCAGGGTGATTGGCGGACCGCCGCAGCGAAGCCGGACTGTTCGAGCGCCACAAAAATTGCTGGCGCCGCATCGGTCATCAGCGCAGTTCGTAAGTCTTGCCGTCGACCGTGATCCGTTCGGCTCGCATCTCCTCCTTCTCGACTGTCGAAGGATAGCCGTAGGCGGAGACGGTCTGGCCGACCGCAATGACTTTCTCTGTCGCTCCACGACTGCTCATGCGCGACGTCGGCGCGAGCGTGACAGTCCAGACCTTGTCGCCACCGCGCACCGTGATCGTGGCGTGCGGGTTCTCGAACTTGGAGGTCACGATCGGACCGGTGACCGTTACGGGTTTCGCAGCGTCATAACTTCCCCAGCCGTGATGCGCGAAGGCGGCCCCCGTGAGCAGCGCCAAGGCACACGATAGGGCGGTAGCTCTGATCATGCATGCCTCCAACAAAGAACTGGTTTCATCATACGTAACGCTCCAAAGGCTTCGGGGTGCCCCGATTTCGACGGCAAATTCTGCGGCAGAGGGACAAAATGTGGCGAAATCCACTATCTTACCACACCCGAAATACAGCACGGCTTACGGACCGGGCGCGTGATGTGGTTCTTGAGGTAGCAAACCGCCGAAGAGCCAACATAACCCGGCCGCACATACGTCCAGGCCCGGCAGCCTTCCTCGCCTTCACAGGCGGCTCCGCAGCTCTTGCCGCTGGCATCGGCCGGCAGTTCGAAGTGTCGATAGTCGCCGCCGTTGCGATCGACCCCAAATTCCGTCGGTCCGCTCCGCGGCTCGATGACCCCGGTCCCGCGTACGCCGGAGACGCAGCATGTCGATGCGAGCCGCGGCATGACCTTGGATTTCAGCCAGCAAACGGCATTGGCATTCTCTGTTACGGGATAGGAGAAAGCCCATGCCCGGCAGCGCGCATCCCGCTCGCAGCGGGCGGCGCATTGGGCAGGATCACCGGACCGCATGGGAAAGCTCGCGTAGTCTCCCCCCGGCCGGTCGAAATTGACCTGAGCGCGGGCCGGCGCGCCGAACACGACAAGCGCGATCAGCAAACCAACACTCATCCCGAGCCACTCGCGCATCATGCCGGCCTCTCGCTCGCGCCGCTCGAACCATCGGAACCATGTTAGAGAAGCGCACAGGCGCAGGCGAGTGCCGTGTGAGCGATATGCACTCCACGCAGCATCCCGGGGCGCGCGCTCCGGCCCCACGATGGAATTTACAATGCAGCATGGCGAACTTGGCTTCCTGACGTTCGGGTTGGTGCTCCTTACCGCTGCCGTTCTGAGCGTTCCGATCGCACGACGGCTTGGGCTGTCCGCCATCGTTGCCTATCTCATCGCCGGCATCGTGATCGGTCCGCATGGGCTGGCGGCATTTGGCACGCCTGAGAGCATCATCCCGGTTTCCGAGTTGGGCGTGGTGATGTTGCTGTTCCTGATCGGGCTGGAGCTCGAGCTTGGCCGGTTGGTGGCGCTGCGTCGCGCCATATTCGGTCTCGGCGCGGCTCAATTGGCGCTGACGGCGCTTGCAATCGGGGCGCTCGCCTACGTGATCGGCCTCGTCGATTGGCGCGGGGCGGTGGTTGCCGGCGTCGCATTGGCGATGTCGGCGACCGCCATTGCGCTGGAAATCCTGGAGGAGCGCGGACAGCTTCAGCAGGATTACGGCCAGCGCGCCTTCGCCATTCTGCTGTTTCAGGACATGGCGGTGGTGCCGCTGTTGGCGGCACTCCCCCTGCTCGCACAAGCGGGCGAGAGCACGCCCGCCAATTTTGCTGATGGGCTGCGCGCGGTGGCCCTTATCGTCGGCGCCATCCTGCTGATCGTCGGCGCCGGACGCTATCTGCTCAATCCGTTCTTCCGGCTGCTGGCGCAGACCGGGTCGCGCGAGGTGATGACCGCCGCGGCTCTCCTCGTCGTGCTGGGCGCTGCATTGGTCATGCAAAAGGCCGGCATGTCGATGGCCCTTGGCGCTTTCCTCGCCGGCGTCCTCCTGGCGGAATCCAATTACCGCCACGAGCTGGAGGCCGACATCGAGCCATTCCGCGGCTTGTTGCTGGCACTGTTCTTCATGGGCATCGGAATGAGCATCGATTTGGCGGTCGTGCGCGCCAATCTCTTGCTCATTGTGGTCGCGGCCGTCGTCATCACCGTGCTCAAGGCGTCGATCGTTTGGCTGCTGTTCAACGCCACCTGCGTGCGCCGGGCCGATGCACTCCGCGCCGGATCGGTGCTGACGGCCGCCGGCGAGTTCGCATTCGTGCTCCTTCCCCTCGGGGGCTCACTCGGCGTGCTGGACGCGCGTCAAGCCAGCATCCTGACGGCCATTGCTGCCATCACCATGCTGCTGGGTCCACTGGTCGCTACGCTCACCGATACGCTACTGCGGCGCTTCAAACCGTTGGACGCCCGCGAACTCGATGACTTCTCCGATGCGCGCGGATCCGTGCTGGTGATTGGCTTCGGGCGCTTTGGCCAGATCGTGTCCCAATGTCTGCTTGCCGAGGCCATCGACGTCACCACCATCGACAACGATCCAGAAATGATCCAGGACGCCGGGGGCTTCGGCTTCAAAGTCTATTACGGCGACGGCACTCGGCTCGACGTGTTACGCGCCGCTGGCGCGGGCGACGCTCGGCTGATCGCCGTGTGCATCGACAACCGCGAGGCTGCCAGCCGCATTGTCGACCTCGTGCATGCCGAGTTTCCGGGGACGAAACTTTACGTGCGCTCTTTCGACCGGCGTCACACATTGCAGCTCATCGCCAAAGGTGTCGATTTCGAATTGCGCGAAACCTATGAATCCGCACTCGTATTCGGCCGCAACACGCTCGAAGCGCTGGGGATTGATTCCGAGCATGCGGCGGCGACTGAGCAATTCGTCCGCTCCCGCGACCTCGATCTTCTCGCCCTACAACAGGCCGAAGGCCTATCCGCCGGGGCAGATTTGTTGCGGACACGCATGGTGCACGAACCGCTGAGCACGCCGGCGCGCGAGGTCAAGCCGCTCAATCCTGAAGCCGAAGAAATCATCAGCCGATCGCCGGCCGCAGAGTGACACCCATCGCTGGAGCCGACCCGGCTGGAACAGGAGCAGCAGTCCGAGCGCAGGGCTCAATCCGGCGATGGCGGCTGTCGGCGGCGAGGTCGGCCGCGCAGCGACAGCGACGGCATTGCGTCTGCAGATCAGTCGAACACGGTCATCCAATCGGCCGGCAAATCGTGGGCAGCATAGAATTTTTCCAGTCGTCCGCGCGTGCTGCTCTCTCCGAACTTTTCCCACTCGTCGCTGCTGAGACCGAGAAAGCGCGCTGCGTTCCTGAACATGATTTTCTCGATCTGGCTGTCATTGTATCCGACGGTCCTCAGGAAAAAGGTCATGAGGTCGGGAAATGGTTTGGAAGACAAGAGTTTCGGGAACCGTTCTTCCTGTGCAATCATCGACCAGTCAGTACCGTAGAGCAGCCGCTCGTCGCTGTCGGGAAAGTGCTCCCTGAAGGCGCGCAGGCATTCGACGATCTTCTTACTCGGACCACTCTTGAGGATTTCGACAAGCGAGCTGATGTCAGCATAGACGTAAGAATCACTGGAACTGACAATCATTTTTCCGATCGTCCACTCCCAGCATTTGTCCACGTAATTTCTCGGCTCATTGTACCGCACAGCCTTATTGAAATGGCCGAAATGAGCCAAGTTGATACGCAGGCCTGGGAATGCATTCTGTTTCAGGACGTTGACCCAGAATATTGGATCTGCCCGCTCCTCATAGTCGGCGTTCGGCCCGAAGCTGTGACTGGTATGGACCATGACCGGCACATTGTTCGCGCTGCACCACCCGTAGAGCTTTGCGAGAGCCGCATCGAGCTGTCTCCCGATCTGTGATCCGAGGCCGCCGTCGGCGGACCGCAGGTAGGACGGTTCGCTGAACCTGGCGTCAGGTACGTCCTTGTTGTCGGTCGCCTGAAATCCCATGGGGGGATAGAGCTTGACGCCGATAAACCCGCCAGTCGTCTTGGCCGACTGGCCGACAGAAATTTGATTGACCTCGATCGCACCACGCACCACCGCCATCGGGTCCTTATCTCCGGGTTTGCGCTGCTGATGGTCATAGAGCGCCTGTCGTAGCGGATCGAAGCCGACGAAACCATGGACGCGCGGGCCCTCCTTGCGACGCGCGATGCGCGCCATGACTTCGACCTGATCTTCGATCCTCTGGTGATTGTCGTCCTCGAGCCACTTGGAGAAATCGACGATTGCCGGCGTCATCAGAACGAGGCGCGACTTCTGCTCTGCCCTGCCATGAAGTTGATCGAGTTCCTCGGCCAATTCGTAACGATAGCGCGTATACAGGAGCGTCCAATGAATGTAACGGCCGAGCAAATCGTCACGCGAATAAAGCTCGTCTGCGATGGCGTCGATTTGAAATGGCTCCAGGTTTCGCAATACCTCTCTTTCTTCCGGCGTCAGGTCTGGCTTACCGAAGTCCTCATGGAGCTGCTGGTAAAGAAGCAATTGAACGTGCTCGATCGCGATTTCGAGCGCGAAGCCCTCTGGCAATGAGAGCTCACGGCTGCTGAAAATTTCGGAGTTGAACCAGATGAGCCGAAATGCACTTCGCAATTGCGTGCGATCCTGGTCTCGGCGCCATTCAGTTGTTGCTTTTTTTGCAGATCCCTTTCAAACTCCTCGATCACCTCGATTTCAGCTTGGCTGTCGGGGGCCCCACGCTTCACCTGAACGGCGACAGCGTGCACCAATGCCTCGAGGGCACCCGGATATTCCGCGAAGCGAGCGACGAGTTCGTTGCTCTGTACGGTTCTGGGAACCATGATCTTCCGTGCAAAGCCCTCGATCGGCAGATCGGCGGCGTTGAAGATATGGCAGTGCGCGTCGACGATGCGATCGACACGCGGCGTCGACGTGGTCTGGGCCAACGTCCCTGCTGGGAATGCAAGTTGGGCCGCTGCCAGCGCCGCACCACCGGCGACAAATTCACGTCGACGCATCCCTCACTCCGTCGATTTCGGGCGCACCGGATGCTATCTGGGATCGGCGGATTGTCCAGTTGTGCGGCAGTGGGACTAAGGCAAGAGCGGATTAGGATTTCCGGCTTGGCGACAATTCAATATGCGTATTCCTTGAACACCGGCTCCACGCTACCGCCCCAAGGGCCGTGGAATTTATCCAAGAGCTCCTGGGCGGGGGTAATACCGCGCGCGACGTATTCCTCGATCGGTTGCAGGTAGCGGCTTTCGTCGTAGCCGCTGGCGTCCAGCCGCCGGCGCCGCGCAAGGCCCTTCTGCGCGAACGCCAGCGTCGTCTTCGCCAGTTGCAGCACGTTCTGGCCTGCAATGGTCGCTGCGAAACCAAGCTTCGGCACATCGTCGCGTAGTTTTTGGCGCTCCGCGGCTGTCCAAGGCTTGACCAGATCCCAGGCGGCATCGAGCGAATCGTCGTCGTAGAGGATGCCGGCCCAATAGGCTGGCAGCGCCGGAAGTCTGCGCCAGGGACCGCCGTCCGCACCGCGCATTTCGAGATAGCGTTTGAGCCGTACCTCCGGAAAGATCGTGGAGATATGGTTAGCCCAGTCCGAGATCGTGGCGCGCTCGCCAGGCAGGCCCGGAAGTCGCCCCCCCATCAGGTCGCGGAACGATTGGCCGGCGACGTCGATATAGTGATCACCGCGCTTGACGAAATACATCGGCACCGAGAGGGCGTAGTCGACGTAACGGTCGAATCCCATCCCCGGTTCGAACGCCCACGGCAGCATGCCGGAGCGATCGGGATCGGTGTCGCGCCAGATCTCCGAGCGGAACGACAGGAAGCCGTTGGGTTTGCCCTCCGTGAATGGCGAATTGGCGAACATGGCGGTCGCGACCGGCTGCAGCGCGAGCGAGACCCGCAGCTTCTTCACCATGTCGGCTTCGGATGAGTAGTCGAGATTCGTCTGCACCGTGCACGTGCGGTACATCATGTCGAGGCCATGCTTGCCCACTTTGGGCATGTACGCGGTCATGATGCGGTAGCGCCCCTTGGGCATTGTCGGGATCTCGGCACGGCTCCAATTCGGCGTCATGCCGAGCCCGAGGAATCCAATACCCAGCGGTCGCGCGACTTCCTTGACCTGCGCAAGATGCGCCATGAGTTCCGAGGAGGTCTGGTGCACGCTCTCGACCGGCGCGCCCGAAAGCTCGAACTGGCCGCCTGGCTCGAGCGAAATCGCGCCGCCGCCGGTTACGTCGAACAGACCGATTACGTTGCCGTCCTCGACGATCGGCTCCCAGCCGAGCAGATACTGCATGCCTTCGAGCAACGCGCGGATGCTGCGGCGGCCATCATAGGGGACCGGGCGATGACCCTCGACCGTGAACACGAACTTCTCGTGCTCGGTACCGAGGCGAAACTGTGACTTGGGCTTGCTGCCCCCGTCGAACCACGCAACGAGTTCCTGGCGCGTCTCGATCGGCGTCATGTCGACTTGGTCGCGAGCCATGCGGGGGGTTCCGACGGAAAGGGCCGCGACCTTACACGGCGGTTACAAGGGAGGGCAATTGGGTGACGCGCCGCGCGCATGATCGCCCAAGGTGTCGCAAGACCGGAACGCGCGAGATCGGCAGGATATCGACCATGGGTCCCGGCCAAGCGCCAGGATGCCGGCGGCGAAGCAATCCGCGACCGTGATTTAATCGCCACCTAGATATGGCTGAAAGCCAATCCAGCAAGCACCGAGCCGCCCGAGGTCTGTCCGTTCCCTCGACGGTGAAAGCTGCGATTGCGGGGCAAGTCCCCCGTTGGGACCATTTTGTCGCTCGCGCGTTAGACCGGCGCCGGACTAAAATCCGGTTCAGCACCGATGGACACTTTTGTGATTCTCACACCAAACCGCAATATCTGGCGTCTCGAGCGGGCTCGGCGCGTCGCGGTGTTGATCGACGGCGCCAACTATTTCGGCGCACTCCGACAAGCCCTTCTCAACGCGCGCTCGACCGTGTTCATCATCGGCTGGGATCTGGACAGCCGCACGCGTCTCGTGGACGAGAGCGGGCACGCGAACGACGGATACCCGGAAGGCTTCGTTGACCTTCTAACCGCTTTGGTCAATGAGCGCCCAGAGCTGACGGTGCACCTCCTGGTGTGGGACTTCTCGGTTCTTTACGCGCTCGAGCGCGAGCCGTTCCCGACCGTTTCGTTGGGTTGGCGCACGCCGCGGCGCATTCGCTTTTGTCTGGACGAAGATTTGCCTCCTGGCGCATCGCATCATCAAAAACTCGTGGTGGTGGACGACGCGCTCGCTTTTTGCGGGGGCCTCGACGTGACCATTCGGCGCTGGGACACCGCCGAGCATCGGCTCGACGATGCGCGCCGGGTCGATCCGGCGGGCGCCCCCTATCGTCCGTTCCACGACGTACAAGCAGTGGTCGATGGGGCTGCCGCCCGCGCGTTGGCGGAATTGGCGCGTGAGCGCTGGCAGCGTGGCGCCTGTGAGCGGGGTCCGCCTGTGCATCCGGCCGGGGATCCTTGGCCGACCGGCGTGACAGCCGATTTCGGCGAAATTGACGTCGGCATCGCGCGTACCGCGCCCGCCTCCGACGAAACCCAAGAGGTCCGCGAAGTCGAGGCACTGTTCTTCGACGCGATCGGTCGTGCGGTGCGCACCATTTACATCGAAAACCAGTTCCTGACCGCGGGCCGCCTCGCCCGGCATCTCGCCAAGCGCATGCAGCAGCAGCCTGAACTGGAGGTCGTACTGGTGGTGCCCAAAGGGCACCATTCATGGCTCGAGACGCACATCATGCAGGCCGGACGCGTCCGCTTCATGCGCATTATCGAGGCTGCGGGCGTGGCGGAACGTGCAGCTTTGCTCTGTCCGCACGTGACCGACGGCGAGCGCAGCATTGACGTCATGGTGCACTCCAAAGTGATGGTCGTGGACGATGTCCTGCTGCGCGTGGGCTCGGCGAATTTGAACAATCGTTCGATCGGACTCGACACGGAATGCGACGTCGCAATTGAAGCGAAGACGGCGGACGAGCGCCGTGATGTTGAGCGGATGCGCAATAGCCTGCTCGGCCATCACTGTGGCGTCAGCGCCGCAGAGGTCTCGGCATCGTTCGCGCGCACCGGCTCGCTGATCGAGTCCGCGCGCACACTGACCCGCGATGGACATCATCTGCAACCGGTGGACGACAGCGGCGTCGAGCCGTCAGCGGTATTGACCCTGGAAAGTCTCGCGGACCCAGAGCGGCAAATTCCCCCGCCCACCTTCCTGCAGACCTTCGTTGGGAAACAACCGCGGGCACGGCGTCTCGGGCGTCTCGCCAAGATGATCGTCACCGGCCTCTTGGTCCTCTCGCTAATACTTGCTTGGCGCTTCACCCCGCTCTCGGCGCTGGCGCATCCTGACAACATTCGGCAATGGCTTGTCGACGTCGCGGAGATACCGGGCGCTCCCTTGATCGTGCTTGCCACATTCATTCTCGGTGGCCTGGTTGTGTTTCCAGTTATGCTGTTGATTGCGGCCACCGCGGCTGCATTTGGGCCGTGGCTGGGCTTCGCCTTGGCCGGTACCGGCGCAATTGCGAGCGCAGTGATTACTTACGGCATCGGCGCCGCCATTGGGCGCGATGCGGTGGAGACCGTGTTAGGACCGCGGCTCCATCGCGTGCGTCGCAGCATCACTAAGCGCGGCGTGCTCGCGGTCGCAGCGATCCGCCTCGTTCCCATTGCGCCTTTCACGCTGGTCAATCTGGTCGCCGGCGCGAGCAGGATACCGTTCGCCGACTACGTTCTCGGCACGGTCATCGGAATGGCGCCGGGTCTCATCTTGATGTCGGCGCTCGGCCACCAAATTTGGAGCATGATCAGCGAGCCGACGCCAACCAATATACTGCTTTTCGTTCTGGCGGTGCTCGCCTGGTTCATCGTTTCGATCGGCGCGCAGGCCCTGCTGCTGCACTGGAGGAGACGCAACGCTTGAACCGCACTGGCACAACCGTTCGCGTCATGACATGGAACATTCACAGTGGCGTGGGCACCGACGGCCGCTTCGATCTGACCCGCGTAGTGGAAACGATCGCACGCCATCGCCCCGATGTCGTCGCGCTCCAGGAGGTCGATTCCCGGCGGACACTTGCTCCGGCACGCTCGGCCTTTGCAGTATTGCGCGATGCCATCGGCGAGCACGGCATCGAGGCGAAATCGATTGTCACGGCGGACGGCGCGTACGGCCAGATGGTGGTAAGCCGCTGGCCATTGGGCGCGACGCACATCCACGACATCACCCATGCCAAGCGCGAGCCACGCCGCGCCATTGAGGTCGAGATCGCAACGCCGACCGGTGCATTCCGGCTGATCGCGGCCCATTTCGGCGTGACCCTCACCGAGCGACGCAGACAGGCGCGCCGGCTCGTCGCGATCGCGCGTCCCCACGCCATGACGACGGTGATGCTGGGCGACTTCAACGAATGGTTCTGGCCGGCTTCACTGCGCGGGGCGCTCGGCCGCGAGCTGCCCGCCCGGACGCAGTATGCAACGTTTCCGTCCTGGTATCCGCTCTTTCGTCTCGACCGTATCTTCTGCTGGCCCCCTGGCGCGATGCGGGCGAGCTTCGTCGATCGAAGCGCGCGCATCGTCTCCGATCACCTGCCGGTGATCGCCGACATCGAAATAAGCTGATGCCGGTGATGCCTGCTCAGCTCTCGATCGGCTCGCCTGACTTGCGG
>Ga0208981_1000101_pt1 | contig 12070 bp, 11 predicted proteins | sample MedBloCAOM1_M1_FD_187839 | JGI IMG/M metagenome (GOLD analysis project Ga0208981, IMG submission 187839) | Forest soil microbial communities from El Dorado National Forest, California, USA - Mediterranean Blodgett CA OM1_M1 (SPAdes) (version 2) | ecosystem: Environmental > Terrestrial > Soil >... | reverse complement strand
CGCTCCTACCTGGTCAACATCAACCACATCAAGGAAGTTGTCCCCTGGTTCAAATCAAGCTACATGCTGAAAATGGCCGACAAGCGTGCCTCCGAAATCCCCGTAAGCCGCGCCCAAACCAAACGCCTCCGCGAACTCCTGAAAATGTAGCCCTCAGCCCAGACCTGTTGGGGGAGCGGTGAGACCGAGCCCACGCGGGGTGCTGAACCGCGCCGGGGCGGCACATTGCTGGAAGCCATCTCACAAATGCCCGGGCACCCAGCGCAGCTTTCGGCGCTGAAAGCGCCGCCGCATGCTAGCCCAGGGCAACGCCCTGGGTTTCGGAATCAACCGATTACGGCGCGCCCTGAAAGGGCGCAGGAATCCTTCGCCCTTTCAGGGCGGAGGATGACATTTGGGCACGATACCCGGGGCGTTGCCCCGGGCTGGCATTCTCCGCGCCGTTGGCGCGACAACGTGGCCGTGTTTTCAAGCGGAGAAAACTGCCACAAAGTGATTTATTAAATAAAGAAAATTGAAATATTGCAGCGCTGGTCTTCCCGTCGCTGCGCCCTCTGCGCTCTCCGTGGCAAACTGCCTTTGGTTCCGCTCTCTCCTCCTCCTGTGCTAGCATCACTCCTACACGCGACGCGATGGACTTTTCCCTCACCGACGATCAACGCCTGATTCGAGACGCGGTCCGCCAGTTCATGGACGCCGAAGTGCGCCCCACGATCCGCGACCGCGACCGCGAAGAAAAATTCGCCTCCGCCGAACTCCGCAAACTGGGAGACCTGGGCTGCTGCGGCATGTTGGTTCCCGAATCGCAAGGCGGCGTAGGCGCCGACACAATTTCCTACGTTCTAATGCTGGAAGAAGTCGCCCGCGTGGACGCCGCCATGGCTGTAGCCCTGAGCGTCACCAATTCGCTAGCCGCGTTCCCCCTCGCAAAATACGGAACCGACGCCCAGCGCCACAAATATCTGCCGAGCCTGGCGCACGGACAAATCCTCGGCGCCTTCTGCCTCACCGAGCCGCAAGCCGGCTCCGATTCCGCGGCCATCACCACATCGGCCACGCGCCACGGCGCCAAGTATCACCTGAACGGCACGAAATCCTGGGTCACGAACGGTGGCGAAGCCGGCATCTATGTCGTCTTCGCGAAGACCGATGCTTCGGCGGGCACGCGAAGCGTAACCGCATTTCTGGTCGAACCCTCATTTCCCGGCTTCCGGGTAGCGCGATACGAGGATAAGATGGGACTGCGCACTTCGCGCTCGGCCGAAATCACGTTCACCGATTGCGAAGTCCCGGAAGGGAATCTCCTGGGCGATGAAGGCCAGGGCCTGAAGATCGCGCTGGAACTGCTCGACGGCGGCCGCGTTGGCATTGCAGCCCAGGCAGTAGGCATCGCGCAAGGCGCGCTGGAAGCCTCGGCCGCATACGCGAAGCAGCGCCGAGCCTTTGGAAAATCGATCGGCGATTTTCAGTCGATCCAATGGATGCTGGCAGACATGCAAACCGAAATTGAAGCCGCCCGCGTGCTGGTCTACAACGCAGCATGGATGCGGGACCAAGCCGCCCCACGCATCGGCCCAACCGCGTCCCGCGCCAAACTCTATGCCGGAGAAATGGTGAACCGCGTAGTTTACAAAGCCGTCCAAATCCACGGCAGCCAGGGCTACTCTCGCGAATCCGACGTGGAACGCATGTACCGCGACGCCCGAGTCATCACCATCTACGAAGGCACCAGCGAAATCCAGCGCCTAATCATCGCGCGCGACCTCCTGCGCGCAAGTGGGGAAGCCAGCGCGCGAAATTCCATCGGTGTCGACACAACACAAAGGGTGAGCGGATGACGCCAGTGTTGCCGCGGAGGTCTTGTAGCGCCACCCTTCAGGGTGGCATCTTGCATTCGAGCAAGTGCCCGCCTAAAGGCGGGCGCTACAGGCGACGAAAATCCAGGAGAGGCCACTAGCGTGTCCGCGAAAAAACGAGTCCTAAGCGGCATGCGCCCCACAGGCCGCCTCCACATCGGCCACTACTTCGGCGCTCTACAAAACTGGGTCAAACTTCAAAACGATCCGCAATACGAATGCTTCTTCTTCATTGCCGATTGGCACGCGCTCACCTCGGACTACGCGGACACATCCCAAGTCGCGCAAAACACTATCGAAATTGCCACCGACTGGCTAGCCTCAGGTCTGGATCCCGAAAAATGCACAATGTTCATCCAATCCTCTGTTCCCGAACATGCCGAGCTGCACCTCCTTCTTTCCATGGTCACACCGCTAGGCTGGCTCGAACGCGTGCCGACGTACAAAGAAGCCCTCGAAAACGTCAAAGACAAGGACTTGCACACATACGGTTTCCTCGGCTATCCGGTGTTGCAGACTGCCGATATCGTGATGTACGGCGCCCCAGAGGCTGAGCTTGTTGTTCCCGTCGGGGAAGATCAAAAATCCCACGTCGAACTGTCGCGCGAGATTGTCCGGCACTTCAACGCGTTCAATGGGATTGAGATCGATGACGAACTCCTCAACTGGTTCAACCGTTGGGCTCTGCTTGACGAATCAAATCAAATTATTCGGGTTGACGAGGAAATCCTACGAGAGACGGATCGCAATCGAAAACGAGCTCAAGAATTGCTTGATCCTCGAAGACCAGACAAAAATGAACTCATAATGTCCAGAGAGGGCAAAATATCTTCAATCCGGAAGTATATTGCTGAGATAGGGTTCGAGAATTTCCAGAGTAAGCTTGGGAACTTCGCGGAGTGCGTTAGGTTTAAGCGTGTACTGACTGAACCCAATGTGATGCTTACCCACACACCCCGTATCCCCGGCACCGACGGTCGCAAGATGTCGAAGAGCTATTACAATTTTATTTCCCTAAGTGAATCAAACGACTCCATCCGCACAAAATCGCGCGCCATGATCACCGATCCAGCGCGCAAACGCCGCACAGACCCCGGCAATCCCGACATCTGCCCGGTCTACGACTGGCACAAGCTATTCTCCCCACCCGATATACTTGCATGGTCGGCCGAAGGCTGCCGTACAGCCGGAATCGGCTGCATTCAGTGCAAAACTGCAATGGCCGACAACCTGATCAAATGGATTGAGCCAATCCGCGCCCGTCGCGAAGAATTCGCCGCGCATCCTGACAAAGTTTTGCGCATAATCGACAACCGCTCGACAAAAGCGCGCGACGTAGCACAGAAAACGATGTCGCGCGTCCGTGAAGCAATCTTCCATTGGAAAGAGAAGCGCGAGGAAATCGCACAGCAGAAATCTTCCGCTCAGAATGCTAAGGTGGGGGATTAACATGGCGTCACCCTTAAAGATTCACTTGGAAATGTACGACGGCCCGCTCGATCTCCTGCTCGATCTCATCAAAAAGCAGGAAATCGACATCCACAACATCCCGATCTCCAAGATCACGGGCCAGTATCTCGACTACCTCCACAAGCTCGAGCAACTAGACATGGACGTCTCAGCCGATTTCATTTACATGGCCGCGACGCTCATCTACATCAAATCCAAAATGCTCCTGCCGCCCGACCCGCTCGCCGGCCCCGAAGAATCCGAAGACCCGCGCGCCGATCTAGTCCACCGCCTGGTCGAGCACGAAAAATTCAAGAGCGCCGCGCAACTGCTCCACCAGCGCCAGCAGATCGAAGAAAACGTCTGGTCGAAGCCGGACCGTTCCCTGTACGAAGGTCAAGAATCCGAAGGCGAGCTGATCGTCTCGCTGGTCGATCTGGTCAAAGTTTTTCAGCAAGTGCTCGAACGCCGCAAGGAAGTGGTAAAAATAGATCTGCGCCACGACCAATTCACCGTCGCGCAAATGATGGAGCTTCTTCGCCAGCAACTGGTCACGGCAGACGAAGGCATCCAGCTCATCACTTTTTTCGAGTCCTGCGCGTCACGCCACGCCATGATCGTGGCCCTGCTCGCGGTTCTCGAACTCGTGCGCCTGCAGGCAATTGTCCTGACACAACAAGAACAGTTTGGAGATATTCGATTGCGAAAGCACAAAATGTTCGACGTGGTCTTCGCGGGCGGCGAATCGCTGAACGAAACGCCGCAGGAGACGCTTCGAGGAATCGACGACCAATATCCGGGTGCGGGCTCTACTTGGAGCCCGCGGAGAGAATGACCATGAATCCCACGGAACTAAAAGGCGCGCTCGAGGCCATCATCTACGCGGCCGATGAACCCGCCACACTCGACCAGATCGTGAACGCCGTCGGCGAGGAAAAACACATCGTCCGCGCCGCGCTCGACGAAATGGTTGCCACCTACGCCGCCGAGGATCGCGGCATAGAAATTCGCGCCGTTGCCGGCGGCTACAAGTTCTACACCAAGCCGCAGCACCACGACGTCGTGCGCCGATTCATCAAGAGCCTGCGCCCTCCGCTGCGACTGACGATGCCGGCGCTCGAAACGCTCGCTGTAATTTCCTACCGCCAGCCCGTCACCGGCCCCGAGATTCAGGAAATTCGCGGCGTAAACGTCTCCGGAGTTATCAAGACCCTGCTTGAAAAGCGCCTGATCACCACGGCCGGCCGAAAACCCGTCCTGGGCCGCCCCATCCTTTACCGCACGTCGAAAGAATTTCTGATGCGTTTCGGCCTTTCCGATCTCGACGAGCTGCCGAGCCTCAAGGAGTTCGAGCAACTCGCGCGCGCGGCCCTCGGCGCAGACGAAGGCATCGCACCGAGCGAGCCCGACGCAGAAATTGTGGCGGAATCTTTTCAGGCAACACCCGCCGCATCAACTCCGTCCAACGAAGGTGACGAACCGGCGCCACTCACCCCCCACGATTCGCCGAATTCCGCTGATGTAGAATCGGAGCAGAAAGTGGAGAACGCCAGGGCGGAAAGCGCCTCGTCGAAATAGCAATGCTCGAACGCCTCCAAAAAATAATTTCACGCGCAGGAATCGCCTCCCGGCGTCACGCCGAGGACATGATCCTAAGCGGTCAGGTCCGCGTCAACGGCGTAGTCATCACCGAACTTGGCGTCAAGGCCGACCCCGAACATGACAGGATCGAAGCCGCCGGCAAGGCCGCTAACATTCCCGAGTCGCGCGCCTATGTGCTCCTCCACAAGCCACCGCAGATTGTTTCGACGCTCGCCGACCCCGAAGGCCGCCGCACCGTTCGCAATCTGCTCGTCGGTGTCTCCGAACGCGTATTTCCAGTAGGCCGTCTCGACTACGCGGCCAGCGGCGTCGTCTTCCTCACCAACGACGGCGACCTTGCCGGCCGCATGTTGAAAGCCTCGCCGAATCTGCCGCAAACGTATTGGGTCAAAGTGAAGGGTCGCCTCAGTGAAATCCAACTCAAGAGTTTGGCGAGCTCTCTGCGCGGCGAAATATTTCCCCTGCGCGCCGCCCATGCCGCCGGCAAGAATCCGCCGAATCCCTGGTACGAAGTGCAATTCTCGGGAGTCCGCCGCGACCTCCTGCGGCGCAACTTGCTCAAGATGGGCCATCGAGTCGAAAAAATGAAGCGCGTGAAACTCGCGTCCATCGAGGCCGATACAGTTCCGGAAGGCCACTACCGCCGTCTCGATCCCAGTGAAGTTGCGAAGCTATCCCGCGCCATCGATCGCGCTTTAGAAAACAAGCCCCAGTCGCCGCCCGCAACAACAAACCGTCGCGCGCGCCGCCGCCGTCCAAATTGAGCCACTACTAGAAAGGTTTTCATGAATGCCGCAAGATAAAATTCCCAATCCACAAGACGGCGAGTCGGCGATCGCCGAACTTCTCGCATCGTCAAAAACAATCGCCGTCGTGGGCCTCTCGTCCAAACCATTCCGTCCCAGCTTCGGCGTTTCGCAATATCTTCAATCCGCGGGCTACCGAATCATCCCGGTCAATCCGAACGAATCATTGATCCTCGGTGAAAAATGCTACGCCCGCCTGGAAGACATCCCCGAAAAGATCGACATCGTTGACATTTTCCGCCGTTCTGAGCTGGTCCCGGAAGTCGCCGACGCGGCGATTCGCATCGGCGCCCGCGCCATCTGGATGCAAGAAGGCGTCGAGAACGAACCTGCTGCCGCCCGGGCTCGCAGCGCCGGACTCTTTGTCGTCATGGACCTCTGCATCGCCAAAGAACTCCACAAGCTCCACAGCTAATATCCCGCCCCGCAAATATCCGACACACTTCCAAAAACGCCCGTCTATCGCGCTCGTCAGAAATTTTAAAAAGTTCACAATCCCGAGGGATTCTTTGTCTCTTCGCTCATCGGAATGATGATGAGAGGGTGTTTATTCTGGGGAGTGATATAAGCCTTTGCGGAAATTACTTGCGGCAGTTTTCGCAGTAGCCGCCTACTTCGGTGCGGGTCATCGTGATTTTGATATCGCAATCCTGCTCGATCTGCTTCTTTAGTTTTTCGTAGAGGAGGGATTCGAATTCGCGCACTTTGCCGCATTTCAAGCAGGCGACGTGGATGTGGTCGCGCGGGCCGTGGCTTTCGTAGAAGTGCTGGTCGCCGCGGAGGTGCAGCAAGTCGAGCTCATCGATGAGGCCGTTGCGTTTCAGCAAATCCAGGGTGCGGTAGACGGTGACGCGATGAACGCGGGGATCGATTTTCTGGGCCCGTTCGAGAATCGCGCCGGCGTCCAAGTGGCGTTCGGCGTTGTCCATGACCTCGAGCAAGACTTTTCGCTGGCGCGTGAGGCGCACGCCGCGCTTCTCGAGAGCAGCTTGCAGGCGGCCGGGCCGCTTGTGTGCATTAATTCGCTCGCCGGCAGAGACGCGATGTGCAGATGTGGTGGACATAGTTGTTGGTGCGAATGCGCGCGAATTGCCGGAGATGCTTGAATCAATATTCCAGAGAGCTCTGAGCGGACCCCGCGCCCCGATCGTGCCTGGCGTCCGCGTTAGCGGTGCGCCAGCCGCAAAACGTCATTGTACATAACGATTGCAAACACCAGCAAGAGGAAGACCATGCTGACCGTGACGAACCGCTCTTTCACGCGGATACTCAAATCGCGGCGAATCGAACCTTCGATGAAGAGAAGTAAGATGTGCCCTCCATCGAGGGGCGGAATCGGGAGCAGGTTCAGGATGGCGAGGTTTACGCCGATCATGGCCATCAATTTCAGCAATTCGGACGCTCCCTGACGAGCTGCCCGGCCGGATTCCCGTGCGATGCCGAGGGGTCCTTCGAGCTGCTTGAGCGAAATGTGGCCGCGAAACAGTTCGACCACCACGAAGGCGACTTGGCGCGCCATTAGTGTGTTCATCGCGACGGATTCGGCAATGGCCGCGCCGAATGGCAGCCGCCTGTCAACCACCTCACCGACTTGAAGACCCACACCAATCTGCCATTGCTTGACACCATTCTTCACGCCCATTTGCTGGGGGCGGACCTCCAGATGGATCGTTCGATCGCCGCGACGAATTTCCAGATCGAGCGGGTTACCCTGCGACTTCTCCACCAGCGAAGGGAATTCAGTGCCGCTGGCCAGCGGATTTCCGTTGACCTTCAGGACTTCATCCCCAGGTCGAATACCACTTCGTTCGGCAGGCATTCCTGGCGTGACCGACCCGATGAGGAGGCGATTGGCGGGATATCCAAAGATGTCTTCCATCGACTGGCTGGCCGGAACCGTTACAGAAACCTCCTTTCCGCCACGGTCCACAACAAGCGTGAGTGAATGCCCCGGTAACGTCGACATCAATTCGAGTAGCGCACGGTCCCATGTGGGATTGCTTGCACCGTTGATTTTGACGACGTGATCGCCGGCAGCCAGCCCGGCTTTCTGCGCCGTCGAATCCGGCAAAACTCCGGCCAGGACCATCGGCTGATCCAAATAGGCCGGTTCTTTGCTGCCATGCATGTAAATGCCGGCGATCAGCACAATCGACAGGATGATATTCATCGCCGGACCCGCTACGGCAATTAGCGCGCGCTGCCACCGCGGCTTCGACAAAAATTCGTCGGGGTCGCCCTTGCGTTCCTCGAGCGGATTGTCGCCCGCCATTTTGACGTAGCCGCCGAGAGGCAATCCGCTGATACGATAGTCAGTATCTCCGCTTTTGTGCCCCCAGAGCCTGGGGCCGAAACCGATGGAAAAGATTTCAACGCGGACGCCGAAGGCCTTGGCGACGATAAAGTGACCCCATTCGTGCACGAGGACCATGATCCCCAGCACGACGGACACAGAAAGAATCGTTACGATAAAATTGGACAAGTTCCTCTCCTGGGACTGCGGCGCGGAAGTCGCGCCACATTCGAACTACAAATCGAACTCAATGATCTACGGTCCTCATACGGTTGCCGCTCGGGCGGCCGTTCGTTCCACTTCTTCGCGGGCCATGCGGCGCGCTTCGGAGTCCGCTGCGAGGACGTCGGCGATCGCGGCAATCTTTAGTTTCGGCATCCGGGCAAGCACGCGCTCGATGACTTCCGCGATTCCCGGGAACGAAAGCCGGCGATCGAGAAATGCTTCGACAGCGACTTCGTCCGCGGCGTTGAAGGCGCAGGGATACGCGCCTTTCTTGCGCAACGCTTCGCGGGCCAGGCGCAAACAAGGAAATCGCCGTGTGGACACCCTTTCAAAATCAAGGCGCCGCAGCCTGGTCCAATCGAGGGCCACTTCATTGGATGCAGCCCGCTCCGGGTAGGTTAGCGCATATTGGATGGGCATGCGCATGTCTGTCGGGCCGAGTTGCGCCAAAATGGACCCATCCACAAATTCGACCATCGAATGAATCGTGGACTGCGGATGAACCACGACGTCGATCTGGTCCGGGCGCATGTCGAACAGCCAGTGCGCTTCGATGACTTCAAAGCCTTTGTTGACGAGCGTCGCGGAATCAATGGTGATACGGCGCCCCATCCGCCAGTTCGGGTGCGCCAAGGCCTGCTCCGGCGTTGCAGCGGCCATTGCCGCGAGCGGCGTTTTCCGGAAGGGCCCGCCCGAGGCGGTGAGGACCAACCGCTTGACTTCTTTTTGTTTTCCGGCGCGCAAGCATTGGTGGATGGCGTTGTGCTCGCTGTCCACGGGAAGCAACTCGACGTTTGCCTGGCGCGCTGCGGCCATGACGATTTCACCTGCGGCGACTAAAACTTCCTTGTTCGAGAGCGCGACTTGCTTCCCGGCTTTCACCGCGGCATAGGTTGCTTCCAGGCCGACCACCCCGACGGCTGCGGAAACTACTGTCATGGCGTCGGGATGCGTTGCTACGGCCGTGAGGCCGGCGCCGCCGTGCTGGATTTCCGGGAGTTTCGCCATTCCCAACGCGTGGAGCCGCTCGACGAGATCCGCCGCCAGATCTGGCGTCGCGACAGAAACGAGTTCCGGATGGTGGCGCGAAATCTGGTGTGAGAGTTCCTCCAGATTGCTGCCAGCGGCGAGTGCAGACACACCAAAGCGGTCCGGCATGGCATCCACGACGGCTAGCGTTTGGCGACCGATGGAACCTGTCGACCCGAGGATCGAGATTTTCTTCACCGCGGTGGCCTCGATAAACTTGACACTGACGCTTGCGAGAAAAGACCTCGCGTCTAAAGACGCGGGCTACAGAAGGCAAATTACCCAAAGCCCTCGGCTCAAACTCTGCCCAAGACAAACCACTGGAAATAGTACCAGACAGCGGGGGCGGCAAGAATTAGGGCGTCGATCCGATCTAGCATTCCACCATGGCCTGGGAGGAGCGTTCCGGAATCTTTGACGCCGACGCTGCGCTTGAAGGCCGACTCGAATACGTCTCCTACTTGGCCCGCAACGCTGCCGAGCGCGGCCATCGCCAGCATATGCGCCAACGGAAACTTCATCCAATATGCGAACACGGCGGCAACGAGCAATGCTCCGAGCAAATTCGCGCCTGCTCCCTCCCACGTCTTGTTCGGACTTATATGCGGTGACATTTTCAAGCGCCCAAACGCACGGCCCGCGAAGTAGGCTGCCGAGTCCCCGACCCAGACGAGGACGAGTGTGAAAAGGAGTAGTTGCCGTCCTATTAGCTCGACCCCGTTCAAGCGCACGACTGCGCTGAACGGAATCACGATTATGACTAGACCGGCCGCGCTGACCGAAACTGCGGAAAATACTTCGGTTGGCGCGCGACGGCTTCCCAGAGCGATGATCGCCGCACCCAGTACGAACAGGACAAGCACGATTTCCAGGGGAACTTGGGGAGCGTCCGAGCGATCGAGGACGCCACCGAGTCTCGAAAAGGTTGCTGCCTGAGCCGCGTGCCATTGCTGCGCAAATATCCCGACTGCGGCAAGGCAGGTCCAAGTCCGGTAGGCATGAAAACCAATACGCTCGCCCAGCGCGAAGAATTCAAGCAGTGCGAAGACCGCAATGAGGGCCGCCAATCCGGCCACCAACCACGTCGGGCCCCACCAAATCGCAACAGCAACCCCGGGAATTAGAATCGCGGCGGTCGCTACGCGAAGTTGTGTGGCGGAACTCATGCAAATCCTCTCGTTGCGAATGTTATTCACGCGAATTCCAAGCGGAGCCCGCATCTCTCTCGCGTAAAGACGAACCCACAAAAAGGGCAGAAATCAGATGTCCACCGCCATCGGTCTGGTAGGACAAAGCCAATTTGTTCTGGAATATGACACGTGTGCTGGGTCAAGGGCATTTTTTGCGGCGGAACGAAGGGCTGCGCCGTCAGGCTATGACGCGCTGCCGCGTTTCCGCCAGGCCACCGTAACGCCGCTCGCGCTTCTGAAAATCAAGCAAGGCCTCCAATAGCTGGGCGCGCGTGAAATCGGGCCAAAGCGTTTCGGTCACATAGATTTCGGCATACGCAATCTGCCACAGCAGAAAATTGCTCACGCGCATTTCTCCGCTCGTGCGGATTAGCAAGTCCGGGTCCGGCAGCCCAGCCGTGTACAGGTGCTGGGAAATCATATCCTCATCGACGCGGGCATTCGCTAGTCCATTGTTTCTCACGCGGTCGAGTATACGGTTGAACGCATCCACCAATTCGGCGCGGCCGCCGTAATTGAGCGCCACAGCCAGTTGCATGCCGGAGTTCTTCGCGGTTTGGTCCATCGCGCGGTCCACATCCGTGCGCACCGCTTCGGGCAACTGATCGGAACGGCCGATGACCAGGAGGCGGATATTATTCCGATGAATGACGGGCAGCTCTTTGCGAAGGTATTCCCGCAGGAGGCGCATCAGGAAATCGATCTCTGCTTTCGGGCGGCGCCAGTTTTCCATCGAGAACGCATACAAAGTAAGCGCGGGGATATTGAGCCGCGCACAGCTCTCAATCACAGTTCGAGCGGATTGAACGCCGGCGCGATGCCCCGCGATTCGAGGCAAGTGACGCCGCTGCGCCCAGCGCCCATTGCCGTCCATGATTACGGCGACGTGCTGGGGAAGCTTGTTGGCGTCAAGCTCCGCGAACAGACGCTCTTCCTCAACGCCGGATGGTTTGAGCGAGTCCGGTACTTTCACGCGATTAATCCCGCGAATCCCATATTTTGGCGGGCCCCAAGCGGTGCCCTCACCCCAAAGCGGAAAGAGGGCGGTATGCGCACATTTCGATATTCTGGCAGGCGCCATCCTTCACTTGGAGCGGTCAGCCTAAAAATCGAGCACGCACCCGGCTTCAAAAGCTAACATAGAGGAACGCACCACGCAACACGCTGGCTGTCGCAGGCGCTTCAACGTACTAGAACATGCCTCACTGACGCCGTCGCGTCCGCGAAGGCCAATTGAGATCCCCTTTGCTGATTCGCGTTGCGAAATCGCAAATTATTCCGCAAACTGTACAAACGCTTCCAGAAATTCTCGTTACGGCAGGACTGAGAGATCCTGTCATGGGAATCGCTGGAGGAGAGGGCAGGGACTGTTCCACAATGAACCAGTGGGTTGCGAACGCGGTTTGGCTTCGGCCCGGGTGGGATTACTTTTCCAACTTCAATGGGGATGCCCGGGCCTGTGAGCCGGTATGCCGAAGAAGACCTTCCCGATCAAGCCGGGAAACCGCTGGACTTAGCGGTTGGCCATCTTCTGAGCCATGTACAGCAGGAGTCGACGGTCGGGTTCTTCTATCCGACCCATCAGCCTGCGGAACTTGCTCAGCAGACGCGCCTCTTTCC
>Ga0208981_1000100_pt1 | contig 12083 bp, 10 predicted proteins | sample MedBloCAOM1_M1_FD_187839 | JGI IMG/M metagenome (GOLD analysis project Ga0208981, IMG submission 187839) | Forest soil microbial communities from El Dorado National Forest, California, USA - Mediterranean Blodgett CA OM1_M1 (SPAdes) (version 2) | ecosystem: Environmental > Terrestrial > Soil >... | reverse complement strand
CATCGAGGCGTTGGCGACCTCCATGCCGGTCAGCTCGCACATCAGCGTCTGAAATTCGAAAATGGCTTGCAGTGTGCCCTGGCTGATTTCGGCCTGATACGGCGTATACGAAGTCAGGAATTCTCCGCGCTGAATCAGGGCGTCCGTCACCACCGAACGCAGATGGTTGTAAACGCCCGCGCCAAGGAAACTCGTATAGCCGCAGGAATTTTCCGCCGCTCGCGCTCGAAAATACTCGATGATTTCATACTCAGAAAGCGGGCCAGGAAGGCGCAGCGGAGTCTTCAGCCTGAATTGCTTGGGAATGGATGCGAACAAATCGTCAATGGATTGCGCGCCGATGGACGCGAGCATTTCGCGGCGCTCGGCTGGACTCTTTGGAAGATAGCGCATCAGGCCGAGGCTTTCTTTTCCGAGATGAACGCCTGGTAAGCGGCAGCGTCCATCAAGCCGGAGACCTCGGCGGGATTGGCGAGCTTGATTTTAATCAGCCATGCGGCGCCATGCGGGTCGGAGTTGACGGTTTCCGGAGCATTCGAGAGCGCGGCGTTCGTCTCGATGACTTCTCCGGACACGGGGGCGTAAAGTTCACTGACCGCCTTGACGGATTCGATCGTGCCAAATAATTTTCCGGCTGCAAGTTTCGCGCCCACCGCCGGCAGTTCGACAAACACGACATCGCCGAGCTCATGTTGCGCGTAGTCGGTAATTCCGATCGTGCCCGTGTTGCCGGAAACTTTGATCCACTCATGTTCCTTGGTGTAACGATAGTCGCTTGGATACATCACGGCTCCTTGGAAATACGTCCACTTCAATTTCTGAGAATTGGATCGCTTAGTTCAACTAGTGTAAGCGATATTGAATCTATTTCTCGGCAGCTCCAATACGTCGATGCGATGGTTTCGGTAGCGCCGGCGTCCCGCCGGCTCTTTGCGTTTTCCTGACACTCCAACACTGTCGGCCCTTCCTGCGTCAGGACGAGCAAAATGCCGGCGCTACCTCAGCACGCTGTCGCATTGGTCCAGCATAATTCCCAAACACTCCACATCAACGCGAAAGGGTTCGTAACTTCCAACAGCGTCAGTGCCGTCTATTTCGGCCGCTTGTAAAACGGCATCGAAACGATGCGCGCCGGCGCCTGATTCCCGCGGATTTCCACCGTAATTTCGGTTCCAGGCGCTTTGGATGCCGGCGGCACGTAGGCCATGCCAATGTTTTTCTTCAAAAAAGGAGCAGGTGACCCGCTGGTGACGCATCCGGCCCTTTGGCCGCCGATGGAAATCACGCAACCGTCACGGGCGATCAGCCGATCTTGCATTTCAAACCCGACGAGAGTGCGTTCCACGCCCTCTGCTTTTCGGCGGATTAGAATTTCGCGTCCGAGAAATTCTCCCTTTTCCGGCTTGCAGATCCAGCCCAAGCCTGCCTCCCACGGTGTCGTGGTGTCGTCGATTTCGTGCCCATACAGGCACATAGACGCTTCCAGACGCAGGGTGTTTCGCGCTCCCAGGCCGCAGGGCAATAAGCCGTGCGCCGTGCCTGCTTCCAGAAGATTGGACCACAACTTCTCGGAATGGTCGGGAGCGAAATAAATCTCGAACCCATCTTCTCCGGTGTATCCGGTGCGCGCGATGAGGCACTCGACGCCGTCCACGGTGCCGGAAGCAAAGTGATAATACTTGATGGAATCGAGCGGCACTTTCGTGAAGCACTGCAGGATTCCCAGCGCCTTCGGGCCCTGAACGGCAAGCTGCGAAAAGCGTTCACCGGCATTTTCGATTTGCGCGCCTGCGCGATTGTGCGCTCGGATGTGCTCGAAATCCTGATCCTGATTACCCGCATTCACGCAAAGGAGATAGTGCGTGCCGGAAATCTTGTGCACGAGCAAATCGTCCACGAAAGTGCCTTGCTCGGTCATCAACCCGGAATAGTGCGCCTGCCCAGTGGCGAGCCGCGCGGCATCATTGCAGGTAACATGTTGCACCAGATCGAGCGCGCGTTCTCCCCGTACCTCGATCTCGCCCATGTGGCTGACATCAAAGAGCCCCGCGGCCGTGCGCGTTGCCAGGTGCTCGGCGAGGATGCCGGAATATTCCACGGGCATGTCCCATCCGCCGAAGTTGACCATCTTGGCGCCCAAGCGTCGATGTGCGGCGTTCAATGCGGTCTTTCGAAGTTGTGCCGTGGTTGGAGACGTCACGCAGGGTTCTCAGCGATCGCAACGCAAAAATAAAACTAACATGCGGCTTTGAAGCGTGTCAAGAAAACGGGCGGACTGGCTGGAAGCAGAGGAGGGCCCGGGATGAGCCGGGCCCTCGTCGCCTCTGAGGGGAAACGCCGAAGTTAGCCGATGCGCAAGTTGTTCGTCACCGAAAACACGTTGGGAACGGAGTTCGCGACGATCCCGGCTATGTTTCGATCCATCTGGTTCATGACAGTGCCTTCGAGAGTCACATGTCCGCCGTTCACGATGATGCGAATCTGCGGTATGGCTCCCATCGAATACCGGCCCAGAGTTGACTGCGAGAAAATGGCGCGGTATTCGGCCCTGCGAATTTGATTGTCAAACGGCAGGGGCGGCAGAACCTGGATGTTGTTCACAACTTTTGTTACGCCGCTAATGCGCTTTACGGCGTTCTCCGCATCGTACTTGGTCTGGCTGTGCTCGCTGATAACCTGTCCGCTCAGGATCACTTCGCTGCCATTGACCTGGTATTCCAGGTTGTCGAACGCTCCATACCACGGCACCACTGCCAGGTCATGGCGAACTTGATCGGCAATCGAGGAACTATTAACCGGCGTCACGTTTCCAGCCCGTGCGGCCGGGGCACCAATGGCAAACCCAGCCATAGCCAATAAAGCCATGGCAAATAGCCCCTTTGCTACAAATGAGCGAGTCCTCATGGAAGTCTCCTTTCTAAACCCACGCTGATCTACTCCTTCTTCCTACACCCAGTTAGATGCGGCATGTTGGCAAAAAGAATCCTGGGCCTCCGAAGGTCCGTAGACCTACGGACCATTTCTGCTAGGATGGCGAAACGGCAAGCAGTTCGACTTGGCCGGGAATCTAAGTTTTGGAGGGACCAGAAATCTGTGTGGGTTGTGGCACATCGAGGCGCTTCAGGATATGCCCCGGAAAACACCATGGCGGCGTTCCGGCGCGCCGTCGAAATGGGGGCTCGTTTCATTGAGACCGATCTGCACCTGACGCGCGATGCGCGCGTCGTGGCCATCCATGACTCCACGCTCGACCGCACCACAAACGGCCATGGCCTCGTCGATCTATTGCCGCTCAAGGAAGTGCGCGCACTCGATGCCGGCGCGTGGTTTGGATCCCACGCGGCCGAATCTTTTGCCGGGGAGCGCGTTCCCACTCTCGATGAAATCCTTCGGTTTGCGAGGGAGCGCGACATCATCTTTTACCTGGAGATCAAGTCCGACGGGACCTGGGGAGTCGAGCACGCCGTCGTCGCCGCGTTGCGAGACACGGGCGAAGCCGCCCGCGTTATTATTCTCTCATTCGATCCAGCGACCCTTTTGTCCGTCAACCGGCTGGACCAGACCATGATGACGGGGTATTTGTGCGAGCTCCCCTCGAACGATCTCGTCGAGCGTTCGGTGAGGGCGGGCGCCCGGCAGATTGCTCCGCGCGGGGATTTGGTCACGCCGGATCTGGTTAAGAGGGCCCATGAAGCGGGATTGCAGGTCGTGACCTGGACAATCAACGAACCCGACCAGATGCGCCGGTTGATCGCGGCAGGCGTGGATGGGATCATGAGCGACTATCCGGACCGCCTCGTAAGCGTATTACACGAGAAATAGCGGTGAAATTAATCTTTGCTTCTCAGTTTTAGCGAATTTCTCTGTGCCCTCTGTGTCCTTTCTCGGTGTCCTCTGTGTTAAATCCTTGCTTTTCTGTCAGAGAAAATCACAACACAGAGAACACCGAGAGCACAGAGTCCACAGAGAACGCACCCGCGCAAAAAAAGTTATTCTGCCGATCAGCGGGTCAAGCGAAACAGCTCCGCAAATTTAGCGACGGAGAGTTCCTCGGCTCGAGCGTCAGGAGATAATCCTGCTTCACGCAGCAACTCCCCGGCGCGAGCTCCGAGCCGCGCGCGAAGATTGTTGCGAATGTTTTTTCTTTTTTGCGCGAAGCATTCCTTCACAAATTCGAGGAACGCCTTTTCATCGCCCACGTTGAGAGTTTTGCGGGCGCCAGGCATGCGCAGACTCACGAGCGCCGAAGCAACCTTCGGTGGCGGACGAAACGCGCCCGGGGGGATGCGCAGCGCGAGTTCGGGTTTGCTGAACCACTGCGACGCAACTGAAAAATACCCATAATCTCGGCGCCCTGGCGGCGCGACGATTCGCACAGCCACTTCAAGCTGAATAACGATGTGAATCGCGGCGATCCGGTCCGCGTGCTCGAACAGGCGATGCAAAATGGGCGAGGTAATGTAATACGGCAGATTTCCGTAGACGGAAAAGGTCGCGCCCTTTGTCAAGGCACCAAAATCGACCGCCAGCACATCGCTTTCGATGACTTCGACGTTTCCCAATGGCGCTGTGACTTCGCGCAGGCGAGCGGCAAGCCGCCGGTCTAACTCGATGGCGATTACTCTGTCGGCATTCCGCGCCAGACGCGAAGTCATCTCGCCGTGACCTGCACCGATTTCAACCCAGACGCCGTCTGTGATGTGAATCGCGCCCGCGATCCGCTCCTGCCAGCTTGCGTCGGTCAGGAAATGTTGTCCCAGCTTTTCAGGTGACACGGCAGGGAAGTGTAGCAAGAGATTTGTCCATCCGCGCGAGGTTCCACACGAGGTGTTGGGTTGCTTTGCGCGGTAGCACAGACACTCTTTATCCCGAGCCCCTACGAGGGGCTGTCTGTCCGGCACGATTTCGCATCCACAGAAGCGGACAGGCAAGAGTGCCTGTCCTACTAAACCTTTGATCGTATGCTCCTTGACGGTTGGTGAGCCTTTCAGTACGGTGGAGGCTCTGAACGAGGAGATATGAAAATACTTTTTGTCGCGTCCGAAGGGCTCCCGTTCTCGAAGACGGGAGGTCTTGCGGATGTGGTGGAAGCGTTGCCCAAGGCGCTCGCTGCGCTGGGGCATGAAGTCGTTGTGCTGCTTCCGCGGTATCGCAATACGAAAGCGGGGGGAGTGGCTGCGCCGGGCTTGACCGTCCCGATGGGCGACACGCTGCGTTTTCCCGCGATCCTCCATGGCGGGGTACTGCGCGGGGTGCGCTACTACTTTGTCGAGGACCCGGAATACTTCGATCGCGAGCAGCTCTATGGTGTGTCTGGAAAGGATTATCCGGACAACGCGGAACGGTTCGCGGAGTTCAGCCGCGCGGCCATCGAGTTTTGCAAGCACGTCTGGATGCCCGATGTGATCCACTGCCACGACTGGCAATCCGCTCTGGTGCCGGTGCTGTTGCGCACGCAGTACGAAAAAGATGCGACGGTCGAGGGACTGGCGGTGATCTTCACGATTCATAACATGGGTTATCACGGCACGTTTCCGCGCGAAACCATGAAGAAAATCGGCTTGCCCGAGAATCTATTCAAGATTGAAGCGATGGAATTTTACGGACGCGTGAATTTCCTGAAGGGCGGACTGGTTTTCTCCGACTACCTGACGACGGTGAGCCGCAAGTACGCGCAAGAAATCCAGACGCCCGAGTACGGCCATGGGCTCGACGGCGTGATGCGGCGCCGCGCGGACTATCTGACCGGAATTTTGAACGGTGTGGACTATGCGGCGTGGAATCCCGAGAGGGACAAGCTGATCGCCGCGAAGTATTCGATAAAAGATCTGTCGGGCAAGCTGACGTGCAAGAAAAATCTGCTTGAAGTTTTCAACTTGCCCCCGGAAACTGTGAGCCAGCCGTTGATCGGGATCGTCTCCCGGTTCGCCGACCAAAAGGGATTCGACCTGATCGCCAAAGTGGCGCCGGACCTGCTCGCGGAAGACCTGGCAATTGTCGTGTTGGGAGCGGGCGAGGCGAAATACGAAAAGGCGCTTCACGACCTGGCCAAGAAGTACCCTGAGAAGCTCAGCGTAAAGATTGCTTACGATAATGTCATCGCGCATAAGATCGAAGCCGGAGCGGACATTTTCCTGATGCCGTCCCGGTACGAACCTTGCGGCTTGAATCAGATCTACAGTTTGAAGTACGGTACGGTGCCTGTTGTGCGGGCGACGGGCGGTCTCGACGACACGATCGAGGCGTTTGACCCGGAAACAGGCAGCGGCACGGGATTCAAATTCGAAGCCTATGATGGAGTGGCGCTGCTTGGCGCGATCCATGAGGCGCTGGCCGTGTTTCGAAATGAACCGGAGACTTGGCGGCGAATCCAGACCAACGGCATGGCCAAGGATTTCTCCTGGCAGACGTCCGCAATAGAATACGCACAGCTTTACGAGGTGGCGTGGAAGGCCAGAATCCGAAAGGCCGCAACTACATCTAATTAGAGCGAGGCAAAATGGGTTATTATGACCACGCAGCCTCCAAACGAAAGGTAGCTCATGGCAGATAATGTTAGCAATGTTACGGATAGCACATTCCAGGCTGAGGTCATCGACGCAAGCAAGACCCAGCCGGTGATGGTGGATTTTTGGGCGGAGTGGTGCAGGCCTTGCCTTATGTTGGCGCCAACTGTCGCTGAGATCGCGACCGCCTACGCGGGCAAGATCAAAGTCGTGAAATTGAACGTCGACGAAAACTCGAACTCTGCAGGCAAGTTCAACATCCGCGGAATCCCCACGCTGCTCATCTTCAAGGGTGGACAGGTTGCCGAGCAAGTGGTTGGAGCGGTGCCGCGCGACCAGATCGAGAAAGCCGTCCAGCGTCATCTCGCGTAAACCTCACATGCCTCCACGGAATCGCGCCGGGACTCCCCAGACGTCCCGGCGCAGGTGTCATTGGGCGCGGAGCGATATCATGATCCGCTACCATGACGAGGAATGGGGTGTGCCTGTCCACGACGACCGGCTGTTGTTCGAATTCCTGATCCTCGAAGGCGCGCAAGCGGGCCTGAGCTGGGAAACGGTGCTGCGAAAGCGTGAGCGATACCGCGAGGTTTTCGACGGATTCGACGCGGCAAAGATCGCGCAATACGGCGCGCCGAAAGTGCGCGTTCTCCTCGCCGATCCTGGGATCATTCGAAACCGGTTGAAGATTTCCGCGACCATTTCGAATGCGCGGGCGTTCCTCGCCGTGCAGCGCGAGTTCGGCAGCTTCGATGCCTACCTCTGGCAATTCACGGGAGGAACAACGAAGCAGCGCGCGCCGCGCGGACCGAAGGATGTTCCGGCGCGGACGGCGGAATCTGATGCCATGGGCAAGGATCTAAAGAAACGCGGATTTCGATTCGTGGGCTCGACCATCTGCTACGCGCTCATGCAGGCCACCGGCATGGTGAACGATCACGTCCGAAGTTGTTTCCGTTGCGGTGAACTGCGGTAGCGGGAGTCCTCTTCTCTGTGTACTCTGTGCCCTCTGTGTTGAATCTTTTCTCTCTTGAAAGAGCAGAGAATTAACACAGAGAACACTGAGGAGAGCACAGAGTACGCGGAGAATTTCTTGAACATTGTCGAACTCATGCTCGACGGCAAAACATGGTTTCATTCACAATCGAGAGTGACAAACAATCGGGGCTCGCCTGGGCAAATGCAGGTTGCGCCGGCGCCACGAAGAGTCTGTGCGCGGTACCGGAATTCGTAGTTCTCGTTCCACACTCTCGCACTGCCGTGAGTAACGCGGGCTAACTGACGCGGCGGATGCGCGCGCCGACGGAGGAGAGTTTTTCCTCGATGCGCTCGTAGCCACGGTCGATGTGGTAGACGCGGTCGATGAGTGTTTCGCCCTGGGCGACCAGCGCGGCCAGGACCAGCGAGGCGCTCGCGCGGAGATCGGAAGCGATCACGCTAGTGCCCGATAGTGTTGTAGGGCCGTGAACTACCGCGCGGCGTCCTTCGATGGAAATATTCGCGCCCATGCGCATCATTTCACTGGCGTGGAGGAAGCGGTTCTCGAAGATCGTTTCGGTAATCACCGATGTCCCTTCGGCCTGCGTGGCGAGCGCCATGAATTGCGCCTGCATGTCCGTGGCAAAGCCGGGATACTCTTCGGTTCTGACGTCCGCTGCGGCCAGCTTTTTCGCGCCGCGAACGGCCAGCGTGCCGGGAGCGGTTTCGCGGATTTCGACGCCGGTTTCGCGCAATTTGGCGATGACCGAGGCCAGGTGTTCGGGAACGCAGCCGGTAATTTCGAGCTGGCCGTTCGTGATCGCCCCGGCTACGAGGAAAGTACCCGCTTCGATCCGGTCGGGGATGATGGTATGCCGCGCGCCGTGAAGTTTTTCTTTTCCTTGCACGCGAATCGTGGATGTTCCCGCACCTTCGATTTCCGCGCCCATCTTGATCAGAAGGTTCGCCAAGTCTGTAATCTCCGGTTCGCGCGCCGCATTTTCGATATGCGTTTCACCTTCGGCCAGCGCCGCGGCCATCAGCACGTTTTCGGTTCCGGTGACGGTAATCTTGTCGAAAAAAACGTGTCCGCCGCGCAGGCGGCCTCCGCCCGGGACGCGCGCTTCCACGTAACCGTGCGAAGTGCCGATTTCCGCTCCCATTTGTTCGAGCGCCTTCAGGTGCAGGTCCACAGGACGCGCGCCGATCGAACAGCCGCCGGGAAGCGAGACGCGCGCGGAGCCGGTGCGGGCGACGAGCGGGCCGAGCGTCAGGATCGAAGCGCGCATCGTACGCACGAGTTCGTACGGCGCTTCCGCGCCGTTGACTGTCTCGGCATGGATGACCATGGCAGTGGGAGGAAGTTCGGGCGTCTCCACGGTCGCGCTCATATGCGCGAGAAGGCGTCCCATCGTGATGATATCGCGCACGCGCGGAATATTGTCCAGTTCGACTCGACAGGGTGTCAGCAGCGCCGCGGCCATTGCGGGCAGAGCGGCGTTCTTCGCGCCACTGATGCGCACGGATCCTTCGAGGGGTCTTCCACCTTCAATCAGCAGTTTATCCATGTCGTTTCTGTGGGCCCTTTGGCAATTGCTCTTTGAGAGACAGAGCGTTGCGCACGTTGCCGTCGGCGTTGCGCAAACGGCGCTGCGCCTCGCGCGCGGTTGCGCCGCTCTTTAACATAATGAGGGCGATGCCCATGTTGTGTCCTGCTTGACGCAGGGCGCGTGTCGCTTCCGCCACGGTCGCTCCTGAAGCTTCCACCAGGATTCGCAGCCCTCTTGCCTGCAACTTCCGATTTGTCAGAGCCACGCCGATCATCCAGTTGTCGTAAACACGTCCCATACGAACCATCGCAGCCGTAGAGAGCATATTGAGGACCAATTTTTGTGCTGTGCCGGCTTTCATTCGCGTCGAGCCGGTAATCGCTTCCGGTCCTGTGTTGGCGACGATGCTGATTGCCGCCAGGCGCGTAATCGGCGTCCGCGGATTTGCGGCCACGCCGACTGTGATGGCGCCGCGCCGTCGTGCGAACTCGAGGGCTCCGAGGACGTAAGGCGTTGATCCGCTGGCGGTGATTCCGACGACGACGTCGTTGTGATTCAACATGTGCGCAGCCAGGTCACGTGCGCCTTGCCTGGGATTGTCTTCCGCGCCTTCGACTGCGTGTGTGAGCGCGCGACGCCCGCCTGCAATGACTGCCTGGACCATGCGTGGCGGCGTGCCAAACGTCGGCGGAATTTCAGCGGCATCAAGCGCCGCGAGGCGTCCGCTGGTCCCCGCGCCGACGTAGAACAGGCGTCCGCCGTGCCTCAGGGACAGCGTGATTGCGTCCACGGCTCGCGCAATCGCAGGGATCGCGCGGGCGACGGCCCGGGTCACCGTGGCGTCTTCCCTGTGGATCGCCCGAAGAATGTCCAATGTGGATTTCGTGTCGAGCCCGCGTGTGCGGGGATTCCGCTGCTCGGTCGCTCTCGGTGGTTTCTTGGCCATAACGCTCAACCATCTTCGCATGTGTGCGGGACATTTCGGTGAGGCGAATCCGCTGGCAATCGCTCATTCAGTAAGGGGGAGCGAAGGATTACCGTGGGGTGGAAACCAGGCCAAGGGCCTCGACAACGGCGTCATGCACGGCGGGGCGCACGGTAGCGATTTTATCGTTCGCGCGCGTGGGATAGACGCGGTTGGTCAGAAGGATAACGAAAAGTTGCCGGTCCGGGTCAATCCAGATCGACGTGCCAGTAAAGCCGAGATGGCCGAAGCTGCGCGCGGAGAAATAACGGCCGCTGGTGGAATCCGCCGTGGGAACCATCCATCCAAGCGTGCGTGTGTTGGCCGAGAGTGCTTGCGGCGCAATGAATTGCGCGAGCGTCGCGCGAGTCAGCAGGCGCTGGTGCGTGTAGCTGCCTCCATTGAGAAGCATCTGGCAGAACGCCGCGAGGTCCGGCGCCGTTGCAAACATCCCCGCGTGTCCGGCTACGCCGCCCATGGCGAACGCATTTTCGTCGTGAACTTCTCCCCGAAGCAGGCGCTTGCGAAATGTCGCATCGTCTTCCGTGGGAGCGATGCGGCTGACGAGCGCCTTCGGCGGATTGAACTGTGTGTTCGCCATGCCGAGAGGCCCGAAGATTCTCTCCCGCGCCAGTTGGTCCACCGTCCTGCCGGTCACGCGCTCGAGGATTTCCCCAAGCAGGATGAAACCCAAATCGGAGTAGACCGTCTTCGTCCCAGGTTCGTATTCGAGGGACTCGTTGCAGATATCGGCGATCGCCTCTCGTTCCGAATGGATTGTGAGGAAATAGTCTTTGTGCGCAGGGAGGCCCGAAGAGTGGGTGAGCAATTGCCGGACCGTGACGCGCCTGCGCCACTCGGGGTTGGGTCCAGCGTTCCACTCGGGAACGTAGCGCGCGACGGGCAGGTCGAGGGCGATCCGCCCTGCTTCCACTTGCATGGCCACGAGCGTCGTGGTGACGACAGCCTTGGTCAGCGAAGCGGCATCGTAGATCGTGTCAGGGGTGACTACCGGTGAAGTCGCGTCGTACGTCTGCCGTCCGAAGGCGTGAACTTGCATTTGACCGCGCAGGCCGACCGCCAGCACGCCTCCAGGAAACGCATGATCGGCGACGGCCCGGTCCAGTACGTCATACGCGGGCTTCAATTTCCCGTTAGCAGTGGAATCTGCCGCGCGTAGTTTCATGGGATTCGCCGGGAGGTCAAGTCCCGCGCCCAATGGCGCTACTCCCGGAACATTTACGGGCACGCGCCCGCCGATGGGCACTTGGCCGAACAGAGCGCGGCCTACGGCGCGCTGAGCTACATCGACAGTGCTGAAGGCGGCGACCCACGACTTCGCGGCAGGGAAACGTTCAGCCAGATACGGGCTGCCAAAGCAAGCGACGATGACAGGCTTCCCCGCAGCGAGAAGACGATCCACTACAGCGGCTTCGTCGTCTGGTAGACCGACGCTGCCCTTGCGATCCGCGACGCGGACAAAAATAGCGGCAATCGCCACATCGTAGCTATCAGCCGGTGGAAGTTTGGCGGTGTCCGCGCGCACAAAACGTGTGTCCATGCGCACGCTCGCCAGCGAATCCACGCGCGGACGAATTTCATTCTCGAGGTCTTCGCCTGGATAGGCGTCATTGTCTCCGGAGACTGCGACGAGCAGCGCCCGCATCGGTTTCGTCGCATCGAGCGGAAGAATGTGCTGATCGTCGCGCAGGAGAGTGACCCCGCGATCGGCAATGTCGAGCGCCGCGCGGGCAAATTCTGGCCGGTCGAATTTACTCGCCAGAGCGTCCAGGTCAACGAGCTTTGATTTGTTCAACCCGAGCTTCGCCTTGGCACGGAGAACGCGCGTGACAGCTTCATCCACGCGCGCCATGGGAATGCGGCCGGACGCCACTGCGTCGCGCACGGCTTCGAGAGCGGCGTCGAGAACGGGCGGAACCAGCAGGACGTCCGCGCCGGCGAGGATTGAGCGCACGGCGACTTCCCCCGGCGGATAGCGCACCGTCACGCCGCCCATGTCGAGCGCATCCGTTACAACGAGGCCCTCGAAGCCCATCTCGCGGCGCAGCAGATCGGTCATGATTT
>Ga0208981_1000095_pt1 | contig 12359 bp, 11 predicted proteins | sample MedBloCAOM1_M1_FD_187839 | JGI IMG/M metagenome (GOLD analysis project Ga0208981, IMG submission 187839) | Forest soil microbial communities from El Dorado National Forest, California, USA - Mediterranean Blodgett CA OM1_M1 (SPAdes) (version 2) | ecosystem: Environmental > Terrestrial > Soil >... | reverse complement strand
AAAGCCTGTCCGTTTGCAGGCTTTGCCCCGGATTGCGCTTCGCTCCATCGGGCTACGGCTTCGCTCCGATTACGTCATGGCCGGACTTGTCCCGGCCATCCACGTCTTTCTTGCGGCTTAAGACGTGGATGCCCGCGACGAGCGCGGGCATGACGGAGGATGGCCCCTCGCTACGACGCCCGGTTCAAAAATATCGGCAACCCGCGCTTGTCGGAATAGATCGGACGGTAGCGCTCGACATTGTAGGTGGTGGCGACGTCGAGCTTGCGCGGCCCGAGCTTGGGGTCGGGAATCGGCACCAGGTCGTAACGGCCCTCCACCAGCGCCGACATCAGGCCGCTTTTGCCCGCCAGGATGGCGTCATAGGCCATGTTGCCGAAGGTCAGCGCCACCAGCTTGTCGATGAAATCCGGATCGCCCGAGCGCAGGTCGTAGGTGAGGTCGGAGGCGATCGTCTCCTCGCCGGTGCGCCGTTTGATCTCGTCGGCCAGCGTCTCGGCGACGCTCGCCTTCTTGCGGTGGCCGTAGGCGTCGGCCTCGCCATATTCGCTCGGCGCGTAGCCTTCCCAGGCGGCGCCCTCGCTCAGCACGACGAGCGCGTAGTTGCTCGGGTTGCCGCGCTTGTCCTCCACCAGCAGCCGGATGAGCTTGTCGAGATCGACCTTGTGCTCGGGGATGACGCAGCGGATCGAGCTCGCATAGGCGGTGTAGAGCGCCGTGAAGCCGGCATCGCGGCCGAAGACGCGAAAAATGCCGATCCGCTCATGCGAGCCGACGGTGGTGCGCTGGCGCTGGATGGCGTCGCTCGCGCGGGTGATCGCGGTCGAGAAGCCGATGCAGTATTCGGTGTTGCGGACGTCGTTGTCCATCGTCTTCGGGATCGCGATGATCTTGACGCCGAGCCTGTCGAGCTTGGCGGCGTAACCCAGCGTGTCGTCGCCCCCGATGGCGATCAGGTGCTCGATGCCGAGCGCCGAGAGATTCGCCAGCACCTGCTTGGTGACGTCCCAGGTCTGCGTCGCGCTGCCGCCCTTGGTCGATGTCGCGACCGGAAAATCCGTGCCCGCGAGGTGGGGGGGCAGCTTTTGCATCTTGGACGGGTTGGTGCGGCTCGAATGCAGCACGGTGCCGCCGTGCCGGTCGATGGTGCGGGTGTTCTCGCGGTTCAGCGGGATCACATAGTGCGACCGGCTGGCCGGGTCCGCGAGATTGAGATGCGTGAGCGCCTCCCAGCCGCGCCGCAGGCCGACGACCTCGATGTCGTTCTCGCTGCTGCGGTAGGTGACGCTCTTGATGACGGCGTTGAGGCCGGGGACGTCGCCGCCGCCGGTGAGAATGCCGATGCGCTTTTTCGCCATGTCGGTCCCGTTATGCTGGCATCACGTTATAACGCATGCGTCGCGCCATGGTCACATCAGAATCGGAAGACGGCCGCCGCGACGGCGCAGGTCCACAATCCGGAATCATTGCCCTGGGCGGCAGCCGTGACCGACAGGCTTTCGATGATCAACTGGGTGTGCTCGTAGTGCTTCTTGCGTTCGTCCCATGCGGCGCTCGGATCGAACTCGATGCCGAGCGTCGAGGCCAGCATGGTGGCGGCGAGGTCTTCGGTATATTCCCCGCTCTGCTCGGCCGTCATGCCGAATCCGTGATGCTCGGCGATGTACCCGTACATGTCGGGATTCGCCGGCCGCGCCAGGCCGATGCTGGCGTGAATGCGCCGGCCGGGTTCGTTGGTCTCCGCCCGGGCGAGGACCGTGAAGGTGATCTCGCCCGGCCGCAGGGTCGGGATGCCCTCCTCGCGCGTGGTCAGCTTGCAGCGCGCCGGCAGGATCGACGAGATCGACACGAGGTTCTGCTGCTCGATATCGGCGTCGCGCAAGGCATACTCGAACGAGGTCAGCTGATGGCGATGGACCCCGATCCCCTTGGTCAGGAATACGCTCGTCGGCAGAGGGAACATGTTTGATGCCTTGCGTTGGATCGGAGTCGGGACAGCCCTACGCTGAACGTTGTTGCAATCGCATGGCGGCGGCGAGCGCCACATATTCATAGACCATCGTGGCCGCCGCGAGCGACGTGATCTCGGCCACGTCGTAGGCCGGCGCGACCTCGACCACATCCATCCCGAGGAAACGCAGACCCGTCAGGCGGCGGAGAATCGATTGCGTCTGCCACGACGCGAGCCCGCCGATCTCCGGCGTGCCCGTGCCTGGCGCAAAAGCCGGGTCGAGCGCATCGATGTCGAAGCTGAGGTAGCAAGGCGCCGCGCCGACGACCGAGCGGGCGCGCTCGGCGACGGCCGTCGGGCCCTGCTCATGCGTATCCTGCGCCGTCACGACGGTGACGCCGCGCCCCGCCGTCCAGTCGAGAACCTCCCGCTCGACCGGCGAGCGTATCCCGATCTGGATCATGCGGCGGGGATCGACGAGGTTTTCCTCGATGGCGTGGTAGAAAACCGATCCATGCGCATAGGGCTGGCCGAAATTGTCCGGCCAGGTATCGACATGGGCATCGAAATGAATGAGCCCGAGCGGGCCGTTGCGCCGCGCCAGCGCGCGCAGCAACGCGAGCGTGACGCCGTGCTCGCCGCCGAGCGCCACGAGGTGGTCGACGGCGGCGGCCTGCGCCTCGATGGCCTTCAGGCTCGCCGGAATATCGCCGAGCGCGATACGAAAATCGCCGATATCCGACAGCAACTCCGAAACATTCATCCCCGTCGTCGGATGCGCGCCGTCGACCAGCATGCGACTCGCCTGACGAATGGCCTGCGGGCCGAAGCGCGCGCCGCTGCGGTTGGTCGTGCCGATATCGAGCGGGATGCCGGCGATCGAGATCGCCGCGCCCTCGCGGCGCCCGCTCCCGAGAAAACCGGGCGGAACCGCAAAGGTGGGAACATCGCTTGCCATCGTGCTCAGCCTTCATCCGCCTCGGTGCGGCACAGTTTCAACGTATGACCCGCCATTACGTTCGGCCTCGTCCGGGCGGCGGAGCGGGGCGAGCCCGCGCGACGGGGCGGCGATCAGGTCCATGACACCGCGGCGCCGCGCAGTGTAGCATCACCCCCAGTCGAAACGTCGAGCGGGCCGGAAACCGATGCGAGCTTTTTGGGTGACGATCATTGCCGGGATCCTGGCCGCCACGCCCGCGCCGGCGCAACAGAAGGACGAGGCCGCCGGCTATCCGAGCCGCACCGTCAAGATCATCGTCTCGGCGCCGCCCGGCGGCGGGCTCGACATCGCGGCGCGGCTGATGGCCGACAAGCTGCAGCAGCGCTGGGGCCAGGCGGTCGTGGTCGAGAACCGGCCGGGCGCCGGCGGCAATCTCGGGGCCGGCGAGGTCGCGGGCGCCGAGCCCGACGGCTATACGCTGCTCTCCGCCCAGCCGGCGCCGCTCACCACCAATGTGCTGCTCTACAAGAACCTGCATTTCGACCCGGCTGCGCTCGAGCCGGTCATCCTGATGACCACCCTGCCGAACGTGCTGGTGGTGCGCTCGGATTTTCCGGCCAGCACGGTCGGCGAGCTGATCGCCTATGCGAAGGCCAATCCGGGCAAGGTGAATTTCGGCTCCCAGGGCATCGGCACCACCCCGCATCTGACCGCCGAGCTGTTCGCCCGACGCACCGGGACGGTGCTCACCCACGTGCCCTACCGCGGCACGACCCAGTCGGTGAACGACGTGATCGCCGGGCATCTCGACCTTCTGTTCATGCAGCTCGACGCGGTGCGCGAGCATTACCAGGCCGGCAAGATCAAGATGCTGGCCGTCACGGTCGACCGGCGGCTGCCGGCGCTGCCCGATATCCCGACCATGGCCGAGGCCGGCGTGCCGGATGTCCGCTCCGATACCTGGAACGCGATCGCGGCGCCGCCGAAAACGCCGAAAGCGATCGTCGACAAGATTAACGCCGCCATGAACGAGGTATTCGGGCTGCCGGAGATCCGCGCCCGTCTCGCCACCATGAGCATGCAGCCGGCCGGCGGCTCGCCGGCCGACATGGCGGCCTTCCTCAAGGCCGAGACCGCCCGCTGGGGCGAGGTGATCCGGGCCGCCAATATCACGGTGAATTAGGCGTGACTTGACCGTTTCATCCGTCATGCCCGCGCATAGCCGTTCGAAGAACGGCGTCGCTTCGCTCGCCTATGTCGCGGGCATCCACGTCTTGCTTCAGCACCAGGAAGAAAGACGTGGATGGCCGGGACAAGCCCGGCCATGACGATTCATTCGAAGCGGGAACGGCTTTAGCAACCTGCGCGTATTGGTGTATAGGCACATCCCGCAGCGCCTCGAATCTCACTCCTGGACATACCATGACCGACATGACGGCCCTCATCCGCGACCTGGTGGTCGCCAACCGCATCCTGGCGTCGGAAAACGTCGTGGACGCCTACGGCCATGTGAGCGTGCGCCATCCGACCCGCCCGGACCGATTCCTGATCGCGACCTCGCTCGCCCCCGAGCTGGTCGGCGAGCAGGACATCATCGAGTTCAACCTCGACTGCACGCCGGTGCGCGACGACGGCCGGCCGCTCTACCACGAGCGCTTCATCCATGGCGGCATCTACGAGACGCGGCCGGACGTGCAGGCGGTGGTGCATGCCCATTCGGAGGATGTGCTGCCCTTCAGTATCGCCAACACGCCGCTGCGTCCGGTGATCCATTCGGGCAGCTTCATGGGCGTGCATGTTCCGGTGTGGGACATCGCCGACCGCTTCGGCCCCGACACCAACATGCTGGTGACCAACATGGCGCAGGCGCGCGATCTCGCGGCCGCGCTCGGCCCCGACAATGTGGCGCTCATGCGCGGCCACGGCTTCTCGGCCGCCGCGCGCTCGCTGATCGAGGTGGTGCGCATGTCGGTCTATGTGCCGCGCAACGCGCGCGCGCTGCTCAACGGGCTGCGGCTCGGCGACATCAAGCCGCTGTCGGAGGGCGAGGTCGCGGCGCGCAATTCCGGCTACAAGCCCTATTCGCTCGAAACCCGCCGCGCCTGGAAATACTGGGCCCACAAGGCCGGCTGCGCCCACCTGGTCGAGGATCATCCGATCGATCATCAGCATAAGCCGTGGGGGGCGTGATTTGGATCGTCATTCCGGGGCGCGGGCGACGCCCGCGAACCCGGAATCCAGAGCTACAAGTGTCGACGAATATGGATTCCGGGTTCGCCCGCTGCGCGGGCGCCCCGGAATGACGGAAGAAAAAGTGTAACAGGGGACATGCATGAACCGCCTGAAGCTCACCATCGCCACGACCGATTACGATCATTTCCGCGATTTCCGCACTGGCGTGGTGCAGGCGGAGGGGATCGATCACAACTGGCTCACCCTCGGGCATCACGAGATCTTCTCGCGCTTCACCTTCAACCGCGAATGGGACGTGAGCGAATTGTCCTTCGCCAAGTTCACCGCCCAGGTGACGCGCAAGGATCCCGACATCATCGGCATCCCGGTGGTCTGCTCGCGGCTGTTCCGCTTCGGCTCGTTCTATGTGAACAAGAAAAGCAGGATCAAGACCGCCAAGGACCTCAAGGGCAAGAAGATCGGCTCGCCCGAATGGGCGCATACCGCCGCGGTCTATATGCGGGGCTGGCTCGGCGACGAGCACGGCATCAAGCTGCAGGACATCCACTGGTACCAGGCGGGCGCGAACGAGGCCGGCCGGATCGAGAAGGTGGAGCTCACCCTGCCGAAGGGCATGCAGCTCACCCGCGTCGCCGACAAATCGCTGAGCGAGCTGTTGGCGGCGGGCGAGATCGATTGCGCGCTGATCGCGCGGCCGCCGACCTGCTTCCTGCAGGGCCATCCCGACGTCGAGCGGCTGTTTCCCGACTTCATGCCGATCGAGGAGCAATACTACAAGGAGACCAAGGTCTTCCCGATCATGCACATCATCGCGGTCAAGCGCGAGGTGCTCGACGCCCATCCCTGGGTCGGGCGCAATCTCTACAACGCCTTCCTGGAGTCGAAGCGCCGCAGCCTCGAGCGCCTGCTCGACCCCGCGGTGTCGCGCTATCCGCTGCCGTGGGTGCCGACCTATGGGCGCAAGATGCGCGACCTGTTCGGCGATCCGTTTCCGTTCGGGATCGAGGAGAACCGGCCGACGCTCGAGGTGTTCCTGCGCTACACCTACGAGCAGGGCATCGCCCACCGCCACGCCAAGCCCGAGGAGATCTTTCAGAAAGGCATCATGGCGTCCGTGAAGGTGTGAGCTCTTTTCCCCTCCCCCGCCTGCGGGGGAGGGAGACGCGCGAAGCGCGTCGGGAGGGGGCAAGTCAGCATCGCGAGCGCCGAACAAGCGGCACCCCCCTCCCCGCCCTCCAACCGAAGTCGGATTTATCCGACTTCGGTCGATTAAAAATGCCGAAATTGGGCAAGCCCGATTTCGGATGCAAGCGGGGGAGGGAGAAGAGCCTTCATCCGCTGATATTCAGCTCCTTGACCAGCCGTTGATATTTTTCCGAATCCGCGCGCGCCAGGAGGCCGAGCGCTTCCGGCGTGCCGCCGACCGCCTCCAGCGAAGCCTTGGTGAAATTCGACTGCAGCGCGGGATCTCCGAGCGCCGTCTCGGTGGCCGCGTTCAGGGCCATGATCGTCTCGCGCGGCGTTCCCGGCGGTGCGAACAGGCCGAACCAGGATTCCAGCGTCATGCCCTTGAAGCCCGCTTCCTCCAAGGTCGGAACATCGGGCAACGCGATCGAGCGCCTGGGGCTGGTTTGAGCGATGATCGTGATCGTGCCGGCACGGGCATGCGGCTCGAGCGCCGCCGGCCCGAGAATCCCGAACTTGACGTGCGCCGCCAGCAAGTCGCTGACGGCCTGGCCGGCGCCGCGGTATGGCACGTGCTCCAGCCTGATTCCGGCTTCTTTCCCGAACCACGTGCCGACGACATGCTGGTTGGAGCCCACGCCGGAGCTGGCGAAACCGAGCCCTGGATTTTGCTTCGCGTGACTCACCAGCTCGGCGATCGATTTGACCCCAAGGGAGGGATGCACCGCAAAGGCAACCGGCTGTCGGCTGATGGTGATCACCGGCAGCAATTCCTTCGTGTAATCGTAGGCGAGATTGAGGATATGCGGCGCAATCGCCGCATTGTCGTTGGTGACCAGGAACGTGTATCCGTCGGGCGCGCTTTTCATCGCCGCATCCATGCCGATGGTGCCCCCGGCGCCGGTGCGGTTCTCGACGAAGACCTGCTGCCCGATGTTGCGCGACAGCACGACGCCGCATTGCCGCGCGGCAAAATCCATCGCGCCGCCCGCCGCCAGCGGCACGATGAATCGCACCGGCCGCGTCGGCCACGCGGATTGGGCGGGCGCGGATCGAACGCCGCCGGCGAGGAGCAAGCCCGCGCCCGTGAGGAAGCTTCGCCGCCCGATTGCCATCGCGGTCACTCCACCTTGGCGCCGGAAATCTTCACGATCGCGGTCCATTTCGGCAGCTCGGCCGCGAGGAAGGCGCCGAACGCCTCGGACGTGCCGATCTTGGCGACGGCGCTGATCTTCACCAGGCTCTGTTTCGCCTCCGGCGATTGCAGGCCCTCGTTGATGGCGGCGTTGAGCCGCGCCACGATCTCGCGCGGCGTGCCGGCGGGCGCCACCACACCGGTCCAGGCGTCAAGGTTGAAATCCGGGTAGCCGCTCTCGATCATGGTCGGCACGTCCGGCAATGCCGGCCAGCGCGTCGCGCTCGCCATCGCGAGCGCCCTCACCTTCTGGTCCTGGATGAGCGGATAAAGCCCGGTGAGCCCGTCGATGGTCATCTGGGTCTGCCCGCCGAGCAGATCGGTGACCGACTGGGCCGAGCCCTTGTAGGGCACGTAGACGATGTCGATGCCGGCCTTGGCGCGAAACAGCGTGCTCAAGAGATGCGGCGGCGTGCCGATGGCGGAGCCGTAATTGAGCTTGCCCGGATTGGCCTTGGCGTAGGCGACGAATTCCTGCAGCGTCGTTGCCGGCACTGACGGCGCGACCACGAACACATGCGGCAGCAGCGCGACGCTGGCGACCGGCGCGAAGGATTTTATCGGATCGTAATCGGCGTTGCTGTAGAGCGCGGGCGCGACGCACAGCGAGCCGGACGACCCGAACAGCAGCGTGTAGCCGTCGGGCTCGGCGGTCGCGACCGACTTGGAGCCCAGCGTTGCGCCGCCGCCGGGGCGGTTCTCGATGATCACCTGCCCGAGGCGCGTGGTGATCTGCTGCGCCACGACGCGCGCCGTGGTGTCGATCGGGCCGCCCGGCGGATAGGGCACGACCAGCTTGATCGGCTTGTCGGGATAGGATTGGGCGGCGGCACGGCCGAGCGCGCCGGCCAAGCCCGACGCCGCGAGCGCGGATACGACGGCACGCCTGGTGATCATCACGCGCCTCCCGGCCGGAGCATTTTCCGGCGAAGTGGCCGCCGGTTCGCCGTAGAAAATGCGACCAAATTTTGAATCGTCGTTGTCAGGCCTTCTTTGGCGCCAGGATACCCGCGAGCGCGACAGCGGCAAGCCCGAGCGAGATGACGACGTCGTAGCCGGCGAGCGAGATCCCGAACAGCCGCCAGGCCGCCTCGTCGCACCGCACCACCACGGTCTTTTCCATGCTCTCCAGCAGGCTGCCGGCATTGCCGAAACCGGTGACGGGGCCGGAGCAGTCGGTCGGGCCCGGCCAGAATTTCCATTCGACGCCGGCGTGATAGATGCTCATGCCGGCCACGATCAGCATCGCCACCATGAGGACGGCGAGCCCGGCCCGAACCAGGTTGCGCGGCGCGCCGCGCAGCGCCGCGATCCCGACCACGAGGGCGAGCGGGATCGACACATAATAGGGAATGCGCTCCTCGAGGCAGAGCGGACAGGGCGCCAGGCCCAGCACATATTGGAAATAATACGCGCCCAGAATGGTCGCGGTCCCGACACCCGCCACGATGAAGGCGGCGGCGGCGGCGCCGTTGGCGCGGATGGCGGTCGGCAGGCGCAGCGGCATCAAGGAACCCTGGATTGTCAGGCCCCCGCATAGCGCCTCGCGGCGGCGCTGTCGAGGCGCGCCGAAGGGCGCGCGGGGGCGGCGATCTCGCCTGCGGCGTTGACCCGTGCGCCGTCATCGCTATTATGCCGCACCCTGTGCCCCTGTGGCGGAATCGGTAGACGCGCCTGACTCAAAATCAGGTGGCCGCAAGGTCGTGCTGGTTCGAGTCCGGCCAGGGGCACCAATCTTGTTCTCGCGACTTGGCGTGGGTTTTCGAACATGCCGCACCGGCTGGCCACCGCAACATTCGTCGATCCGGTAGACACGTCTGACAAAATATCAGGCGCGTCTATAAATTGTCGCGACCTCTCAAACTGTTGGATCACGACACTTCACTCGTAAGGATTACACACTCGCTACTCGGGTGAGCGTGGCGAGGCTGGTAGACGCGAGGGTCTCAAAGACTCGCTCGCAAAAGAGTGTCGGTTCAAGTCCGACCGACCGCACTTGTAGGAGCTGAACGCCCACTGCAGAGTTGACGTACGTCCGGGCTCCGAGCACTCGGGACATGCGCAAACGACCTATCCCAGCGATCTCCGACGCGAATGGCCCCTTGCAGACGTCGGACTGCTGGATTCGCCGAAACGTTATGGAACGTCCGGTTCGTTCAATCCGGCTTGATGTTGGTAGCCCGGATCACTTTCGCCCACTTCTCGGTTTCATCCACGATCAGCTCGCCGAAATCGGCGGGCGAGCCGGGCAGCGCGGCGCCCCCCATGTCGACGAATCGCGCTTTGATCTTTGGGTCGGCGAGCCCGGCGTTGATCTCGCTGTTGAGCTTGTCGATGATCTCGGCCGGCGTGTTTCTCGGCGCGCCGATGCCGAACCACGAGCTTGCCTCGTAGCCGGGCACGAACTCGGCGACCGGGGGCAAGTCCGGCAGTATCTCCACGCTCGTCGTGCCGGTCACTCCCAGCGCCCGCAGCCTGCCGGCCCTGACGTACTCGATCGACGCGGTCGTAGGGACGAAAATGACGTCCACCTGTCCGCTGAGGATGTCGATCAGCGCGGGTCCTCCGCCGCGATAAGGAACCGCAACCAGATTGACGCCGGCCATCATCTTGAACAGCTCGCCGAAGACATGGGCGATGCTGCCATTGCCGGCTGTTGCCATGGTGATCTTGCCCGGCTTGCTTTTGGCATAGGCGATGAACTCGGGAACGGTCTTTGCCGGAAATGACGGATGCACGGCGATGAGATTGGGCACGCGGACGACATTCGCAACGGGCGCGATGTCGCGGATGAAATTGAAGTTGAGCTTGTCGTAGAGCGTAGCGTTGAACGCCGCCGACACGTCGATCATGAGAAGCGTGTAGCCGTCGGCAGGCGCGCGCACGACCGCCTCGGTGCCGAGAGTGGTGCCGCCGCCGGTTCTATTTTCGATGACGAATTGCTGGCCGAGCCGTTCAGACAGCCACTGGCCCATCAGGCGCGCGATGATGTCGCTGGTGCCGGCCGGCGCGAGCGGCACGATGATGCGCACGGGCCGTGTCGGATAGGATTGCGCCCTAGCGAAGCGGGTGACGGCCGGGAGCGCAGCAGCGCCCGCGGCCAGACGCAGAAGTCGACGGCGGTTGCTACAAAATGCAGCTTGCAGACGGTTTTGCATGCTTGCCTCCTGTTGACCGAACACCTTGCGGCGGTCACCGGACCTGAGCCGTCAAAACATGAGTCTCTTCGGGGTAGGTGACGCCATCGCCGTCGGCGTAGCGCCGCAGTTTCTCCATGACGCTTGTCCCAATTTGCCTGCGGGTCTCGCGATCCACGGCGGCAACCGCCGATGCGATCGGTGTTGCGGCCAGATGATCCAACACGAATTGATCCAGGCGCGGCAGGCGGACATCGATCCGGCTGACGCGCACCCGGACGTCCGAAAATCCCGCCTCCATCGCCAGACGCTCCACTTCCTCCTTCGCGGGCACTTTCCGCGAAGCCAGGAAGCCGGCGGCTGCCGCGTTACCCAGGAAACGTGCAAGCGCTTCGCCGACAGCGCTGTTGTAAATTCCGACGCTGTTCCAGACGCTGAGCGCAATGCGGCCGCCATGGACGAGCACGCGGCTCATTTCTCGGAGCGCCAGCGCCTTGTCTGGAAAGAACTGCAGTCCTTGCTGGCAGAGCACCACGTCAAAGCTGTCATCCGGCAGGCCAAGGTCGAGGGCGTTGCGCTCGTGCCATTCGATCGCCGCGCCCACCGGCACCTGAAGCGACCGCGCAACCGAGATCATTCCGGGATTGAGGTCGACACCGACGACGCGCCCGCCCACGCCGACGCGCTGCGCCGCAAGGCGCGTCACGACGCCGGTCCCGCATGCCACGTCCAGCACACGTTCTCCCGCCGTAAGGCGAGCGACTTCCACCAACAACGGCGCCCACGGCCCGAGGACGTAGCGAGCGACATGGCGTTCGTACATTTCGGCGGCTGCCGCAGTGACATGCCATTGCTCGGACTTGTTCATCTGAAGCCCCATCTGAGCTTGCGCGATATCCGCTCCGCCGTTTGAGTCACCGCTCTGATTTGCTCTCGAGGAGGAGAGGCAGGGATGTATTGGATGAAGCCGCCGATGCCGCGCACCTTGCGCCCCTCGCGTGAGTGGCTACCTGCTTCATGCTGGTGATCAGCTCTTTTCCGAAGTTGCTCATTACACCCCTGCTTCCGCGCGCTCGCTGAATCGGCAGGAATCGCAGTGATTCTTAGATAATCTCTACACGCCTACGATCAGTCCGCGCCTTGCGCCCGCATGCCTCCGCAACACTCCCTCTCCTCCAGCACCTCGACCGCGCGCCCCACCACCTCCTGCTCATCCCAGTGGATGCGCTCGAACGACACCGCGATCCGGCCCTCGGCGTCGAGGATGTAGGCCTCGATGCGGTGCCGGTTCACCAGCGATTCGATGAAGTTGACGCCGAGCCCGAAATGCGCGCACAGCGCATCCATGCCGCCGGTCGCCCGCAGCAGGCGATGGCGGGCGTTCATCACGACGCCGCGGTCCTGCCCATAGACGCGAAGGCGTTCGGGCAGATCGAAGGCCGGGTCGTAGCTGATCGCGGCGGTGTGGATCCGATCGGCAAGCCCCTGCGCCTCCAACAGCTTCTGCATGCGGGCGAGCTTGGTCACGGTCAGCGAGCATTTCATCGGATTGTCGCAGCGCGTGTAAAAGAACACGACGATGGACGGCTGGCCGCGGAAGAATTCCTTGAAGGCGATCCGGTCGCCCCGATGATCCTCGAAAACCAATGACTCGATCGTCTCCACGCCGCCGCGCGAATCCAGCGGCCGGGACACCGTGTCTCCCAGCCCGGCCGGCGGCGCACAGCACGAGCCGGTGGCGGGCTCATCGACTTGATC
>Ga0208981_1000093_pt1 | contig 12373 bp, 12 predicted proteins | sample MedBloCAOM1_M1_FD_187839 | JGI IMG/M metagenome (GOLD analysis project Ga0208981, IMG submission 187839) | Forest soil microbial communities from El Dorado National Forest, California, USA - Mediterranean Blodgett CA OM1_M1 (SPAdes) (version 2) | ecosystem: Environmental > Terrestrial > Soil >... | reverse complement strand
CCCCGAAGGTCCCGTAACCGCCGAGGATGAGGACGCGCGTTCGGTTCATGCGAGAAAGCGGTCCGTGTAGCGATGATCGGGCGCGTAGCAGGTGGCACGCCGCCCGAACACGCGCAGCCGGTTGCGCGCCAGGATGCCATAGAGCCGGTCACGCCACGACGGCGGCAGCACGCGAAAGGTCGCGGCCAGCGACCATGGCAGGCCGAGTCCTTCCGCCATCCGGATACAGGCTTCCGATTTGAACGTCGCGACGCCGTCGGCGATCAGGATGTTGGTCTCGTAGTCCTGCGGATCGAGACCGTAATGGACATAAAGCGCGCGGCCGAGCGGCGTCTGCGCGGCCAGCAGGCGGTAGAGGCCGCGGGCATCGTGGCGCAGGACGAATTGCGCCCAGCCCGAGCACAGCGCGCAGTAGCCGTCGAAGATGATGATGGGCCGGTCGTCCGGAAAGGCCGGAACCTCGCGATCGCCACGATAGCTGTAGGGTGGCCGCATGCCGGTTCAGGCGGCGCGCGCCTGGCCGGCGAGCGCGACCAGGACCTGGCGAAGTTGCCCGGGCTCGGTGACGCGTTGCGGGAAAGCGAGGCGCGCCGTGCGGTCGTTGAGCGCGAGGTCGATGCCATCGGGATCGATGCCGGTGATCTGCCAGGCCCCGTCCGGCTCGCCGAGAAGTTTCGTGGCGTAGAGCCGGCAGGCTTCGGCATGATCGGCATTCATATGCGCGATCGCGTCCGCCTCGGCGGCGACCAGATCGGCGGCCCCTGCCAGATCGGTGACGACGTCGTCGGCCGTGAGATCGGCGGCGCGCGCAAACCCGCCGTTGAGATGCGCCGACGCGATCGTCATCCGCCAGAACGAGAAATCGCCGAAGCCCGCATAAAGCTCCGACTTGGGATGGCGCGCCAGGAAGCGCCGGCGCACGCGCGCATCGTCGGCGCCGTCGCGGGCGATCTGCGCCAAGCGCCCCAGCACCGTGAGACGCGGATGGGCGAGCGGATCGCCCTTGCCGGTCTGGGCGAGCAGGATGGACGCGCGGCCGTCTGTTTCGATGTTGGCCGTATGGGTGGAGAGGCGTGACACCAGGATCAGGGGCGACCCATCGGTATCGGTCGCGACGTTGACCAGGGACGCGAACGGGTGGCCGGTATTGCGGTCCAGCGTCGCCAGCGTGCCGGCGCGGGTGGCGCGCAGCAGGCTCCGGGCGAGCGCTTTCGGCTCGAAGCCGGGCGGCGGGGCGGCGTTCTCGGGGAGGCGGTCCGGCATCGCGCCGGGCAACGGGCGTTCGGCACTGGTCATGGCGTCGTTAACTCCGTGTCGGCCGGTCCGGCAATTTGTCACCCCCTGACGGGTTCTTATGGCGGAGCAGCCGGGTAGTGACTACATTGTGCCATAATTGGTGATTTGGCCCCCTCCGGGAAAGCCCGGGAACCGTCACATTTCGGCCTCGCTTGAAGGGCTTAGACACCAGGGGGAACCCTCATGGGACAGGCACTCAATGCCGACAATCGCTTTGGTGGATGACGACCGAAATATCCTGACCTCGGTTTCGATCGCGCTCGAAGCCGAGGGCTACCGGATCATGACATACACCGACGGCGCCTCGGCTCTCGACGGCTTCAAGACCTCGCCGCCGGACCTCGCCATCCTGGACATCAAGATGCCGCGCATGGACGGCATGGAGACGCTCCGCCGGCTGCGCCAGAAGTCGGACATGCCGGTGATCTTCCTCACCTCCAAGGACGAGGAGATCGACGAGCTGTTCGGCCTCAAAATGGGCGCCGACGATTTCATCCGCAAGCCGTTCTCGCAGCGGCTGCTGGTCGAGCGCGTCAAGGCGGTGCTGCGCCGCGCCGCCCCCAAGGACGCCGCCCTGCCGAAGGAAACCGACTCCGCCAAGGTGCTGGAGCGCGGCCTGTTGCGCATGGATCCCGAACGCCATACCTGCACCTGGAAGGCCGAGCCGGTGACATTGACGGTCACGGAATTCCTGATCCTGCAGGCGCTCGCCACCCGGCCCGGGGTCGTCAAGAGCCGCAACGCCCTGATGGACGCCGCTTACGACGACCAAGTTTATGTCGACGATCGCACGATCGATAGTCACATCAAGCGCTTGCGCAAAAAATTCAAGCAAAGCGACGACGACTTCGATATGATTGAGACGCTCTACGGCGTCGGCTATCGCTTCAAGGAAATGTAGCTCTCCGGAGCGGGCGCATCCCGCGTTTCCGGGAGGGCGAGCCGACATTGCCGGGCGGAGCGACGCGAACGAGACCGGGACGATACGGGTGCTCGATCGAACTGCCCAAGCCCTGAGCTCCGCCGTCGACACGGTTCGCCCCGGCGAAACCGTGCGGCGCGTGCGACGCTGGCTGAGCCTGCGGCGCCCGTCCCGGCTGTTCCGCCTGTGGCGGCGGGAGGCCCCGGCCGCGATGATGCGCGCGGCCGAACGCACCGGCGAATTTTTTCACGCGTCGTGGCGCGTGCTGCGCACCGAGGGCATCCTGGGGGCGGCGCGCCATTCCTGGCAGTTCTTCGCCACGCGCACCTTTTCCAGCCTCACCCGCCGCATCGTCTTCCTCAACATCTTCGGCCTGGTCGCGCTGGTGCTGAGCATTCTCCAGTTCAGCCAGCTGCGCGCCGGGCTGATCGAGGCGAGCGTGCGCAGCCTGCAGGTGCAGGGCGAGATGATCGCCGGCGCCATCGCGGGCGCGGCGACGGTCGAGAACGACTCGTCGATCACCGTCGATCCCAATCGCATGCTCGATCTGCAGGCCGGCGAAATCTACGGACCGGCCGACGACAACTACGGATTCGAATTCTCGATCAATCCGGAGCGGGTCGGACCGCTGCTGCGCCGCCTCGTGCTGCCGACCAATACGCGCGCCCGCATCTACGGCTCCGACGGCTCGCTCATCATCGACAGCCGCAGCGTCAGCGGACGCAGCGACGTGCTGGGTTCCGACCTGCCCTCGCCGAGCGCAAAGCCGGGCCTGATGGAGCGCACCTTCATCACGATCCGCACCTGGCTGGGCCGCGGCGACCTGCCGCGCTATCGCGAGCTCGGCGCGGCGGAAAACGGCAAGGGCTATCCGGAAGTCGTGCAGGCGCTGGCCGGCCATAACGAGAGCATCATCCGCCTCGACGACCGCGGCCGCGTGATCGTGTCGGTCGCGGTGCCGGTGAAGCGATTCCGCGAGGTCCGCGGCGCGCTCCTGCTGTCGACCCAGGGCGGCGATATCGATCAGAGGGTCGAGGCCGAACGGCTCAAGGTCCTCAAGATGTTCGGGATCGCCGCCGGCGTCATGGTGCTGTTGTCGGTGCTGCTCGCCAGCACCATCGCGGGGCCGGTGCGGCGGCTGTCGGAAGCCGCCGAGCTCGTGCGCCGGCGCACCACCGGGCGCGTCGATATTCCGGATTTCACCCGGCGGCGCGACGAGATCGGCCACTTGTCGGGCGCGCTGCGCGACATGACGGGCGCACTTTACAGCCGCATCGCCGCGATCGAGAGCTTTGCCGCCGACGTCGCCCACGAATTGAAAAACCCGCTGACCTCGCTGCGCTCGGCGGTCGAAACCCTCCCGCTGGCGAAGACCGAGGAGAGCCGCAAGCGCCTGCTGGCGGTGATCCAGCACGACGTGCGCCGGCTCGACCGGTTGATCTCGGACATCGCCGACGCGAGCCGGCTCGACGCCGAGATGCAGCGGCAGGTGACGGCGCCCGTCGACCTGGGCAGGCTGCTCAAGACCGTCACGGCGGGCGTCAACGAGGTCAAGCGCGACGACCAGGTCAAGGTCACGCTCGCCTTCGAGGGCGGCGCCAGCAACGCCTTCATGGTGCCCGGCCACGATTCGCGCCTGGGCCAGGTGATCAACAACCTGATCGACAATGCGCGTTCATTCTCGCCGCCGGGCGGTAGCGTGCGGATCACCTGCCGCCGCCTCAAGGGCGAGATCGAGCTCACCGTTGACGACGACGGCCCCGGCGTCAATTCGGACGCGATGGAGAAGATTTTCGAGCGCTTCTACACCGATCGGCCGCATCAAGGCTTTGGGCAGAATTCCGGTCTCGGGCTGTCGATCTCGCTTCAGATCGTCGAGGCCCATGGCGGGCGGCTGTGGGCCGAAAACCGCACCGCGCCGGCGGACGGGAGCGAGGCCCGGGTGCTCGGCGCCCGCTTCATCCTGCGCTTGCCGGCGATGTGACGAGGGCGCCATCATTTCTGACATTTCTGACAGACCCTTGCCGCCATGACGACCAAGCCCACCGTCCACGCCTCCGCGGTGCTGGTGGGGGCGCGCGCGGTGCTCATCCGGGGCCCGTCGGGCTCGGGAAAATCCCGCCTCGCGCTCGCGCTGCTGCAGACGGCGGCCAACGGCCAATCCGTCTTCACGCGGCTCGTTTCCGATGACCGCAGCCACCTCGAGGCCCACCATGGACGCCTGCTGGTCAGGGCGCCACCCGGCCTCGCCGGCCTGATCGAGGTGCGCGGCCTCGGCATCCGGCGCCTGCCCTGCGAGCCGGTCGCGGTGGTCGGGCTCGTCGTGGACCTGGCGGCCCGGGATGGCGACCGGCTGCCGGACGCCGCGAGCCGGCAGGCCACGATTGAGGGTATCGGGCTGGTGCGACTGGCCGTCGCAGCGGACGCCGAGCCGCTGCCGATGGTGCTGGCCGCGCTTTTGAACGCACCGGCGTGCTGAGACGACTAACCGGCATGGGCAGGCCCGACGCGGCCGAACCAGCGCCTGGCGCTCGCGGGACGGCCGCGCGCCTACTGTTGCCGCAATGCAGCATTGTCACTAGATACGTGCGGATGGGCCCTTGCGCTTTGGAGCCCGGATCGTCATGAATGTGGCCCTTTCGTGCGGCGCATCCCGGCAAAATGGCGCCCGCGGGGAGTTTCGATGATCGGCCTTGTGATCGTTACCCATGGGCGGCTCGCCGTCGAGTTCCGCGCAGCCCTGGAGCATGTGGTAGGGCCGCAGTCCCAGATCGAGTCGGTGACCATCGGACCGGACGACAACGGCGAGCAGTGCCGCAAGGACATCGTCGAGGCGGTCAAGCGCGTCGATAGCGGCGATGGCGTCGCCATCCTGACCGACATGTTCGGAGGAACCCCCTCGAACCTCGCCATTTCGGTGATGAGCCGGCCCAAGGTCGAGGTGCTGGCCGGCATCAACCTGCCGATGCTCGTCAAGCTCGCCAAGGTCCGGGCCGAAGTTCCGCTGTCCGAGGCGGTCGCCGCCGCGCAGGAATCCGGGCGCAAATACATCACGATCGCCAGCCGGGTGCTGGCCGGGAAATGACCGAATCGCGCGCCCTGGAGGAGGAATGCCCTGACGACACACCGGTGTCGCCGCCCGACGCCATCGTCCGCGTGATGCGCATCGTCAACGAGAAGGGGCTGCACGCCCGCGCCTCGGTCAAATTCGTCCAGACCGTGGAAAAATTCGACGCCAAGGTGCGGGTCAGCCGGTGCGGCGAGACCGTGGGCGGCACCTCGATCATGGGCCTGATGTTCCTGGCCGCCGCGCCCGGCACCGACATCACGGTCGAGGCCACCGGCAAGGATGCGGAGGCCGTGATCGCGGCGCTCGATGCGCTGATCGCCAGCCGGTTCGGCGAGGACGAATAATCCGCCGCGGCGGCCATTTCCGGCCGATATAAAGAAATCCTTATATGTTATTGCGGGCCGCCCCGGGCCCTGCTATAGGGGCGCCCGACATGCGCCGGCGCAACCGCGCTCCCTTTCCTCCCGCACCCAAGGACCGCCATGCCCACCCAAGCGACCGTCAAGAAAACCGCCGCCAAGGACTATGTGGTCAAGGACATCGGGCTCGCCGAGTGGGGCCGCAAGGAGATCGCGATCGCCGAGATCGAGATGCCGGGCCTGATGGCGACGCGCGAGGAGTTCGGCGCCAAGCAGCCGCTCAAGGGCGCCCGCATCTGCGGCTCGCTGCACATGACCATCCAGACGGCGGTGCTGATCGAGACGCTCACCGCGCTCGGCGCCGACGTGCGCTGGGCCTCGTGCAACATCTACTCCACCCAGGATCACGCCGCGGCCGCGGTCGCGGCCGCCGGAACGCCGGTCTTCGCCGTCAAGGGCGAGAGCCTGGTCGACTACTGGGATTACACCCACCGGATCTTCGAATGGGCGGACGGCGGCACCCCCAACATGATCCTCGACGACGGCGGCGACGCCACCCTGCTGGTGCATCTCGGGCTGCGCGCCGAAAAGGGCGACACCGCCTTCCTCGAGAAGGCGAGCAACGAAGAGGAAGAGGTGCTGTTCGCCGCGATCAAGAAGCGGCTCAAGGACAAGCCGGGCTGGTACACCGAGGTCGCCAAGAACATCAAGGGCGTCACCGAGGAGACCACCACCGGCGTCCACCGGCTCTACATCATGGAGCGCGAAGGCAAGCTCCTGTTCCCGGCCATCAACGTCAACGACTCGGTCACCAAGTCGAAATTCGACAATCTCTACGGCTGCCGCGAATCGCTGGTCGACGGCATCCGCCGCGGCACCGACGTGATGATGGCCGGCAAGGTCGCGATGGTGGCGGGCTTCGGCGATGTCGGCAAGGGCTCGGCCGCGTCGCTGCGCCAGGCCGGATGCCGCGTGCTGGTCTCCGAGGTCGATCCGATCTGCGCGTTGCAGGCCGCCATGGAGGGCTACGAGGTCACCACCATGGAAGACGCGGCGGCGCGCGCCGACATCTTCGTCACCGCCACCGGCAATATCGACGTCATCACGATCGAGCACATGCGCGCCATGAAGGACCGCGCCATCGTGTGCAATATCGGTCACTTCGACTCTGAAATTCAGGTCGGGGCGCTGAAGAACTTCAAGTGGCACAACGTGAAGCCACAGGTCGACGAGGTCGAATTCGCGGACGGCAAGCGCATCATCCTCTTGTCCGAGGGCCGGCTGGTGAATCTCGGCAACGCCATGGGCCATCCGAGCTTCGTGATGTCGTCCTCCTTCACCAACCAGACGATCGCGCAACTCGAGCTGTGGACCAATCCGGGCAAGTACGACAAGAAGGTCTACACGCTGCCGAAGCACCTCGACGAGAAGGTCGCGCGGCTGCATCTCGGCAAGATCGGCGTCAAGCTCACCAAGCTTTCGGACAAGCAGTCGAGCTATATCGGCGTGCCGGCCGCAGGACCGTTCAAGCCGGATCATTATCGCTATTGAGGTCCCCGAATGGCGAGTAGCGAATAGCGAATGGCGAGTAGTGTTCAACTATTCGCCACTCGCTATTCGCCACGGCCTTCAGGCCTGCAGCCCGGCTTGGCGGATCCGCTCGTCCAGCAGCCGGCGGTGATAATCGCGCAATTGGACGGCCAGATCCTCGTCCTGCGCCCCGAAGGCGCAGACGTCGAGGTAATGGATGTCGCGGTGTCCGAAGATCGCGTGCGACAGCAGATAGCGGTTGAGATCCAGGAAGCGCTCGGCCGCGTCGTGCTCGACCGTCTCCAGGTAGTTTCCGAAATTGTCATAGACCACAAAACGCGTGTAACCCGCGGCCCCCAGCGCCGTGATCGCCTGGATGGATTGCGCGATGCCGTCCTGGCGGATGTCGGGCTTGTATTCGAAATAGAGAATAGGGCGGCACGCGCCGATCACGTCCAGCGACGACAGCAGGATATCGAAATCCGCGCCGTCGGTGTCGGTCTTGATCAACCGGGGCCGTCCAAATCGCGGATGATCCCGCAGCACATCGGCCAGCGGGCGAACCGGGATTCGCGCAGCGCTCGTATCGGCCGGCGCTGAAGCGAGACGCAGTGTTGCGGTCCCATTGTGTTTTCTCAACTGATCGGTCGACACCGGGCCGTCGGCGGGGCCGACCAGACACTCGGCGATCTCGATACCGGCGGGCAGCCGCGCGACATTGCGCCGAAGCAGCGCGATAAAAGCCGGATGACCCTCGACGCACAACACCGGGATATCGAGATGCCGGCACATCAAGGCCGCCGTGTCGCCGACATTGGCCCCGATATCGACCGCCGTGAGGTCCGGATATTTCAGCGCGGCGAGCCGGACGATCTCGCCGAGCGCGGTGTCGGTCAGCCGATATTCTGTCTGATAGCGGTCGAGCAGATGGTCGCCGGACAACAACAGCTCAAATCGGCCGATGCGGTAGGGCTTGGGAATATCAAACAGCCGCGCCAGCTTGTTCCTCATCCGGTCGAGCAGCTTGCGTCCCTTCACGTCGACATCCCCACGGGTGCTCGGTTGCTCAGCTCAGGCGGACGGACGGCCGATCCATACCGGCATCTTAAGTGAACTCCTCGCCCATTTCGACCTTTGGGCAAGTGCCCCTACGCGCGCGGCAACAGGGTGACGATCACGTAGCGCACCATCTTGTCCGCGGCGCCGGCAAAATGGCGCGATATCTCCACGTCGCGGCGCGTGCCGACCCGGCCGCGCTGGACAAGCGCGTTCATGGCTTTGACGCAATCGTTGTCCTCGGCCGGGCAATAGAGCGCGATGCCGTCGCGCGCAATGCGCGCCGCGTCGGTCCAGGGCGTCACCTGCGGGCCGATGATCTCGAGTGTCGAGGGGCGATCGGGAAAATAGAAAACCGTGCCATAGAGCAGATTATTGTAGCTGCCGACCAGCCGCAGCGGCCGCTCACTCGTCGCGCGCCAGGCTTTGTCGACTTCCTGCGCGAGCAGCCGGTAGTGCGACGCGTAATTGGGCACCCCCTGCCGATGGATCACCGTCGCGATCAGGGGAGACGCCGCCAGCGCGACCAGCGGCAGCGCGAGCGCCAGGGCGACAATGCGGCGGGCCGCGCGCGCCGGCGCGGCGATGCGCGGCGACGACAGCAGCACCACCGGCAGCAAGGTCATGCTGCCGATCGACCACAACGAGATGACCAGGGCGCGCGACGCGACCGCCAGCCCGAGCGGCAGTCCGAGCGGCAGCCAGAACGCCAGCGCGGCCAGCCGGCGGTCCGCCGTTTTCGGCCAGACCATGTCGTGGAGCGCGGCGCCCGACGGCCGCGCCGCCATCAGGACGAGCAGCACCGGCAGCGCCACATAGGCGGCCGCGCCCGCCATATAGGCGAGGCCCGACCACACGCTCTCGAGCAGCGTCCCGGGATGCGATTCCATCGCATAGGCGAAGGGCGTGAAACCATGCGCGGCGAGCCACGCGACGTGCGGCAGGAGCGCGGCGGCGCCGACGACAATCGTCACCCAGGGAGCGGGCGAGCGGAAATAGGCCGCGCGGCGCGGATCGGCGAGCGCCGCGAGGGCGAGCCCGAGCAGCAGGACGATCGACCAGTATTTGCCGAGCATGGCGGCGGCCGCCGCCAGCCCGGCCAGCGCCGCGACGCCTGGGCGGCGCGTCTCGTAGGAGCGCAGGAACAGCGCCGTCGTGGCCGCCCACAACGGCATCATGATGGTGTTGGCGTTGAACTTCAGCGCATGAAAATTGAAGAACGGCACCAGCGTGAGCAGCGCAAGGCCCAGGACCTGCTTCTCGGCGTCGAGATAGCGCGCCGCGACCTTCCAGGCGATCCACAGCGCGAGCGTGGCAAGCGCCATCGCGAACAGATAGTAGGCCCAGTCGGCGAGCGGAAAGACGCTGAACCAGGCCCGCACCAGCCAGGCGCCGAGCGGCGGATGCTTCGGGGTGCCCCAGTCGATCTCGCGCGACCAGGCGATCATCTCGCCCATGTCGAAATGGATGTCCTGGCTGCCCTTGGCGATCGCCCCATAGAGCGTCCACAGCCCGCAATAGGCGGCGAGCACCATGACGACGGTGCGTTCCCGGCGGGCGGGATCGGCAAGCGCCGCCAACAGGCGTTTGACCGGGCGATCGAGCAGGCGGTCCGCCGCGTTGACGCCGGTGCTGGGAGACGAAGCCATCAAAAGCCGAAACCGGAACCCGCATTGAATGTCGCGCGACCCCGGAATATCACCTATTCTGGCGATTGCGAAACGTCCGGCCGGGGGATGTGGCTTCGCGACATCGGCGGTCCGTCACCGCCCCACGGGCGTGCGACGTCGACGAAACAGCGGGTTGGCGGATGGATAGCGTATTGGTCGAGGCCCCCACGGCGCCGCTCGCGCGCGCGCCGGCCCGCCCGGCTCCCGAGCTCAGCGTCATCGTGCCGACCTTCAACGAGCGGGCGAACATTCCGCTTCTGGTGGCGCGCCTGCAGCGCACCCTCGAGGGGGCGGACTGGGAGGTCATTTTCGTCGACGACAACTCGCTCGACGGCACCGCGGCCGCGGTGCGCGCCATCGGCGAGACCGACCTGCGGGTGCGCTGCATCCGCCGCATCGGCCGGCGCGGTCTGGCGGGCGCATGCCTCGAGGGCATGCTGGCGAGCCAGGCGCGCTACGTCGCCGTGATGGACGCCGACCTCCAGCACGACGAAACGCTGCTCGCCGGCATGCTGGCGCGCCTGCGGCAGGGCGACGTCGATCTCGCGGTGGCGAGCCGCTATGCGGGGGCGGGCTCGGCCGAAGGCCTGGCGGGGCGGCGCGCAAGCTACAGCCGCTGGTCGACCGGCCTCGCCCGCCGTCTGCTCAAGGTCGATCTGACGGATCCGATGAGCGGGTTTTTCATGCTCCGGCGGGCCGCCGTCGAGGAGCTGGCGCCCGCGCTGTCGAGCCAGGGTTTCAAGATCCTGCTCGATATCGTGGCGACCTCGCGGGGGTCGCTGCGCATCGCCGAGCTGCCTTATGTGTTTCGCGAGCGCCAGCACGGCGAAAGCAAGCTCGACGCCCGCATCGTGCTCGACTTCCTCGCTTTGGTGCTGGCCAAGCTCACCGGCGACACGGTGTCGTTCCGCTTTCTGATGTTCTGCTTCGTCGGGCTCACCGGCGTCTTCATCCATATGGCGGCGCTGGCGGTCGCGCTCGACCTCGGGGGCCTGGGTTTCGGCGCCGCCCAGGCGGCCGCGACCGTGCTGGCGATCGCCTGGAACTTCGTGCTCAACAATGCCCTCACCTACCGCGACCAGCGGCTCGCCGGCTGGCCCTTCATCACCGGCCTGCTGCGGTTCCAGATCATTTGCGCGGTCGGTGCGCTGTCCAATGTGGGCGTGGCGAGCTGGATCTACGACTATGATCAGGACTGGTGGATCGCCGGGCTCGGCGGCGCCCTGATGGGGGCGGTGTGGAACTACGTGGTGAGCGCCGCCTTCGTGTGGCGGAGCCGCTAGCGCATGATCCCGAAAAGTTGACAGACTGTTCGGATAAGGATCTCGCGCCAAACAGGAGGACCCAGAGCGGGATCGCTCAATCTGAAGCAATCCTGGTCCAGAGTCCGATTTTTGGACCCCGCGGTGCCTGAAAACCAACAAGATTCGGATGCAAGCAAAGTTCCATCAAACGAAAGTCCTGCCGGTAACGTGCTTTTAGCCACTCGGGACCAAGATTTAGGACTAAGATTCGCAGCTGAGATTCGGATGCGCGTCGCAAGCGCCAGATTGCCGGCAGACGGAAGACAGCATGTGCCGTTGGATTGCCTATAGGGGCGAACCGATCCCGCTCGAGCATTACGTGACCGCGCCCGCCCATTCGCTGGTCGAGCAAAGCATCCGTGCGCTCGAGTCGACCGCCGCCACCAATGGCGACGGCTTCGGGCTCGGCTGGTACGGCGAGCACACCGAACCGGGCCTCTACCGCGAGGTCCGCCCGGCCTGGTCGGACGAGAACCTGCGCTACCTGTGCCGGCACATCCGGTCGCACCTGTTCTTCGGCCATGTCCGGGCCGCCACCGCCACCCCGACCACGCGGCCGAACTGCCACCCCTTCGTGTGCGGCCGCTGGATGTTCATGCACAACGGCGAGGTCGGCAACTGGGCGCGGGTGCGCCGCAAGGTCGAGGCGCTGATACCGGACGAGCTCTATCCCTCGCGCATCGGCACCACGGATTCGGAAGCGGTGTTTCTCGCCATCCTGGGCGCCGGCGCCGAGCGCGACCCGGTCGGCGCGACGCTGCGCACGCTCGCAACGCTCGTCGAGATGGGGCGCGCCAACAAGGAGCCGCTGCGTTTCACCTCGGCGCTCACCGACGGCCGCAATCTCTATGCCTTCCGGTTTTCGGCCAACGACAAGGCCAACACGCTGTATTACCGGGCGTCGGGACCCGACCTGCTGATCGCGTCCGAGCCGCTCGACGACAACCGGGAGGTCTGGAACCCGGTGCCGACCAATCACATGCTGGTAGCGCGCGCCGGCGCCGCCATCGAGCTCTCCCCGATCGATCTCGCGGTCCGCATCGCGGCGGAGTGACGACCTGCGGCGCGTTGCTGTGTCCCGTCATGCCCGCGCTTGTCGCGGGCATCCACGTCTTTAATGCATCAGCAAGAACAAAGGCGTGGATGGCCGGGACGAGCCGGCCATG
>Ga0208981_1000090_pt1 | contig 12401 bp, 5 predicted proteins | sample MedBloCAOM1_M1_FD_187839 | JGI IMG/M metagenome (GOLD analysis project Ga0208981, IMG submission 187839) | Forest soil microbial communities from El Dorado National Forest, California, USA - Mediterranean Blodgett CA OM1_M1 (SPAdes) (version 2) | ecosystem: Environmental > Terrestrial > Soil >... | reverse complement strand
CGTCATCCCTGAGGTCGCGCGCTCCCCGCCTAACGGTTAAGGAACAGCCATCAGCAGTCCCGGTGTGGACGCCGGGACCGCATGTCCGGCCATGGCACTTTTCGGACGTTAAAAGCGGTCATTTGAATGTCCGCTTTTAGGTGAAGAGCGGACATGAATTAAGCGCCCGAGGTCCACACAGCCTGGACCCATTTTGGACGTGGGCCGTTTGTAAACGCTCGCCCCTTCTGGGGCAGGCTAGCATGGACAGCATGCATCACGATGCGCTGCCCGACTGGGCGGGCACTGTGAATTGAAAGATGGCACCACGGGGCTCGTTGGCGCTCGCCCACAGTCGCCCACCATGCGCTTCGATGATCGAGTGGCAAATGGAGAGACCCAGCCCCAAACCGCCCGGCTTGGTCGTGTGGAAGGCCTCGAACAGCCGCTCGATAGTCGCCGGCGCGAAGCCTGGACCCGAATCTCGTACCTCGACCAGCAGGCCATTCGGCTCGGCCTTTTGGGTGCAGATCAACAGGTCTCTGTTCCCTTCGTGGAGGCTGCGCATCGCGTCGATCGCATTCACGATCAAGTTGAGTATTACCTGTTGCAGTTGGACCCGATCTCCTTGGACAAGCGGCGAGTCGTCCGCGAGTTGAGTCCGGACCGAGACGCCGTTGTTCGCCGCTTCGCCACGGGTAAGGGCCATAACTTCGAGGATCGCCTCGTTGATTGCGACGGAGTCCTTCCGCGGAGGCTCCTTTTTGATGAGCGCGCGGATCCGCCCGATGACCTCGCCCGCGCGACTACAATTGCCTACGATAACAGCGAGCGACTCGCCCACCTCATGAATATTTGGCGGCTGCGCGCTTAGCCAACGCTGGGCGGCTTCGGCGTTGGTGACCGCCGCCGCGATAGGCTGGCTTACTTCATGGGCGATCGAGGCCGTGAGCTGCCCCATGGTGGTGACGCGGCTGGCGTGCGCCAGCTCCGTCTGTACTTCCCGATAGCGGCGCTCGCTGTCGCGGGCTTCGGCTTCCGCCCGCTTGCGATCGGTCAAATCCAGCACGAAGGCGACGCTCTGGTTTCCGCCTTCCGCGAAGAGAGCGCCGCCGATCAGCACCGACACACGGCTGCCGTCCTTGCGAAAATATTCCTTCTCGTAAGGCGGCATGGCTCCGGTTGTCTTCAACCCTTCAACGGCCCGTGCGTCGCGCTCGCCCCATTCCGGCGGCGTCAGGTCTGTCCAGCGGATCCGGCCTGACAGGAGATCCTCGCGGTCGTATCCCACGATGCGGAGTAACGCGTCGTTGGCCTCAACGATCCGGCCGTCCGGGTTTCCTATGAAGATACCGATGATGTTAGCATCGACCAGGCGCCGGATCTTGGCTTCGCGTTCTGATAGATCACGGTACAAGCTGGTGGTCTGCAGAGCGATCGCGGCCTGCGAGGCGAGTAGCTTCAGCACCGTGATCCGCGCCGGCGCGAAAACCCGCGGAGCCAGGTCGTTCTCAAGGTACAGCGCACCGATGAGCTTGGCCTGGGTGAGCAACGGCAGGCAGAGAACTGAACGGGTCTGGCGTTGGCGGATGTAAGTGTCCGCGCCAAACGGGGACTGGGCCGCGGCATCGTCGAGAATGATGCTCTCCCGGGTACGCAGGACATAGTGGAGGACGGACTCCGGCAGCGCGGTCTCGGTCACGGCCTCGTGGCGCAGATGCACGGTCACCGCATCGCCGCTGGTCATAGCCTCCGCCGCAATCCGCTGTGTGGCGTCTTGCGCAAGAATCAACACAGCTCGCTCCGCCCCCGCCTGCGCCATCGCCGTGCGCAGGAGTGTATCGATCAGTTTTTCGAGAACAATCTCGCCCGAGACGCCTTGCGACACCTTGATCACAGTCGCGAGGTCGAGATGTTCGACGGGCGCCCCGATCGTGCTCGTTGGAGCGGGCGCCAGCTCGTCCTTCCGGAGCTGCGGATACATCTCATCGAGCTGCCGCACCTTGCCATCGGCTCCCCACCGCAGGTAGCCGTACCGGGCGTTTCGCAGGTAGAGATGCGCTATTTCATCGAAGCCACGGGCCGCGTAGAAGCGCGCAGCAAGTTCGTAGGCGAGCGCCTCGTTTTGGACGAAGCTATTGACGCGGGCAGAGCGGATGCCCTGTTGATAGAGCCGCATGGCATCGACGTCACGGCCTTCCAGGCGAGCGATCTCGGCTCCGACCAGCGCGGCGCGGTTTTCGAAGTTCTCTGGGCATTGCTCGGCCCAGATCTCGAGTTGCCGGTGATGGGCGGACAGCGCTGCGAAATGCGCTTCCCGCTGGTCGGCGGTGTCACAAACTGCGGCATGCGACAAAGCGCTGTAGAAGCGAAGATTGGCGACCTGGTAAAGATAGCCCGACGCCGTATGCCGTTGCGCCCTCGTTGCCGCCTCGATGGCCGAGGCGTAGTCGCCGGCATAAAAGTGCGCCTGCACCTTTCGCATACAGTACAGCCAGTCGGCAAGCGCCGAGTTCGGGTTTCTGGCGAACCGGGCGTCGCCGAACTCTTCATCGTCGAAGGAGCCAAATTTCCGCGTCAAGCCGCGCAGCGTCCGGACGAGCTCGAGGTGCGTTTGGATGATAGAAACGACGTGTACCAACTGCGCCTTCTGCGCAAAAGCGAGACCACGCTCGACCTCGCGCTGCACCTCGCTGAGCGGATCTCCCGATGCCAGAAGATTCTCGATCAGATACAAGCCGCTGTACCACCCCACAAACACGAGGTCGCCGATCTTGTTCGCGACTTCGAATCCACGATGCAGGAGATCACGTGCAGCCCGGACGTGCTGCGTATATGGGATCAGGAAATGCGCGAACAACATATAGGTCCGGGCTTGGAAACGCTTCAACCCGCGTCGTTCGACCAGCTCGCACCCGACCTTACCGAAGCGAGATCCGGCCTTGTAATCGCCGAATCGGTCACCCGCGACGAAGCCAAGCCTCACATAGATGTCGCACGAACCGTCGCTGTTGCCACGCTCGAGGCTGAGATTCGCCGCCCAGCATATGGCGAGGGCATGAAAATTTGCTTCCATAAGCGTGAGTGCAGCTGGCGCAACCTTCGTCAAAACGTCAATCGTCGCGAGGGATGCTGGATCAGTCATCAAGGGCAGCTCAAGCATATCCTCGATCGAGCCGCTCCCGAGCTGCGACCATATCCGATCGTATTCACGTCGCACATCCTCGTCTGTCGGGTGCGGCGACCATTCGATACCCAGATGCCGGAGATAGTCGAGCGCGACGGCAATGGCGCGGCTGCTCTGAGCGAGAGTCGTGCACAGATCGATGTGTAGGCAGGCGACCGCGGCGCGTTCCACCGTATTTGCGGCGCGGGCGGAAAGCCCTTTCAACCGCTCGTCCGCGGTGGCCATCGCACCGGTGACAAACTCGCATTCGGCCCGGAGCAGCTCCAGCTCGAAGGTCAACTCGTGGCGGCACTCCCAGGAGTCTTCCGGCAGCAGCGTCGCGCCGGTGACCAGATATGTCAGCGCCGAGGCGTATGCGGTAGACGCCTTGGCGCGCTTCCCCGCGAGCAGATTGAGCTGGGCCAGCTGCTCGCGCTCGTCTCGGGAGGTGATCAACGACGCGCCGCGGTCGAGCTGACTAACGATGTCGAAGATTGCCTCTTCCCGCTTCTCGCGAGGGATGTGAGCCGCGAGCCGCCTCCCTATCCGAAGGTGCGCCTCGCCGCGCAGCTCCTCCGGGATCAACGAATAGGCGGCTTCCTGAACGCGATCGTGGGCGAACCGGTAGGCGCCCTCCAGGCGCTCGACCAATTCCTGATGCAGGGCCGGCCACAGAGCCGCGTCAACCAGTTCCTGCGACCTATCGAGGACGATCGAAAGCGTCGTGATCTCGGCGCTGTTTCCGAGGCAGGCGAGGAGCCGCAACGCATTCTGCGTGTCCGCCGGCAGGCGGGTGAGCTTCCCGACCATGAGGCTCACGACGTTGTCGGTGTAACCCTTGGCGTGAATGCGGTCGAGATCCCATGACCAGCGCGCGGCATCATGGTCGAAGACGAGCATTCCCTCTTCGGCGAGCGAAGAGACGAACTGAATGGCGAAGAACGGATTTCCGCCCGTCTTCTCGCGCACCAGTTGCGCGAGCGACGCCGCGCGCTCCGGCTCGCAGCGAAGCGCGGTCCGCGATCAACAGCCCGAGGTGCTCCTGGGCGAGCGGCGCCAGCGTGATCTCCGCCACCTTGGCGCCGGCGTTCTTCACGGCATCGAGCTTCTGCCTCAGCGGATGGACGGCATCGACTTCGTTGTCGCGATATGCGCCGATCAGCATCAAGTGCTGCAGATCCGACCGGGTCAAGAGATCCTCGAGCAGGTCGAGCGTCGCCGCGTCGAGCCATTGAAGATCGTCGAGGAAGAGCGCCAGTGGATGTTCCGGCCGGGCGAACACGCTGATAAACCGCCGAAACACCAGCTGGAAACGTCTCTGCGCGTCCTGTGGCGGAAGCTCAGGGACGGGCGGCTGGTCACCGATGATGAGCTTCAGCTCGGGAACGAGATCGGTCATGAGCCGGCCGTTCGGGCCCAGCGTCTCCAGAAGGGCGTCGCGCCAACCGCCAAGCTCGGTGTCGCTCTTCCCGAGGAGAGGCCGAACAAGGCTGTGAAAAGCTTGGGCCAGCGTCGCATAAGGAATGTCGCGCTTGTACTGGTCGAACTTGCCCGACGCGAAAAGCCCACGGGGCGGAACGAGCACCTTGTGCAGTTCATTGACGACCGAGGACTTGCCGATCCCGGAGTATCCCGAGACCAGCACCAGCTCCGGCGCGCCGCTCTTGATGACGCGATCGAAGCCGCCGAGCAAGGTGTCGACCTCGCGCGCCCGCCCGTATAGCTTCTCCGGGATCCGCAGCCGGTCGGGCGTGTCCTGTCGGCCGAGCGGGAACTCGTCGATGTAATCCTGGGCTTCCCATTGGGCCAGGCAGCGCCGCAGATCGCTCGCCACGCCAGCCGCTGTCTGGTAGCGCTCCTCGGCGGTCTTGGCGAGCAGTTTCATGATGATGGCCGAGACCTGGGCCGGAACATTCTCCAGCCGCTCGCTTGGCGGCACTGGCTTTCTGGCGATATGGCAGTGGACCCAATCCATGGGATCGACCGCGGTGAAAGGTAGTGAGCCGGTGAGCATCTGGTACAGCGTGACGCCGAGCGCGTAGAGATCGCTGCGGGCGTCGATCGAGCGGTTCATGCGTCCGGTCTGCTCGGGTGCCATATAGGCGAGCGTGCCGGCAATGGTCTCGGGCGGCTCGGGCGCCTGCCGCTCGCGGAGCAGGCGCGAGGCGATGCCGAACCCGGTGAGCTTGACCTCTCCGGTCGTGCGGTTCACCAGGATATGCGCCGGCTTGAGGTCCTTGTGGACCAGGCCGCGCTGGTGCGCCTTACCTAGAGCGGCGGCGATGCCGATGGCGAGGCGCAGGAAGCGTCCAAGCTCGAAGGGCCCGCCCAGCAGCCGGCCGAGCGGCTCGCCGCCCGGATCCTCGAGCACCAGTATGGTCCGGCCGCGGTCACGCTCCAGCTCCAGCGGCCGGACCGCCCAGGCACCGTCCAACTCATCTTTCAAGCTATATTCGTGCGCGAGCCGGTCGAGAGCGGCCGGAGCCGGGTGCTCCGCGGCGAGCAGCACCGCCAGGACGTCCCGCTCGCCATCGACCCGCCGGCAGAACACGCGGTCGCCGTCCTGCCATAAGACCTGGAAGCGTCTATGCCCGTCAGCGCCGAACCAAGAAGATTGGGTCAACTGCTGGCCTCCGTCATCAAGTGGGCGCCCAACTATCGGGCTGAGGAGGTACTGCGTCGGCTTCGGCTGGCTAGACCTAGCTTGAGCAAGAAGTTTGCCACATACCAGGCGTTATGGCCATGTCTGTTAGTGGGATGGCCCGGCGCGCCGACGCCGGCTGGTAGCATTCGGTACCATCAACAACAGCAATCATGAAGATGCAAGAAAGGGAGCGAACAATGCATCGTCAAACCTGGTGAAGGTCTGCCATCCCTCAATGGGTTTTGAAGACCTGATCAAAGCCTGAGCTCCAGCCCGTCGCGCGACGAGCCCATCGCGATCTACGCGGTCGCCAATGACCACGGTTTCGTGCGGCTTCACGCCCGCGGCGGCGATCAGAGACTCAAGGCCTCGGGGATGAGGCTTTAGTAATCCGATGCTCTCGTCTCCGGCAAATACGACGTAATTTGCGGTTAAACCTAACGCTTCGAGCTTCGCTTCCGCCGGATAGTCCGAGAGGATGCCGATGGATTTGCCACTGCGCCGCAAACCGGCAAATAGTTGGGACAGACTTGGATAACGACAGGCGGCGAGATATCTAAGTGGCCTCTGTTCAATCCACTCGGACACGATAGAGCGCACTCTATCCGGAGAATTGGCTGTCGCTGTGGCTGTCTGCGTGATCAACGCCCGTTCGAAATCGATTCCCTGCTCATCACCCAGCCGCTCTCGAATACGGCGATACCTGGCGAGCACAGCAATAACGTTCAGGTCCCGTTTCAGAAGCGTATAGAGCAATATGTCCCACGCCATCCTAAGCCGCAATTGGCGTTGTCGATAGAGCGTGCCATCCACATCGAACACGACAAAATGCACGTTATCCCAATCTAACGACATTATTGAACTCTAATATACCGTTGAGTCGTGAAAACTTCGAGCTCAGGAATGTTGGTGAATGTCATGACCAAAAAGAGTGCGGCTAATAAGGCAACCAAAACGATTAGACTACTTTCCCTGAACAGCTTCTCTGGTTTCTGTGCCGACGATCCTGGTTCCATCGAAAGGGCAAGGTATTGCGCGAAGAGTGCAATAACGACTGGTACCGTAAGTATATATTCGATCCGATACTTGATGAGAAAGACCGCTAGAAAGAAGACAGAGCAAAGTGCGTAAACCAAGCATGAGACGGCAAGCGACTTCTCCGAGTAGCTGACAAAACTAGCTCTGTATCGTTCCAATAGTTCCCTACCGTGCGACTCCACAATTTCGCGGAATTCCGAAAGCCGTTTCGCCGCCATCAGAAATGCACCGCCTGCCCAATACGTCAGGATGACTGAAGAGGGTGGTAAAGTCGTTGGATCCACCATTGCCCATCCGATCATCAACCGTAGAGGATTGTTGATGGATTCCGAGATTACGTCGAGATACGCTCTGTCCTTCGTTCGGAATGGCGGAACGTTGTAGACGATACCTTGTAGAGCGAAAATGCTCGCAATGATGAACATCGACTTGCTATTCGCAAACGCGCAAGCCAGCCCGACGCCAAGAAGGGCGGCCCATTCAATCAGAACGATGTTTCGTTCCAATTGGTTCTGCACGGCAGATCGCCGGACCTTCGTCGGATGAAACTTGTCAAAATCCCGATCGAGCCATTCGTTAATGACGTAGTTGGCTGACGCAACGCTTATGGCCGCCATCAAGCCGAGCCCGACGGAAACTCCTAACAAATCTGTATGAACGCCCCGAAGCAGATAGGCGAGCATGATACCAGGAACAATGAAGATGTGCTTGGTGCTGTGGTCGAGGCGAGCCATGGCCAAGTAGGCTCGAGTAGTTTGCAACTTCACTGCTGCAGTGCCGGTGTCCTTATTCATGGAATAACACCACGCAAATCTTGGCTCCTTGACGCGCCAGCGGTCAGAAGTTTGAGGCCGCAGCACCCTGACTACGACGCGGAGAGATCATTAGGACGAGGGTGTCAATCGGTGGTTGTCTTAGACAGTATGTTTGCCTGAAAGAGATTGCTCAATGGTTTAATGGTTGTGTTCAGCCAGACTGATTTTTTTGATAATGAAGTTATCATCCTCAAAAACTGGCTGCAGGCGATCGAGCACGTCACGAAATTTTTTCACACTCTGGCGTCGCACGGCAAGATAGAATGCACAACTGTGACATATGTCTGGGATCATTCCCAACTTGCTCTCTAAATGGGCTCCGTCCGAAACACCGCGTATGACGTGCCGCTCCGCATAATAGGTCTGCACCATGCTCATCTCACTTGTGAGGACCACTGCGCCTGTTGGAACCTCAGCCTTGATAAGGCGACCGAAATTTGCAAGTTGCCATGCCTCCTCTTCACCACGAATAGTGATGGCCGCCGCGGAAACGCCCAAAAAAAGCAACGCGCAGGGTAAGGCAAGGTTGGTTAACATCGCGAGATTTTCTCGCGGCCAAGAATCCTGCGTGGCCAGGACAGTGTCGTCAAGCAGCGAATAAATGCAGGTCACGCCGATGGCGAGTATGGGACTAGCGAGGATCAACTGATATTCGTGTATGATGTAATGCCCCTGCATGATAACCGCCCAACCCAACCAGAATGTGCAGAGCGGTAGCAGAAGCGCAGCAAAAAAGTTGTTGGTAATGCCCCGGCGGCGGAGCGCGGTTAAAAGTAGCGCAAAGATGCCAATGATACCGAGCGATCCGCAAAACAACTGCGTACGAATGACGTAAGCTTCAAAAAAATGAGATGGCGAGGAAAATACGTTAAGGCCGTCTATGGTTTCCAGTTGCCCTTCTACGGGGTGAACCCGCGCCGGCAGGGGCAAATATTGGGTCAACCCCAGCCGAAACGTGAAGATGGACCACAAGTCCCAAAAAAACGTGGAATCGGACAAGGAAAAAATTGCTAACGTACTCGCGCCTGCCGCGATTGCCGCGATTGTCCAACAAACGCATGTCTTCAAAATCTCCGATCGGCGATTAAAAACGCACGCGAGCAATAATCCAGGCAGCGCCAGAAACGGCTCCCATGAGGTAATACAAGCAAGAAAAAAGGCGAACGCACTGAGTCCGAGGTTCAGCAACTTTTCGCGTCCGGCATCGGCACCTTGCAAGTAACGCAACATAAACAACAGCGCGACCGAAACTTCCAGCATGGCTAGGTTGGCCGGCACGAGAATCAAGCCGTACCGGAGTGTGGCCGGCATGAGCAAGAAAGCGCTGCCGCAAACGATTGCCACTCTGGGCTTGAAGAACATCGATGCAATGATCCACATCACATAAGCGTTCGCGATGGCAATGACCGCCATAAAGAGGTGCATTGCTCGAATGGAATCCGGAAAAGCGCGCAGGACAAGGCTTAAGACATAGTAAAAAAACGGCGGCCAATGCAGATAATTGTCTGGCTGGGTCGTTAAGGGGTCAAAGTTCTCGATTGGTATGCCGTGAAGACCAATGATTCCGTGGGTGACAAAGGAATGCGCGATTGTCGCTATATGTGCACTGACCCAAGCGTGTGGATAGTAAAAGTCTGTGAGACTTAGCGCCAGCCAAATAATTAGCAGGCTCGCCAGAGCTGGCAATATCCAAGTGACCACGTAGCCAAGCAACTGAGCCGTTATTCGAGATTCTCCTGCGCCCGCTTCCGTGCTGACAGAGACTTGTGCCACCGTAACCTCGCTTTTCAACCACCGACCCAATTAACTCAAAGCAACATATAATTAATGCAAGAACGTCGAAAACTCATGCGTGTTGACCCGCCTACTCATCGTTGCGATGGCTGTCGCCATTTGTTGGATTTATAACACGTACAACACGTCTACCCTGGCAATAAGGCTCTCAAGATATTACGCCCATCATCATAAAAAAGTATTTCAGCGTTAAACGGAACTTAAGATTGTACGTGGCGAGTACTTGAACTAGCTTTCAACGCCAGAGTGCTGAATGAAAAAGAATTGTTGGCTGTGCGACGAAATTAAGCTGACGTGCGTGAAGACGGCTGACGTTCCATCAACCGTCGACGCCACTGCGTTCCGCGTTACCGACGCGAACTATGGTCAATGCGCGGCGGTATACCAATGCACTGCTTGCGGTTTTCGCCAGTGTTCGGATTTCTCCGACGTCTTGTCGTTTTATCAGGCTATGGACGACCCAGCTTATGAAGCGAGCCGCGCGCCCCGCTCCTTACAAGCCGAACGTCTCCTCCAGTCGGTACGCCGTTATCGTCCTAGCGGTCGTTTGCTGGATATTGGTGCCGGCAGCGGGATTTTGGTCGAAGTCGCGACCCGTTTAGGATATCGCGCCGACGGGATAGAGCCTAGTGAGTGGATGGTTCGGAGCGCGGCGGCTCACGGCCTGAAGATACAGGCGGGTATTCTGCCTAACAAGGAGATTACCGGACCCTATGACGTGGTGACCCTTGTGGACGTCATCGAACACGTTTCTGATCCCGTCGAGTTGCTCGTGCAGGCGCGCACGGTCTTGGCATCAGACGGCATGGGACTTGTTATTACACCCGACGTGGCGTCAGTGGCTGCTCGAGTCATGGGTAAGCACTGGTGGCACTATCGGCTGGCCCATATTTGCTATTTTGAACGGGAGACACTTTTGGCGGCGTTGCAGCATGCAGGTCTGGAACCTATCGCCATTTTTCGCCCGTCCTGGTACTTTACTGCCGATTATCTGTGCCAGCGTCTTGGAGCATATTTGCCGATAGTTCGAAAGATACAACTGTCCACGCTCAAGAGGACGGTCGTGCCACTGAACCTTTTCGATTCACTGGGCATTGTGTTCCGGCCCGCATTGTCGAAGCCGCGTCGTTCCTCACCCTGACATTTCTATTCGCGGATCCTTTGCTGTTCAACTATCGCGGCCAGATTGGCGTCATGGTCCTCACGGACCGGCTGCCGACTATCTCTGCGCCGAGAGAGTATGCGGACGCGGGCTTGCTTCTGACTTACGACGCGAATTTGCAAGATCTATTTCGTCGCGTGCGCGGGGGAAAGCCGGGATGAACTCGGTGTACCCTGTAGTGACTACGCTCGTGCGCTTTTTACTTTGCACGCGAGGCTGCGGGTGCAGCGAGCACCCGGCTTTCCCTGCGCCCTCTGTTTCCTGGGCGAACGGTTTCTCGCACAACTCGGGTGCACATCGCACCGCGGGAACGCGAAGCTATGGGACAAATTAGGTCAGTCCATCTGACTAACTTTTGGCATTGCGGGATACCGCATTTCTCGTCTAGAACGGCAGCGGAAGCGCCGTGCCGGCAACGAACCGTCAAGGGTTTTGGCCGAGGATCGAGCTTCCAAAAGGGTCTGGCAATGCTGATTCGCAGCCAAATGTACGGAGTTCACGGAAGTGCGGCGAATGCCGCGCGTTCCGAAACGATTCCGGCTGCGTCCGCGCCCACCCTTCTGATTGGCGGGCTTCTGCTTCTTATCTGCCCCTGAGGGCCGTCTGGGCGTTTGCGCCTGGGCACTCAGGGGTTGCGCGAGATCACCAGACCCTTCCGCGCTCCAACAGCAGCGCACCACCAACAAGGAATTTTACAAATGCCCTCCGTGAACAAGTCCGAAAAGGACCGCGTCGTTATTTTCGACACCACCTTGCGCGATGGCGAGCAATGCCCCGGCGCCACCATGACTTTCGAGGAGAAACTCGAGGTCGCCGCGATGCTCGACGACATGGGCGTCGATGTGATCGAGGCCGGTTTCCCGATCACTTCTGAAGGTGATTTCCAGGCGGTCAGCGAGATCGCCCGGCGCTCGAAGAACGCGGTGATCGCCGGCCTGTCGCGCGCGCACCCGAAAGATATCGACCGCTGCGCGGAAGCGGTGAAATTTGCAAAGCGAGGCCGCGTCCATACCGTGATCGCGACCTCGCCGCTGCACATGCGCGTAAAACTCAACATGACGCCGGAGCAGGTGGTGGAGCTCTCGATCGCCAACGTCACCCGCGCCCGTAACCATGTCGACGACGTCGAATGGTCGGCGGAAGACGGCACCCGCAGCGAGATGGACTTCCTGTGCCGCATCGTGGAGGCCGTGATCAAGGCCGGCGCCACCACGGTCAATATCCCCGACACCGTCGGCTACACCGTGCCGGAGGAATACACGCAATTCATGCGCACGCTGATCGAGCGAGTGCCGAACTCCGACAAGGCGGTGTTTTCCGTGCACTGCCATAACGATCTCGGCATGGCAGTGGCGAATTCGCTGGCCGGCATCGCCGGCGGCGCGCGGCAGATCGAATGCACCGTCAACGGCATCGGCGAGCGCGCGGGCAATGCCGCGCTCGAGGAAGTCGTGATGGCGATCAACGTGCGCAACGACAAGTTTCCGTGGTGGAACAAGATCGATACCACCATGCTGACGCGGGCGTCGAAACTGGTGTCGGCGGCGACGTCGTTTCCGGTGCAGTACAACAAGGCGATCGTCGGCCGCAACGCGTTCGCGCATGAGAGCGGTATCCATCAGGACGGCGTGCTGAAGGATGCATCGACCTATGAGATCATGCGGCCGGAAATGGTCGGCCTGAAACAGTCGTCGCTGGTGCTCGGTAAGCATTCGGGGCGTCATGCCTTCGTGCACAAGCTGGAGGAGATGGGCTACAAGCTCGGCGCCAACCAGCTGGAAGATGCGTTTGTGCGGATGAAGG
>Ga0208981_1000086_pt1 | contig 12494 bp, 11 predicted proteins | sample MedBloCAOM1_M1_FD_187839 | JGI IMG/M metagenome (GOLD analysis project Ga0208981, IMG submission 187839) | Forest soil microbial communities from El Dorado National Forest, California, USA - Mediterranean Blodgett CA OM1_M1 (SPAdes) (version 2) | ecosystem: Environmental > Terrestrial > Soil >... | reverse complement strand
ACCGAATGTCGCGGCGCGCCGCCGGCATGGTATGAGGGGAATCGATCTCCCGTGGATCGATGCGGACGCGATCGCGGCAGCGAAGCGTCGGCACCGCACCGCCAGCCCCCGCACCCTGCGATGAAAGCCGTTCTCTGCACCCACGCCTGCGGCCCCGACGAGCTCGAGATCCGCGATCTGCCCGACCCGGTGGCGGCCGCCGGCGAGGCGGTGGTCGCGGTGCGGGCGGCGGCGCTCAACTTCTTCGACACGCTGATCATCGCCGGCAAGTACCAGACCAAGCCCGCCTTTCCGTTTTCGCCCGCCGCGGAATTCGCCGGCGAGGTCGAGAGCGTCGGCGCCGGCGTGACGAACCTGCGGCCGGGCGACCGCGTGGCCGCGAATATCGGCTACGGGGCGGCGCGGCAGAAAGTGGCGGTGGCGGCCGACCGGCTGGTCAAGTTGCCGGACGGCCTCGACTTCGAGCGCGCCGCCGGGCTGATCGTCACCTACGGCACCACGCTCTATGCCCTGAAGGACCGCGCGCAATTGCGCGCCGGCGAGACGCTCGCGGTGCTCGGCGCCGCCGGCGGCGTCGGTCTCGCGGCGATCGAGCTCGGCAAGCTGATGGGGGCGCGCGTGATCGCCTGCGCGTCGTCGGCCGAGAAACTCGCCTTCGCGCGCCGGCACGGCGCCGACGCCACCGTGAACTACGCAGAGGAAGACCTGAAAGAGGCCCTGCGCGGCGCAACCGACGGCAAGGGCCCCGACGTGATCTACGATCCGGTGGGCGGGTCCTCTACGGAGGCGGCGCTGCGCGCAATCGCGTGGGGCGGCCGCCTCCTGGTCGTCGGCTTCGCGAGCGGCGAAATTCCGAAGCTGCCGCTCAATCTCGTGCTGCTCAAGAGCTGCGATATACGCGGCGTGTTCTGGGGCTCGTGGGCCGAGCGCAACCGCGCCGGCTACCGCGCCAATCTGAGCGAGATCCTGCAATTATGCGCGCAAGGCAGGCTCAGCGCCCATGTGCACGAGACCTATCCGCTGGAAAAGATCGCGCCGGCGCTGCATGCGCTCGCCGCCCGCCAGGCGATGGGGAAGGTGATCCTGCGGCCGTGACCGTCAGGTCGCGCCGGCGTCGGACGGCTCCGCCAATCCGCGCTCGATCGCCTGCCTGGCGGCCGCGCGATGCTCGGGGCGGATATGCGTCGCCACCATCCGCAACGCCGTCGCCAGCACGGCCGCGTCATCGGTGAAGCCGAGCAACGGCATCATGTCCGGAATGATGTCGAACGGAAGCACGAAATAGGCGAGGGCGCCGATCAAGGCGGCCTGGACGTGGCGCGGCGTTTCGCGGTCGAACGCGCAAAAATAGGCGGCGACCAGATCCTCCGCAAACGGAAGCGCCGCCGCGACGCGCCGGGCCTTCGCCCAGAAACCGCGCCGCACATAGGCCTTCTCGCGCGCGAACTTCCCGACACCCGATGACACGCCGGCTTCGATCGACATGACGGCTCCTGCAGCGCCGAACCAGGATTAAAATGGCTGGTCCGGCGGGCGTCCGCAAGTGGCGCCGTCAACGCCCCGCGATGCGGTCCATGGCCTGAGCGAGCGTCACGTCGAGCTCGGTCACCCCGCCGGCATCGTGGGTCGCGAGCGTGACCTCGACCGTCTTGTAGACATTGAACCATTCCGGGTGATGGTCGAGCTTCTCGGCCACCAGGGCGGCGCGCGTCATGAACCCGAACGCCGCGTTGAAATCCTCGAACACGAATTTCCTGGTGATCGCCTCGCGGTCTTTCGCCGCACTCCAGCCCGGGAGCTTGGCGAGCGCAGCCTTGCGGGCTTCCGCGCTGAGTTTCTGAGCCATGATGCAGGCCTCTGGTTCTGGTTGGGCGCATTAGCTCACGCAACGCCCGCCCCGACAAGCCGGTTCCGCCACCGGAATCGCGGCACGCCGTCCGCCCACTCCTGGCAATCGGCGGCGCGCCTTCCTACATGCCCATCGCGCCGTTTCGCCCTACGCGCCGTTGCCGACAGGGAGACGCCTGCATGTCATGGTCCGTCAACATCGGCTCGATCGCCGGCACGGCGATCCGCGTCCATTTCACCTTCGTGCTGTTCCTGCTCTGGATCTTCGTCGCGAGCTGGGCTTCCGGCGGCCCGGCCGCGGCGTGGAACGGCCTCGCCTTCATGCTTCTGCTGTTCGCCTGCGTGCTGGCGCACGAGTTCGGCCATATCCTGGTGGCGCGCGCCTTCGGGGTGCCGACGCCCGACGTGACGCTGCTGCCGATCGGCGGCGTGGCGCGGCTTGCCCGCATCCCCGAGGCGCCGGGCGAGGAATTCCTGATTGCCGTCGCGGGCCCGCTCGTCAATGTGGCGATCGCGTTCGGGCTGGTGGTTTTGATGGGCGCGCATCTCGAGCCGCAGCACCTCGGCACCATGGAGGACGCGCATGTCTCCCTGATCGACCGTCTCGCCGCGGTGAACCTCTTCCTCGCGCTGTTCAACATGATTCCCGCTTTCCCGATGGATGGCGGGCGCGTGCTGCGGGCCCTGCTGGCGATCCGGCTCGGCCATGTGCGCGCGACCGCGATCGCCGCGACCATCGGCCAGCTTGTCGCCTTCGTGCTCGGCTTCATCGGCCTGTTCGGCAACCCCATCCTGATCTTCATCGCGATCTTCGTTTACCTCGCCGCGTCGTCGGAAGCCCATCTCGTCGCGATGCGGGCGATGTCGCGCGACCTGCCGGTCAGCGCCGCGATGATGACCGAATTCGCCACGCTCTCTCCCGATGACCGCATGGACGCGGCGGTCGAGACCCTGCTGCGCACCAGCCAGAGCGAGTTTCCCGTCATCGACGCCGATGGCCGTCTTGCCGGCCTGCTCGACCGCGACGGCGTGATCCGCGCGTTGAAGACGCAGGGTCCGGACGCGCGCGTCGCCGACGCGATGGCGACCGGCATCCCGACGGTCGGGAACCGCAGCCGTCTCGAAGCTGCGTTCCGCACGCTGCAGGAAACCTCGGCGCCCGCCGTCGGCGTCGTCGACCCGGCCGGACGCCTGGTCGGCCTGATCACGCCGGAAACCGTCGGGGAGATGCTGATGGTCCAGCAGGCCCTGCCCAAAGGCGCCCATATGGAACCTTGGAGCGCCCGGCCCGTTCGCTAAACGAATCCGCAACCGAATCCGACTAAGGTTTTTGCCTCCGGCGGCTCGGATTGGTTAATGTCCGAAACGGGTTGCGTGTCATATCGCCGCCGCATTAGGGCAGGATGACCGTCCGGCCATGAATCCTTTACGCAGGATGTTCGCAACGAGCTTCGTGGTGGGAAAGATGTGGAAACCCAGACGCAGCAGGGTGCGCATGATGCTGCACCACACCCTGCTCCTCACGATTGCCATCTGCCTGCTGGTCGCCGGCCTGGTCGGCGCTGCCTTCTACGCGGCGACGCGGCCCGCCACGCTCAAATTCGCCGTCGGCCCCGCCAATGGCGAGGACGCCAAGCTGGTCCAGGCGGTCCACCGGCATTTCTCGAGCGACCGCGCCAACATCCAGCTCCGCCTGGTCAACACGGCGGGCGCGGCCGAAAGCGCCAAGGCGATCGATGACAAGAAGGCCGACCTCGCCGTGGTGCGCCAGGATATCGCGATGCCGAAATCCGGATTGGCGGTCGCCATCCTGCGCAAGAACGTGGTCGTGCTGTTGGTGCCCGCCCCCGGTTCGGCCGCGCTCGGCGCCGTAAAGCCCCCGGAAGCCAAACCCGCCAAAGGCGCCAAAGGCGTCAAGCCCAAGAAGACCGCCAAGCCGAAAGGAATCGAGAAAGTCGAGGACATCAAGGGGCGGAGGGTCGGCGTCATCGGACGCACCAGCGCCAATGTCGACGTCCTCAACGCGATCCTGAAGCAATACGAGGTGCTCCCCGACCACATCACGATCGTCGCCCTCGATCCCGACAACGTCGCGGCGTCGCTGCGCGACAATCCGGTCGACGTGATCTTCGGCGCCGGACCGGTTACGGCGCGCTACTTTGCCGACGCCATCGCGGCCTCATCGGCCGACAAGGAGAGCCCGACCTTCCTCAAGCTCGGCGCCGCGCAGGCGATCGAGAACCGCCTGCCGGTCTATGAGGCGACCGAGATCAAGGCCGGCGTCTTCGGCGGCCACAAGCCGCTGCCGGAGGAGGACGTCGAGACCATCGGTTTCTCCCACTACATCATGGCGCGCCGTGACCTGTCGGAAGCGGAGGTCGCCGACTTCACCAAGTTGCTGTTCGGCGTGCGCCAGGCCCTGGGGACGGAATTTCCCGGCGCCGCCAAGATCGAGAAGCCCGATACCGACCGCGACGCGACGGTGGCGGCGCATCCGGGCGCGGCGGCCTATCTCGACAATGACCAGAAGACGTTTTTCGATCGCTATAGCGATCTGCTCTACTGGGGCCTGATGGTGACCTCGTTCCTGGGCTCCGGCATCGCCTGGCTCACGAGCTACACCAAGGCCGACGAGCGCTTGCGCCACACCCACGTGCTCGACCAGCTGATCGAATTGATGACGGCGGCGCGCAAGGCCGAGACCATCGAAGAGCTCGACAAGCTGCGGGCCGATGTCGACGACATCCTGCGCAAGACCATCCAGCAAGCCGAGCAGCACGCGCTCGACGAGCAGGCCCTGGCGGCCTTCCGGCTCGCGCTCGATCAGGCCCAGCTCGCCATCTCCGACCGGCGCGTGATGCTGACGGGTCAAACGCCGGGCCAGGCGACCTCGGCCACCATGGCCGACGTGACCCCGCTGCGCTTCGCAGCGCCCTAGAGTCACGCAAGAGTCGCCAGGCCGTAGCCTTCCTGTCAGAAACCGCCGCCACCCTCCGCGCTGATTCGACGGCGGAGGCCGGATGGCGGTCCTGGTGCCCACCACAAAGGCGCTCACGCGGGCGCTCACGCGCCGCAGGCTCCTGGTTGCGGGCGCGGCATCGGCCGGGCTCACAGCCTTGGGCGGTATCGCCAAGCCGCATCTCAGCCGTGCGGCCGACCGGCCGCGCATCACGCATGGCATTCAATCGGGCGACGTCACCACCGATTCGGGCGTGGTCTGGGCGCGTACGGACCGGCCGGCCCGCATGCTGGTCGAGGTCGCCACGACAGACAGCTTCAAGGACATCCGCGCCGGCACCTATGTGGACGCGCTGCCGGAGAGCGATTTCACCGCCAAGGCGCTGATCGAGGACCTGCCGGCGGGAGCCGACATTTTTTATCGCATCCGGTTCCAGGATCTCGCGTCGCCGACGGTTCTCGGCGCCCCGACGGTCGGGCGCTTCCGCACCGCGCCGGACGATCGGCGCTCGCTGTCCTTCGTCTGGTCGGGCGACACCGCGGGTCAGGGCTGGGGCATCGACGAAGCGCGCGGTGGCATGCGCACCTATGCCACCATGCTGGCGAACAAGCCCGATTTCTTCATCCATTCGGGCGACACGATCTACGCCGACTGCACCATCCAGCCCAGGCGGCAGATGCCACACGGCGAGGTGTGGCGGAACATCGTGACCGAAGAGAAGGAAAGAGTCGCAGAGACGCTCGCCGACTATCGCGGCAACTACAAATACAATCTGCTCGACGCGAACATGCGCGCCTTCAACGCGCAAGTTCCGATCTTCGCCCAATGGGACGACCATGAGGTGCGCGACGATTGGGGGCCGGGCGAGGTGACGACGCATCCCCGATCGGATCTGCTCCTGCTCGCCGCCCCGCGGCTGCCGCGCCTTCCATGAATTCATGCCGATGCGCGAGACGCCGGCCGAGCCCGGACGCATTTATCGGAAGATCCCTTACGGTCCGCTGCTCGATGTCTTCATGCTCGACATGCGGAGCTATCGCGGACCGAACGGCAATGCGGCGCCTGGTCCCTATGGCCCGGCCTCGCATCTGCTCGGACCAAAGCAGCTCGCCTGGCTCAAGCGCGAGCTCAAGGCTTCGCGCGCGACCTGGAAGGTGATCGCCGCCGATCTGCCGCTCGGGCTCCAGAGCTACGAAGGCGTCGGGATGGGCGACGGGCCGCCGCGCGGGCGCGAATTGGAAATCGCCGACCTGCTCGCCTTCATCAAGCGCTCCGGCATCCACAACACGCTCTGGATCACCGCCGACGTGCATTACACCGCCGCCCATTATTATGATCCCAACCGCGCGCAGTTCCAGGACTTCGAGCCGTTCTGGGAATTCGTCAGCGGTCCGATCCACGCCGGGACCTGGTGGCCGAGCGAGCTCGACGACACGTTCGGGCCGCGCGTCGCATTTCAGAAAGCGTCGAGCCGGGAGCGCGGCGAGAATCTGCCGCCCAGCTTCGGGCTGCAGTTCTTCGGCCACGTCGCGATCGACGGCGCGAGCGAGATGATGACCGTGACGCTCAAGGACGTCGGCGACGTCGCGCTGTGGTCGGTCGACCTCGCGCCCAAACGAGACACAAGGCCCGGGTCGTCGTAGTCTCGTCATCTCGGCCCAATAGGCATAGCAACCTCATCATCAACGCCTCAGGGAGCGCATCCATGCCGATCACCCTGCGCCCGTCTCACAAGCCGAGCCGCCGCCGCTTTCTCGCCATCGCCGGCGCCTCGAGCGCGCTGACCGCCGTCGGCGGCATCGCACGGCCCTATCTGAGCCGCGCCGCCGACCGGCCGCAGATCAGCCACGGTGTCCAATCGGGCGACGTATCGGTCGACTCCGGCGTCGTGTGGGCGCGCGCCGACCGCCCCGCCCGCATGCTGGTCGAGGTCGCAACCACCGACAGCTTCAAGGATCCGCGCGGCCTGTTCGTCGACGCCCTGCCGGAGAGCGACTTCACCGCCAAGGCGTTGATCGAAGGATTGCCGGCCGGACAGGACATCTTCTACCGCGTCCGTTTCCAGGACGTGGCTTCGCCCACGATCGTGGGCGAGCCGATGGTCGGGCGCTTTCGCACCGCGCCGAGCGACCGGCGCTCGCTCTCGTTCGTATGGTCGGGCGATACCGCCGGCCAGGGCTGGGGCATCGACGAGGCGCGCGGCGGCATGCGCACCTACGCCACCATGCTCAAGAACCGGCCCGACTTCTTCATCCATTCGGGCGACACGATCTATGCCGACGGGCCGATCGCGGCCGAGCTCAAGCTGCCGAACGGCGAGATCTGGAAGAACATCGTCACCGAGGAGAAGTCGAAGCCCGCCGAGACGCTCGCCGAGTTCCGCGGGAACCACAAATACAATCTTCTCGACCGGAATCTTCGCGCCTTCAACGCCGAGGTCCCGATGTTCGCGCAATGGGACGATCACGAGGTCACCAACAATTGGTGGCCGGGCGAGCCGCTCACCCGGGCCGAGCATTTGCGCAAGAAATACGTCGACAAGAACGCGCTGGCGCTCGCGGTGCGCGCTTCGCGCGCCTTCCATGAATACATGCCGATGCGCGAGAGCATCGCCGAGCCGGGCCGGGTCTACCGCAAGATCCCCTATGGGCCGCTGCTCGACGTCTTCATGCTCGACATGCGCAGCTATCGCGGGCCGAACGGCGAAGGCAACCAGGAGACCTACGGCCCCGAGGCCTATTTTCTCGGTCCCACCCAGGTGGCTTGGCTCAAACGCGAACTCATGAATTCACGCGCGACCTGGAAGGTCATCGCCGCCGACATGCCGCTCAGCCTGATCGTGGTTTACGATAACGACCGCAAATGGGGCGTCGAGGCGATCGCCCAGGGCGACGGTCCGCCGCGCGGACGCGAGCTTGAGATCGCGGACATCCTTTCCTTCATCAAGCATGCCGGCGTGCGCAACACCCTCTGGCTCACCGCCGACGTGCATTACTGCGCGGCGCACCGTTACGATCCCGGCAAGGCGCAGTTCCAGGACTTCGAGCCGTTCTGGGAGTTCGTCACCGGCCCCATCCATGCCGGCGCGTTCGGACCGAATGAGCTCGACAACACGTTCGGTCCGCAAATCGTGTTCCAGAAGGCGCCCCCCAAGGAACCGGCGCAGACCGGCGCGGCCGATTACGACCTGCAGTTCTTCGGCCAGGTCGCGATCGACGGCGCCAGCGAGGTGATGACCGTGACGCTCAAGGATTGGAACGACCGCGCGCTGTGGTCGACCAAGCTCGAGCCGAAGATGGGGTGACGCGCCCGCCCGGGCAATCGCGGATGGGGCCAAACTCGGATCGATCGGCCATTCGAACCCGATTTCAGTCCGATCGTCCGGCCGGGATCATTTTTTGGCCCAGTTGGTTGTTAATCAGTTATGCGGGAATCAGGCGTATCAGACCCGCAGACACGTAACTTTGCCTTGCGGTTACGGCGTTTGTACCTATATTGCACTGCAATATGAGGCCGCTATCGCGGCCCTGACCGGAACCCCATTCATGTCACTCCGTAATGTGGCGATCATCGCCCACGTCGACCATGGCAAGACCACATTGGTCGACCGCCTGCTGCAGCAATCGGGCGCCTTCCGCGAGAACCAGCGGGTGGCCGAGCGGGCGATGGATTCCAACGACCTGGAGCGCGAGCGCGGCATCACGATCCTCGCCAAGGCGGCCTCGATCCAGTGGAAGGACACGCGCATCAACATCGTCGACACGCCGGGCCATGCCGATTTCGGCGGCGAGGTCGAGCGCATCCTCAACATGGTGGACGGCGCGCTGGTGCTGGTCGACGCCGCCGAGGGCCCGCTGCCGCAAACCAAATTCGTCGTCTCCAAGGCCCTGAAGGTCGGCCTCAAGCCGATCGTCATCATCAACAAGGTCGACCGGCAGGACGCCCGTCCGTCGGAGGTCGCCAGCGAAGTGTTCGATCTGTTCGCGGCGCTCGACGCCACCGAGGAGCAGCTCGACTTCCCGGTGCTCTACGGCTCGGCCAAGGAAGGCTGGATGGCGGAGAGCCCCGAGGGTCCCAAGGACCAGGGCATGACGCCGCTGTTCAACCTGGTGCTGCGCCATGTGGCCCAGCCGACGGTGGAGGACGGCCCGTTCCGCATGCTCGGCACCATCCTCGAAGCCAATCCCTATCTGGGGCGGCTCGTCACCGGGCGCATCACCTCGGGCTCGATCAAGCCGAACCAGCCCGCCAAGGTGCTCGACCACAAGGGCAACCTGATCGAGACGGGCCGGGTATCCAAGGTGCTCGCCTTCCGCGGCCTCGAGCGCGTGCCGATCGACGAGGCCTTCGCGGGCGACATCGTGGCGGTCGCCGGCCTGCCGGAGGCGACGGTATCGCACACCATCTGTTCGCCCGAGGTGACGGTGCCGCTGGCGGCCCAGCCGATCGACCCGCCCACGCTCGCGATGACCTTCCGCGTCAATGATTCGCCGCTCGCCGGCACCGAGGGCGACAAGGTGACGGGCCGCATGATTCGCGACCGGCTGTTCCGTGAAGCCGAAGGCAATGTCGCGCTGCGCGTGAGCGAGACCAGCGAGCGCGACTCGGTCGAGGTCGCCGGCCGCGGCGAATTGCAGCTCGGCATTCTGATCGAGACGATGCGGCGCGAGGGCTTCGAGCTCTCGGTGTCGCGGCCGAAGGTCCTGCTCAAGCACGACGACACCGGCGAATTGCTGGAGCCGATCGAAGAGGTCGTGATCGACGTCGACGAAGGATTCTCCGGCATCGTGGTGCAGAAGATGTCGGAGCGGAAGGCCGAGATGATCGAGATGCGGCCATCCGGCGGCGGCCGCATCCGTCTCGTGTTCTACGCGCCGACGCGCGGGCTGATCGGCTACCAGGGCGAGCTTCTGACCGACAGCCGCGGCACCGCGATCATGAACCGCCTGTTCCACGAATATGCGCCCTACAAGGGCGTGCTGCAGGGCCGCCGCAACGGCGTCCTGATCTCGACCGACGCCGGCGAGGCGGTCGCCTACGCGATGTGGAACCTGGAAGACCGCGGCCCGATGATGATCGAGCCCGGCTGGAAGGTCTATCGCGGCATGATCGTGGGCGAGCACACGCGCGACAACGACCTCGAGGTGAACGTGCTCAAGGGCAAGAAGCTCACCAATATCCGCACCACCTCCAAGGACGAGGCGGTGCGCCTCACGCCGCCGATCCGCATGACGCTCGAGAAGGCGCTCGCCTATATCGAGGACGACGAGCTGGTCGAGGTGACGCCGAAATCGATCCGCCTGCGCAAGAAGATCCTCGATCCGAACGATCGCAAGCGCGACGAGCGCCGCCAGGTTGCCGAGAAGGTGTGATCCTGGCCGTCATGGCGTCGGCGTCGCATCAGCGCAGCGTCGCCAGAAACCGCTCCAGCACCGGTCCCCACACGGGCTCGGCCTTGTCGCTCTCCACCATCAGGTGGCCCTCCGCGCCGAAGGGCGGCAGCAGCCGATAGTCGGCCTTGCCGCCCGCGGAGCGGAAAGCATCCGCCATCGCGCCAGAGAGGCGGGGCGGAAAATAGCTGTCGTTCTCGGTGTAAATCCACAATGTCGGGATGCGTGACGTCCGCCCGAACGCCTCGGCGGCCGCAATCAGGCGGTCGGGCGCGCAATTGTTGCCGGGCCGATCGAACGACCGCCCGCCCAGGCCGCCGGCGAAATTGATCGCCGCCGCTACGCCGCCGGGCGCATGGCTGGCGAAGGCCAGCGCGGCCCAGCCGCCGGCCGACTGTCCACCCACGATGGTTCCGTTGCGGCGCACGAAGGGTTGCGCCCGCATATAGGCGACGGCGGCCGCGATGCTTTCGGCCGCGCCGGCGCCGGCACGCGCGAAATCCGCGTCGTCGCAACCGCCCTGATCCTCCCGATAGGCGCCGCCGGTCTCGCCATGGCCGGGCCGTTGCGGCACCACCACCGCATAGCCATGGCGGACGAACCAGCGCGACAGCGCAGCGAATTCCGGCGTCGGCAGCGCGAGACGCCGCGCCGCGTTCTGGGTCGACCCGTGATTCATCACCATGAGCGGAAATGCGCCGGCGCCCGGCGGCCGGAAAACCGTCGCCCGCATCAGCACGCCGGGTTGCCCCGACGGCAGCAGCCAGAGCTGGTTCCGTAACGCGCCTTGCTCGGCGGATTGCGGTCCGGCGAGCGGCTCGGCGCGTGGCGCGGCGGGCACACCTGAAAATAAAATGACCAGCGCGCACGCCGCGGCGGCGGATTTTACGGCCGGAAAAACCGTCAAAGGGCCTGCGATTTTCACAAATTCCTCAAGCCCGACAATGGATTCTCGAATCCCCCGGCCAATAATCCACACCATCGGGCGACGATCAACGTGCCTCTTGAAGCCGGACTCGCTCATTGCTCTATTCGACTCATGAGCACAGTCCTCATCGAGATTCGCCGCGCCCGTCCGGCCGACGCCAAGTCGGTCGCCGCCGCGCATGACGACGCTTGGCGGAACGCCTATCAGGGCGTCATCCCGGGGCCCGAGCTCGAGCGGCTCATCGCCCGCCGCGGCGAGGCGTGGTGGAACGGTGCGATTCGCAAAGGCAGCCGCATCTCCCTCCTGGCGTTCGGCGACACCATCGCGGGCTATGCGAATTACGGGCGCAACCGGGCCCGCAGCCTCTATTATGACGGCGAGATCTACGAGTTGTATCTGCGCCCCGAATTCCAGGGCCTTGGCTTCGGCCGCCGTCTGTTCACGGCCGCGCGGCGCGATCTCGCCCACAGCGGCATGAAGAGCGTGGTGGTGTGGGCACTCTCCGACAACGAGCCGGCGGTGGGCTTCTATCGGGCGCTGGGTGGCCGCGCGGTCGCGCGCTCGTCGGAGAAATTCGGCGACAAGGTGCTCGAAAAGGTCGCCTACGCCTGGAACTGAGTCGTCGCGCGCGGCCCGATCGGGTCGAGTCCGAATCGGCGTCGCCTAATCGCCCCCGCCATAAGGTCCGCTGAAGCCCGGCCCCTTGTCGCCGAGCACGATCGGCTTGTCCTTGTCGCACCGGAAAGCGCGGGCATGCCGATCCGCGATCGCGCGGGCGAGCGTGTTTGCGTCGGGATTCTGACGGCCGTCGACATAACCGATATGGCAGACGCCGCCCGGCCCGAGCCGCGTCACCACCAGCACCTCGCCGCGATAGATGCCGCGTTCCACCTTGCGGTCATCGGCTACCACGGCCGTCGTCCATCGCATGATGGTCGCGAACGGCCGGGTTTTGCGGCCGGCGCCGCGGGCCATCCGCCATTCGATGGTACCGCCCTCCCCGTTCGGCGCGCCGAGCGTCTGCGTGGCGGCCGGCTCTCGCTTCGCATGGGGGCCGTAGCTGACATAGATGCGCTGGTCTCCCGCCGTCATCACGACAGCGACCCCCGCATAGCCGGCGCAGCGCCATTCGCCGTAATCCTCGGGCTCCCGTCCCTGCTTGTGCCGGCATTGGTCGACGTTGAAGCGCGTCGCGGCGCGGTCGATGGTCTCGCCGGCCGCGGGCGAGCCGGGCAGCATGGCAAGCGCGAACGCGCCGGCGACCAGAGGAGCGGATTTCAGCATGGTGAGCCTTGACGTTGGGGGCGCGGCCGCCCCCGCCGGGTTCATCTCACAGCGCCGGCGCCGGCAACCCGCGGGCGGCGCAGGC
>Ga0208981_1000085_pt1 | contig 12614 bp, 10 predicted proteins | sample MedBloCAOM1_M1_FD_187839 | JGI IMG/M metagenome (GOLD analysis project Ga0208981, IMG submission 187839) | Forest soil microbial communities from El Dorado National Forest, California, USA - Mediterranean Blodgett CA OM1_M1 (SPAdes) (version 2) | ecosystem: Environmental > Terrestrial > Soil >... | reverse complement strand
CCGCCGCAAAGGCTTTGGCAGTCGCAAATCCGATAGCGCCGGCGGCGCCGGTGATCACGGCCACCTGTCCCGCCAGCGGCGGCTCCTTGGCACTGCCGAGTTTCGCCTGCTCCAGCGACAAGTATTCGACGTCGAACAGATCGGCTTCCGGCAGCGGCTCGAAGCGGCCGACGGCCTCGGCATCGGTGATGGTAGCGATCGCAGCCTCGGCGAGGTCAGCGGCGACCTTGGCGTCCTTCTTGCTGCGGCCAAGCCCGAACAAACCGACCCCGGGCACCAGTACCACGCGGGGTGAGGGATCGAGCATGGTCTTGATGCCGCCGACGCGGGCGGTATTGCGGACAAAATAGTTTTTGTAAGTTTCGCCATAGGCGGCGACGGCGTCGCGAGGGCAAGGGACGAACAGTTGTAGCGCGTGGGGTCAGAACCTTTCTTTGCGGTGCGCCATCCTGAAGTTCCGACCTTTCGAGCTGCTTTTCGGCATTGCGCGCGCTTGAGCATTAGGGTGCATTCTACCGCACCCGATAAAGTATCCACCCACCAAAGCTGCGCAGCCGCTCGACCAGGGCACTACCGTCTAGGCCCTGTACGAGGCTGGGGGCCCTCACAAGAATGAGCCTGATATCGTGTTTCGCTAGGGCCTCGATGGAACCGCCACGATCGAGGTCGAATTGGTCTGCGAAGTATTTGTGGATAATAGCCTCATCGGCCTCGCCGTAATATTTTTTCCGGAGCGGCATAAAATAGGCGACCTCCACCGGGTCAGCTGTGGAGGTCAAGACGAAACGTTCAGGCACCGTTGAGCCCGTCATCACATCGAGATAGTCGTAATTGTCCATACTGTCGATCAGCACCCTACCGTCGCCCAAGCGGACGAGCTCATCTTTGATATAGAGCCCCGCCCCGCGCTCGCCGCGCCAAACCTGCGTCATGTCTTCCAGCATGCCGCTCCGGACGATCCGCGCCGAGTGGATCGCTGGAGGGGTCAGCGCAACCACGAGGAACCCCGCCAGCGGCCATGCTCCGGCGCGGCCGTGCCACAGCCGTTCACTGACGCGGACCAAAGCCAGCGCGGTGAACGGCAAGAGGAGGAGGACCCAAGCGCCCGAAGTGCGCCATGGTGCTGCGCCCGGGATACTCATAGTCGCAATCATCGTCGCGGTGATCAGCGCAAATGGCGCGAAGAATATCGCCGCCCAAACACGCACCACCCGATCCTTGAGGGACAGCCAGCAACAGGCCGCGATACCGAGCAGCAGCACCGGGTTCCATACCAAATTCCTGATGAACGACCCCGCTGGGGTGCGAGCGAGAGCCGTGAGATAATTACGCCCGGAGGAACCGAGGAATTGCCAGCTCGTCACTGAGAGATTGTCGAGCGACCCATACCACCAGTAGCAATCTACGATCCAAAATGCCGGAAAACTCAGGAGGATCACCGAGACTGCCGCCAGCAGGCCATGACCGATATCGCGTCCCCGCATCCAGCCGCCCATCAGGTAGAGCAGGAGCGCGACGGCGAAAAAGCAACCCTCGTAACGGTCCGTCGAGGCGAGCATCAGGCAGGCGGAGCCGATGATTAAATGCCACCGCCCGCCCGCTTGAAGCCAGAGCAGGATGAAGATGCTGGCCCCGACCAGCAACAGATAGAAGAAGATGTCGGACATCGGCGTGACGCTGAAGATCAGGCGATCGGGGATCGCGATCGCTAGCAAGGTCGTGATCAGGCTGACCTTGCGGTCGGCGAACAGAGCACCGGCGAGCCACAGCATAGCCAATAGCAGGACAAGGCCCGCTATGCCGACGAGGACGCGCGGGACTATAAAAACGTCATTGTGCAGCTTGAGGAACAGACCGACGAAGATTTTGTAGAAGGGCGGCCAGATCCACGGATCGAGCGCGTTGTGCCATGAGAGGCGCAATGCCATCAGCGACCTTGCGCTCTCGTCGGCTGTGACGCGGTAGAAACCTAGCTTGTATAGCCCAAGCTGGACGACTAGGGCCAACCCTAGCATTAACGCCACTGCCAACACGTAGCCGCGCGCCCACTGGCGAGCTACGCTTGCCGTCCGCGATGACGCTCCTATGACATTCGGCGCCGGCATGTTACCACCAGATGGGCAGCTGTTTGAACTTCAAGCCGACATGCCAAACGATTTGGCCTTAGTCGAGGCTTCGCGGTTGTGGCTTTGTCCCTCGGCGCTCCGGTATCCGGAGCACGATGTTGCACATTTCGACCGTGTTCGTCTCTAAACCTGAGCATATTTCCTACGTCGAGGCGATGAGCCGCATGCGGATGAGCATGCTCTCGGCTCCAATGGTCAAGGTAGTTTTAAGCCAGCGATGGCTGGACGCAGCTCCAATATTGGAGTGGTTATCCGTCGCGATGGTCCCGTCATTGTTTGTCGGGCCACTGCCAGCTCTGGTCATTTCGCTTCGTAAAATCAAACCATTCGCCAGACTTGCGCTAATTGAGTTTGCTTCAAATTGACCCTGATGGTGCTAGGGGCATACTACTATCGCATCGACGGAGTCATATCGGTGCGATTGGCGACCGGCCTGTTTATGTCGTTCTGCTCCATGATGGCTCTGCAAGAACTGATAGGGACGCCTGTATCGAAACAACTGCTGGCGCGCCGTGGCGACCTGTTGCGTGTGCATCTATCATGGCATTGGTAATTCGATCGTCCGACAAGTGGCTAATGAATCTCTCGATAGAAGGCTGGGCCATTGATGAGGCGGCGGAAGTTGTAGCCGTCGGCCAGGACGGCTTTGGCCGTATCGCCACGGCGCTAAAGATAATTGCGATGGATCCGGCGCTCGGATTTCGAGATGGCCGATGACCGGTTCGGGAGCGTCTGTTCTTCTCATTAGCCGGTAGACACGCTTGGCATTGACGGGATCGTGGCCGGCGGCTCGCGCTCGCGCTTGAGCAGCGCGGCGATCCGCCGATATCCATAGGTCGGCCGGTGTCCACCAGGCGGCGAATATCGGCCGTGAGCTCCGCATGACCGGCGCGGGTCTGCTCACTCAACCTTGATTGGAACGCGTCACCCCGAGGGTCTCTGCGATCCGTTCCAGCGGGTATCATCTGGCGGCTGCGACCGCCGTGAGTTTTATTAACTTCAGATAAGGAACTTCTACTTCGGGACATTGCCTTGTTTTGAGCCCGGCTTGTTAACACATTTTGCGCTTGCGACGGGCCAATGCCGATTGTGCGGTTTGGTCAGCGCGGCCCGGCGCAGAGGGAGCAGGGCTTCTGGAGTCGTTGGAGGAACGTATGAAGGTCGGAATACTGGCAGGCGGATTCGGAACCCGCCTTGCTGAAGAGACTGAAATTCGGCCTAAACCGATGGTTGAAATTGGCGGGATGCCGATCTTGTGGCATATCATGATGCATTATCATACCTTCGGTCACCGGGAATTTGCGGTCGCGCTCGGCTACAAGGGTGACCACATCAAGCGCTGGTTTGCGGAATACAACAGCCTCAATGGCAGCATGACCGTCAACATGGCGACGGGAGAAATCAAGCGGCATGGCAGCTCCATCCCCGACTGGACGGTCGACCTCGTCGATACCGGGATCAGGACGGGGACCGGCGGTCGCATCAAGCGATTAATGAAATGGATGGGCAACAATACTTTTATGCTGACGTGGGGTGACGGTGTCTCCGACGTCAACCTGAACAGGCTTCTTGCCTTTCACCGTTCACACGGCAAGCTCGCCACGATGACTGCGGTCCGCCCGCCCGCGCGTTATGGACATATTGAGTTCGACGGTCATCGCGTTGTCGAGTTCAACGAGAAATCGCAGGCTGCGGAAGGCTGGATTAACGGCGGCTTCTTTGTGCTGGAGTCGGGTGTGAAAGACTACATCGATGGCGATGAGGTCATGTTCGAATACGCGCCCATGCAGCGGCTCGCAGCCGACGGGCAATTAATGGCATTCCGCCATGAATCGTTCTGGCAATGCATGGACACGCTTCGTGAAAAAACGGTTCTGCAGCGGTTGTGGGACAGCGGCAACCCGCCCTGGAAACTCTGGAAGGACCAAGATCAATGAAGGTTTTGCTGACAGGAAATCGCGGCTACATCGGAGCGGTCCTGGCCCTCATGCTGCTGGAACGCAATCACTCCGTGGTGGGAATGGATAGTGACCTCTACCGGTCGTGCAACTTTGCGGGCGAGCTTGCCGCGGTGCCGACCATCGAGAAGGACATTCGTGACGCGGAGGTCGACGACGTAGCGGGCTTCGATGCCATCATCCATCTGGCCGGATTATCCAACGATCCGCTTGGAGATTATCGCCCCAGTCTCACGGAGGACGTGAATTTCAAGGCGTCGGTGAAGCTCGCCCAACTGGCCAAAAGGGCCGGCGTATCCCGATTTCTTTATGCCTCCTCGTGTAGCTGTTACGGGGCGTCCGGCTCCGACTTTCTCGATGAGAGTGCAGCGTTCAATCCGGTGACGCCCTACGGAAAGTCGAAGGCCAACGTGGAGCAGATCGTCGCTCCAATGGCCGACGACTCGTTTAGCCCGACATTTCTGCGGGCATCCACGGCCTATGGGCTGTCGCCGCGAATTCGATTTGACCTGGTCGTCAACAATTTGACGGCTTGGGCTTTTACGACGGGCCAGGCTTATCTCAAGAGCGACGGCTCGCCCTGGCGTCCCATCGTTCACGTGGAGGATATCGCCTCCGCCTATATTGCCGTCCTCGAGGCGGATCGCGATCGCATTCACAATCAGGCATTCAACGTCGGCTTGACTACCGAAAATTATCAGATTCGCGAGATCGCGGAGCTGGTGAAACAGATTGTTCCGAACAGCAAGATCGAATTTGCGCCCGACGCCGGCCCCGATTTGCGATGCTACCGTGTCGATTGCAATTACATTGCCCGGCGCCTCCACGCGTTCAAACCGCAGTGGACTGCGCGACGCGGCGTCGAGCAGCTCTACGATGCGTATTGCAGGACAGGTGTTACGCTGGACGATTTTGAAGGCGAGCGCTTCAGGCGTATCACCCACATCAAGAAATTGATACGCGACGGAGAGATCGATGACGAGCTTCGCCGTGTTCCAGCTCTCGCCCGTTCCGTTTTGATTTGAATAATTGCGAGCAATATGGCGAATTCAGTAACAGAGGTGACTTGCCGGTCTTGCGGCAGCGCGCGGCTGGAGACGTTCCTTGATCTCGGCGAGACACCGCTCGCCGATCGCCTTCTGACAGAGGCCGATCTCGGCAAGAGAGAGCTCACGTTTCCTCTCCAGGTTGCCTTCTGCCACGAGTGCAGTCTGGTACAGATCACTGAGACGGCGAACCCGGAGATTCTGTTCGCCGAAGCCTATCCCTATTTCTCGTCCTTCTCTCCCGCGCTGCTCAAGCATTCGCGCGAGAACGTGCTCGAACTCATTGCGCGGCGCGAGCTTGGACCCGGCAGCTTCATCATCGAACTAGCAAGTAATGACGGTTATTTGCTGAAAAACTATGTGGAGGGTGGAATTCCGGTGCTCGGCATAGATCCGGCGGAAGGTCCAGCCCAAGCGGCCGAGAAGCTTGGCGTGCCGACGCGCTGCGCTTTCTTCTCCCGCGAACTCGCCGAGACCTTGGGGTCGGAAGGCATACGCGCGGATGTTATCCATGCCAACAATGTGCTCGCCCATGTCGCAGACACCAACGGCTTTGTCGCTGCGATCCGCCGCATTCTAAAGGACGATGGCGTGGCTGTGATCGAAGCACCCTACATCGAGTCGCTGATCGAGCATTGCGAATTTGATACGATTTACCACGAGCATCTCTGCTATTTCTCGGTCACTGCGCTCGATAAGCTGTTTCGCCGTCATGGTCTCTATCTCAACGAGATCAAGCATCTTGCGATTCACGGCGGCTCGCTTCGCCTGTACGTCGAGCTAGAGGAGCGCGTTGATGCAAGCGTGAAGACGCAGCTTGCGCATGAGAAGGCACGGGGGCTCGATAGGATCGGATACTTCCGCGATTTTTCCGCACGAGTCGACACCCTGAAGCGGGAACTTTCCAGGCTGCTGCGCAGTTTGAAATCGCAAGGAGCATCTATCGCAGCGTATGCGGCGGCGGCCAAAGGGGCGACCTTGCTTAACACCGTCGGGATTGACCGGAATCTCGTTGATTTTGTGGTCGATCGCAACGTCCACAAGCAAGGCAAGTATATGCCCGGACAACAGCTGCCGATCCGCCCGACCGAGGCGCTTCTAGAGGTCCAGCCTGATTATGTCCTGCTGCTTGCCTGGAACTTCGCGGACGAAATTCTCGATCAGCAACGGGAGTACCGCGCGCGCGGTGGAAAGTTCATCATTCCTATTCCCTGGCCAACGGTCATATGAGAACAGCCTTGCGATTCGGTGCACCGGCGCCACGCTTACGGTCAATTGAAGATTGCCGTTACGTGCTCCACGATGGCACGAGGCGATACACGGCTGACTGCGAGTAATCTGCATGAAGTGTCCGGTGTGTAATCGCGGCAATCTATTGAGCTCTGTCCTGATCGACGGGTTGCCGGTGCTGTGTAATGAACTCCACGCGGAGGCGGCATCTGCGAGGAGATCGGAGACCGGTCGCTTCGATGGTTGCTTGTGTCGTGACTGCGGACACTTTTTCAATGCGGCCTTCGATGAGCGCAAGGTTCGCTATACGCAGAGCTACGATTCCTCCCTGGATTTCTCACCGAGGTTCGTGTCGTTCGAGGATGAGCTGGCGCGACGGCTGAACGCAAGCTACGATCTCGCCGGAAAGCTGATCATTGATGTGGGCTGTGGTAAAGGCGGCTTCCTCAGGCATGTGTGCTCTTTGAGCGGCGCCAGAGGCGTCGGCTTTGACAAGAGCTTCGAGCAGCGATCACATAATATTACCGGGGTCCGCTTCGTCAAGAACTGGTTCGACGAAACCTATGCGGGTGAAGCTCCGGACCTTGTGGCATGCCGACACGTGCTCGAGCACATGGCCGAGCCGATTTCCTTTCTACAAGCTTTGAATACGCATCACAGTGTTCGTCCAGATACGGTTTTCTACTTTGAAGTGCCAAACGCTCTTTACACTCTGCGTGAGCTGGGAATCTGGGATCTGATTTACGAGCATGTTTCTTATTTCACGCCACCCTCGTTCCGTACGGCGCTCAATATCGCGGGATTCGAGGTCGTGAATGCGGGGACAACGTTCGGTGAACAATTTCTTTATATTGAGGCAAGGACGGGCAAACCGCAAACTCGGGCATTCTCGTCGGATGTGCTGCCGCTTGAGAAACTGGCAGGAGATTTTGACAAGATCTATCATTCAAAAATTAGTTACTGGCGGGATTACATCGCTGACCGCGAACCCTTGTCGACGGCGGTATGGGGTGCGGGGTCCAAGGGCGTCAACTTCTTGAACGTGGTCCCCGGCGCAAGCGCGATAAATGCGGTGATCGATCTCAATCCGCACAAACAAGGTCGTTATGCGCCAGGGACAGGCACCCCGATTGTTCCACCGGCGGAATTGGTCGGACGCGGCATCAGCTCGGTTATCGTGATGAATCCTGTCTATTACCAGGAGATCGTGGAGATGGCGTCAGCGCTGGACCGGAATTTGGAAATTTCTCAGGCTTGAACGACACGCGAAGAACCCTCCTGGTTCAGGGCCTACTTGAGATCCGAGGGTGGCTGGGTGGAACTGCGCGATGGCACGTGGGGAATTTGACCCTATTTCCACGCAAGCCGGGATCTGATATTTTTTGCGCTTGCGAAACCGGCCTTAAAGCTTCCATCTCTGGATCATAGTTGGCAACTTCAGGCAGTCCTTCGGGCGCCCTCACTCGGAGCGTTTGCCCCTCATGCTCCGCTGCAGTTGCGCGGATACTATACCGCGTACCGTCGATTCCGATCCATAGCTGCATTCTCCTGGATACAGCCGAGGCGGCGCGTGCTTTGTCTCGGAGAGACTTGGAACTTGCCTGCTGCGACTCCTGCGGCTTCCTGTTCAACCACATCTTCGATGAAGCTGTGATGGGGTACTCGACCAACTTCGAGGAATCCCAACACTTCTCCGGCATTTTCAACGCGTTTGCCAGACGGCTGGCCCGCGAAGCCGCCGAGAAGTGCGCGATAGCCGGCAAGCATGTCATTGAGATCGGTTGCGGCAAAGGCGAATTCCTCCGGGAGCTTTGTGATGTGGGCGGTGCTACGGGGCTCGGCATCGATCCCGGCTACAGGGCCGACGAGGGACGCTCGACGCCGAGCGACAAGGTTCGCTTCATCACCGACCTTTTTTCGGAAAAGTACGAGCACCTCGAGGCCGATGTCATCGTTTGTCGTCACACGCTCGAGCACATCGCACCAGTTCGAAGCTTTGTTGGCTCGATCCGCAGGATGATCGGTGAGCGCGACGACACCGCCGTGTTCTTTGAGACCCCCGACGCCAAGCGCGTGCTTGCTGAAGGCGCTTTCTGGGACATCTACTACGAGCACTGCTCGTATTTCAGCCCGGGAGCGCATGCCAGGCTGTTTCGCCAGGAGGGCTTTGACGTAACCGAGCTTCGCCTCGCCTACGATGATCAGTACATCATTCAATATGCCAACCCGGTGTCCCGACATTCCCCGCCTCGCCTTGCGCTGGAGCAGGACCTCGCAGAGCTGCAATGCCTCGCAGCGAACTTTCCGGAGCGAGTGCGGCAGGTTCAGGACGGTTGGCGAAAACGCGTTCGCTCGGCGTGGAAATACGGACAGCGGATTGTGTTGTGGGGCGGGGGATCGAAGGGCGTGTCCTTTCTGACCACGCTCGGACTGACCGAAGAGATAGCGGCTGTGGTGGATGTCAATTCCTTTAAGCAAGGGAAGTTCATGCCGGGGACGGGGCATCCCGTGATCGCCCCGAAAGCGCTCATTAATCAGCCGGCGGATTTGGTGATCGTGATGAATCCAATCTATGTCCCCGAAATCGAGTTGAGCCTGAAGGAGATGGGTCTCAGGCCGGAGATCGTCGCGCTCAGCCCGATGGGGTTCACCTGATGTGAATTTCAGGAGGTTGAAAATCTGGTTCTTTCGTTGGACGTTGGGAGCCTCTTTCAGCCCAATAGCAGCGAACAGAGGCTAAAAATAGCTGTTTGATAGGCCCGTGCGGTTGGCAATTGTCGGCCTCTGTTCGAAGCTTGGAGTCGGGTCATTGTCCAAACTGAACCATGACTTTGCGAAAATACCTCCTGAGCAGGGCGATCGCCTTGGCTTCAAATCCATCAGGGCGACCTGCAATCTGCCAGAACACGAAAAGCGACGCAAAATAGATTACGGCTGCGCAGCCACCATCACGCGCGTAGATCGTCGTCCGTGAAGAACGTTTCTATGCGAAGCGCAGCGGCGAGAAGGCACGACGTAAGGTCAACAGCAACAGGGCACGCAAAAACTCCTCGAACCAGCGGCGGAGCAGGCTGAAGTTGTAGCCGGCGGCGGCGAGCACGGCATTGATACGGTCGCCGTCGCGGCCTTTGAGATAGTTGCGGCGCAGGCGGTGATCGTCTTTGAGATGGCCGATGGGTGTAGCGCCCCACCATGCATTCTCTTCGTCGATAATCGAGGCATATTCGGCTTTTTCTGATGCTTCACTACGATCGGCGGGGATTGAAAAGCCGTCGAAAACCACACCGAGTTGAGGATATCGGCCCAATTTTGTGGCTCTAAGACCGCACTCTTGGAGCATTTTGGTAAGTCTCACAAACGCCCCCGGTTGTCTCACTACATTTCTCTGTTGACAGCGTGGCCTTTGAATAGCCCCGATGTCATTTGGCGAAGCGTAACCGCTATCCTGTCGCGAACCCTGGCCGTGGTCCAAATGACGATCACGGCGAGGACGGCCAAGAAGGGCGTCGTCTGCCGATGTCGGAATGCAATTTCCAGCAAATGCTTCCAACGTTCCCAATTCTCCCGGCGAGGCTGGTGCTTAGCAGCGGCTTCCGGATCCTGCCAGGCCAACAGCACCTTCTTGTCCTTGAGATTCATCGAACGCGCCGGATGCTCGCGATTGTAGAAGATCGCCTCCGGCACGTGCGCAAACCTTCCGAGCAACGTCAGCTCACTCATCAGCGTAAGGTCGGAACCGGAATACGGGCGATGCAAAGTCGATTTTTGAAGTATCTCTCGCCTGAAAAGTCCGAAGCACTCAAAATTTGTTCCACGGTCGTTTAGATCTTTGAGGAGACGCTGGGCCGGTCCGTCATTTGGATCCTGCGCCTTGCGGCCCCTCCCAACCAGAGGGATTTCGCGACCGGCGGTATCGACACTGATTGTCGTCCCATAGGCTAATATGACGTCATGATTTTTCTCCAGAACAGCGACACAAGCACTGACAAAATTCGGACTGATAAGGTCGTCCGCCGCACACCACTTCACGTACTTTCCGGAGCTGCGATGGAATCCCAGGTTGTAATTGCGGCCGGCACCCAAGTTCTTTTCATTGCGGAAATATTTTACCCGAGCGTCTTTCGTAGCGAATTCGCGGCAAATCCGCTCGGTGCCGTCCGTAGAGGCGTTATCTGAAATGATAAGCTCGAAATTATCATAGTCTTGGCCGAGGCAAGACGTAATAGCATCGACGAGATATGCTTTTCCGTTGTAAACAGGAATGGCTAGTGAGACGAGTGGATTTTTTGAGCCTGCTTCGTTCATTTCTCAAATCCAAATGATGGCGCTAGGCGATCCGCTAAATTCGATCTTTGTTTCCAGTCCGCTACATACCTCGAACAGCTCGTCCCTATATTTCGCGTGCACTCTCTTGGTGATTCATTACAGCAGACATTGAACGCGTGACAGCAGAAATTGAACGCGTGAGGTCCACGCGTAAGACCCTGTCCTCAGCGTTGTTGAGACACATGACCTCGACTTCCTGCAATTCAGCAAACAATTTTTCACGCCAGCGCGGTGACGCTCGTCACCGCCGACAACGTCCACGGATTGACAACGGCTATTGCCAATCCTGCGATCGCGGGGCGCCGGCTTCCGCCTTGGTCGGGTTCATCCATTGCAGAACCACCGTCCTCTACGCTTGGTCCCATATGCTCGTTTGCGTCGAAGCGCTTCACGACACGTTCCAAAAATAAAAATCAGGTGCATCGGCTGACGACACACCTGATTTTATTTTTCTGTTCGGATCGAGCGTGGCGATCACGCCAATCTGGGGACGATCAATAATACGGGCAGATGTATCGGCCCCAGCGGTAGCTGAAATAACAACCGCCACCGTAACCGTAGCCGCGACCCCAACCTCTGCCACGCCCCCAGCCCCAACCTCTGCCGCGTCCCCAGCCTCCACCGCGCCCCCAGCCTCCACCACGGCCCCAGCCTCCGCCGCGACCCCAGCCTCTGCCCTGTGCCTGTGCCTGCGTGGTGGATGCGCCGACCAGGATGGCAGACGTACTGACGAAATAAACGAACACCAAAGCCATCGCTGCGATGCAGCGCGTAACGATACTGTAGCGTTTAGCCATTTTTAGAATCTCCGGTCACTCCAGAAGCACAAACTTTTAGACTCCGCCTTACTTAGACGCTTGAGGCTGTTTTCAGTTCGGGCGCGCCAAGACAATATTTCCATTTGAGTTTCTTGCGGCCGTCCTCAGGAATTTATTGAGAGGGGGGATGAGGTCAAGTTACACTCCGGGTCAGCCACGGATTGGACGTACCGCATCGTCCGCAACGGAGGCTGCCAACGATTGTGCAATGCGCAATTGCGGCGAGCGCGAGACAAACCTACGGCAAAGACCCGCCAAGAACTTTAGCTCGACAACAATTCCGGATTTTCCTGCGCTCAACCATTCTTGCAAAAGAGTGTCCATGCCCAAGCAACACAGCTACGTTCTCGGCCTGAATACCTATGACCATGATGTGAGTGCATGCCTGCTGCGCGATGGCGCTATCGCGTTCGCCATCGCAAAGGAGCGCATCACGCGCGAAAAGCACGCCACCGGTTTCTACAAGGAGGTGATCGACTATTGCCTCGATGCCGAAGGCATCACGCTGGATGACGTCGATCTGATTGTCCGCAATTGTTACATCCTTCCCGTGACCGAAATGGAAGAGCGGCTGGTCTATCAGGACATGCCGGGCTTCCTTCCCGAGCATGAGCGAACCGCGGCTTCCAAACATCCGCTCTATCTGTCGCGTTCCGACAAGGTGGTGTCGATATCCCACCATCTGGCGCATGCCTACAGCGCGTTTGCGGTATCGCCGTTTGAAGATGGCGTGGTGATGATCGTCGATGGCGTCGGCAGCTATCAATCGGACGTCGTCGAACCCTGTCCGTCGCCCGACACCGCCACGCCGCTCGCGCGCGAATCCGAGAGCTATTACAAATTCAGCGGCTCAAGGATCGAGTGCCTGAAGAAGGTTTGGATGGAGCCCGACCGCGGCTTCCTGAGCGATGAATTTTACAACATGCCCGGACTTGGCGCGCTCTATAGCCGGGCCTCGACCTACATTTTCGGCGACTGGAACAAGTGTGGCGAGCTGATGGGGCTGGCGCCCTATGGCCGCCGCGAGCAGGTCAAGCGTCTGCTCGAACTCACCGACGGCACCTTGCGTGTTCCGCACTGGACGACGGATTTCAAGCAGCCTTTCGTAAT
>Ga0208981_1000084_pt1 | contig 12724 bp, 9 predicted proteins | sample MedBloCAOM1_M1_FD_187839 | JGI IMG/M metagenome (GOLD analysis project Ga0208981, IMG submission 187839) | Forest soil microbial communities from El Dorado National Forest, California, USA - Mediterranean Blodgett CA OM1_M1 (SPAdes) (version 2) | ecosystem: Environmental > Terrestrial > Soil >... | reverse complement strand
AAATGCGCCTTGGCGCCGAGCGTCACCGCATTATCCGCCGCGCCGCCGATCTTGAGCGTCTCGATGCCCGTGACGTTGGTGAAGGCGGGGGTCGCGAGCGCCAAAAGCCCGCGGTTTAGGCCGGGATAATGTCTCCTGGGTGGGCGACCCAGCAGCACGCGATAGGTATTTAGAGGCCCCTGCCCGGCGCAGTCCGATCGCCGCATTGCCCAAAATTTGCGCTGGGACCGGCGGAAATCGCGCCTTCGGTTTCGCCATCGCGCGGTCGCGTTGTTGCCCAACAATCTTCGCGAACGGTCGCCACCATCGTGGCCAGAGATCACGCGGATTCGAAACCGCAACCGATTGGGGACGGACAGATGACCATAGCAAGCCGTAACTCGTTGCGAGCCTTCGTTCTGTGTCTCACCAATAGCTGCGTCGCGCTCGGGATGTCCGGCGCGGCGGTCTCGGCGGCGGATCCCAGCGGGCTCTGGATGGTCGCCGACCAGACGGCGCGGATCCGGATCGAGCCTTGCGCCAACGGCTATTGGGGCAGCATCGAGTGGGAGCAAAAGCCCGGCATCGATTCCCACAATCCCGACCCGGCCAAGCGCGGACAGCCGTTGCTCGGCACGCCGATCCTGATCGGGATGAAACAGGGTCAGCCGAACGAGTGGGACGGGCAGGTCTACAATCCCAAGGATGGCGGCTTCTACAAAGCCAGCATCTCGCTGACGCGGCCGGATACCCTCAAGCTCGAAGGCTGCATGTGGGTTTTCTGCAGCGGCGAGAACTGGACCCGGGTCGCCGAGCAGACTCGCGCCACGACCGGCGCGATGGCCTCGACGCAACCGCGGCCGCGCAGCGCCTGTCCGCAGCCGGCGCCGGCACCGGCCCAACGACGCGGCAATTAGCACGGGGACCTCTCCCCGGCCTTTTCGCGCTCACGGAATTTTTCCACTCGGGGTCGCCGCGCCGGGGGCGCGCGGTCGAGCATCCTGCTACGTGACGCTCGGTGCCTTGGTGGCGGGCGCGTCGGTGGCGCTGGGCTCGTCCTTCTCGCGCGGCTTTCCCATCAGGGCGGGCTGGAACAGCACCGCCGCCGCCAGCGTGCAGGCCAGCGACAAGGCCAACAGCTTGCCCATGCTCGACGTTCCGGGATGGCTGGAAAACCACAGGCTGCCGAAGGCGGTCGCGGTCGCGGTCGCGCTGAAAAACACCGCGCGCGTGAGGCTCGACTGCAGCAGGCGGGTCTGCCCGCTCCGCCACGCCATGACATAGTAGATCTTGAACGCGACGCCGACGCCGAGCAGCAACGGCAGCGCGATGATGTTGGCGAAGTTCAACGGGAAACCGATCAAGACGCAGATCTCGAGCGTCACCACGCCGGCGAGCAGCAGCGGCACCAGGGTCAGCAGCACGTCGCCGATCCGCCGCAGCACGATCCAGAGCAGGATCGCGATCGACAGCAGCGCCCAGGCGCCGGCTTCGATGAAGGCGCGCACGATCGTCTTGCCCGACTCGTAGATGCCGATCGCTTCACCGGTCGCAGCGGGCGCGGTCGCCAGCACGGCGCGCGCAAAGGCGCCGATCGCCTCGTTGTTGTTGGGGTCGCCCTTGAGCGCCACCTCGACGCGCGCGCGGCCGTCGGGAGCAACCCATTCCCGCGCGATCCCGGGCGGAATCGACTCGCGCGTGACCGGCCCGGCCTGCAGCGCGGTGCGCAGATCGGCAAGGTCGCTGACCAGCGGCTCCACCATCGCCTTGGCGACCGTCGCGCGCTGCGCCGGGCTGCCGTCGGCGAGCCGGACGAGATCGGCGGCAAGGCGCTTGGCGGCGTCGGCGCCGGCGCCCGTGGCGTTGCCCGCGGTCTGCCGCAGACCCTGCGCGCCGTTGCGCAGCGCCGCCACCACCTCGGCGTCGCTCGGCGGCGGCTTCACGGCGGGCGGATTCAAGGCCCGGCGCAGCGCGGTCGCCGCCGCGCGGATGCGCGCGAGCTTCGGCTCCTGGTCGGGCGGCACCAGACTGTCGATCGTCATGGTGCGGCCGACTTCGGGAAGCGCGGAGAGCTGCTTGGCGACCGTCGCGGCGGCCGCGACCGACGGCACCAGAACCTCGGCCGTGTGGGAACTCATGTTCGGGTCGCGGCGCAAGTCCAGATAGGTCGCGATCGATTCGGCATGCGGGCTGCGCAGATTGGTCGGATTGAAATCGAAGCGCAGATACATGAGCAGCGGCAAGCCGGCGATCGCGACCAGCAGCGTCAGCGCGATGACCGGCACGCGGTGCTTCTCGAGAAAGCTGTCGACCGGCGCGAGCGCCGCATAGCCGAGCGGCTCCGACTCGCCCGGCGGATTGAACAGCTTCAGCAATGCCGGCAGCAACGTGATGCTGGTGAGGAATGCGATCACCATCCCGACGCCGGCGATGAGCCCAAGCTCGGAGACGCCGCGATAATCGGTCGGCAGGAATGACAGGAAACCGGCCGCCGTCGCGGCCGCCGCCAGGGTCAATGGCGCGCCCGCCCGCTTGCCGGCGCTCCGCAACGCCCGACCCAGATCGGGGTGTTTGTACCGTTCGCTGCGGTAGCGCACGCTGAACTGGAGGCCGAAGTCGACGCCCAGGCCGACGAACAGGACCGCAAAGGCCACCGAGATGAGATTGAGCGCTCCCACCATCATGAGCCCGAGGGCCGCCGTGATCGCCAAGCCGACCGCCAAGTTGATGAAGACCGCCACGATGATCCGGTAGGACTTGAGCGCAAGCCACAGGATGAACAGCACGACCGCGATCGTGATCGCGGCATTGAGTGCGGCGCCTTCCTTCAGGGTCCCGAACTCTTCGTCGGCGATCGGAACCGGCCCGGTCAGCCGGACATTGGCACCGAATTCCCGGGCGAGATTCAGGTCGGCGACGGCCTTGCGGATCGCCGCGGTCGCCCTCTCGCCCGGCTGGAGCGCGTGATAATCGAGCACCGGCTTTATCGTGACGATCCGGCGCAGCTCCGAGACCGTCGCCGGCTGTCCGTTCATCAGGACATACCAGGAGAACCAGGCGGGCTCGCCCGCCAGCGCTTTGTCGATCGTATCGGCCGACATGGTGAGCGCGCGCGCAAGACCATCCAGCGTGACCTGCTCCCCCTGCACGCCCGTCAAGGTGAGCGACAGCGCCTGCACCAGTCCGCGCAGGCTCGGGTCGCCGGTCAGCTGACTGAGCAGCGGTCCCGCCTGCGATAATCGGGCCGTGATGCCGCCGACCTCTTCGGCCGGCATGAACAGGAACCGGTTGCGCACAAAGAAATCGCTGCTGGTGGGCGATTGCACCGAGCGGAACAACGCGGTGTCCGGAGTCAGCCGATTGACCAGCGCCCGCGCGGCGCCGCTCGCCAGTTCCGGGGTCGGGGCCTGCACGACCGCGACGATGAGCTCGGTCCCGTGGGTGAACGCCGCCTCATAGGCGAGCTCGCGCTGCCGCCACGGCAGCTCGGAGGAGATCAGCCGCGTCACGTCGGCGTTGATGGCGAAATGGCGCGCCGTGTAGACCCCGCCCGCCACCGCCAGGATCAAGCTGGCCACGATGATCGGCCAAACATGCCGCGTGCAGAATTCGACGATTCGCGCGATGGCCAGGTTCAGCATAGGGGCGAAAGGTCCTTTACGAAACCGGCAACGCCGGTAGCAAGCTCCGGCCAAGCGGCCATCACTGTGAATGGTTCAGATGGACTTAGGCCGGATTTGCTCGCCCACCTGGCGAGAAACGGCCGTCCCGGCGGCTTACCGTCCCACGAGACCCCCAACGGCGGGGTAATATTGTCCCTATCATGACGTTTCGATTCGGTTGCTGTCATGGCGTTACCGCGCCGCACCGAAGTTCTCAACCGTGAAGCCGCTTCCCCAACGCACGGATGGGCGGCCTGCAACGGCTTCGGGCACGGGGCGGCCCGTCCCGGGTTATAATTTTGAACGGCGCCGTTGACCAATTGTTCGACCTGCTGGTGTATGAATGCCGCCCGGTAGCCTACAAATGGGGCCTCCCGGAGATATTGCCCGCGGGACATAATTCCAGGCCGGACATCCCCTCGCGGCAACACGCCGCAAACGACATTGATGGAGCGATATGCGCGTTATTCTTGCACAGCCTCGGGGTTTTTGCGCGGGCGTCGTGCGCGCCATCGACACGGTCGAGCGGGCGCTCGAAAAATACGGGCCGCCGGTCTATGTCCGCCACGAGATCGTTCACAACAAGTTCGTGGTGGAAAGCCTCAAGGCCAAGGGGGCGGTCTTTGTCGAGGATTTGTCGGAAGTGCCGCCCCACGCCGTTACCATCTTCAGCGCCCATGGGGTTTCCAACGCGGTCGAAAGCGACGCCGCCGTCCGCGGGCTCGCCGTCATCAACGCCACCTGCCCGCTTGTCACAAAGGTGCATAACCAGGGCAAGCGCTATGCAGGCCAGGGCCGCGTGCTGATCCTCATCGGCCACGCCGGCCACCCCGAGGTCGAGGGCACGCAGGGCCAGATTCCGGCCCCGGTCCATCTGGTTCAGACCGTGCAGGACGTCGCAAGCCTTGATATTCCAATAGAAACTCCGGTCGCCTACGTGACCCAGACCACCCTGAGCGTCGACGATACCCGCGAGATCATCGCCGCCCTGGAGCGGCGCTTCACCAACATCCTGGGTCCCGACACCAAGGATATCTGCTATGCGACGCAGAACCGTCAGGTCGCGGTACGCGAACTCAGCAAGCTTGTAGACGTTATCCTGGTGGTCGGCGCCAAGAACAGTTCCAACTCCAACCGGCTCAAGGAAATCGGTGCGGAATCGGGAATCCCGAGTTATTTGATTGCGGACGGGCGGGAACTTGAACCAGAATGGGTCCGGGGCGCGAAAACCGTCGGAATCACGGCCGGGGCATCGGCGCCGGAGGTTTTGGTCGAAGACGTGATCGGGGCCCTGAAGCGATTGGGGCCGGTTGACGTCTCCACCCTGCCGGGTCGAGAGGAAACCATCGAGTTCCGCCTGCCGCCCGAATTGGCTATAGTTTAGCCATTGATCCACTGGCGATTGAGCCGCCGATCCGGCAAAACGCGTAAAAGGCACCTGATCCACCCCCACCGGCACCACACTGGCAATCGAGAGAGAAGCATTATGGCGGTTCCATTCCTCAAAGAGTTGCGCATCGGCGCTTACCTCATCAAGCAGAAGCTGCTGGGACGCCAGCACTACCCGCTGGTGCTGATGCTGGAGCCGCTGTTCCGCTGCAACCTCGCCTGCAACGGGTGTGGCAAGATCGACTATCCGGACGCCATTTTGAACCGGCGGATGTCGGTGCAGGAATGCCTGGACGCGGTCGACGAATGCGGCGCCCCCATGGTGGCGATCCCGGGCGGCGAGCCGCTGATCCACAAGGATATCGGGGCGATCGTCAAAGGCATCGTGGCGCGCAAGAAGTTCGTCTCGCTATGCACCAATGCGCTGCTGCTGGAGAAGAAGCTGCATCTCTTCGAGCCGTCGCCCTATCTGTTTTTCTCCGTGCATCTCGACGGTCTCAAGGACCACCACGACGCCTCGGTCTGCCAGCCCGGCGTCTTCGAGCAGGCTGTTTCCGCCATCAAGGCGGCGAAGGCCAAGGGCTTCACGGTCAACGTCAACGCCACGATCTTCGACGGCCATGCCGCCGAAGACATCGCCAAGTTTCTCGATTTCGCCAAGGAGCTCGGCGTCGGCGTCTCGATGTCGCCCGGCTACGCGTATGAGCGCGCGCCCGACCAGGAGCACTTCCTCAACCGCCGCAAGACCAAGGAGCTGTTTCGCAAGGTCTTCGCGCTCGGCAAGGGCAAGGGCTGGAACTTCATGCATTCCACCCTCTTCCTCGATTTCCTCGCCGGCAATCAGACCTTTCACTGCACGCCCTGGGGCATGCCGACCCGCAATATTTTCGGCTGGCAGAAGCCCTGTTATCTGCTCGGCGAGGGCTATGCGAAAAGCTTCAAGGAGCTGATCGAGACGACCGACTGGGACCTCTACGGCACCGGCCGCTACGAGAAGTGCGCCAACTGCATGGCCCATTGCGGCTACGAGCCGACGGCCGCGCATGCCTCGATGGTCAATCCGCTACAGGCCCTGAAGGTCGCGCTGCGCGGCATCCGCACCGACGGGCCGCTGGCGCCCGAGATCTCGCTCGACCAGCAGCGCCCGGCTCAGTTCATTTTTTCGGAGCAGGTCCAGCAGAAGCTGTCAGAGATCCGCAAGGCCGAAGCAGAGGCCAAAATCAAGAAAACTGCGACAGCGGCGTAATCCGGCAAAGGCCTTGCCGGCGTCGCCGCCGGCGCGGATCAGCGTCGAGATATCCATCGGGGCGCGGGCGAGCCCGGACAGCACCGCCCCGAAGTCGATCCGCCCGTCCGCCTTCAAGGCCCGCGCGGCCAATGGCGGCAGCGCCCGGATGGCCGGATCGCTGATCACGCGGATCGCCGCGAATGGAAGATCGTTCGCGGCCGCGTAGGCGGCCCCGATATGCGACTCCATGTCGACCGCGATCGCCTCGGTTTCACGGTGCACCGCGGCTTTGTCGATCGGCAGCAGGATGGGTTCCTCCACCCCCGCGAGCGCGCCCTGCACCACGCAGATGCCGCTGGCGCGCACGCGCTCCACCACCGCGGTCACGACACTGGCGGGCACCTTCCAGGCGCCGGTCTCGGCGATCACCGCCGTCGCCACCACCACGTCGCCGGGGTGCAGCGAGGGATCGAGGCCGCCGGCGATACCGAAGCTGATGACGGCGCGCAGCCCGGTCGGGTCGAGGCGCGTCAGGCGCCCCCGCAGGCGCTCGGGATCGCTGCCGCTGCACACGACATGGCTCACGCCCGGGCCGGCGGCGATCTTGGATTCCTGTGCAAGCCCCGTGATGACGAGAAACACCCGTCACATCCCCCATGCCGTCGACGGACGATTGGCCCGTTGCAAGTTGCGAAAACGCGCGAGCGCCCAGAGCGGGAAGAACTTCGCGTAGCCGTGATAGCGCAAATAGAAGACCCGTGGAAAGCCCGTTGCCGTATATCTCGCCTCGTCCCAGAAACCATCGTCCGCCTGGGTATCGGCGAGATATTCCACGCCGCGCACCACCGATGGATGATCCGATTCGCCCGCGGCCATCAAGCCGAGAAGCGCCCAGGCGGTCTGCGAGGGCGTGCTCGGCGCCGCTTCATGGCCCCGGTAGTTGAGCTTGTAGCTGGTTCCGTCCTCGCCCCAGCCGCCGTCCCGGTTCTGGATCGACACCAGCCAGTCCACCGCCTTGCGGATTTCCGGCGACGCGGGATCGACGCCGGCGGCATTCAATGCGCACAGCACCGACCAGGTGCCGTAGATGTAGTTCATGCCCCAGCGGCCATACCAGCTGCCGTCCGGGCGCTGCGTCTTGCGCAGATAAGCGAGCGCGCGGTCGACGGCGGGGGAGCTGCCGGCTTTCTCGCCCAGCTGCACCAGCATCGACAGGCACCGGCCGGTGACGTCCTCGGTCGGCGGATCGAGCAGCGCGCCGTGATCGGCAAACGGGATATTGTTGAGATATTGGTAGTCATTGTCGACGTCGAAGGCGCCCCAGCCGCCGTTGCGGCTCTGCAGCCCTTCGATCCATTCGCGGCCGCGCGCGATCGCGCCGGCGTGGCGGTCGGACCTGAGATTTTGCTGCCAGCGGTCCATGGCCATCACCACAACGGCGGTATCGTCGAGGTCGGGATAGTGCGGATTGGCATATTGGAAAGCCCAGCCCCCGGGGCGCACATCAGGCTTGCGCGCGGCCCAATCACCCTTCTGTTCCAGCACCTGAAGCGGCTCCAGCCATGCAAGACCCCTGCCAGCCCGCGCGATGGCTTGCTCGCCGCCGACCTCGAGCAGGGTGTGGCAGACCAGGCTGGTGTCCCACACCGGCGACACGCAGGGCTGGCAATAGGCCTCGTCCGGCTTGATCACGAGCAGCTTGTCGATCGAGGCGCGCGCGATCAGCAGATCGGGGTGGTCTGCGGCATAGCCGAGCACGTCATACATCAGGACCGAATTGACCATGGCGGGGAAGATGGCGCCGAGCCCGTCCTCGCCGTTGAGCCGCTCGGTGACGAAACTTGCCGCCTTGGCGATCGCGCGCCGGCGCGGCCCGCGCGGAAAATAGGGCTCGAGCGCGCGCAGCACGGCATCGATGCCGCGAAAGAGCAGAAACCATGACCATTTCTGATGCGGAGCCTTGGGGCGCGGGCCGACCGTCTGGGGCGGCCGGGTGAACAGCTCGTCGATGGTTACGCCGCGCGGGTTCTTGGCCCTCGGCCTGAGCGCCATCAGGACCAACAGCGGCACCAGCACGGTGCGGGCCCAATAGGAGACCTTGTCGAGATGGAACGGAAACCACGTCGGCAGCAGCATGATCTCGACCGGCATCACCGGCACGCTGCGCCAGGGCAGCACGCCATAGAGCGCGAGCAAGCTGCAAGTGAAGACATTCGCGGTCGCGGCCCCGCCGCGCGCCAGGATGGCGGCGCGGGCGCGCGCCATGTGGGGCGCCGCCGGATCGTCGCCGACCATTTTCAAGGCGAAATAGGCTTTGACGCTGGCGCTCATGTCGAAGTCGCCGTCCTGAAACAGCGGCCAGCCCCCGTGCGCGCCCTGGATGCGGCGCAGATAGGCGGCGATCTTCTGTTCGAGCGCGGCATCGACCGGCTCGGCGCGGAAATGCCGCAGCAGCACATACTCGGCCGGAATCGTCGCGTCGGCCTCGAGCTCGAACACCCAGTGGCCGTCCGGCCGCTGCTGCCTGGCAAGCGCCGCCGTCGCGCGATCGATGGAGCGATCGAGCACGTCGGAGGCAATCGGTTTCAGCACCGTGGACATCATGGCTTTGCGTCACTCGTCGTTGGGGCACGTGTCATTGGGCGGCGAGCGCAGCCGCCCGCTCGCCCGATCGAATGGCGCCTTCGATCGTGGCCGGCAGGCCGGTCGCCGTCCAATCGCCCGCGAGCCAGAGATTGCTCCACGCGGTCCTGGCTCCCGGTCGCTTGCGCTCCTCTGCCGGAAGCGCCGCGAAGGTCGCCCGCCGTTCCCGGACGATCTGCCATGGCGGCAAGGTTTCGGTATCGCCTATTTGGGTGACGGTCGCAACCTCGCGCCAGATCGTACGCGCCAGCGCGTCGCGCGGCGTGTCCACCAGCCGGTCCGCGCCGCTGATCGTCACCGACAGCCGATCGGGAAAGGCGAAAATCCATTCCACCGTGCCGTTGACGACGCCGACGATGGGCGCCGTCCCGGGCGGCGGCGCAACGCGGAAATGGGCGTTCACGATGGCGCGGAATTGGGAGGGCGCCGGCAGATCCGGAACGAGCGCCGCGGCGACGACCGGCGGAACCGCCAGGATCACGTGGTCGTCTGGTCGCAGCCGCACCGACTCGTCGAAGCCGAGCGCCATCACGTCGTGTCCCGTCAATTCGAGCGAACGCAGCCGGCGTCCGAAGCCGACCGCGACGCCGCGCGCGCCGAGATAATCGAGCGCCGGCGCAATGAAGGCCGCCCCAAGCCCGTCGCGCGCGATCAGCGGCCGGCACGCGCGGCCGCCCGCCCCGACGGTCTCGCGCAGCACCGCACCGGCGAGCGCGGCCGAGCCCTCCGGCGGCGCCGTGTTGAGGGCGGCAAGCAGCAGCGGCCCGAGCAGGCGATCATACAGTGGCCCGGCGCAGGCCACGACGTCGCCGACCGCGGCATCGCGCGGCGGCCACAGGAGACGCGCGTAACCTAGATAGTCGCGCGCCCGGGTTCCCGGCACGCGCCGACCTGAATCGAAAACCCACCACGGCAGGCGGCCGTCGCTGATCCTGAGCGTCCAGCGCTCGCCGCTCTCGAGGTCGGCGAAAGGAAAATCGGCATGCGCCGGGCCGACCAGCCGGTCCGCGGCGCCGATGGTGCGCAAATAGCCGAGCGCCGCATGGTTGCCCGACAGCAGCAGGTGGTTGCCGTTGTCGATCTCCATGTCGAGCGCCGGATCGTGATAGGACCGGCAGCGTCCGCCGGCCTGGCCGGCAGCCTCATGGACGACGACGGCCTCCCCGGCTTCGCTCAACCGAATGGCCGCCGCCAGCCCGGCGAGACCGGCGCCGATGACATGGAATGTGCGCGCCATCAGACCACCGCGTAGCGCAGGATGATCCACAGCAGGCGTGCGCGCCCGATCCGTATGCGCGCCCGTGGCGCCGCGAAGCCACGCGTCATCAGGCCGCGCAAATAATTCTTGTAGGCCTCGCCCATGATCCGCGGCGCACGCACCGCGCGGCGTGGCGCGCCGCTCATGATGGCGTCGGCGCGCTCGAAATGCTCGCGCGCGCGCGCCACGATCGGCGCACAGGCGCGGCCGAGCGCGCCATGCGACAGCACCTCGCGCGGCTCGCTCGCCGCAATCCCCGCCTCGTCGAGCGCTTCACGCGGCAGATAGAGCCGGCCGATCTCCGCATCCTCGTCGAGGTCGCGCAGAATATTGGTGAGCTGAAGCGCACGCCCGAGATGGTGGGCGAGCTCGCGCCCGTCCTTGGGGCCGAGGCCGAAGACCTTGACCGACAGGCGACCGACCGCGCTGGCGACACGGTCGCAATAAAGATCAAGGGTCGCGAGGCCGGGCGCCCGGATATCCGCCAGCACGTCCATTTCCATGCCGTCGATGACGGCGAGGAAATCCGCACGCTCGAGCCCGAACTGACCGACCGCCTGCGCCAATCCGCGCAAGCGCGCCGGCGGCGTTCCGCCGTAGAGCGTGTCGATGTCGCGGCGCCATTGCTGCAACTGGGCGAGCCGCAGCCCGCGCTCGCCGGGATCGTCCGCGATGTCGTCGACCGCGCGGCAGAAGGCATAGATCTCGAACATGGCGTTGCGCTGCGCCGGCGGCAGGATGCGCATCGCCATGTAGAACGAGCTGCCCGACGCGCGCGCGGACGCGTCGTCGCCTGTCGGTTCTGGCTGGGCCACCGCGCTCACGCGCCCTGGTGCTCCGGCGACGCCGCGGCGCGCCGCCCGAGCCGGCGTCGCAGGCCCTTGAGGACGCCGACAATTCCCACGCCCGCAAAGCCGAGCGACTTGTGATGGACCTTGTCGCGCAGGGGATCGCGCGCCATCAGGGTGCCCACCAGGGTATCGGCGAGAGTATGGATCACGGAGATCTCGAGGCTCAGCCGGAAATCCTTGATCTGATCCGGAAGCGGATAACCGTCGCGCAACAGCCCGGCGGTTCGCGCCGCGAGCTTGTGCAGGCAGGCGAGGAGTTCGGGCGAGGACTGCGTGCCCCCAAGCGCCTCGACGCTGGTGCCGGCCGCCGCCATGCCGTCGAGCGGCACGTAGACGCGATCGAGGTTGCGATAGTCGTCACCGCAGTCCTGGATGTGATTGATGATCTGGAGCGCCGCGCAGATGGCGTCCGACGCCGGCCAGGTGGCACGGCTCTCGCCGTGGACGTCGAGGACATAACGGCCGACCGGCATCGCCGACAGGCTGCAATAATGCATCAGCTCGTCCCAGTTGGCGTAGCGCAGCTTGGTGACGTCGAGGCGGAACGCCGCCAGCAGATCCTGGGCGTGACGCGGGCTCAAGGCGCGCTCGGCCAGGACTTGGCGCAGCCGCACGCCCTCGGGGTCGGCTTCGCTGGCGCCGATGAGGCTCGCCTCCAGCCGGTCGAGCAGGGCGAGCTTGCGGTCCGGCGCCAGCGTCGCGTGGTCCGCGATGTCGTCGGCCACCCGGACGAAGTCGTAGAAGGCCAGGATCGGGGCGCGATAGCGCGCATGGATGAGCCGGGACGCCACCGGGAAGTTCTCGTCCCGGTGCCCCTTGCCCGATCTCAACTCGCCGGCCAGCGTCATTTTGGCTCCGCAACTCGGTCCCGAATCTGGGCCTGGACCCGGCCCTTCCACAGGCCGCCGCGCCCGCGCCAATGCTGATAGGCGGAATCGAGGGTAAACGCCATGTAGGCCAGCGCGATCGTCGGCACCGCCAGCCCCCACAGAGGCGAGCGCCGGTAGAACCGCAGGATGGGCTGGTAGGAGATGCATATCATGGCCCACACCACACCTCCGAGCAGCTGCGGGAGGCCTGTCCCGGCCATCGCCAGGAGCGGTCCGGTCAGGAAGGTGAGCGCCATCCCGAGGGTGCATCCCGCCAGCATGAGCGGCGAATAGCCGAGCTGCGCATAGGCGGAGCGCGCCACCATGCGGCGGATGTCCTCGACGCGGTCATAGGGCCGCGCGCTCGCCACCCGCTCGGTCAGGCCCAGCCAAATGGGCCCCTGGGTCTTGAGGGCCGCCCCGAGCGCGCAATCGTCGATCAGGGCGCCGCGGATCGACCCAAGGCCCCCGATGGCGCGCAAGGCCGTCGGGCGCACCAGCATGCAGCCGCCGGCAGCCGCCCCCAGGGGGTGCCGGGGCCGGTTCACCCAGGCGAACGGGTAGAGCATCTGGAAAAAGTAGATGAAGGCCGGGACGAAACACCGTTCGGCGAGGCTCCGGCAACGCAATTTCACCATCAGCGAGGTGAGTGCGTAACCCCCCGCCTCGGCCCGCGCCACGAGTTGCGCCAGCGCGTCCGGCGCATAGGAGATATCCGCGTCGGTCAGGAGTAGATAGTCGGGTGCCTGCCCAATGGAAACGGCCTCCACCCCCTGGCACATCGCCCACAGCTTGCCGGTCCAGCCGGGCGGCAGGGGGCGGCCGGATAATACCGTCAGCCGATC
>Ga0208981_1000083_pt1 | contig 12779 bp, 11 predicted proteins | sample MedBloCAOM1_M1_FD_187839 | JGI IMG/M metagenome (GOLD analysis project Ga0208981, IMG submission 187839) | Forest soil microbial communities from El Dorado National Forest, California, USA - Mediterranean Blodgett CA OM1_M1 (SPAdes) (version 2) | ecosystem: Environmental > Terrestrial > Soil >... | reverse complement strand
CATGCCGCTGCGGCTCGGCGCCCTGTCGGAGCCGCTGACCTCATGCATCCGCGCCTTCAATCGCGCTACGCGCGCCGGCGGATTCACCTGGGGCGACACCGTCGTGATCCAGGGCTCCGGCCCGATCGGCATTCTTGCGGTTGCCGCTGCGCGGGAAATGGGCGCAGGCCGCGTGATCTGCGTGGGCGCGCCGGAGACGCCGCGGCTAAAGCTGGCGCGCAAGTTCGGCGCGGAAGCCACTGTAAACATTGAAGAGGTCGCGACGCCGGAAGCGCGGATCAAAGCCGTGCGCGAGATCGTCGGCGGCTTCGGCGCCGATCTGGTGATGGATTGCTCGGGGCATCCGAGCGCCGGCCCGGAAGGCATTGAAATGCTGCGCGATGGCGGTACCTATGTCGAGATGGGCCAGTTCACCGATGCCGGTTCAATCCAGACCTCATGGCATCGCATCTGCACCAAGGATCTCAACGTTTTGGGTTCGTGGGGATTCACCGGCAACGACCTGCCGCTCGGCGTCGATATGCTCTATCGCACGCGTGCCAAATATCCCTGGCTCGAGATGCAGACGCTGTATCCGTTTTCCGAAGAAGGGATCGGCCGCGCCGTCGCCGACGCGATGGCAATGAAGACGGTGAAATCGACTATCGTGCCGTGGCCGGAACTGGCTGAATGATTTAGCTCAGGCCTTCATAGACCATGAAGCCGCGCGCAATCGCCAGTTTTCGCAACGCGCGCGGAACCAGCTTTTGCGGCGGATGGGCGAGGTAGCGCCACGATGTCAGTTTGAAATCCTTGAGCACGCTGCGTTCGCTTTCGAACGGCGCCAGCAATCCGGTCAGGCTCAGTGGCGTATGCGCGCGGGCGTTGAACGGCAACAGCAGCAATTCCAGATGGGCCGGCAAGCCATCTTCCGATGTCGCGGTAATGCCGGCGACAGCGGCCAGCATTTCTTCGGCCACCACAGCGATGATGTCCTCGATCTCGCGGCGGGCGTCGGGCGCGAACATCGCGGAAAAGCTCCGATCTTTCAGATCGCAGCCGAGCAGGGCGCAGAGCCGGGTGCCGGCGACGCGAAACGGGTAACCGGCGGCACCGTCACAAGACAGCACAAAGATATCGCCGAGCAGCTCGCGCACGGCACCGGGCTCGATCTCGCTGCGTTCCGGCGCGCGCGCGCTGCCACGCTTCTCATCCCAATATGCGAAGAACTCGCGGTTTGACGGATGTTTCATACCTCAACCTTGCTCTGGTGATGAGCTCGGCGGGACAAATCTGTCCCACTTTCGCGCACGCGCATGCCGCTGTTTGTTTTGCAAGACAGTCTTTGCAGCGTCCATGCCGCTGGCGTGTTTCCGGGCAGCGGACGGCGACTTTGCGCCGTTAACGTTAAATTAACTATGCGCTTGGGGACCGCCACAGGGCTGCTAATGTCCGCGCACTCCGACGCTCGCCGGTTTTCTCCACGGCCGGCGAGGTTGTTACACAGGCGGCGTCAAACAGGTTTGGTCGTCGCGCGGGGAGGGGTGGGGATGTCGCCCGTTTTCCTTGCGCGAGAAGATCAGCACAAACGAGGGAGGGCTTTCTCAGAGCCCTCCTTTTTGTTTGCTCATTCGGCTGATCCGGGCCCATGTGTCCCGGCTCTGCGGAGCCGCGCACCAGATGATGCTTCGCATCGCTGGGAGAACGCTGCACCGCGTCCGGGACACGAGACTCATCCTGAGCCCTTGGAAAGAATTTTCCTGAGCCCTTGGAAAGAATTTTGCCGCGTCGAGAGCCACGGCTGCAAGCATCAGAAGGGTGCCGGCACTGGTGATCGTCCATCGGTATCGGGCGCAGTGATCGACGAGGCGTACAGTCGCTGAATTGATCATGGCAGGCGGCGACGCTTCCCGCTCGCAAAAATGGAGCTGCCGCACTAAGGCGTTGGCAGCCACAATCGTTCAGTTCCGTTAGTAAATTACGTCCTGATGAGTTATCGGTCGAAGGGTTCAGCCCAACGCAGCAATCTCTTCGAGAATGGCAATCACTGATCGATATCATCGGCCACATCCGCGCTTTTCTGCCGCTCTGCCGTCAACGTGCGCTTGCGCAGCATGGCCAAGCCGCCTATGGGGGGCAACCGCTCGCGTGAGCCGCTCGCTTCAGGTCCTGAGCCCTTGAAATTCCCGCCAGAACTACAGCCAGACATCCCGCGCGAACCGATCCTGACGCTGCCCGGTGCCTTGACCGCCTATGTCCTGCTGCTTGCGGTCATTCACCTGCGCGTGCTGCTGCCGTCGGAACTGGAAAACTGGACGGTTGACGTGTTCGGTTTCATTCCGAAGCGCTACGATTCAACGCTGCTGGCGATCACGTTTCCCGGCGGCGCCGGCGCCAAGGTCTGGACGTTTGTGACCTACTCGCTGCTGCACGCCAATCTCAGCCATCTCGGTTTCAACGTGCTGTGGCTGTTGCCGTTCGGCAGCGCGCTGGCGCGCCGTTTTGGCGCGATCAGGTTTTTCGCATTCATGGCGGTGACGGCCGCGGCTGGCGCGCTGGCGCATCTGGTCACCCATGAGCACGCGGTGGCGCCGATGATCGGCGCTTCGGCCTCGGTGTCCGGCACGATGGCGGCCGCGATGCGCTTTGCCTTCGTGCAGGGCAGCTTCCTTTCATTCAGCCGCGGCGACGCCGATGCCGCCGCGCGGGTGCCGGCGCTGTCGCTGATGCGCGCGTTGCGCAACACGCGCGTGCTGGGTTTTCTCGCGATCTGGTTCGGCGTCAACGTCATCTTCGGCATCGGATCGATCGCGCTAGGCGCAGACGGTGCCAGCGTCGCCTGGCAGGCGCATATCGGCGGATTTTTCGCAGGACTGGTGTTGTTTTCGCTGTTCGATCCGGTGCCGCGCACTGCTACCGATGCTGCGGATGCGTCATCACCCGACGTATCGAACCGCGGCTGATCGCCGCTTGCAGCGCACCGCGATTTCATCCATCATATCAGCGTTATGAGGCAAGGCATGAGCCCGTGAGCGTGCTTAAATACCGGTGCTTGCCGCATGCGCCCGCAAAAAAATCGGCGCTGAACTGTTGATTGAAGACTCAAGGGAATAAAGGCCGCGCTCGCTCAAGGGCGCGATCGGCTTCAGGGAGACGACAATGACGGTACGTGCAATTCTCGATTCCAAAGGACATCACATCCAGTGCGTCGAGCCGGAGGAAAAGCTGTCGGCTGCGATCAAGATTCTGGGGGAGCGGAAGATTGGCGCCCTACTGGTGATGAGCAAAGGCCAAATCGAAGGCATCCTGTCGGAGCGCGACATCGTGCGCGCGCTCGGCGAACGCGGAGCTGCGGTGCTCGACGAACCGGTCAGCGCGGTGATGACGCGCAAGGTCATCAGCTGCAAGCAGGCCGACACCGTCAGTGCGATCATGGAAACGATGACCTTGGGCAAATTCAGGCATCTGCCGGTGGTCGAGGACGGCAACGTTGTCGGCCTGATTTCCATCGGCGACATCGTCAAGTGGCGCGTCAGGGAATACGAGATGGAACAGGAAGCGCTGCGAGAATATATCAAGACCGCCTGAGTCAAACTCGACGGCGCTCGCCCGCAGCGTCCGAGTTTGTCCCCGCCGATCAGGGCATCTTGTCGGTCGGCGCGCCCGGCTCGCCTGATATCGGCGCGAGAATATGGATCGCTTCCTGGATGGAGTCGATGGCGCGCTCGGCGGCGCGTGCGCCATATGCGATGAGCTCGTCGGCGCGGTGGAAATCGAACCAGCCGATTTCACCGACACGGGGTGAAATCAACAAGTCAGGCGGATCGCCGGCAAGGCGCGCGCGGGTGATGCGGTCCTGCATGATGTTAAAGGCATCGACCATGACAGAGGAGATGCCCGGCCGGCCGCCGCTGCCGAAAAACTCCCGCTTCATGGTGCGCTCGGCCGAAAACAACTTGCCGAAGCCGCGTTTCGGCGGCGCAGGCTCGATTGCAGGCTCCGGCGCGTCGGCCGATGGGCCGTGGGAGTAGATCGTCGTGCTGTGTGTAAAGACGTCGCTCGAGAGATTGGCGGCGATGACGATTTCCGCGCCGAACGCCCGCGCCGCCGACACCGGCACCGGATTCACCAGCGCGCCGTCGACCAGCCAGCGGTCGCCCACCAGCACCGGCGAAAATATCCCGGGCAGCGCATAGGAAGCGCGCATCGCATCGACCATGCGACCATGGGTCAGCCAGATCTCATGACCAGTGCGGACCTCGGTCGCCACGGTCGCAAATTTCAGCGGCAGTTCCTCGATCACGATCTGGCCGATTGCTGCCTCTAACTGAGCAGCAAGCTTGTCGCCGCCGATCAGACCTGAGCCGTTGAGGCGGATGTCGAGATAGCCCAGAATATTTCGCCGCTGCAGGCTGCGCGCCCATTCTTCGAGCGTATCGAGATGCCCTGCGGCATAGGCGCCGCCAACCACCGCGCCGATCGAAGTGCCGACCACGACATTGGGAACGATGCCATGGGCAATCAGCGTCCGCACGATGCCGATATGGGCAAATCCGCGCGCGGCGCCGCCGCCCAGTGCCAGCCCGATCACCGGCCGCCTGATGCTACCCAAGCCCACCTTGTCGCGGCCGTTTGAGCCGTTTTGGCCGCGTCCAATCAAAATATCCAGCACCTGATATCTCCTGGGAGCGCAAGACTATTCGCTACCGCTTGGCCCCGCCAGAATGTACCACAAGCATGGTTTATGCGGCCGTTCGGATCATGCGCTAGGGAGTGATTGTGACTGGACCGCGGCCCCTGGAGTAACATTCAGGTTTCCTGCCGGTTCCTTAAGGCCACCATCTACCGGCCCGGAGGCTTGAATTTGCCGCGTTTTCAGTGAAAAGCATGCGGCATGACTCTCGGGAGTAACGGCATCAATGGATGCGGGCGGGGCGGGCGCCTGCTGCGAGCGCTTGCGCTCGCGGGGATGCTGGTCTCAGTGATTGCGGCCCCGGCTGCTGCTCAGATGTTCACCGATCAACCGCCGCCGGTGCCTCCTGCCTTGGTCCCGGAACCTTCGGGCGGAGCGATCAGCCTGGCTCCGCCCTCCGGTCCGTCGATTCCCAGTCCGCCCGCGCCCTCGACGCAACCTTCCATCGCCGCGGTGCCGCCGGTTGTCTCGCCGCCGGGCGCACCGACCGCAGGCCAGGCGGTGCTGTCGCTGACGGCGCGTTACGGCAAGGACCTGCCGGTTATCAGCAACGGACTGGTATGGCGGGTTTTTTCGGATCGGCCGGACGAGACCGGCACCTTCAAATTGATCCGCGAGGAGCGCGGTGCGACGCCCAATATCGTGCTGCCGCCGGGCAGCTATGTCGTCCATGTCGCGTTCGGTCTGGTTAGTGCGGTGCGGGCGGTGACCCTGAGGTCCGAGACCGACCGCGAATCCTTCCTGCTACCAGCGGGCGGCCTGCGCATCGAAGGCCGCGTCGGCGCCAGCAAAATTCCGCAGAACCAGATTTCGCTCGCGATCTACAAGGGCAGCCAGTTTGAAGTCGGCGAGCGCGCCTCGCTGGTGCCGAACGTCGCCGTCGGCGATGTCGCGCTGCTGCCGGAGGGCACCTACTACATCATTTCCAACTACGGCGACGCCAATTCCGTGGTGCGCTCGGATATCCGCGTTCAGGCCGGCAAGCTCACCGACGTGATCATCTCCCATCGCGCCGCTGTCATCACGCTGAAGCTGGTCAGCGACCGAGGTGGCGAGGCATTGGCGAACACTGCATGGTCGGTGATCACGCCGGGCGGCGACGTCATCAAGGAGTCGATCGGCGCATTCCCCCGCGTCGTGCTGTCCGAGGGCGAATATCGCGCCATCGCCAAGAACGAGGGCAAGGTGTACGAGCGTCCCTTCAACGTCGTCAACGGCGTCGATGGCGAGGTCGAGGTCGTCGCGCGCTGATCTCTAAAACCGCGTCACGATATCCGCAAGCGCCGGGCGCGGGCGGTCTTCGCTCGGCTTCGATGGCGTGCCGATATGGATGAAGCCGGCGAGCTTTTCGTCCGCCTTCAATCCGAGGCCGTCGAGTACGTCGCGATCGAACGCAAACCAGCCGGTCAGCCAGCACGCGCCATAGCCGAGCGCGGTCGCCGCGGTGACGATGTTCATGGCGCTGGCGCCCGCCGACAACTCCTGCTCCCAGGGCGGCACCTTGGGATGCGGTCGAGTAAAGCTGACCACGCCAATCACCAGTGGCGCATCCGTGAGCCGGCGCTTTTCGATATCAACTTCGGCTGACGGGGCGTGCGGATTTTTCCGCGCGAACACCTTTGCGATGACCTCGCCGGCGCGAGCGCGCGCATCGCCTTCGAACACGATGAAGCGCCACGGCGTCAGCTTGCCGTGATCGGGCACCCGCGCCCCGATGGTCAGAATGGTTTCGAGTTCGGCAGGCGAGGGGCCGGGACCGGTCATCTCGCGCGGCTTTACCGAGCGGCGGATTTTCAAGAGCTCAAGGGCGTCGGGCATCGGTATTCCCTGATTTCGCATCGCGGGCCGGCGGCATAGGTTTTGGCTTATTCGCTTACGTCGCCTGCCGCGCCCGCTTCACGTCCGGCGGCGTGGCCTCGTCGACCAGCGCGGCCAGCGCCTCATCAGTCGGCATCACCTTTTGTCCCTCGCTTCCCAGCCGCCGGATCGAGACCGAATGCGTCTCGGCCTCCTTTTTGCCGACCACCAGCAGCGCCGGGATTTTCGCCAGCGAATGCTCTCGGACCTTGTAGTTGATCTTCTCGTTGCGCAGATCGATCTCGACGCGCAGCCCGGCGCGCCGCGCAGCGGCTGCGACGACTTTCGCGTATTCGTCGCCTTCCGAGGTGATCGTGGTGACGACGGCCTGGATGGGTGCCAGCCAGAGCGGAAAATTGCCGGCAAAATGCTCGATCAGAATGCCGATGAAGCGCTCCATCGAGCCGCAGATCGCGCGATGCACCATCACAGGCGTTTTCTTCGAGCCGTCGGCATCGATGTAGAACGCGCCGAATCTCTCTGGCAGATTGAAATCGACCTGCGTGGTGCCGCACTGCCAGTCGCGGCCGATGGCGTCGCGCAGCACGTATTCGAACTTCGGTCCGTAGAACGCGCCTTCGCCGGGATTGATCGAAGTCTTGATGCGGTGGTTGTGGCCTTGCGCCTCGATCTGCGAAAGCACCGTCGCCATCACGCGCTCGGCATGATCCCACATCTCGTCGGTGCCGACGCGCTTGTCCGGCCGAGTCGAGAGTTTTACCGTGAGATCGCCCTCGAAGCCGAAATCAGCGTAAGTCGACAGAATGAGATCGTTGATCTTCAGGCACTCGTCGGCGAGCTGTTGTTCGGTGCAGAACACATGCGCGTCATCCTGGGTGAAGCCGCGTACCCGCATCAGCCCATGCATCGCGCCCGACGGCTCGTAACGATGCACCACGCCGAATTCCGCCAATCGCAAAGGCAGGTCGCGGTAGCTTTTAAGGCCATGCTTGAAGATTTGCACATGCCCCGGACAGTTCATCGGCTTTAGCGCAAACCAGCGCTTGTCTTCGGCCTCGTCGCCGGCAGATTGGGCTGCGAACATATTCTCGCGATACCAGTCCCAATGGCCGGAGGTTTCCCACAGCGCCTTGTCGAGAATCTGCGGCGCGTTGACTTCGCTGTAATCGCCCGAGAGGCGCCGGCGCATATAGGCGATCAGCGCCTGGAAGATGGTCCAGCCCTTCGGGTGCCAGAACACCACGCCGGGGCCTTCTTCCTGGAAGTGAAACAGATCGAGTTCGCGGCCGAGCTTGCGATGGTCGCGCTTTTCGGATTCCTCGATCTGCTTCAGATACGCATCGAGATCTTCCTGCTTCGCAAACGCCGTGCCGTAGATGCGCGTCAGCATCGGATTGTTGCTGTCGCCACGCCAATACGCGCCCGCGACCTTCATCAGCTTGAACGCATTGCCGATCTTGCCGGTGGACGTCATGTGCGGCCCGCGGCAGAGATCGAACCAGTCGCCTTGCTTGTAGATTTTGATGGTCTGGTCGGCCGGGATCGCGTCGACCAGTTCGACCTTGAACATCTCGCCGTTGTCGCGGAACACCTGTTTGGTTTGTTCGCGCGTCCAGATTTCCTTGGTGAAGGGTTTGTCGCGCGCGATGATCTCGCGCATCTTCTTTTCGATTACGGCAAAATCTTCCGGCGTAAACGGCTCGTTGCGGAAGAAATCGTAGTAAAAGCCGTTTTCGATCACCGGACCGATGGTCACCTGCGTGCCCGGCCACAGCGACTGCACCGCTTCGGCCAGCACATGGGCTGCGTCATGGCGGATCAATTCCAGCGCGCGCGGCTCGTCGCGGGGGATGAATTCGATTTTCGCGTCATGCTCGATTGGATCGGCGAGATCAGAGACCACCCCGTCGAGCGCCATTGCTACCGTGCGCTTGGCCAGCGACGGCGAGATGCCCTTGGCGATATCCGTTCCAGTGATGCCTTTGGGGAATTCGCGTTTCGCGCCGTCGGGGAAGGTGAGGGCGACCTTGCTGGATTCGACCGGCTTCAGATTTGCCACGCTGTACTGGAATCCCGAAGCGGGCGCATTGTTGTCTGGCATAACTGTCTCCTTGTGCTCACTCCTGCGAACGAGCGCAGGTAAGCGGGAAGCAGCGGTATAGCAGGGGATTTGGGCGATGCAATCTGCGATCGGTATAATCTTAGGCGCCGGCTGGGTACGCGCCTAACCTTGGCAACGGTGCGTTTCTTACTTTCATTTCGCGCGGATATGATCTACATGCATCTGCATGAAAAATCCGCCTGAGCCTGTCCACGTCGAACGCCGTTTCGCCCCCACCGCCTTGATGCTCGGGAATTTCGTCACCGGCACTTCTGTGCTGGCGCCGGCGGGCATGTTGAGCGAGCTGTCGGAGGGACTCGGTGTCACCATCCGCGACGCTGGCCTGCTGATCACCTTCGGCGCGATCGTGCTGTGCATCGGTTCACCGCTGACGGCGTGGCTGACCAGCCGGATCGAACGCCACACGCTGCTCACCTCGACGCTGGCAGTGCTCGCGCTCGCCAACGCCGCGTCGGCGTTCGCGCCTGACTATGCCACCCTGCTCGTCATCCGCCTGATCATGCTGGCGATCGGCGCGCTCTATACCCCGCAGGCCGCAGGTACCGCCGCGCTCATTGTGCCCGCGGAAAAACGCGGCGGCACCATCGCCTACATCTTTCTCGGTTGGTCGCTGGCCGCGGCGGTTGGGCTGCCACTGGTGACGTTCATCGCCAGCCGCTATGGCTGGCGCGAGACCTACGGCAGCATCGGCATCGCCGCCTGCTTCGGCTTTCTGCTTCTGGCCTGGCGTTTGCCCCGCGGACTAATCGGCGCGCCGGTAGACCTCAAGACATGGGCCGATGTCGGACGAAACCGGCTGATCGTTTTGCTGCTGCTGATCACGACCTTGCAAGTCTCGGGACAGTTCGCCGTTTTCACCTATCTGGGGCCGATGCTGACGCGGCTGACGCACGCGGGTCCCGATGCGGTCGGCCTGGTGTTCGCGACCTATGGGCTGTTCGGATTCGTCGGCAACATCATCGCCACCCGTTTGGTCGATTCCTGGGGCAGCTACCGGACGTCGCTATTGTTCCTGGCCACGCTGTTGGCCGGCGCCTGCATCTGGGCACTTGGTGCGGGTAACTTTGCGATCATGGCGGCCGCGGTTGCGGTCTGGGGGCTTGGCTTCGCCTCGACCAATTCGATGCAACAGGTGCGGCTGATCGGCGCCGCGCCGGCGCTCGGCACCGCGTCGGTGTCGCTGAATACTTCCGCGCTCTATATCGGCCAGGCGATCGGCTCTGCGGCCGGCGGCATGCTGTTCGCGCGCGATCTGCTTTATGGTGCGGGATACGTCTCGGCGGCCTTCATCGCCCTGGCGCTTTTCGTCATGACCCTGACCAAGCCTCGGCCGGCTGTGACGTTGTCAACATAAGCGAGACGTCCGACCTCGCGAGAACCATCGACAAGATTTTCGCCGCGTGCTTTTCTCGGCCCGCGGGAATCCGGAGGGGTGACATGAGAACAATATTTGCGGTCGTCTTGGTCCTGTATTCAGGGGCGGCAATTGCTCAAACTAGTCCGCCGACGGTCGGAGGAAAGCCGCTGGTCCAGGTCAAACCGCGCGGCCCGGCTCCATCCCCGGCTGCGGGCAAGAATCAACCGATTGCCAAGAGGCTGCAGGCCTGTCTTGAAATCGAGGACGGCAGCAAGGGACGACTGGATTGCTATGACGCGATCTTCCCGCCGAAGCCAAATCCGAAGGCGGCTGTCGCGAAAGGCGTCGCGGATTGCCGCTTCACCAAGGAAGAGGACGAGCGGCTTACGTGCTTTAACGGCTTCGCCGAGAAGATACCAAAATTCTAGCCAGAACGGAATAACATCAGAACAATAGTCGCGCTCGTCCTCGCGCTGTATTCGGCTGCCGCAATCGCTCAGGGTAATCCGCCTTCCGTCGGAGGAAAGCCATTGGTCCAGGCGAAGCCACGCGGTGGGCGGCGGATTACTGGTTGACCGGTGCGCGCGAGCTTGTCGCCACTCTCGTAAATGCGGGCGTTGCTGCCATCTTCACCAGCACTTGCTTGACCGGATTTTCAGTCCAGGCGTGGGTGACGTAATCGCGATGGGTCACGCCCTCGGGTGTCTCGACGAACACAACGCTGCCCGGCCGCAGCGGCCCGTCCATGGTTTCTGATGCGGCAATGCCCTTTTCCTTGAGCATTTGTATCAGCTCGCGGTCGTGCCGCTTGGTGTAACGCGTATACGCGCTGACGAAAAACCCGGATCGGTTGTTTTCAATCCAGGATGCGAACTTGTCCAGTTCGCCATAAACCGCATCAAGCAGAAACACGCCGCGAACGCGATTGCCAAGGCCGCCCACTTCCAGGCTCCAGGCTGCCGGCACGAAGCCGCCGCTGTAGCCGATGATGATCACCGGCATGTTTGCAAAAGCCTTGGCGGCGCTGGGATCGCCGTAGAGACGGGCGAGGTGATCGGCTGACTCCGCCACGAAGCGCTTGAGCCCGTCGGGCTGCCAGAACTTGCCGGCGCTGGAATCGGCGGCATCGACCGCGAGTTGAGGCGCCAGCAGCACGGCGTTCACGCCGGAATCCGAGATCTGTCGCGGCACCAACTGGCGGTCGCGCACGTCGCGTTCCAGCGTCGCACCGTTGCCGTGGAAGAACACGACGATGACGCCCGGTTTGCGGACATCGAAGCTCTCCGGAACATGCATGAGGACGCGGTTGTCGTTGTAAGTCTCGTCCTGCCAGTAAACCCGGCCGCCGTAACTGCGGTGGCCGCGACGTTCGCCTTTGGAGATGTTCAGGAACGGCTCGTCCGTGCGCGGATTGTTGCCGAGATAGGGAAAGGCCGAGGATTTCAGGCTGACCAGTGTGGTCTGGTCCTCTTTTGCCGGACGCTCATACGGCATCGTGGGCGCTAACGAGGCAATTCTGTAAGGGGAGGGCTCTGCCTGCGCCGTGCGCTTCCGGGGCGCGTCGGCAGATTGATGCTGCACAAAACTCTCGTTCGCCGTCGGGAAGCGATCCCTGAACTGAGGCGCCGGGAAGCGGTCGTCGAAAGAGTCCCCCGATGAGGCCTGCGAATTGGCGGCCAGCATTCCGGCGGTCGGCGCCTTGCTACATTGAACGAGAACGAATGACAGCGGGACCAACGCCGATAGAATGGCGATCCAGCGCAATCGATGAGAGCCGGTGCGATGTTCCGGAGCATGCGCATGCCGCGCTGCGCCCGGTGACATCACCTGGCCTGCACGATCAGACGTCTGGAATTTCGAACTCGCCCCGACCATCCACCCACTGCCCCCCAAATCCACCGGATTGGCGTATGTCAGCTCGATAGCGTTGAGGTGACGTTAAGCTTCCGGGAAACTCCCCATCCCGGAAAACGGTAAGGAAAACACGTAATCGTGTCGCGATTGTGGGGCAGTCATCTTGCTTTCGCAATGCCGGAAATGGCCGAAGGGGCATGGTATAAAAATACCGAACCCTTTGCCAAGATTTGATCATTGTTAGCGCTGCTTGAATTGACAGGGGCCAGCCTGCACGATGAAAAATCATGGGCGCGACGCGCCCCAAATGTGGACCGGCATGACGGCATCAGAAACGGGAAGCGCGGCATGGCCCAGCCGGCTCCCCGGCGGCGGGTCGACTGTTTCGGTAATCGTGGCTACCGCCATCGTCGTGGCCGACATGGTTGGCGTCGGCGTCTTCACCAGTCTCGGTTTTCAGGTCAAGGACATCCCCTCTGGTTTTTCAATTCTGTTGCTATGGGTCGTTGGCGGCATCGTCGCGCTGTGCGGCGTCTTTTCCTACAGCGAGCTCGGCGCGATGTTTCCGCGCTCGAGCGGCGAATACAATTTCCTGAGCCGCGCCTTTCATCCGGCCTTCGGATTTCTCGCGGGCTGGGTGTCAGCGACGGTTGGTTTCGCAGCGCCGGTGGCTCTGGCCGCGATGGCTTTCGGGGAATACGGCAAATCGGTGCTTCCGGGCGCTCCGCCGCTGGCGCTTGCCATTGGCGTCGTCTGGCTGGTGTCCCTCGTGCAACTGAGCGGCGTCAGGCACTCCAGCAGCTTTCAACTGATCTCGACCGTTTTGAAAGTCGTGCTGATCGTCGCGTTCCTGATTGCGGGATTTGTCATCGGCACGCCGCAGCCGGTTTCGTTTGCGCCCGATGTTTCCGACTTCGCCCATGTCACCAGCGCGTCGTTCGCAATTGGCCTCGTCT
>Ga0208981_1000082_pt1 | contig 12793 bp, 11 predicted proteins | sample MedBloCAOM1_M1_FD_187839 | JGI IMG/M metagenome (GOLD analysis project Ga0208981, IMG submission 187839) | Forest soil microbial communities from El Dorado National Forest, California, USA - Mediterranean Blodgett CA OM1_M1 (SPAdes) (version 2) | ecosystem: Environmental > Terrestrial > Soil >... | reverse complement strand
CCGCGACCGCGGTAACGCCCCTCTATGGAAAATTCAGCGACATCCACGGCCGCCGCGCCACCGTGCTGATCGCGCTCTCGGTCTATCTCGCCGGTTCGGTGGTCTGCCTGCTGGCGCCGAACATGCTGGTGCTGGTGCTCGGACGGGTGCTGCACGGTCTCGGGGGCGGCGGCATGGCGTCGACCGGCATGGTGGTGCTCGGCGACGTCGCGGCGCCGAAGGACCGCGGACGCTACTACGCCTATTTTTCGGCGACCTACACCACCGCGGGGGCCTGCGGCCCCGCGCTTGGCGGCTTTATTGCCGAAAACCTGCATTGGAAAGTGATCTTCCTGATCAACCTGGCGATGGGATTGATTGCCCTCGCGCTCACCAGCCGGCTGCTGCGACGCCTGCCGCGTCACGAACGCCCGCATCGGCTCGACGTCCTGGGCGCGGGTCTGATCATGGCGGCGAGCTCCGCGCTCATGCTGGCGCTCAATCTCGGCGGCGTGCGCTATGCCTGGGATTCCCCGGTCATCGTGGGGCTTGCGGTGGCGGCGCTCGCGATCGGTGCGGGCTTCGTGCTGCGGCTGATGACGGCGCCCGAGCCACTGATCCCGCTTGCCATCCTGCGCGATCCGGTCGCGCGTTGCGCGCTGCTGCTCAACTCCTTCGGCTGGGGTCCGATCGTCGCGCTGAATATCTTCTTGCCGATGTATCTGCAGACGGTGATCGGCCTCTCGCCGACCACGGCGGGCGTGAGCCTGATGGTCCTGATGGTGTCGGTGAACACGTCGGCGGGAATATGCGGCCAGTTCTTCGGACGGCTCACGCATTACAAGATCATGCCGATCGTCGGCTTGGTGGTCGCGATCGCGGCGGTCCTCGTCCTGGCTTGGCAGGCCGAGAAGGTGACGCCGCTCGAATTCGAGCTGCTGCTGGCCGTGATCGGTTTCGGGTTCGGCCCGGTGCCGCCGATGTCGTCCATTTCGCTGCAGAACACGGTCGCGGCCCATCACTTCGGCACGGCCGTCGGGACGATGAATTTCGCGCGGACGCTCTATGCGACGATCCTGATTGCGGCGTTCGGCGCCATCGTGCTCGCCGGCGTGCCCGCGGGTGCCGGTCCGAGCGCGCTCGCGAGCGGTGCCGCAGACGCATTCCGCTATGTCTTTTTCGCCTCCGCCGCCAGCATGATGGTCGCGCTGGCCGGCCTTCTCACGATGGAAGAGAAGCCGTTGAAGACCAACGCGCCCAGCGCGGACTGAAACGACGCCCGCATCAGGCCGGCTTGACCGGATAGACCGGCTTCTCGCCGCTGAGCACGCGCGCCACGTCGGTCGCGCATTTGGTCTGCAGCTCCTCGAGCGCCTCGATCGAATAGAACGCCGTGTGCGGGGTGAGGATGACGTTGTCGCGGCCCAGGAGCCTGGAGTCCTTGGCGAGCGGCTCGACCGCCACCACGTCGAGCGCCGCGCCGCCGAGCTGGCCGGAATCGAGCGCCGCGATGAGCGCCGCCTCGTCGATCAGCGGGCCGCGCGCCGTGTTCACCAGGAAGGCGCCCTTCTTCATCCTGGCGAAAGCCTTCGCGTCGAACAGGCCGCGCGTCGCCGGCAGCAGCGGCGCGTGGACCGAGACATAGTCGGAGGTCTCGAGCAGGCGCTCGAAGCTCACACCCTCGACGCCCGCCGCCGCCAGCGCCTGCGGCGACACATAGGGGTCATGGGTGACGACCCGCATGCCGAAAGCCTGCGCCTTGGGGGCGACCGCGCGCGGAATATTGCCGAACCCCACCAAGCCGAGAACCTGGCCGCGCAGGCGCCGGATCGGCACGACGGCCGGCATTTCCCAACGGCCCGATTGCACCAGGCGGTTGGAGAAGGGAATCTTGCGCGCGAGCGCGAGCAGCAGCGCCATGGCGTGGTCGGAAACCTCGTGCAGGCAATAGTCCGGCACATAGGTGACCGTGATGCCGCATTGCGTCGCCGCCGGAATGTCGATGTTGTCGACGCCGAGGCCGAAACGGCCGATCACCTTGCAGCGCTTGAGCTGGCGCAGGAGATCGCCCGGCAGCTTGGCATAGGTGACGAGCACCGCGTCGGCGTCGCGCGCGACCGCCAGGATGTCCTCGGGCGATCCGCTCTTGGCCATCCGCACCTCGGGATCGATGCGCTTGAGCGCCGCCATCGCCGGATCGAGCGAGGGGAAGACGCTGTCGGTCACCGCAATCAACGGCCGGGCCATGATGTCGCTCCAGGTATGGATCGCTCTTGAATTTGGTCGCATTTCCGCGGCGCGCCGGCATCCTGATCCGGTCCGGGACAGGCTTCAGCCGGAGATCCTCCGGACCATCGCGCAGCCGCGTCACACGCTCAAGCCGGAAAAACCTCCGGATTGACGCAGTTGGGGGGCTGCTTGCCGTCCAGGATCGCGAGGATGTTGTCCACCACGATGTTCGCCATCTGCTCGCGCACCGCCATGACGGCGCTGCCGAGATGCGGGGTGAGCACCACGTTGGACATCTTGACGAGCGCGCGCGGCACCTTGGGCTCATGCTCGAACACGTCGAGCCCGGCGCCCGCGATGCGGCCGCTCGCCAGCGCCTTGACGAGCGCCTTCTCGTCGACGATCGGCCCGCGCGCCGTGTTGATCAGGAAGGCGGTCGGCTTCATCAGCGCAAGCTCGCGCTCGCCGATCTGGTGGCGGGTCTCGGGTTTGAGCGGCGAGTGGACCGAGACGAAGTCCGACTCCCGCAGCAATTGGTCGAGCGGAACATACTGGAGGTGCGACTCGCGCTCCGCCGCTTCGGCCTTTCGGCGCGGCCCCCAGTAGAGAACCCGCATGCCGAAGCCGTGCGCACGGCGCGCCACCGCGCCGCCGATGCGCCCGCCCCCACCGACGAGCCCGATGGTCTTGCCGTAAACCGCCGCGCCGGCGAGATGGTTCGACTGCGCGCCCGGGAATATGCCCTTGCGTACCAGGCGGTCGCCTTCGACCATCCGGCGCGCCACCATGAGGGTGAGGCCGAAATTGATGTCGGCGGTCGCTTCCGCGACGATCGGCGGCACGACCGTCACCGGGATCCGGCGGGCAGTCGCGGCCCCGACGTCGATATTATCGGGCGTGATCGACATCGACGTCACCGCGCGCAGCTTCGGATTGGCCGCGATCACCGAACGATCGACGACGTCGTGCAGGAGCGAAAACAGAAAGTCGTGCTTGCGCACGGCCGTCACCAGCGCCTTCTTGGGGATGACGCGGTTGGAGACCGGGTTGACCTTGACGTCGGCGACGGCGCGCAGACGATCAAGCGCGCTTTCGGCGATCGGCTGGGTGACGAAGATGCGCGGGCGCATCAGCGTATCCACCGGACGATGCCGGCGACCCCGTCGACCGCCACCTGCGAGCCGTCCGGAATGCGGCGGGTCGCGTCGAGCACCCCCAGCACCATCGGAATGCCGCGCTCGCGGGCGAGCGAGGCGAGATGGGAGGTCGAGCCGCCGAGCTCCGCCACCACGCCGGACACGTGCGGCAGCACCTGGCTCAGCGCCGGCCCCGCCACCCGCGTCACCAGCACGTCGCCCGGCGCGACACGCGACAGCTCGCATTCGCAGTTCACCACCACGGCGCGGCCCGAGCCCCAGCCGATGCCGGCCGGATGACCGTTCAATCCGGGATGCTGCAGCCAGATCGCGTCCGGCACCACGATCGGCTCGACATGCAGCGGCCGCGCCTGCAACAGCTTGAAGCCCTGCGCGTCGAGCGCCCATTCGATCTCGACCGGCATGCCGAAAATGTCTTCCGCCTTGCGCAGCAGGCGCCCGAGCGTGACCGCCTGTCCGGCATCGAGGCAGGGCGCGCTCACGAGCTCTTTCGGCACCGCCTGGGGCATGGCGCCCTCGCCGTGACCGCAGGTCTCGCGGTGATCCTTGCGGCCGGCTTCGTTCTTGCGCAGGAAACCCTGGCGCGACAGCGTGATGCGGTCGGGGACGACCTCGCCCTGGGCGATCGCCGAGCCCAGCCCCCAGGTGGCGCTCAGCAGCATCTGACCCTCGGCGGTCTCGCTCAAGCCGCCGCCGGAGGCACGCGCATCGATCAGTGGCTGAATCAGCACCGCCATGGCGGTATCGGCCGGCGAGAGGTCGTGGTTCTCCATGTAGCGGCGCGCATTGGTGGTCCACAGCGCGGCCCAGCAGGCGCGCACGGAGGTGACGAAGGCGGTCTCGTCCGCGATCCCGAGGAAGCTCTCGAACTGGCCGGCGAAATTGGCGCCCTTGCGGTCCTCGATCAGGGCCGAGGAGCGCACCGCCGACGGCGCCCCGCTCTCGGCGCGCTGCGCCCGCCACGCCGCCAGCAGCGGATCGAGCACCGCCGGCGCGATCGGCCGCTCGTAGAGGGCGAGCCTGATCGCCACCGAGATGCGGCGGCGCTCGGTGACGTCGGCGTCGTTGTAGCGCGCGAGCAGATCCTGCATGCCGAGCTCGGCGATCTGCCGCCGATAGGCGTCGGCGCCGAGACAAAAGCCGCCCGGCGTCGGCAGGCCGGCGCGCGCGAGCGCGGCCAGATTGGCCGCCTTCGGTCCGACGCACTCGACGTCGGCCGCCCGCGCGCTGCTCAGCGGGATGACGAATGGCGCGTCGCTCATTGGGCTTGGCTCATGGTTGCCGGACCGGCCCGGACGAGACCGCCGGTGGATCCCGCCCGGGGGACACCTATTTGACGTGGTCGCCGTAGCCCGGCAGCGGATCCACCACGGTGATCTGCTTGACGGGGAAATTCGACACGATCTCGATGTCGTTCTTCATCACGATCAGCATTTCCTCGATCCGCACGCCGTAGCGGAAGCGCTTGCCGTGCTGGGTCTCGAGCGCGAAGGTCATGCCTTCCTGGATCTCGACCGGATGGTCGAGCGACCAGATGCGCGAGATCACCGGCGGATCATATTGCGCGAGCCCGAGGCCGTGGCCCCACAGATTGGCGGCGGCCTGGTCCTCGTCCTCGTAGCCCCAGGTCTCCATCGCCGAGGGCCACTTGAGCGCGATGTCGCGGGTGGTGGCGCCGACCTTCACGGCGCCGATCGAGTCGTAGAGCCACTGCAGCGCCGTGGCGTAGGTGTCCTTCTGCTCCTTGGACGGCTCCTTGCCGACGCAATAGGTGCGGTAATAGCAGGACTTGTAGCCGTTCCAGGTCAGCGCGGCCAAATCCATGAACACGATGTCGCCGGGCTGGATGATGCGGTCGGAGAAGTTGCGCCAGTTCGGCCAGGTGTTGGGGCCCGACGACACGATGACGTCCTCGACGTCCTCCATGCCGGGAATGTTGTAGAGATACTGCATCAGATGCGCCGTCACCTGGTTCTCGGTGACGCCGGGGCGCAGGAACTTCATGCATTCCCAATGGGTGGCGTCGCCGATGGCGCCGACGATGCGGAAGCATTCCTGCTCGTCCTGGTTCTTCACGGCGCGCGCTTCCATCATCGGGGTCATGCCGTCGACCCAGTTGATGTTGTTCTCCTTGAAGATGTTGATCATGTTGATGTCGACGAAGTCGACGCCGAGCTTCTGCCCGGCGACGCCGTTCTCCTTCATCGCCTGCAACACCGCCTTGGTGAACTTGGTCACCTGCTGGACCGACGCCGGCCCCGCCGCGCCTTTGATCCAGGCAAAGGAGTGACGCACGTTCTCCTTGGGGATCCAGGGCGAATGGCGCTCGATCTGGAAGCCGAGGTCGCCCTGCTCGAACAGGATCGGGGCGCCGTCGCCGCACAGCATGGCGTAGCGCAGGCCCGGCTTCAGCCGGTTCCAGCCCGGGGTCAGCGTGCCGGTAATGTAGCGCACGTTCTCGTCATACATGCACAGCATGGCGCCGAGGCCGTGCTTTTTCATCATCTGGCGCGCGCGTTCCGTGCGGTAGGTGCGCAGCCGGTCCCAGTTGACGCGCTGCTGCCAGTCGAGGCCGACGAGACCGAAATTGGCTGTGCCCATGGGTTTCCTCCTTGCGCCTGCCCGCTTTGCGAGCGGCGGATTTACCGTTGGGGCGATGCTAGTCGGGTTGTCGCTGGTGGCCGAATTAATATATCCTGGCTCGGGGCATAAGGATTTCTAATGGCTGGAATTGCGCTGCGGCAAGTTCGCGCCGTCATTGCGGTGTGCGAGGAAGGCTCGTTCACGCGCGCGGCGGCGCGCGAGAACGCGACGCAGTCGGGCATCTCGCAGCATGTCGCCGCCGTCGAGCGTGCCCTCAAGGTCAGGCTGTTCGAGCGCTCCAGTGCCGGCGTCGTGCCGACGCCGGCGGGCCTGCGCTATTACCGGCGTTGCGTGGAGGCGGTCGGCATGCTCGACACCGCCGGCGAGGAAGCGCGCGAGCTCGTCGGATTCGTGACGGGCGACCTGCGCATCGGGCTGATGCCGACCTTCACGCGCGCCGTGCTGGCGCCGACCCTCGATGATTTCATCGCGCGCCACCCCGATGTGCGGCTTCACATCGTCGAAGGCTATAGCGGGCTGCTGACCGAAATGGTGCTTTCCGACGAGCTCGACTTCGCGGTCGTGCCGGCATTCGAGGGCCGCATCGGGCTGAAGTCGCGCCTGCTCGTACGCGACCGCGAGATGCTGCTGTCCGGGCGGCGCAGCGGCCTCACCCCACTGGCGCCGGTGCGGCTGCGGGACTGCCGGCCGTTCAAGGTCATCGTTCCGGGCCCGCACAATGTGCGCCGGCGCAATCTGGAGACCTACTTCCAGACCCATGGGGTCGAGGTCGACGCCATGATGGAGATGGACGCCATGATCGGGACGCTCGAATTCGTCGCGCGGTCCGATTGGGTCACCGTGCTGCCGAGCTTGATCTCGGTCAACGACATCGCCAAGGGCGACATCGTGGTCAATCCGCTCGCCGATCCGCCCCTGCACGCCGAATTCGTGCTGATCCAGCCGACCCGCCGCACCTTGAGCGCGCAGGCCCGGCTGTTTCTCGAGCGCTTCGAGGCCGAGGTCGCGCATATCCACGCGGTGTGGGACGCCGCCATCGCGGAGCCAGCGAACGGCGCGGCGCCGAAGAGCGGCGCGGCGCCGGTGATTGGGCGGGCGCGGACAAGCCACCCGCGCAACGGCGCCGCAAGCCGGGGCGCGCGCCAGGCGGCGCGCTGATCAACTCACACCGCCTGCCAGGCGCCGTCGGCCTCGGCCGAACGAAAGACCGCATCGAGCGCCGACGCCGTCTGCAGGATGCCGGCCGCATCGATCGGGAATGCGCCGCGCCCGAGCGCCGCGGCCGCGAAGGCCTCCAGATTCTGGCCCAGGTGATTGGCGGCGGGGAAATCCCTGATCTCGGGCTCGGCCCCGGCACGGCAGACAACCAGCCGGGTCTCGCTGACGCTTTCGGCCCAGGCCTTTTCGCCGTAGACCGCGAGCCGCCAGACGAAGGGCGTCTTGAGCGTGGTGGCGAGCGTACCGGTCGCGCCATTGGCGAACTCGATCAGCGCGGCCGTGGTGTCGCCGGTCGCGAGCGACAGCGCGCGGCGCTTCGACAGCGCGCCGACCCGCCGCATCGGGCCGATCAGGTCGCGGAAGCAATCGAGCACGTGGATGCCCATCCCGGTCATGCCGCCGGCGCGCGTCTCTTCGGGCGCCGACCGCCAGCTGTCCGCCGGCTGCGCCGCCAGCCAATCGTGGCTGTAGTTGCCCTCCACATGCATGATGGTGCCGAATGTGCCGGCCGCGACTTCCTGCCGCAGCGCCGCCATCGACGGCATCAGGCGAAAGTGGTGGCCGACCGCGATGGTGACGCCCGCGCGGACGCAGGCGTCGAGCATCGCCTGCGCGTCCGCCTTGGTGAGCGCAAAGGGCTTTTCGCAATAGATGTGCTTGCCGGCGGCAGCCGCGGCCTCGACCTGCGCGCGATGGCGCGAATGCGGCGTCGCCAGCACCACCGCCTGGATCGCAGGATCCGCCAGCACGTCCTCATATGACGTCCCGATCGTGAGCCCGCCAGCCGCGAGGTCGCGCGCGAGATCGGGCTCGAGCGTCACCCCGCGGGCGAAGCGGATCAACCCCGAGCCTTGCGCCGCCTGGATGAGGCGCTTGCCCCACCAGCCCAGCCCGATGATCGCCGCGTTGAGCATGCGGTCAAACCGACGCGGGCGCGCCCGGCTGCTTGAGCGGATGAGCGCGCGCGAAGGCGTCGATCTCCTGGCAGGCGGTGGCGATGCGAACCACGTTTGGGAAGGGCGCGGTGTCAACGTTGAAGAATTTCGCCCCGGCGGCCTGGCTCGCGAGGCAGATGTCGGCGATCGTCACCTGGTCGCCATGGCAGAAACGTCCGGTCTCCTTGCTTTTGAGATGGGTTTCGAGCGCGGTGAGCGCCTGGATGTGCCAATGGCGGCACCATGCCATCCGGGTGGGCTCGTCGATCTTGAGCTCATGCTCGAGATATTCGCGCACCCGCGGCACGATCAGCGGATGCGAATCGCAGGCGACGATCTGGGCGAGCCCGCGGACGCGGGCGCGGCCGCGCGGGTCGCGCGGCAGCAGCGGGGGCTTCGGGTGGGTCTCGTCGAGATATTCGATGATCGCCAGCGACTCGAACAGGATCGGTCCGTCGCCGTCGAGCAGTGCCGGGAGCGCCATCATCGGATTGACCGCGCGGTAGGCGGCCTCGCGCTGCTGCCCCTTCATCAGGTTCACGTCGATGACCTCGTCGGGCGTCACGCCCTTGAGGTTGAGCGCGATGCGGACCCGATAGGCCGCGAGCGAGCGCCAGAACGAATAGAACTTCATGGCAGTGTTTCCTCTGCGACCGGAGCTATCACGCCTTGGCGCCGCCGGGATCGGCTTTGAGTCCCGCGACCTCCACGCCCGCGATGGCGCAGGCCTCGTCCTTGTCGGAGGTGTCGCCCGAGATGCCGACGGCGCCGATGATGTCGCCGCCGGCGTTGCGGATCAGCACGCCGCCCGGATTGGTGACGATGCGCCCGCCGCTCGCCGCCGCCAGCATGGTGAAGAACTGCGGCGTGCTTGCGGCGCGCTCCGCGAGGGTGCGCGAGCCGAAACCCATTCCGAGCGCGCCCCAGGCCTTTCCATAGGCGATGTCGAACCGCAGAAGGCCGGACTTGTCCTCGCGCTTGAAAGCGACCAGATGGCCGCCGGCGTCGAGCACCGCGACCGTGAGGGGCGCGCAATTGGTGTCGCGGCCTTTCTTGAGTGCGGTATCGACGATGGTCGAGGCCTGAGCGAGCGTGACGGACATGGGCAACACCTCCAATGACGCGATGACGATGATGTTCGGCGGACGTTTGTCTTCAGCGAGCCTTGCGGCCCGACCAATAGACCGAGACGGCCGAGACCTCGGCAGGCCCCAGACCATGACGGGTCGCCTCTTCGTAACAGGCGAGCGAGCGCTCGACGAGGGGCAATTCGAGGCCGCGCGATCGGCCTTCCGCCAGCATGGCGCGCAGGTCCTTCGTTCCGCTCTCGACGTCGAACGTCACCGTGCCGGGGTCGCCGCCCTTGAGCATCTTGGCGACCGCCGCGCCGCGCACCTTCAGCACATTCGGCCCGCCTGAGGTGTCCGACAACAGATCCATGACGCGATCCGGATCGAGGCCGAGCGGGCGGCTCAAGGCCAATGCTTCGCCGAGCGCCTGCCAGTAGATCATCAGCGGCATGTTGATGGTGAACTTCATGATCTCGCCCGCGCCCACCGGTCCGCAGTGCTCGAGCCGCCGGCAGAGCTGATCGAGGATCGGCTTGGCGCGCTCCGCGTCCCTGGGCTCGGCGCCCATCAGGCCGATGAGCTTGCCCTGGCGCGCCGGGCCGGTCGATCCGCCGACCGGGCATTCGACAAAGGCGGCGCCCTTGGCGCGAACTTTTTCGGCGAGCGCGATCTCGGCGCCGGGCCGCACCGTGCTCATCTCGATCACGAGCTTGCCGGTGATGTCGCCCGCCAGCAGGCCCGAAGGACCGTCATAGACCTTGTCGATCGCGTCCGCATCGGTGAGGCAGGTGATGATGGTCTCGACCGCGCTCGCGAGCGCCGCCGGGCTCGTCGCTGTCTTGGCGCCGACGTCAACGAGCGACTTCGTCTTGCCGGGCGACCGATTCCATACCGTCACCTGATGGCCGACCTCGATCAGCCGGGCCGCCATCGCGGCCCCCATCCGGCCGAGGCCGGCAACTCCGATATGCATGGGTTTCTCCCGATTATGACGCCGTCATTTCATCCGGTCGGCGATCTTCTTCAATGCGGCATCGGCGCAGTCATGGTCGAAATTGCCGCCGGGAGCGCCGCCGACCCCGATGCCGCCGATGGGCTCGCTGCCGGCAAAGATCGTCACGCCACCGGGCGTGAACGTGATGTTGGGCAGGCTGCCGAGCGAGGTGGTGGTGCTGGGATTCTTGGAGACGCGATCGAACAGCTCCTTGGTGCTCTTCTCCTTGCGGACCGGCACGAGCGAGGCCGCCGTGTAAGCCTTGGCGAAGGCGCTGTCGAGGGTGTGGACCGGCGCGCCGTCGCCGCGCAGCACGGCCTGGCGCACGCCGTCGATCGAGACCACGATCGCCGTCACCGCATATCCGTCGCGGGCGCAGGCCGCGACCGCCTCCCCGACCGCCTCGAGGGCGAGCGCGGCCGACAGCCGGCTGCTCTTGACCAGGCCCTGCGCATGCGCCGACGCGAGACAGCCGAGCAGCAGCGCCGCCAAGGATCGCAACCCGGTCGATATCATCTGGGTTTCTCCGGAATTGGTTGCCGGCCCGCATGATCGGACCCGCGCATAACGATAGGCGAAAACGGGGATCGATAGAAAGCCACCTTGCGCGGCCCATGACTTCCTGTGATAGCGTCGCCGACCCGAAAAATGGAAGTCGGGCGGAGGACGGCATGGCGAAACGGAAGAAGGGCACGGTCGGCGTCGTCGGCCTCGGCATCATGGGCGGGTCGTTCGCCAGGAATCTGGTCGAATCCGGATGGCGCGTGCTGGGCTACGACACCGACCCCAAGCGCCGGCGCGCGCTCGCCAAGGCCGGCGTCGAGATCGCGCCCGACGTGGCCGCCCTCGCCAAGGCGGTTCCGACCATCATCACCAGCCTGCCCAGCCCGAAAGCGCTCGACATGGTGGTGGCCGAGATCACGGCCACGAAGCGGCCCGCCAAGGTCGTGATCGAGGCGAGCACCTTCACGCTCGACGACAAGGAGCGGGCCGAACGGGCGCTCAGGAAAGCCGGACACATTCCGCTCGATTGCCCGATCAGCGGCACCGGAGCGCAGGCGGCCGTGAAGGACCTCGTCGTCTATGCGAGCGGCGACACCCGGACGATCGCCCGCCTCAAACCGCTGTTTCTCGGCTTCTCGCGCGCCGTGCACGACCTCGGCGAATTCGGCAACGGCAGCCGGATGAAATACGTCGCCAACCTGCTGGTCGCCATCCACAACGTGGCGAGCGCGGAGGCGATGGTGCTCGGCATCAAGGCCGGGCTCGATCCGAAACGGATTTTCGATCTGGTGAAAATCGGCGCCGGCAACTCGCGGGTCTTCGAATTGCGCGCCCCCATGATGGTGAAGAACAACTACGACGCCGCCACCATGAAGATCAAGGTCTGGCAGAAGGACATGGACGTGATCGGCGCCTATGCGACCTCGCTCGGCGTGCCGACGCCATTGTTTTCCGCCACCATCCCGGTTTATGCCAGCGCCATGGCGATGGGCCACGGGCTGCAAGACACCGCGGCGGTGTGCGCCGTGCTCGAGGCGATGGCGGGAGTCCGGCGGAGCAGGAAGCGGCGCAAGAAGCGCTGACCCGGCTCACCGCCTGTTCGGTGGTTCATCCCAAAAATTCGTCCGCATCGCCCCGGGAGGCTGGCATGACGTTGACCGAAACAAAATCCCACCAGACGCGCTCGGAAACGCGCGACGGCATGCGCATCGACTGGGACGTCGGGATCACGATGGACGACGGCCTGGTGGTGCGGGCCGACGTGTTCCGTCCCCTGCGCGAGGGACGCTACCCGGTGATCCTGTCCTACGGGCCCTATGCGAAGGGGCTGGCCTTCCAGGACGGCTATCCGAGCGCCTGGGAGCGCATGGTGACCAAGCATCCCGACGTGACGGCGGGCTCGACCAACAAATATCAGAGCTGGGAAGTGGTCGATCCGGAGAAATGGGTGCCGCACGACTATGTGTGCGTGCGCGTGGATTCGCGCGGCTGCGGCTGCACGCCCGGCTTCATCGACCATTTCTCGCCGCGCGAGACCAAGGATTTTCACGACTGCATCGAATGGGCCGGCGTGCAGCCGTGGTCGAACGGCAAGGTCGGGCTCAACGGCATCTCCTATTACGGCATCAACCAGTGGCACGTCGCCTCCTCGCAGCCGCCGCACCTCGCCGCGATGTGCATCTGGGAGGGCGCCGCCGACTGGTACCGCGACATGACGCATCATGGCGGCATCCTCAGCACCTTCTGGACCAACTGGTACGACATGCAGGTCAAGACCGTGCAATACGGCGCGGGCGAGCGCGGCAAGCGCAGCCGCCTGCATGGCGAGCTGGTATGCGGACCCGAAACCCTGTCGGAGCAGGAACTCGCCAGGAACCGCTCGGATTTCGGCAACGAGATCGCCAAGCATCCGCTCGACGACGCCTATCACCGGGCGCGCTCGCCGGTGTGGTCGCGGGTCACGACGCCGCTGTTCTCGGCGGCGAACTGGGGCGGCCAGGGCTTGCACCCGCGCGGCAACTTCGAAGGCTTCGCGCGCGCCGCGGCCGAGCAGAAATGGCTGGAGGCGCACGGCATCGAGCATTGGACCCATTTCTACACCGA
>Ga0208981_1000081_pt1 | contig 12796 bp, 10 predicted proteins | sample MedBloCAOM1_M1_FD_187839 | JGI IMG/M metagenome (GOLD analysis project Ga0208981, IMG submission 187839) | Forest soil microbial communities from El Dorado National Forest, California, USA - Mediterranean Blodgett CA OM1_M1 (SPAdes) (version 2) | ecosystem: Environmental > Terrestrial > Soil >... | reverse complement strand
GCGGTTCAGCATGTCGGGTGCGATGCCCGGTCCATCGTCGGAAACGACGATCTCGACGGTCTCGGTGTTCCACCACGCGTTCACCTCCACGGTCGTGCGTGCGAAATCGACGGCGTTTTCCAGGATATTGCCGACACCGTAAAGGATCGCCGGATTGCGCGTGCCGACCGGCTCGCGGGTGCCGGCGACAGCGATCCGCACCTTGATCTTGATGCCAAAGTCGCGATGCGGCGCCACCAGTTCTTCGATCAGGGTGGACAACGGCATCCGGTCGAATGGCGCACCGGTCGAGGACAGCTGCGTGATCTTGGCCAGAATGTCGCGGCAGCGCTGCGCCTGCTCGCGCAAGGTCTTGAGGTCGGAGGCCAACGGACTGTTGTCATTCACGTTCCGCTCCAGTTCGCGCGAAATCAGGAAGATGGTCGAGAGCGGCGTTCCGAGTTCGTGCGCCGCGGCGGCGGCGAGACCATCCAGCTGCGTGAGATGTTGTTCCCGGGTCAGCACCAGTTCGGTAGCAGCCAGCGCGTCCGACAGTTTGCGGGCCTCCTCGGTGACCTGGAATGCGTAAAGACTGGTGACGCCAATCGCCACCAGGATCGAGAGCCAGACCCCGAACAGGTAGATTGGCGGCAGCACCAGGGGCTCCTCGCCCTCCCACGGCAGCGGCATATGGAAGAAGACCAGCGCGGAGGCGCATGCGATCGCGAGTGCGCCGAGCGCGATCGTCAGCCTGATCGGCAGCGCCGTCGCCGAGATCAGCACGGGGGCAAGAAACAGAAATGAAAACGGATTCTGCAGGCCGCCGGTGAAGTACAGCAGTCCGGCCAGTTCGACGATGTTCAATGCCAGCAATGCCGCGGCATAGCGCGGTTCCAGCCGCCGCATCGGGTTGAAGGCCGTCTGCAGCACCAGGTTGAGCAGCGCGGACAGGCCGATGATGGCAACGCAGGGGATGACCGGAACGTCGAATTCGAGGCCCTGCACCACGATGAAAATGGCCGCGAGCTGGCCGAGCACCGCGAGCCAGCGCAGCCGCAGTATGGTATCGAGACGGACATAGCGGCGCGGATGGCGAAGATCGGGGGCTGCGATTTCGGTCATATCGGGAGCTTATCCGCGCAGGGCCCCGACCACAAATTCGCGCTCGGGGCTCGGTCCGGGTTATTGCCAAAGTCTTGCGCTTGCCGTCGCGATGGCCCAATGAACGGCCCGCATGAACAATCGCGACGCCGTCACGCCTCCATCGGCTTTGAACGATCCGGCCGGATCCGCCGCGATCGAGGTTGCGCACTTGGTAAAGCTCTACAAGACCACCCGCGCCGTCGACGATGTGTCGTTTCGCATTGCGCGCGGCAGCATCACCGGGCTGCTCGGCGGCAATGGCGCCGGCAAGACCACGACCATCGCCATGATCATGGGGCTTGTGCTGCCGACCTCGGGACGCATCCAGGTGCTGGGCTGTTCGATGCCCGAGCAAAGCGCTGACGTGCTCGGCCGGATGAATTTCGAAAGTCCCTATGTCGATATGCCGATGCGGCTGACGGTGCGGCAGAATCTCACCATATTCGGCCGCCTCTATGCGGTGGAGAATTTGCGCGAGCGCATCGAGAAGCTCGCCGCCGATCTCGATCTCGGCGACTTCCTCGATCGTGCCAATGGCAAACTCTCCGCCGGGCAGAAGACACGCGTCGCTCTGGCCAAGGCGCTCGTCAACGAGCCCGAACTGTTGTTGCTGGACGAGCCAACCGCGTCGCTCGATCCCGATACGGCCGACTGGATCAGGCAGCATCTGGAGACCTACCGCAAGACCCACAGCGCGACCATCCTGCTGGCCTCGCACAACATGCTTGAAGTGGAGCGGTTGTGCGACCGCGTCATCATCATGAAGCGCGGCCGCATCGAGGACGATGACAGCCCGGACAACATCATGGCTCGCTACAACCGAGCGACGTTAGAGGAGGTGTTTCTCGACGTCGCCCGCGGCCGCGTTCAGGAAAGTGCGCCATGAGCCAGCTCGTCAGGCACCGCGGGATCTCGCCGCATCGTATCAACGCGATGATCCTGCGCTACTGGTATCTCCTGATGTCCTCGTGGCCGCGCCTGCTGGAATTGATCTACTGGCCCGCGCTGCAGATCATCACATGGGGATTCCTGCAGAACTACATTTCGCAAACTTCCGGGTTTTTCGCGCGCGCCGGCGGCACGCTGATCGGCGCCGTGATCTTGTGGGACATCCTGTTTCGCGGGCAGCTCGGCTTTTCGATCTCGTTCCTCGAGGAGATGTGGGCGCGCAATCTCGGCAACCTGATGATGAGTCCGTTGAAGCCGATCGAGTTTCTGATCTCGCTGATGGTGATGAGCCTGATCCGGCTCGCGATCGGCGTGATTCCGATGACGCTGCTGGCGATGATTTTCTTCGATTTCAACTTTTACGGCATCGGGCTGCCGCTGATCGCCTTCTTCTGCAACTTGATCTTCACCAGCTGGTCGCTCGGCATTTTCGTCTCGGGGCTGGTGCTGCGCAATGGCTTGGGCGCGGAAAGCATCGTCTGGACGCTGATGTTCGGCGTCATGCCGCTGGCCTGCATCTACTATCCGGTGACGGTGCTGCCGCATTGGCTGCAATATGTCGCCTGGACGTTGCCGCCGACCTACGTCTTCGAGGGAATGCGGGCGCTGTTGATGGACCATGTGTTTCGCGCCGATCTGATGATCGAGGCGCTGCTGATCAACATCGTGCTCCTTATTGCATCATTTGCGATATTTCTTGTGCTTTTGCGCAGTGCACGGCGCCACGGTTCACTGATCCAGGGCGGCGAATAGAGTTATTTATCCCCGTATTTGGGGGCTCTTTGGCTTCCCAGCGGCGTAGAGATACCTATCTGCTCATTGACGCATTATTACGCATTCGGCACTATGCTGCGATGCAAAACGGACTTGAGGATTAAATGCCGATAGGTGAATTTGGCGGTGCACCGCCTCTGGTGGCCGAAGGCAGTCCGGCGCTTACGACGCCGATGTACTGGATGTACGAGATGGCGCACGCGTCGCTCAATCCGGCGCGGGCCGTGACCGACGCGACAAAAATCCTGTTTCAGAATCCGCTCAATCCGTGGTCGCGCACCGAGTTAGGCAAATCCGTCGCCGCCGGCTGCGAACTGTTCGAGCGGACGACCCGCCGCTACGGCAAGCCCGAATGGGGTCTCAACGACACCGAAGTCAGCGGCGTGCGCACGCCGATCGAAATCCGCGCCGTATGGGAAAAGCCGTTCTGCCGCCTGCTATACTTCGATCGTAAGCTGACGTGGCCGTTACGTGCGCCGCAGCCGCGCGTCTTGATCGTCGCGCCGATGTCCGGGCACTATGCGACGCTGCTGCGCGGCACCGTCGAAGCCTTTCTGCCGGCGCACGAGGTCTACATCACCGATTGGTCCGATGCCCGGATGGTTCCCCTGACGGCGGGGCGCTTCGATCTAGACGACTATGTCGATTACATCATCGAGATGCTGCACGTGCTTGGCGGCAATGTGCACGTCGTCGCGGTGTGCCAACCTTCAGTGCCGGTGGTGGCGGCGGTTTCCGTCATGGAAGCCGAGCGCGATCCCTTCATTCCAGTTTCGATGACGCTGATGGGCGGTCCGATCGATACCCGCCGCAATCCGACAGCAGTCAACAATCTCGCCGCCGAGCGCGGCATCGACTGGTTCCGCGCTCACGTCATCACCAAGGTGCCGTTTCCGCATCCAGGGGTCATGCGCAACGTTTATCCGGGCTTCTTGCAGCTCAGCGGCTTCATCAGCATGAATTTCGATCGACATAAGGACGCCCACAGGGCGCTGTTCAGCAATCTGGTGAAGGGCGATGGCGATCTGGTCGACAAGCACCGCGACTTCTATGACGAATATCTCGCCGTCATGGACCTCACCGCAGAGTATTATTTGCAGACGGTCGACACCGTGTTCGTCAAGCATTCCTTGCCCAAGGGCGAGATGACCCATCGCGGCAAGCTGGTCGACCCGTCCAAAATCACCCGCGTTGCGCTGATGACGGTGGAAGGCGAGAACGACGATATCTCCGGTCTTGGGCAGACCGAAGCGACGCACGCAATATGCAGCTCGATTCCCGACGATCGTCGCGTGCATTATGTGCAAAAGGGTGTTGGACACTACGGAGTCTTCAACGGTTCCCGATTCAAATCGGAAATCGTGCCACGCATCTCCGATTTCATGCTGTCGGCGACGAATACGAAGCCTTCGGCAACCGCAGCGGCGGAATAAGTGCCGATAAAACGAGTCGATGTTCGAAATCGAAACGTCGATGCTGTTTTGATGGGGTCGGTAACCCTCTGAATAGGCCCACGGAAATCTTGATTCTCGACTTTTTGAAAGAATGAGTATTACCTCATTCTTTCAAAGGCGCTCCCAAGGCTATTTTCGGCCAATATTTCTCGTTCCGGGCCCATTCTGTAGGGGTGAATGGCCGGTTAGCCCCTGTATATTGGGCAAATGATTTGTTTTTGCGCCGAACGATTTCACTGGCGGCGGATATGGCAGAATCCGGGCGAACTCCTGATGCCTGGATTTGCAGATATGGCCACTCGCGCCCTCCTTTATCGGCGGCCTGCCGAACCTTCTCGCCTTTTGGTCAAACACGGCTCGCAAATCTACTCGGTTAGGCTGCGCCGGCATCGCCGCGCGCGACGCTACACGTTGCGCATTCATCCAAGCGACCGCGAAGCGATCCTGACCATGCCGCCGCGGGGCACGATCGCCGACGCCAAGGATTTTGCGCAGCGTCATGGCGGCTGGATCGCCGCGCGCCTCGGCCGCTTGCCAAAGGCCGCACCGTTTCATCCCGGTACCGTCGTGCCGCTGCGCGGCGTTGCGCATCGCATCGTCCATCGGGCGGGCTTGCGCGGCACGGTGTGGACCGAAGTGCGCGACAGCGGCGAGCGGATTCTCTGCGTCGCCGGCGGCGCTGAGCATATCGAGCGGCGGGTCCACGACTACCTCAAGCGTCAGGCGCGCGGCGAATTGCAGAAGGCGGCGCAGTCCTATGCTCACGTGCTGGGCGTCAAGGTGAAGCGGCTGTCGATCCGCGACCAGTCGAGCCGCTGGGGTTCGTGCACCTCCGCAGGCTCGTTGTCGTTCTCGTGGCGGCTGATCCTCGCGCCACCTTACGTGCTCGACTATCTCGCCGCCCATGAGGTGGCGCATCTCGTCGAAATGAATCATTCGGCGCGGTTCTGGCGGGTGGTCGCAAGGGCCTGCGGTCATGTCGAGCGTGCCAAGACCTGGCTCGATACCCACGGCAACGATCTGCATCGCTACGGCATCCAGGATTGAAGTAGCTGCCAGATCTCTCTTTCGTTATCCCCGCGACGGCGCCCATGACGCCAAGCAGTCCGGCCCCCATTGCCGATCTGGTTCAGCGGCTGGGGGCCAAAGTGACGCATGTCGCGGTCGAGCCGACCCTGTGGCCACGAGAACCGTCGGTGAAGGGGTTACGTCAAGCGCGGCAGCATCGCCAATGTGTCCGGGGGCACGGCACGTGCAACTGCTCCGCACCCGAACGGGCGTAACCGATATGATGTCTATCACCCGAACGTTCGCAATCCGAATTGACGACTCGGCTTCAGGCTCGCCGAGGTGACATTCTTTCTTGATCTCGAGAGACGTCCGGACAGTCGGCGTGAATCGATTTCGGCAAGGGGCAGCGGCCATGGATCTTCGGCATGTATCGGACGGCTTTCACCTCGATCGAAAGGATTCCTTTGGACGCGAGGCGCCAGTTTCGTCGTGGTTTGCGGCAGGTTCCCTGGCCCACTTCGCGATCGATACGGGAGGCAACGACGCCGGCAATGGCGGGAACGGCTATTTTGCCGGGAGTCTGATCGATAGCAGCTACGCTGCATTCGAGCCGGTCAATATGGCGCAGGCGGGCGCCCACGCGACAGCCAACGCTCATCAAACCAACATCGGGATTTTCGATCAGGCGGCGACCCAGATAGCCGGGATTGGCGGTGATGGCGGCGATTCCAATGCCGCAGTGGGCGGAAGCGTCGGCGGGTTCGGATCTTTCGGCTCCGACGTGATCGCGACCGGAGACAACAGTGCCGGGAATGGTGGCGATGGCCACTTCTCGGGAACGCTGGTGCACACTCCCGTCGCGGTATTCGATCCGGTCAACATCGCAGTGGCGGGCTATCATGGCATCGCTGATGCCCATCAGTCGAACACGGCTCAATTCCATCAAGGTGCCAGCCAGTTTGCGGGTGGGGGCGGCAATGGCGGGAATGGCAATGCGGCGATTGGCGGCGACGCGTCTGTCTTTGGGGAGGCTGGCGGCCCCCACCACTCTATCGTCGGTGCCGGCCACGCGTCCGACCACGGCGGGATCAACTCCGGTGCAATCGCGAGCGGGGATAACCACGCCGGCAACGGCGGCGATGGATACTTTTATGGCAGCCTCGTTCACTCGTCCTTCGCGTTGTACGACCCGATCAACATCGCGGTGGCGGGATACAATTCCAGTGCCCACGCCGATCAGTCGAACAATGTGGAGTTCGATCAATCCGCTTTTCAGATGGCCGGTGTCGGCGGCAACGGCGGAAGCGGCAACGCTGCGATTGGCGGAGATACCAGTTTCACCTCCTCCCTGCTGGGCCTGATCGGCTCTGACGTCATTGCGACCGGCGGCAACAGCGCCGGCTCCGGTGGTGACGGGCATTTCACGGGGAGCCTCATCGACCTCAACATAGCGATCTACGCTCCGATCAACATTGCGGTCGCCGGCTTCAATTCCACAGCCGACGCTCATCAGACCAACAACGTGCAGTTCGATCAGAGCGCGATCCAGATCGCCGGAAATGGCGGCGATGGCGGCCACGGCAACGCTGCGTTTGGCGGCGATTTCGCGATGCACATGCTGTCGGATCTTCATTTGCTGGGTCACGCCTAGCGGCATGGAGTTGCCCTACGTCGGCTGCGAGAGGGCAGCCTTTTGGGCGTAACCCTTTCGGATGGCATCAGCTTTGGCAGCTTGGCCGATACGGTGCGCAAAACCAAAATTGGGGCCGTCCAAATTGGGACGCACAGTGTGCCACCAACTCAGGGAGACTCACATGACAAAAGCAACATTCCCTTCCGATACGATTGCGTTCAAGGAAATTTCGACCGGCGGCAACAACGCCGGAAACGGTGGAGACGGCCATAATTCCGGCAGCATCAGCAACAGCCCAAGTATTGATTTCCACCCATACAACAAGGCGGAAGGCGCCGACGTGCATGTCAACACCGGCGACCAGGTTCACCAGAAGGCGGATTGGGAAGCCGGGGGCGCCAACGCGAGCGCGGATTGGTTTGCCAAAGCTCATGGCGGAACGGCCACCTCAAATGGCAGTCAGAACTCGCAAAGCGGCCACGACACGTCCAACGTGGTTGCCAGCACGACGGCGTATCAGACCAACTTCCTCGCCGCGGATATGAGTCAGAGCGTGGCGGCCGGCATTGGCGGCAATGGCGGGAATGGCAATACGGCGAAAGGCGGGGATGTCGACCTTAAAATCGAATCCGCGAACCTGAACGACGTACTCAATCATTCCGCACACTTCAGTATCGACGATTTCGTGCATGTCTGATCGGCGATTATGAGCGCGGAGACCGGCGGCCGGGATGCCGCCGGTTCTCTTTTCGTCGCGAAGTCAACAGATGACGGGGCGAGAAGGATCGGACCTCAAATCTCTGAAGGGGGACCGCAATGCCGCTGCTCCGGCTGCAGATGATGTCACCACCGCAAACGCCATTGGAGGCGGCCTTGCGGGCCTGCGCAGGCTCGCTCGGGCTCGTTCTCTCGTATAGCTGCAGTTACAATCTCCTTCTTCTCGCTCCGTCCATCTATCTGCTTCAGATCTATGATCGCGTCTTGTCGAGCCGCAGCGGCGATACGCTCCTGATGCTGACGCTCATCGTTGCGTTTACCGTCGTGGTTGGCGGAGTGCTTGACGCGTTGCGGCGCGCCGCAATGGGCAGGATCGGCGCTTGGCTTGAAGATCGACTTCGTCCAGCAGTGCTTTCCGCCTGCTTCGAATACGCCTATCGATCCGATCCGGCGCGCGCATCGGAGGCATATCGCGATCTTACGACCCTACGCCAGTTCGCTGAGTCGGGAGCATCCCCGATGCTGTTTGACGTGCTCTGGTCGCCGCTCTTCCTCGGCGTCCTGTTCCTCGTGCATCCTTTGCTGGGGGTGATAGGCGCAGTCAGTGCGCTCCTCATGTTTGGCCTCGGATTTGCCGCCGACTTCTTCACGGAAGGTCCGCTGGCGCGGTCAGTTGCAGCGCTGGCGAGGAGCCATGGACGGCTCGGCATGGCTGTCGGAAACGTCCACGTCATCAGGGCCATGGGTATGCTCGATGGCGCCGCACGCCTCGTCCGCCAGGCTGCGCAGGATGCCAGGAACGAACACGAGGTGGTCCAACGTCGCAATGAGATCGTGATGCTGATCTCCAAACCCGCCCGCGCGCTGGCGCAGGTTCTGATCATGGGCTCTGCCGCTTGGCTCGTTCTCGAACAGGGCAGGAGTCCCGCCATCATCTTTGCCACGACCCTGTTGTTCGGACGCGCGCTCGCACCCATCGAAGGGGCGATTGCAGGCTGGAAGGCCTTCGCAATGGCCTCGGCCGCCTACCGCCGGCTCAACGGCGTCATGGCCGCTGTCACCCCGGTTGCGGACATCAAAGCCCTCCCGGACAGGCCGAAGGGCTGCCTCATCGTCGACAACGTTGGCGCCGCCCTGCCAGGATCGAGCCATTTGATGCTGAGGGGTGTGTCGTTCGGTCTCGCCCCCGGTGAATGCCTCGGCATCATTGGTCCATCCGGTTCCGGCAAATCCACGCTCGGCAAGATTATCGCCGGAATTTCGGCTCCGACGGTAGGTTTCGTCCGGCTCGATGGTGTCGACGTCTTGTCTGTGCGCGACTCGGGCGGCGGCCGGCGCCTCGGATATCTGCCGCAGGATATCGATCTGTTCGGAGAGACGGTAAGAGACATCATTGCGCGGCTGGACGGTGCCGATTTGCAGCAGGTCATTGACGCAGCAAAGCTGACCGGCCTGCACGAGATGATCATTCGGCTGCCGCAGGCGTACGATACCGTCGTCGTTGGCGGAGGGTCCAATCTCTCGCGTGGGTTTCGCCAGCACCTCGGCCTTGCGCGGGCGTTTTTTGGCGATCCGCATCTCGTGGTTCTCGACGAACCGAACGCCAGCCTGGACTACCTCGGCGAGCGGGTGCTCTTCGAAGCCATCGAAAGAATGAAAGCGGCCAATACGACGGTGATCATCATCACTCACCGGATAGGGATCCTCGCTGCAACGAACAAGATTGCCATTATGCAGGGCGGCGCGGTCAGCGCATTCGGCGACAGCAAGGAAATTTTCGAGAGGTATTTGGCCCGGCCTCAAGTCAGCTCGCGCGAATCTGCGCAGTCGCATTCGAATCAGGAACGCGACAGCAGCGTCGGCGTCTCACCGCAACCGATCTTGCCATGATCCGCAGCAAACATTGGCACGCTCTCTCTGCCCGAAGGGCACGTGATCTCATGAAAATGGCATTTGATCGCGTCGAGATTTGCGAGAGTCCGCGGTGTCTGGAATCGACGCCGCCAGCGCTCTGCGACCGGCTTCGCGGCGTCACCTGGTCAGGAAACCTGCTGGTCTGCTGCTTTGTTTTCGGTCTCGGTGCCTGGTCAACGTTCGCTCCCCTCGAGAGCGCTGCGATTGCTTTCGGCACCGTCGAATCCGAGTCGAGCCGCAAGACGATTCAGCACCTTGAGGGTGGCATCATCAGGGCAATTCTGGTCGCGGACGGTGACGCTGTCCGCGCTGGACAAACACTGATCTCGTTGGAGGACACCAAGGCCCGTGCCGAAGCCCAGAGCCTGCAAGGCCAGTTGTGGGACGCGACGGCACGAGAAGCGCGGCTGCAGGCGGAACAGCATGCGGAAGAGCGGGTGTCGTTTTCGGCCATGCTGGAGATGGCGCAGAACGCGAATCCGTCGGTCGCGGCGGTCCTTGCCGGCCAGCAAAGCATCTTCGAGACACGCCGGCAGGTCTTTCAGTCGCAAGCGGCCGTAAATCGGGAAAAGCGATCGCAGGTGGAAAAAGAGATCGAGGGCCTTAGGGCGCAGGAAAGCGCGGCCTCGAGGCGCATCGAGATCGTCCGCGAGGAAGCGGCAACGGTTGCCATGCTCGTCAGCAAGGGACTTGAGCGGCGCCCGCGCCTTCTGAACCTCGAGCGGGAGACGGCTGACATCGAGGGGCGACGGGGCGAGATCGTCGCACAGATCTCGCGCGCCGAGCAGGTCATCAATGAATCGCAGGCAACTCTCCTCAAATTGGAGAATGACCGTCAAAACGAAATCGCGCAGTCGCTACGCGAGGCACAAAACCAGATTTTTCAGATACGCGAGCGACTGCAGGCGGCCGACGACCAACTGTTGCGAACCGCGGTCAAGGCGCCCGAAGACGGCGTGGTAACCGACCTGCGGATCCATACCCCAGGTGGCGTGGTCGGCGCCGGCGCACCTCTCATGGATCTGGTTCCCCGGCAAGATCGTCTCATCGTGACGGCGCGCGTCAGGCCCGAGGACATCGATGTGGTCCGGCCCGGCCTAAGCGCCGATGTGAATCTGCTGCCCTACAACCAGCGCCGCGTGCCACGGCTCAAGGGAACCGTTGCACACGTTTCTGCCGACCGTCTCGTCGATAAGCGCACCGACCAGCCTTATTACGCCGCGAAAATTCGAGTGCAGGATCCGCGGATCGCCGAGATCGACGGTATCCGGATTATTCCGGGAATGCCGGCCCAGGTGTTCATCAAGACGGGTCGCGGGACCGTGGCCCTCTACGCCCTCAAGCCTCTGCTCGACAGCTTCAACAACGCGTTCCACGAGGATTGAGCCGCAACCAAGGGTGGGGAGCGCCAGGCAGTCTTCAGGAAGATGAAGGGGCGCGTGCGCGTGCGTGACCGTTGTGGCCAGACAACCGCCCGCTCCAGCGCAGGACCGCCTCGGTGCGGTTATGAGCGGAGCACTTCCGCAGGATATGCTGAATATGCATTTTCACGGTATTTTCCGAAAGCTTGAGCTTGACGGCAATCAGCTTGTTGGGAAGGCCGAGCTCCAGCGCCGCGAGTACGTGTTGCTCACGGGGCGTAAGGTCGACCATCGCTCGCTCGGGTAAAATCGTCGTGGCGCCGTTACCTTCGTGGATTTCGGCCAGCTCGTGAGCGCCGGAGTATGCCGATATTGTCTTGAGGCTCGGCGCGTCATTCTGTCCCATGATCGGTAGCGGTCGGTAGACCCCACCGGCCAGAACAAGGCGCAATCCGGCGATGGCGACCTCGACTGGGATCGAGGTCGGAAAGAAACCACGGACTCCCCGTTGCATCGCGGCCGAGGCGGTGGCCTCGTCGTCGCGATTCGACAACAGCGCAACGTACGCGTTCGGATAGGATTCCGCGATCAGCGCAAGACTATCCTCGATCGACGGATCCGTGATCTGCTTGTCCTCGATATTCAGCGCGATCAAGCGGACGTCTATTCCTGATAACCACTTCAGGCCACGCGTCGTTGGCAATTCGACAATTTCGAATCCAGTGAACTCTCGCCTGAGGATACTGAGGATGCAGGTGCGCGCCAGGACGTGATGCTCGACGATCACGAGCGCCGGCGATGTCTGCGATCCCTGGGCTAGTTCTGCAGGATGGGTAAAATCGTCCATGATGTCCCCGAGTTCAGAGAAACGCTCCGCCAGTTTGGATTTCCATGAAACAAGATCTGCCTGACACGATCTGCGGCGATTTGCTTCGGATCGCGATGGTGCTTTCGATTTTCGGGCTTGCGGCAGGGGTGACGGTCAGCGGACCCTTCTGGTCCATCGCAACTTATTTTAACGGTCCTGCCGTTCCAGGCTAGTTGCAGATGTTGCGATACGCGGTCGCCGCTGCTGAACCCGCAGGGCCGTCGACGACGTATGCATCATCATCCTTCACGAGATATAGAAATGGCCGGTCCCCGGCATCTTCGCCCGACGCTTTTTTTCCTTTGACGCGGCCGCAAATGGTGTCGACGGACTGCCCGAGCGTATTTTTTCGGATGGCCCGATTCATCTCTCCGAACTCGGCGGACGCCGGATTCTCTAACTTCGCTGCAATCGTGGTCTTCGCCTTGATAATGACCGGATCGGATGTCGCAGCGGGCTGACCAGATGCCGGAGGCTCGACTTTCGCTGCGATCATGGTGGGCTTCGCCTTCTTCGCGTCGAGATGGACAGCCTTGTCGCTGGCGTCAGCGGGCGAGGGCTTTTCCGTCTTTGCGATCGCGGATTTGACTTTTATTGTCGCGGAATTGGCGTTGAATGATGCCGGCTTGGGTTCGATCGGCTGACTCGCCGCCGTCCTGTCGAAACAGGCGAACCCGTTCGCGGCCGTGCATGCATCCATGCTCGCTTGGCGCGATAAAGGGCAGCTACAACCGACCAAGGTCGCGGCCAACGCGCCAATGAGAAGCGTTCTCATGCAATCCTCCTTAGAGGCTGAGTTCCGCTCGCACTTCTTGCTGCGTGATAATGTTGGTGCCGATCGTCTATAAGTTGCGCAAAAATCTTAAGCGCTCATTAAGCGTCCGGCCTTCGCCGCGAGAAGCTCTCGCATGGTTAATGCCGGCTCAAGACGAAAATTGTGGGCCCTTGGTGATGCGAGTGCTGCCGCAGACGTCCCGCGGCGACGCCAATCTGT
>Ga0208981_1000079_pt1 | contig 12889 bp, 11 predicted proteins | sample MedBloCAOM1_M1_FD_187839 | JGI IMG/M metagenome (GOLD analysis project Ga0208981, IMG submission 187839) | Forest soil microbial communities from El Dorado National Forest, California, USA - Mediterranean Blodgett CA OM1_M1 (SPAdes) (version 2) | ecosystem: Environmental > Terrestrial > Soil >... | reverse complement strand
AAGTCCATGCCGTGGCTCGGCGAGAAGATCGGGTTGGTGTTCGGCGCGTACGCGAACCAGCCGCCGTCAGGGGCGCCGCCGAGGAGGCTTGACCGGCAATTTGGGGATCGGATCGCAGTATTAATCCTAGCTTAAAGCCGCCCTGACAAGTTGGGGACAGCTCCAGCCGCCTCAAGAACCGGAATTGGAAATGTCCCTCCTGCGCAATACCTCGGTGCGCACCATTCTTGCCACCGTCTTCCTGATCCTCGCCGCCGGGCTATGCTCGGCGCTTACTTGGCAGCTCTACACCGCCTGGGCCCTGACCCAGAGCGCGGAGCGCGCGGCGACGCTCGCCGGCGCCGACAAGGCGGTATTCGCCGCCACCTATGCGATCCGCCAGCAGCGGTCCGACGTGCAGGGCGCGTTCCAGGCGCCGGGCGACTTCGCCAAGGCGGTCGAGAACGCCCACAATAACGCGGAGGAGTATTACAAAGCGGGCATCAGCGCCGTCGAGGCGACCCCCGGCATCGACGCCAAAGCGCTGCTTGCCGATGTCCGCAGCCACTGGAATCCGCTCGTGACCCGCAGCCGCGAGCTGGCAGAGTTGGCGCGCGGAGGCACGCAGCGCGACATGCGTGTGATCGACCCCTGGTACAAGGCGATGACCGATGTGATCAACGGCTTCGCCGGCCTGTCTCTCAATCTGAGCAACGCGGTCCGGATGACCGATCCGGCGATCGCCGAATATGTCCAGACCCGTCAGCTCGCCTGGGCGACGCGCGACACCGGGGGACGCGAATGCGGCACCGCGCGGCCGTTCGTCGGCACCGCCAAGCCGTTCACACCGCAGGCGCGCGAGACGATCATCGATCTGCGCGCACGCACCGATGCAACGCTGGCGCAGCTGGTCGACGTCGTCGCGCGTCCCGGCGTCGCCCCCGAGTTGTTGAGGGAGGTCCAGACCATCCGCGACATCGTCGCCAAGGGAAAAGCCAATCGCGACGCGATCTACGCCAAGCTCGACGGCAGCGACAAGCCCGTCGCATCCGCCTCGGGATGGACCGAGATATGTTCGGCTCCGTTGGACCGGATCTATCAGGTGGCGTGGATATCCTTCGACCTGATGCTCCAGCATGTCGAGCGCATCGATGCGGCCGCCCGGGCGCGGCTGCGATGGATCGCGGCGGCGCTCGCGGTATCGATTGCCTTCTGCGCCGGCGGGCTCGTGCTCATACGCCGGCGGGTCGCGATCCCGGTCGCCGAGCTGACGCGGACGATCGAGCGCCTGGCGCAACGCCAGTATGACGAGCCGGTCGCAGGCAGCGGCAATCGCGACGAGTTCGGCATGATGTCCGACCGCCTCGAGGCGCTGCGGCTGAGCGGCGTCGAGGCCGAGCGCATGGCCGCCGATCAAATTGCGGTAAAGGACGCCGACCTCAAGCGCGCCACCACGGTGGAGGCCGAGTGCCGCCAATTCGAGACCTCGATCAGCGACATGCTCGATGCGGTCGATGCCGCCGGAACCCGGATGACCACCATGGCGAACGCCATGGCGGCGACCGCGCAGCAGACCGCCGGCCAATCGACCGCCGCCGCCCAGGCTTCCGAACTCGCGTCCTCCAATGTGAAGACCGTCGCCGCCGCCGCCGAGGAGCTTGCCAGCTCGATCACCGAGATCGGCAGCCAGGTCGGCCAGGCCGCCAAGGCGGCCGGGGATGCGGTGACCCGGGCCAAATCGACCAGCGCTTCGATCCAGCGTCTGTCGGAGGCCGCCCAGAAGATCGGCGACGTGGTGGAGCTGATCAACGCCATCGCGGGCCAGACCAATCTGCTGGCGCTCAATGCCACCATCGAGGCCGCCCGCGCCGGCGAGGCCGGCAAGGGATTTGCGGTCGTCGCCTCCGAGGTCAAGTTGCTCGCTCACCAGACCGCCAAGGCGACCGAGGACGTCACCACCCAGATCAAATCGATCCAGCAGCTCACGCGCGAAGCGGTCGGCGCGATCCAGGACATCGGCGAGGTCATTGCGCAGATCGACGGCATCAATGCGACGATCGCGGCCGCGGTCGAGGAGCAGGACGCCACCACCCACGCGATTGCGCGCAACGCCCAGGATGTCGCGACCGGCACCGCCGAGGTGTCGCATAACATCGCAGGCGTCAGCCAGGTGGCCGAGAACTCCGGCAAGACCGCCGCCGAGGTGCTCGCCGCCGCCCAGGCGGTGTCGGCCCAGGCCGGCAACGTGCGCGCCCGCGTCGAGACCTTCGTGCGCCAGATCCAGGCGGCGTAACTAGGCGCCCATCTTGGCGACCAGCGCGTCCGAGACCTCGAAATTGGCATAGACGTTCTGCACGTCGTCATGCTCGTTGAGAGTCTCGATCAGCCTGAACAGCTTCTCGCCTTTCTCGTCATCCACCGGCACGGTGTTCTGCGGCTTCCAGGTCAGCGCCGCCTTGCGCGGCTCGCCGAATTTGGCCTCCAGCGACTTGGCGACCTCGCGGAAGCTCGCCTGGCTGGCATAGATTTCATGCCCGCCCTCATGCGACACCACGTCGTCGGCGCCGGCCTCGATCGCGGCCTCCAGCATGGCGTCGGGCGAGGCGACCTTGGCGTCGTATTCGATGACGCCGACATGATCGAACATGAACGACACCGCGCCGGTCTCGGCCAGGTTGCCGCCATGCTTGGTGAAAGTGGAACGCACATCGGAAGCGGTACGGTTGCGGTTGTCGGTCAGGACCTCGACGATGACAGCGACGCCACCGGGCCCATAGCCCTCGTAGCGGATCTCGTCATAGGCTTCGCCGTCCCCGCCCTGCGCCTTCTTGATGGCCCGCTCGATACTGTCCTTGGTCATGTTTTCGGCCCGTGCCGCGATCACCGCCGCCCGCAGGCGGGCATTCATGACGGGGTCGGGCAGGCCCAGCTTGGCCGCGACCGTGATCTCGCGCGCGAGCTTGCCGAAAAGTTTTGATTTCACCGCGTCCTGACGGCCCTTGCGGTGCATGATGTTCTTGAACTGCGAATGTCCAGCCATGGCCTTCTCTGTCGCGATCGCTTGACGAAGCTTTTGCGCGCCGACGCGCCCGGTCACCCATTCTGATAGGGCGGCCGGGCGGCAAAATCCAGATGCGGCGTCGGCACGTGCTGGTCGGCGAACCGACGCTCGCCGGGGACGAGGTCCGCGGCAGGTTTACCGAGAACAGCGCTCAGTCCCAGAAGGCCGGCCGCGCCTGTTCCAGGACCCCGCCCAGGCGGACCGCACCCACGCGCAAGCCAAGGCCAGTCGCGTCATCGGTCTCGACCGCAATCCCGCACAGCGTTGCCGGGCCCAGCGCGGCCTCGAATTTCGAGGTTGCGATCTTCCGCAAAAAACGTCCGATCGGCTCGTCTTTCGACATTCCGATCACCGAGTCGTAGTCGCCCGTCATGCCGACATCGGACATGAAGGCGGTGCCCCCCGGCAGGACGCGCTGGTCGGCCGTGGGCGCATGGGTATGCGTGCCCACGACGAGGCTCGCGCGGCCGTCGAGGAAATGGGCCATGGACTGCTTTTCGCTCGTCGTCTCGGCATGCATGTCGATGACGATCGCGTCGGCGCCCTTCTTGAGCGGACAGGCCGCGAGCTCGCGATCGACCGCCGCAAAAGGATCATCGAGCGGATCCATGAAGACACGGCCCATCGCGTTGATGACGAGCGCCTGGGCGCCGTTCTTGGCCTCGATCATGGCGGCGCCCCGCCCCGGCGTGCCCTTGGGATAGTTGATCGGGCGTATCAGGCGCGGCGCGCGCTCGATGAACACCAGAGCGTCCTTCTGATCCCAGGCGTGATTGCCGAGCGTGATGGCGTCGGCGCCGGCGTCGACCAGGTCCTGATAGATCGCCTCGGTGATGCCGAAACCGCCGGCCGCGTTTTCGCCGTTGACGACCACGAGGTCGAGCTTCCAGTCGCGCACCAGGCGAGGCAGGCGCTCGGTCACGCTCGTCCGGCCGCTGCGGCCCACCACGTCGCCGATGAAGAGAATTCGCACCTTACCGCGCTTTCCGAAAATCGATGGTCTCGCGCTCCGTTAGCACGAGATCGAGGACCGCGTCGCGGGGGGTGAAGGGAACCCGGGCGATTTCCTGGGCCGCATAAGCGATGCCGACGGCGGTGACCGCCTTCATCATCCGCAGCCGCCCGATGGTCATGTCGTAATAGCCGGCGCCGTAACCAATGCGCTGGCCGGTGCGATCGAACCCCAACAGCGGGACGATCAGGATATCGGGGAACACTTCCGGCGCCTCCGGGGTGGGCTCGCGGATGCCCCACACTCCGGACGCGAGGGGCTCGCCGAAGCTCCATGCCCGCATGGTGAGCGGGCGACCCTTGCCGGCGACGACCGGCAGCGCGAGCTGCGCGCCCGCCGCCGCGAAGGCCCGCATCAGCGGCAGCGGATTGATCTCGCTCTTGAGCGGCGAGAAACCCGAGACGACGGCGCCCGGCCCGACCGGGACCGGCAACGGCCGCGCCGCAATCGCCGTCGCGGCGGCAGCGCGCTCGGCAGCCGGCAAGGCGTCGCGGCGGGTAAGCGCCTCGCGGCGAATTTCACTCTTGAGGAAGTCGATGGAATTGAGCTCGGACATTTCACGCCGTCGCGCCCGGCACTCGGGCATGCCACGACGACGGTACTGCGTAAAAGTGCGGAGCCGCAACGGCCGTTGGAGTAGCGATCCCGGGTTCCCTACGAAAGTAGGTGGGCGCCATGTGACCAAGCCCACGGGCCTGGCCAGGGACAGCTCCCTTAAGGATCGATAAGGCCCCGAGAATATGACTCCTGACGCACCTCGCAGCCCCGCCCCGGCAATGTAATGCGGCCGACGGCGACTTGCCACATAAGAATGGTGGCTCAGGGGGAAATGATGGCTCAGGGAACGACGCCGGCCGCGGCGCAATATGCCGCAAACAGCGCCGGCCGCACGACCAGGAGATCGAGCTGAAGCACAAAGCCCCGGTCGGTGCGATGCACCTCGCACAGGTCGGCGCAACGGAAGCCCGCACGGTCGATCACGGCCATCACCTCTGTGATCAACGGCGCGCTCTTGTTGTAATCGATGAGCGAGACCTCGACGATCAACGCGCTCGCGGCTTGCAGGGTCTGGCTTGCACCCGCCATGACGTCGAGCTCGGCGCCCTGGACGTCGATCTTGATCAGATCAGGCGGGGCAAGCCGGTCGCGGGCGACCAGCGTATCGAGCCGCGCGGTCGCGATCTCGCGGACCTGCAGGTTCGGCTCGGCATAATGGGCCGTCTTCTCGATATAGAGCGAGGCGCCGGTCGCGTCGCCCCGCTGGGGCACATGGAACGGCCTGGCGTCGCCGTCCTGCGCGCCGAGCGCCGCGATGACATGCCGGTGTCCCGAACTCGCGAGCTCGCCGGCGTGGTCGGCATTCGCCTCGAACAGCACGAATTGCGCTTGCGGAAAGACCTCGGCTGCGAGCCGCGTCCAGCCGCCCCGATAGGCCCCGAGATCGTAGATCATGCGTGGCGCGAAACCGAGCGACTTCAGCCGCGCGAGCGCATTACGGTGGGAGAGTTTCTGGGCCTTGCGCCTGGTCCACGGAAACGCGCGCGGAAAAGAAAACGCCATGGGAGACGCCGTTACCCGCGGGCGACGCCCTTGTGGCCCGGACCCAGCGCCAGCCGCATCGCAAGCTTGGCGATGCGGTCGGCCGCGGAATTGAACGCCGCGGCCATCGCGGCTTCGTTCGCCTTGGCCTCGTCGACAGCGAGCAGGCGGGCATCCTGCAGCGCCGTCACTTCGTCCTCGATGCGGCGGGCGCGCAGGCCCTGCTCGCTCAGCTCGTCGGCAACGATCAACGCCGCCATGACGGTGAGGCGCATATCGCCGATCTCGCCGAAATCCGTGCGCAATTGCTCGATGCGCTGGTCGAGATCCTCGGCCAGCCGGGTGAGATGGTCCTCCTGCCCGTCGTCGCAGGCCATCCGGTATTGGCGGCCGTTGATCGTGACGCTCACCTGCCCCATGTAACGCGCCTGTCGTCGTGGTTGATCAATGTCGGGCGATCCTGCCTAACGATCTTGCGCATCGATGATCGAACGGATTGTCGCGATCGCTTCATCGAGCCGTTGCGCGACCTCGCGATTGGTGGTCTCGAGCTGGCGCGCATGCGCCGTGACCGCGTCGAGCTCGGCTGCGAGTCGCGCGCGGTCGGAATCGAAAGCATGAACCTGCGTGGCGAGCGCCGCATGGCCCTTGTCCTGCTCAAGCTGCCGCTCGACCGCTCCCTCGAGTGCATCGAGCGCGGATTGCAGGCGCTTGGTCGCCGCCTCGAATACGCTTGCATCAGTCACGCGCCGCCCCGTCCATCGGCCCACTGGTTTGCGCTGGGCTACAAAAATCTCTTGCGTGGCAAGACGTTATAAACGGAAGCTTACGTGCTCGGGCGGCTTTTCGTCAACGCCGCGGACGGGGTTTTCAACGCCCGCGCGGCACCCCTGGCCGAGACCTGTGGAAGGACGACCGCACGCGCCGCCCTTCCTTTGACTCGCGGGGCCCGCATGGTATCAGTCCGCCGCCTTGGGGCCGGCTTCCGCCGCGACCCCGGGCACGCAACCCAGCCGGCATGCCATTGACAGCACCCTCGCTTCAACCTGCCGCAGCGGCCACCGCCGGTGGGGCCGCGCCGCCCCGTTCAGGCCCCGAAGGCAGCTCATGACCGCAAGCGCCGTCCAAAATCGCGCCCCAAATCCAAATGGTGTCACGGATCCCGGCCGGGATCGCGCCCACGACCGTATGGCGAATGCCATCCGGTCACTCGCGATGGATGCGGTCGAACAGGCGAAATCGGGACATCCCGGCCTCCCCATGGGGGCGGCGGATGTCGCGACCGTGCTTTTCACACGCTTCTTGAAATTCGATCCCGCCGATCCGGCCTGGCCGGACCGCGACCGTTTCGTGCTTTCGGCCGGCCACGGCTCGATGCTGATCTATGCGGCCCTGTATCTGCTCGGCTACGAGGCGGTGACCATCGAGCAGATCAAGCGATTTCGCCAGCTCGGCTCGATCACGGCCGGCCACCCTGAACATGGCCACACCCCCGGCGTCGAGACCACGACCGGACCGCTCGGCCAGGGGCTCGGCAATGCGGTAGGCATGGCGCTGGCGGAACGCATGCTGGCGGCGCAGTTCGGCGAGGACCTGGTCGACCACCACACCTTCGTGCTCGCCTCCGACGGCGACCTGATGGAAGGCCTGTCGCAGGAAGCGATTGCGCTCGCCGGCCATCTCAAGCTCAACAAGCTGATCGTGCTGTTCGACGACAACGGTATCTCGATCGACGGACCGCTCACCCTCTCCGACTCGGTCGACCAGGTGATGCGCTTCCAGGCGGCCGGCTGGGCGGCACGGCGCATCGACGGGCATGATCCGGACGCAATCCATCAGGCGATCGAAGCGGCGCGCAAATCCGACCGGCCAACGATGATCGCGTGCAAGACCACGATCGGCTTCGGAGCGCCGAAGAAAGCCGGCACCTCGAAAGCGCATGGCGAGCCGCTCGGCGCCGAAGAGCTGGCCGGTGCCAAACAGGCGCTCGGCCTCGGCGGCGCGTTCGAGGTGCCGCCGGATGCGCTCGCCGCATGGCGTGCCGCCGGAGAGCGCAGCCGGGCGATTCACGCCGAATGGAAGCAGCGCCTGGCCGCCAAGCCCGCCGATGTCCGCGCCGAATTCGTGCGCCGCTTGAGCGGCATACGTCCGTCCGGAGCCGGGCCGGCGGTTGCCGCGCTCAAGCAGAAGCTCGCCCTCGAGCCGCCGACCGTCGCGACCCGCAAGGCGAGCGAGATCGCGCTCGAGGTCCTGACCGAGGCGGTGCCCGAGCTCGTCCTCGGCTCCGCCGACCTCACGCCGTCGAACAACACGCGCACCAAGAATCTAAGCGACGTGACGCCCGGGAGCTACGGCGGCCGTTACATCCACTATGGCATCCGCGAGCACGGCATGGCGTCGGCCATGAACGGCATCGCGTTGCACGGCGGCTTCATCGCGTGTGGGGCGACCTTCCTGGTGTTCAGCGATTACGCGCGTCCCTCGATGCGGCTCGCCGCCCTCATGGGGCTGCCCGTGGTTTACGTGATGACCCACGACTCGATCGGGCTGGGCGAGGACGGCCCGACCCATCAGCCGGTCGAGCATCTCGCGGCATTGCGCGCAATCCCCAACATGCGGGTGTTCCGTCCGGCCGACGCCATCGAAACCGTAGAGTGCTGGCAGCTTGCGCTCGAGCGTAGCGATGGCCCGACCGTGCTCGCGCTCACGCGCCAGAACCTGCCTCCCGCGCGCCGGGATGCCGGCCCGAACCGCTGCGCCGAAGGCGCCTACGAGCTCGCCGGCGCCACAGGCGCCGCGCAGGCGACGTTATTTGCCACCGGTTCCGAGATCGAGATCGCGCTGGCGGCGCAGGCCTTGCTGGCGCAGCGCGGAGTCGCGGCGCGTGTCGTCTCGGTGCCGTCGGTCGAGCTGTTCCTGGGGCGGCCGGCCGACCAGCGCCGCACGGTCATCGGCAATGCCAAGGTCAAGGTCGCGATCGAGGCCGCGGTGCGCCAGGGCTGGGACGCAATCATCGGCCCGGACGGCATTTTCGTCGGCATGACCGGGTTCGGCGCCAGCGCTCCCTACAAAGATCTGTACCGGCATTTCGGAATCACGGCCGAAAAGGTCGCCGAGGCGGTGTTGACCAAAATCAAAGAAACATGAGCCCACAAACCCAAGCCTCGTTTGGAATTGCCTGACTTTACGCTAACCAATAAGACCAATAAGGCAGTGTCAGCGTGGCGGGCGGGGCGGCGCGAGGAGGAGCGTAGAAATGTCAATTCGTGTCGGCATCAACGGATTCGGCCGCATCGGCCGCAATGTGCTGCGCGCCATCATCGAGTCCGGCCGCACGGATATCGAGGTGGTCGGCATCAACGACCTGGCGCCCGTGGAGACCAACGCCCATCTGCTGCGCTTCGACTCGGTGCATGGCCGCTTCCCCGGCGAGGTCAAGGTCGAGGGTGATTCGATCAGCTGCGGCAACGGCAAGATCAAGGTCAGCGCGATCAAGGACCCGGCGCAGCTCCCCTGGAAGGATCTCGGCGTCGACATCGCGCTCGAATGCACCGGCATCTTCACGTCGAAGGACAAGGCGTCGCTGCATCTGAACGCCGGCGCCAAGCGCGTGCTGGTGTCCGCTCCCGCGGACGGCGTCGACCTGACGGTGGTCTATGGGGTCAATCACGACAAGCTCACGCGCGACCACAAAGTCGTCTCCAACGCCTCCTGCACCACCAATTGCCTCGCGCCGGTCGCCAAGGTGCTCAACGACGCGATCGGAATCGACAAGGGCTTCATGACCACCATCCACTCCTACACCAACGACCAGCCCTCGCTCGACCAGGTGCACAAGGACCTCTATCGCGCGCGCGCGGCGGCGCTGTCCATGATCCCGACCTCGACCGGCGCCGCCAAGGCGGTCGGTCTGGTGCTCCCCGAGCTCAACGGCAAGCTCGACGGCGTCGCCATCCGGGTGCCGACGCCGAACGTCTCGGTGGTCGACTTCAAATTCATCGCCAAGCGCGCGACCACCAAGGACGAGGTCAACGGTGCGATCCGGCGCGCCGCCGAGCAGCAGCTCAAGGGCATCCTCGGTTTCACCGACCAGCCCAATGTGTCGATCGACTTCAACCACGACCCGCGCTCGTCGGTGTTCCACATGGACCAGACCAAGGTCATGGACGGCACGCTGGTGCGCGTCATGTCGTGGTACGACAACGAATGGGGTTTCTCGAACCGCATGGCCGATACGGCCGTCGCGATGGGTAAGCTGATCTGACGCGGTTCTGCCGAGGGGCGAGATGACCGCGTTTCATACACTCGATCAGGCCGACCTCAAGGGCAAGCGCGTGCTCGTGCGCGTCGATCTCAACGTGCCGATGACCGACGGCACGGTCAGCGATGCCACCCGCATCGAGGCGTCCGCCCCCACCATCACGGAGATCGCCGACAAGGGCGGGCGCGTGATCCTGCTCTCCCATTTCGGCCGCCCGAAGGGCCGCGATCCGAAGGACTCGCTCAAGGGAATCGCCGCGGCGGTTGCCCGCACCATCGGACGCCCGGTCGCCTTCGCGGACGACTGCGTCGGCGAGGCCGCCGAGCGGGCCGTCAATGCGATGAAGCCCGGCGGTATCCTTTGCCTGGAGAACACCCGCTTTCATCCCGGCGAGGAGAAAAACGACAAGGCATTCATCGCGCGGCTCGCGAGCCTCGCGGATATCTGGGTCAATGACGCATTCTCGGTGGCGCACCGCGCCCATGCGTCGACCGAAGGTCTCGGGCACGCGCTGCCCGCCTTCGCGGGACGTTCCATGCAGGCCGAGCTCGACGCGCTCACCAAGGCGCTGGAGCAGCCGCAACGCCCGCTCGCCGCCATCGTCGGCGGCGCGAAGGTATCGACCAAGCTGGATCTGCTCGGCAATCTGCTGGCAAAAGTGGACACGCTGATCATCGGCGGCGCGATGGCCAACACCTTCCTGGCCGCGCAAGGCCGGAAGGTCGGCAAATCCCTGTTCGAGCCCGATCTCGTCGCGACCGCGCGCGAGATCATGGAGAAGGCGAAGGTCTCCAAGCGCGAGATCGTGTTGCCGGTCGACGCCGTGGTGGCAGAAAAATTCGAGGCGCACGCGCCCTCGCGCGTCGTCGATGTGGACCAGGTGGGCGCCGCCGACATGATCCTCGACATCGGTCCGCGCAGCATCGAGCACGTCGTCTCGGCCCTGGCGCGATCGAAGACGCTGGTGTGGAACGGCCCGTTCGGGGCCTTCGAGAAGGAGCCCTTCGACACCGGCACGGTCGAGGTCGCGGAAGCGGCGGCCGAGCTCACGCAGGCCGGCAAGCTCGTCTCGGTCGGGGGCGGGGGCGACACGGTCGCCGCCCTCAACCGGGCGGGCGTCACGGACCGCTTCACCTATGTGTCGACCGCGGGCGGCGCCTTCCTCGAATGGCTCGAAGGCAAGGCCCTCCCCGGGGTCGAGGTATTGAGGGTAAAATGAACCGAATTGTCCGCCGGCCGTTTTACCGGCGGACAACAGGCATCAGGAGTGTGCAATGAACCTCGCCGAATTGAACAAGGTGGCTACGGCCATGGTCGCCCCCGGCCGGGGCATTCTTGCGGCCGACGAATCGACCGGCACCATCAAGAAGCGCTTCGACGCCATCGGGGCCGAGTCGACCGCCGACAGCCGGCGCGATTATCGCGAGCTGCTGTTTCGGTCAACCGATGCGATGCGCAACCATATCTCGGGCGTCATCCTCTACGACGAGACCATCCGCCAGAACGCCAAGGACGGCACGCCGCTGGTCAAGGTGATCGAGAAGGCGGGCTCGCTGCCTGGCATCAAGGTCGACAAGGGGACCAAGCCCCTGCCCTACTGCCCGGGCGAGGTCGTCACCGAAGGTCTCGATGGCCTGCGCGAGCGCCTTGCCGAATATCGCGGGCTGGGCGCGAAGTTCGCCAAGTGGCGCGCCGTCATCGATATCGGCAACGGCATTCCGACCTGGACCTGCGTCAAGGCCAATGCGCACGCGCTCGCCCGCTATGCGGCGCTCTGCCAGGAAGAGCAGATCGTGCCGATCGTCGAGCCCGAGGTCCTGATGGACGGCGCCCATGACATCGATACCTGCTACGGCATCACCGAATGGGTGCTGCGCACGGTCTATAACGAGCTCTATGAGGCGCGCGTGCCCCTGGAAGGCACCGTGCTCAAGCCCAACATGGTCATTTCGGGCAAGAAATCCGCCAAGCGCGCCTCGGTCGAGGAAGTGGCCGAGAAAACCGTGAAAGTGCTCAAGACCTGCGTGCCCGCCTCGGTCCCCGGCATCGCCTTCCTGTCCGGCGGCCAGTCGGACGAGGAAGCCACGGCCCATCTCCACGCCATGAACCGCATCGGCGGCTTGCCCTGGCGACTCACCTTCTCGTACGGCCGCGCCTTGCAGGCAGCGCCGCAGAAAGCCTGGGCCGGCAAGGCCGAGAACGTCGCCGCCGCCCAGCGCGCCTTCGCTCACCGCGCCCGCATGAACGGGCTCGCGGCGCGCGGCGAGTGGAAGGCGGATCTGGAGAGGGACCAGAAGGCGGCATAGGGGCGGCCTGAGCATTTTCGTCGAGAGCCTGTCCCGGACCTGATCCCGGGTAGACACCCGTTCGCCGTCGAAAATGCTACGCCGGCATGAGCGCGCGCACCTGCGCGAAGCTCAATCCGCGCGTGGCCGTCCCGTCGCCATAGACGAAGCGCAGCCGGCGCCGCCGTACCACCAGGGCGGCGGGGAGCGGATCGTAGCGGAAGGTCGCGCCGCCGAGATGCGGCATCACGCTGCCGACGTCGGTGACGTCGTCGACCTCCACCCGCAGCAGCTTGAGCTCGGCGCCGTCGGCGGTCGTGGCGCAGAACGGCACCTGCGCGAGTCGCAGAAAGCTGGTGGGATCCGAGGCGATCGCAAAGGCCTCGACAAAGGCCGTCTCGACAAGATCGAGGTCGGGCTCGGCACAGGCGCCGTCGGCATCGGCCGGCGGCTGCGCCAGATGCGGGGCCTGCCATTGCGCCGGCCGACGCGGCGCGCCGGCGTGGTTGTGGCCGGGACCGAACGCCGGAGCGCGCGGAGCAAGGTCAAGCCCGCCGGCGCCGTGATCGTGGTGATCGTGTCCGCGATGCATGCATGCCTCCTTCAGAAGCTGACGGGCTTGTCGATGATCGTCTTGTGGGCGCCGAGCTTGCCGTTGGCGACGAGCGAGCCGAGCACCTCGACGACGACGCGGACCCCGAACAGCGCCGTGATGTCGGACGTGTCATAGGGCGGCGAGACCTCGACCACCT
>Ga0208981_1000078_pt1 | contig 12909 bp, 12 predicted proteins | sample MedBloCAOM1_M1_FD_187839 | JGI IMG/M metagenome (GOLD analysis project Ga0208981, IMG submission 187839) | Forest soil microbial communities from El Dorado National Forest, California, USA - Mediterranean Blodgett CA OM1_M1 (SPAdes) (version 2) | ecosystem: Environmental > Terrestrial > Soil >... | reverse complement strand
GGCGGGCCGGCCCCATACCTCGGCGCGTTCGGTGCCGGCGACCCAGAAGCCGGCCGCGAAATTCTCGTAGAAGCCCTGCGGGCGCCCATCCTTGAATGGCACGCGCACGATCTTGTAGCCGGTGGGGTTCGACCGGTTCCACGAACCTTTCAGCGCCACGAAGGCGTCGCCGCGATAGTCCGCCGGGAACTGGTTGCCGGTATAGAACACGATGTCGAGCAGCGAGGAATGCGCCTCGAACAGCAGGTCGGGCTTCACGGCGGCCTGCACCTTGTCGGGACGCATGGCGGCGAATCCGGGCATCGGATTTTGCCCGATATAGGAATAGGGCCAGCCGTAGAATGCGCCCTTCTCGACATGGGTCAGGAAATCGGGGACCAGCCGGTCGCCGAGCCCGTCGCGCTCCTGCACGATGGTGAAGAGCTCGCCGGTGTCGGGATGGAACGCCAGGGATGTCGCGTTGCGCAGGCCGGACGCAAAGGTGGTCTGGCCGGAGCCGTTGGGTTCGAAGCGCTGGATGGTGGCTTTCACTTCGGGCTCGACCCCGATATTGCCCGACGAGCCGACGCCGACGAACAGCGCGCCGGTCTTCGGCTCGATGGCGATATGCCGGTTGGCATGGCCTTTGACGATGCCGAACACGCCCTTCGGTGTGATCATCGCCTCGCCGACGACATGCGGCGAGGCCTTGCGCTGCTCGGCAGGCACATCGGCGACGCGCTGCTCGACGTTGCGGCCGGGCCGCAGGTTGTCGAGCTGGTGCGGCACGCGCCAGATGCCGTCCTGGTCCGCCACCAGGACCTCGTTGTCGCGCCAGGCGAGCCCGTAAGGCGCGTTGAAACCTTCGGCGTGACGCTCGATCCAGTCGGCTTTGCCGTCGCCGTCATGGTCGCGCAGCAGCGTGATGTAGCCGACCTTCTGCTCGGCCACGAGAACGTCGCCATTCGGCAGCACCAGCAGGCGGCGGGGATGCGCGAGGCCGGTCGCAAAGGGTGTCGCCGTAAAACCTTCCGGCACGCGCGGGACCTGGCCCTCATAGGGCAGCACCAGGGAGCGGGCCGAGACGATCGGGCCGGTGCGCGGCGGCGGCATGTCCTCCGCCTTCACGCTGAAGCGGTGACCGAGCTGCTGATCGGGGAGCGAGGCCGGGTCGGTCGGCGCGGGGGCCTGGGATTGCTGCGCCTGGGCGGCATCGCGGTCGAGCAGCGCGGGCGCAAGCAGCCCCAGCGCAAGCGCGGCCCATCCGAGACGGCAAATTGCGCCATGCGAAAACCGGGAAGGCAAAACTGCGAGGCGGTCACCCTGGTGCGGCATTGCGGGCTCCTTGGTATGACGATCCGGATCGAGAGGCCGCCGGTCCGGCAGTATGCCTCCGCGGGCCGGCGCCCTGGCACGCGCCGGATCAATCCGTGTCCTAAGCGGCTGTGCGTGCCTTGACTTGAAGCCGCCCCGGGAGTGCCATCACGTCTGCATCGCAAGGGAAGCCTATCATGCTCGACTCCACCGCACCATCGCGCCGCGCCATCCCGTTCGACACCAACCGGCTCGACCGTCTGATGGAGGATGCCGGCATCGACGTGCTGCTCGCGAGTTCCAAGCACAATGTGCAATACCTGCTCGGCGGCCATCGCGCGTTCTTCTTCGACTACATGGACGCGATGGGGCTTAGCCGCTATCTGCCGGTCTTCGTCTATCCCAAGGGCGCGCCCGACAAGGCGGCCTATTTCGGCCATCGGCTGGAAGGCTTCCAGAAGGAGAACGAGCCCTTCTGGGTCGGCGAGGCGCAGACCACGTCGTCCGGCTCGGTCGACGTGATGCAGAAGGCGATCGACCATATCCGCAAGTCGGGCGCCAAGACGCGCCGCATCGGGGCCGAGCTCGGCTTCCTGCCGATGGATGCGGGCGCCGCGCTGCGCCAAGCATTTGCCGGCAGCGAGATCGTGGACGCGGTGTTCGTGCTCGAGCGCATGCGGGCGCGCAAGAGCCCGCAGGAGCTGGAAAAGCTGCGGGTCGCCTCGGAAGCCGTGATCGATTCCATGCTGGCGGTGATCGCGACCCACGGCCCGGGCGCCACCAAGCGCGAGCTGACCGAAGCGCTGCGGCGCGAGGAGACCAACCGCGGGCTCATTTTCGAATATTGCCTGATCACCGCGGGCACCAGCCTCAACCGCGCGCCCTCCGAGCAGCGCTGGGAGGCGGGCGATATCCTGTCGCTCGATTCCGGCGGCAATTACCACGGCTATATCGGCGATCTCTGCCGCATGGCGATCCACGGCGAGCCCGACGCCGAGCTCGACGACCTGCTGGGCGAGATCGAGACGATCCAGCGCGCCGCGATAAAGCCGATCAAGGCCGGCCGGATGGGCGGCGACATCTACGCGGCGGCCGATCCGCTGGTGCGCCAATCGAAGCAGCACAACCACATGCATTTCCTGGCGCATGGCATGGGGCTGGTGAGCCACGAGGCGCCGCGGCTCACCGCCTCGGGGCCGGTGCCTTATGATGCCTATGACGCGAGCCGTCCGCTCGAGACCGGCATGGTGGTGTCGGTCGAGACCACGCTGGCGCATCCGCGCCGCGGCTTCATCAAGCTCGAGGACACGGTGGTGGTGACCGATAGCGGCTTCGAGATTTTCGGCGAGGGCGGGCGCGGGTGGAACAGGGGCGGGTCGGCAGCATAGAGCATTCTCAAGCCGCGATCGTCAGCCGCGCCCTCACGGCACCGCGACGGCCTTGCAGGGATCAGGTTTGCTCGGGCCGGAACGCGCGCCGAAGCAAGCCTCTGATGGCCGGCCTTATGCGCGCGATCCTTGCGACGTTTCCGACCGCGGAGGCGGCGAGATAGAAAATCCACTGGCGCTGCTGCGCCGGCGAGAGCCGTAGCGCGACCGAGAGCGAAGGACCCGGTCCTGGGGTCGCGCGTCCGATGACCCGGCCGATGGTCGGCATCTGGATCTCGATTTCGTCGCCCGTAGCGACCGGGGCGCCGTCCGGCAGGTCCGTCAGAGTCGCAGACGACAGCGCGGCGCTCTGCAGCACACAGCCAAAGACCCGATCCCGCCACCGCACCGCGGCGCGTTGGTTGACGGCGAAGGGCTCGAGGGCGCGCGGGCGCTCGAAGCAGACCAGAATGGCGCTGAACGAAATCACCATGGCGACCGCGGCCCACAGCAGGTTGAACAGGTCGTCCGGCGAAACCTCGCTGGCCGCGGACGGCGATAAAAGCGACATCGCGATGCCGCCCGCGGACGAGGCGGCCACGCAACCGAAGAACAGGGCAAGCTTCCAACGGACCCGCGATCGCGACCGGTCGCCGCCTTTGTCGGTGACCCGGAAGGGCCGCCCGAACGGCCGCACCGCGGCGCTCAGCAAGGCGGCCGAAATCGCGAAGGCCGTGACAGCGTCGGTGACCTCGGCGAAATACGGGAGGGTCCGGGACCGCGAGATCCAGAAATTATACATCCAGAGGAAGATCAGCGCCGGCATGCCGTATCTCAGGAACGACAGATAGTCGGCATGAAATGCCGGAATCCCGCCAAACCAATAAATCGTCGGCGCGATCAGCATCAGCGCGAGAAACGGCTTGCCCAACCAGTTCAAGAGGCCGTGCAGATAGTGCCAGCGTTGCGTGACGGTCAGGTTGTTTCGCCCGAACGGACCGTCCTTGAGCAAAGCGACCTGGATGGTCCCAAGACACCAGCGCGTGCGCTGCGTGATGTATTCCGGCAGCCCCTCGGCGGACAGGCCGACGCTGAGACGCTCGTTGAGCCAATGGGTTTGATAGCCACGCGCGAGCATCCGATACGTGACGTTGATATCCTCCGATATCGCCTCGGTCGGAAATCCGCCGATCTCCACGAGCCGGTCGCGCCGGATGACAAATGACGTCCCGACGCAGAAGGCGCAGCCCCAGGCATCCTTGGCTGGCTGGAAGACGTCGAAGAAGAAACGCTGGTCGTCGGTCCAGCTCTCGGTGATGCCGAGATTATGCTGGATCGGATCCGGGTTGTAATAAAACTGCGGCGTCTGTACGAGCGCGACGCCTGGATCCGCGAGCAGGCCCACCGTCCGGCGCAAGATGTTCGGTTGGACGACGAAGTCGGCGTCGAGCACGAGAATGATCGGCGCGTTCGTCGTCGTCGCGGTGTGGGTCAGCGCGTTATTGAGGTTTCCGGCCTTGGCGCCCTTGTTGTCGGGCCGCGTGATGTAGTGCACGCCCGCCTGGATGCAGAATTCCTTCAGCCAGACGCGCCGTGTGTCGTCCAAGACCCAGACCGTCACGTGCGGGTAGTCGATGCCGGCTGCGGCGACGATAGTCTTTTCCAGGACGTCAAGGGGTTCGTTGTAGGAACAGATGAAGACGTCCACCACCGGCCAGTCTCCGCTGACCTCAAGTGCGGATTCGGCGGCATCGGCCTGATCGCTCCGGTCGACGTGCCGCAGCAGGATCACGATCGACATGATCGTGAAGGTCTCGGCGACGAGCTCGAACAGGATAAACAGATGCGGCCACAAGCTCTCGAAGCGCATGGCGAGCGGAGGCAGGGTATCGTGCCAACGCCATGCCGCATAGGTGAGCAGGAACACGGCCGTGGTGAGCCCGAACAGCGCGCGATCGGGACGGCGCATCGGGTCGAGCAGGCCGGCCATGACGAAGGCGCCCAGCAACACGCCGATATCCGTCGACATGACCGCGAGAATGTCTGGGGCCGTTTCGAACATGACGCTAATCCACGTGCCGGCCGGCGAACGGGTTCCATCCGAGCGCCGCGAAACATGCCCAGGCGGTCGGCGCCAGATGGGGGCGGCGAAAGTAGAAGAAGTCCGGCTGCGGGCTGTCGGGCCCGATCGACAAGCCGGTGGTCAGCCGATCGACGCGCGTGGCATTCAACAGGCCCGACGGTGTTCGATCCGCCGCCATGGCTTCGAGCAACTGGTCGGCGCGTGCATCGTCATGCAGGAATCGATAGCCGAGCGCGGCCTGCGCCGTGCCCTCGACCCAGACGCCATCGCGATCGTCGTTGAAGTCGAAGCCGCCCGGTACGGCCAAGTGCTGCTGCGCGAAGGCCAGCGCGCGCCGCCAGTCGGCGGGTGCGTCGGCAATCGCCATCCAGGGCCAGAGCTGCACGTCGAGCGCGATTCCGGCGCGCGACGGCGCGCCGTCCGGTTGGGTGCCGAGCAGGAAATGGCCGTCCGACGGTTGGAACGCGTTGGCGACGAAACGGCGGGCGTGCGCCGCGATGTCGGCGTATCGCGCTTCCCCGGTGCGCCGGAAAAGCCAGGCCGCTGCTGCGGCGACGTCGACATTGTGCTCGGTTGATGCCCAGCGAAGCGGGGTTTGCTGATGGTCGAAGCCGAAAAATCCGCCCGAGAAGCCGTCGCCGTCGCGCGTCGTGGTGGCGGCGATCCAGTCGACCAGGCGTCCGGCGCCGGCGAGATAGTCGTCGTTGCGGGTCGCTTCGCTCAACGTCAAAAGCGCGAGCGCCGCCCAGGCAACGTTGCCGGTCGCGCTGCCGTCCTGATAGGCGTCCTCGGCCCAGAGATTCGCGGTCGGGTCCCACCAGCCGGGCAGCGCGGGCGACGCTTCCGCGATCACGCCAGCCCGATAGGCATTGCGCAGGCGGCCGTCGCGGAACGTGCGATCGCTGCGGAACGCGATCATCACCGCGTCGCCGATCCGACGCGCGCGCGTGACCTCGCCACAGGCGACAAGCGCGATCGCCGCCAGCGCATTGTCATAAACAAATGCGGATGTTGCGAGTTCGCGAGGAAGGGCCTGCTCGCCCGATCCCGGGCGGTAGCTCGCGACAAAAGCAGGCCGGTCGGCGGATCCGCTGCCGGCGGGTGCGGAATCGACGGCGCGTGCCAGACCGGCGCAATGCGCGGATGCAGCCTCGGCTGGGCTCGTGCGTGCGCCGCAGTCCGATGGCATCATCATCGCCAACACAACCGGGATCACGACACGACCCGTCACGGGAGACTGACATTGTTCGATGGCAAGGCCGGGATGAGGGACGCCGCGGCCGTCGCCGTGCTGCGCGCCCGGCGCCACATGCCGGCGACCGACGGTACCCAGCCGTTCTCGCGCGTCACCGTCACCCATTGGCCGACGTCGCAACTCGTCACGCCGGGATGCAGATTCGCCGGTCCGTCGTCGCCGCCTGCGCCTAGCGTGTCCCGATCGGGCGTCACCAGGACATAGAGCTCGCGCCGCTCGGTCTGTGGAAACGGCATGGCAAAACGTTCATCGACCTTGTCGCTCGTCTTCGGCAATACGGCGCTGATCGTGCCTCGGTCGAAATGCGCGCCGTGGACGCGAACCCGGCTGCCGACGTTGAAATCCTGACCCTGCCGGTACGAGAAGATCGCGACCACGAATGCTTTGTTGCAGTCGACCATGCTGGCGAGCGTATCTCCGGCGTTGATGTAACGTCCGGAGCTGGCGCCCAAGCTGAAGACCTCGCCCGCCGAGGGCGTCGTGATGTCGGCGCTCGCGAGACTGTCGAGGCGCTTGCGTTCGCCCTCGATCAGCCGTTCGCGATCCGCGACGCTTGCAAGCAGCTCGTTCTCCTCGATCGCCATACGCTTGGCGTCGAGCGCGATGTCTTTGCGCTTCTGCACCAGATCCGCGATCGGAGCCAGATCAGTGCCGACATAGACGCCCTGCTTGAGAGCTTCGAATTGCGCGATTTTCTGATTCAGCTTGGCGGTCATCGCATCGGCGCGGTGGACGGCCGCCTCGAACTGCTGTGCCGTCGGCTTGAGCATGTCGATGCTGGCCGTATCGCGCGACACCATCGTGGTCTGGCGGTCGACCAGCGCTTTTTTTTCGCGGCCGGCAGCTTCGGACTCGGCGACCTCTGCGCGCAATTGCAGGATTTGGCTTTCCATTTGCCGCCCCAGTTGCTTGCTCTGATCGGCGATCTCCTGGTCGAGAACCGTAAGGTATTCGTTGTCCGAATCGCGCTTGCGCCGCGCTCCTTGGATGCTCTCGCGGATGCTGGCGGCTTTTTCCTCGAGCGTGATCAGCGTCGTGTGATCGATCCGCCTGTTTTGGATGTGCGCCACCGGCTCGTGCTGGCCGATCATCTGGCCGGCCCGGACGGAAATCGATGCGATCTCGCCGGCGATCGGCGCGGTCAGCAGGATGATGGGAGCATTGACGACGGCGCGATCGGATTCATCCGCCAGGATCGGCGGGACGACCGCCGACACCAGCACAAGCGCGAGGACGGCGGCGACGCTGTATGTGGTCAGGCGAATGATGCTGTGATGGGATTTGGCGCGTCCGGATGCCGACGGCTGACGATCGGGCGGCGCACCGACTGGGGATGACATAATTTGATACCGGACGCTGCGTGAATGGCTATCGAAGCTTGGCGGATTCCCAAAGGCGCTTCCCATTCAGCCGCGGCGTCTGCTGCACCGTCGCGCTACGTAGCCAATCGGAATTGAGCCGGGAGGTTTCGCTTTTTGTTATCAATTTTTATTGTGGCGCAGCAAACGGCGATTGATGACGACATGGTGGCACGCGTGTGGCGCTTTTGCGCTTCACGCCCCGGGGGCGTGCGACAATGACGCCAAAAGCGACGGCGCGCTCACATAGTGAGCAGCATACGCCTATCGGGAGCCGATGGGCCGCCGGCACTCGAGCCGGGTGCTGTCGTCGCCATCAATCCTCGAGCACGGCCTGCCGCGACTCCGACGCGAACTGCCGCCGCCACATGACCACGACGACGGCGGCGGTCGACGCCATCAGCACGTAGGGCCCGGCGAACCAGCCCAGATAGCCGAGCGCCAGGAAGAAGGCGCGCTGGCCGCGGTTGAAGTGCCGGCCGGCGGACTGGAAAAGCCGCGCGGTGCGGCGGATATGGGCCTCGGCTTCCGGCGTTTCCTTGTCGGCCGAGAACGGCGCCGCGCCCAGAAGGATCGCGACGTAATTGTAAAGCCGGTAGGACCAGGCGAATTTGAAGAACCCATAAGTGAAGATGATGACGAGGCCGATCGCCTTCACGTCCCATTGCTCGCGGCTCATCGGGACGCTCAGCGGCAGCGTGCCCATCACCGACAGGATCTCGTCGGTCGAGTGCAGCAGGCTGAGCGTGCCGCCGATCGCGATGAGCGAGGTCGAGGCGAAAAAGGCGGTGCCGCTCTGCAGCGCCGCCATGATCTGCATGTCGACCATCCGGGCCTCGCGGTGCAGCATCCGCCGCATCCAGATCTCGCGGTAGCGGTCCATATGGGCGTTGAGGCTGTGGCGTCCATGCGGCGTCCATTCGACCGCGACCGCATAGGCGATCCAGGCGCCGACGAAAAACGCGAGCGCGATCAGGTCGACGGTCGCGAACAGACGCATCGGCTGGCCGCCCCCCGGTTCTTGCCGCGCCACGGTCCGGCGCTGCGCGCGCGCCGCCGTGGAACTTTGCCCCAAATTCGGCGTTCCTGTGTTACGCGCGTTTTCCCGGATTCTCAACGCCGGGGTCGAGTTGTCTCGCGTGCGGGGAGTGCGTGATGTCGATACCCCACGATCAGGGCACTGAACGCTCCGATCCCGAGGCGCTGTTGCCGATGCTGTGGCTGGGTGCCGGGCTGGTGGCGATCGTGGCCTTCACCTATTGGCTCAACGCGATCTAGGCTCTCCTGCCCTCGGGCTGGGGACGCCGGGTCACGCGTGGCCATTCCCGCCATCATGCCGTTCTGGCTCGTCTTTTCGGTGGGTGGGCGCTTGACCGCGGTGCGGCGGTGCAGCAAATGACCCCCATCGGATCGAGCCTGGCCAACCAGACGCATGAGCTACGCCGTCAAGGAAATCTTTCTGACGCTGCAGGGCGAGGGCGCCCATGCGGGGCGCGCGGCCGTGTTCTGCCGCTTCGCCGGCTGCAACCTGTGGACGGGGCGCGAGCAGGACCGCGCCGAGGCGCCATGCAAGTTCTGCGATACCGATTTCGTCGGCACCGACGGGACGGACGGCGGCCGCTACGGCGACGCGACGGCGCTGGCCGACGCGGTCGCGCGGGTCTGGGGCGAGGGGCGGGGTGGGCGTTATGTGGTGCTCACCGGCGGCGAGCCGCTGCTGCAGGTCGATAGCGCGCTGATCGGCGAACTGCATGCCCGCGGCTTCGAGATCGGGCTCGAGACCAACGGCACGCTGCTGCCGCCGAAGGGGATCGACTGGATCTGCGTCAGCCCCAAGGGCGGAACGCCGCTCGCGGCGCGGGCCGGCCATGAGCTGAAGCTGGTCTATCCGCAGCCCGACGCGCCGCCCGACGCTTTCGCAGGCCTTGCCTTCGAGCGCTTCTCGCTGCAACCCATGGACGGGCCCGCGCTCGCCGAGAACACCGCCAAGGCGGTCGCCTATTGCGTGGCGCATCCGCAGTGGCGCCTGAGCCTGCAGACCCACAAGGTGCTGGGAATCCGCTGATGTGGGAAATCGTCAAATCGTTCCGCTTCGAGGCGGCCCACACCTTGTCCGGCACCACGCTCGGGCCGGACGCCGAGCATGTGCACGGCCATTCGTTTCGCGCCGAGGTGGCGGTGCGCGGCCGGCCCGATCCGACAACCGGGATGGTGAAGGATTTCGGCGCGCTCGACGCCGAGCTCGCCGAGATCCGCCGCACGCTCGACCATCGTCTGCTCAACCGGATCGACGGGCTCGCGACGCCGACCCTCGAGGTGCTGGCCCGTTACATCTACGATCGCATCGGGCCCAAACAAAATCTCGCCCGCGTCACGGTCTATCGCGACAGCTGCGGCGAGTCCTGCAGCTATTTCGGCGAGGAGCGGCAATAACCGTTCGGTCGGCTTTTCCGGGGAGACGAGATGGCGCAGAACATCACGGTCCATGTCGACGATCTGGTGGCGGCCGCCGAGCGCGAGGTCGAGACCCTGAGGGCGGCCGACGCCGTCAAGCTGCACGGGCAGCCGGACGTCGTGCTGGTCGACATCCGCGATATCCGCGAGCTCGACCGCGAGGGCCGGGTGCCGGGCGCCTTCCATTGCCCGCGCGGGCTCTTGGAATTCTGGGTCGATCCGCAAAGTCCCTATCACAAGCCGGTCTTCGCGCAGGACAAGCGCTTCGTGTTCTTCTGCGCCGGCGGCCTGCGCTCGGCGCTCGCCGCCCAGACGGTGCAGCGCATGGGGTTGCGGCCGGTCGCCCATGTGGGGGGCGGCTTCGCGGCCTGGAAAGAAGCGGGCGGGCCGGTGGAAGCGCCGGAGCCACGGAGCAAATAACCGGGGCGGGGGGAAGCATGGCGGACGAGCGGCCGATCCTGATCGCCGGCGGCGGCCTCGGCGGGCTGTCGGCCGCGCTCGCGCTCGGCCGTCACGGCCGATCCGTGCGCGTGCTGGAGCAGGCGGCGAAATTCGCGCCGATCGGCTACGGCATCCAGCTCGGGCCGAATGTTTTTCCGATGTTCGAACGGCTCGGCATCACCGACGCGGTGATGGCCGAGGCGACCATTCCCAAGAACATCCTGATGCTCGACGCGCTGAGCGGCGAGGAGGTCACGCATATTCCGACCGGGGCGAAATTCCGCGCGCGCTTCACGCATCCCTACATCATCATCCACCGCGAGGACATTCATCGCGTGCTGATCGACGCCTGCGCGGCGGTGCCCCAGATCGTGATGGAAGGCGGCGCGGAGGTCGTCGGCTTCGAGGATACCGGGGCGGGCGTGCGGGTCGCGCTGGCGGATGGGCGCCACGTCGAGGGCGCGGCCCTCATCGGCGCCGACGGCTTGCGCAGCGCCGTGCGCGCCAAGCTGGTGGTCGAAGGCGAGCCGCGCCCGATCGGCTACGTGGCGCATCGCACCATCAGGCCGATGAGCGATATGCCGCCGGACATCCCGTATCGCGACGAGGTGGTGCTGTGGGGCGGGCCGGGCTTCCACATCGTGCACTACCCGCTGCGCCACGGCACGCTGTTCAACATCGTGGCCGTGTTCCGCACCGCGACTTTCGGGGCGCGGCTCGATCTCGCCGCCTATACGGCCGAGGTCCGCAACACCTACCGGGACGCCCAGCCGGTGATGAAGACGCTGACGGACATGATGGATCTCGGCCGCCGCTGGATCATCGCCGACCGCGACCCGATCCGCCATTGGGGCAGGGGCCGCGTGGTCCTGCTCGGCGACGCCGCCCATCCGGTGCTGCAATCCTTCGCGCAAGGCGCCTGCATGGCGATCGAGGACGGCGTGTTGCTCGGCGAGCTCGTCGAGCAATCCGGCGGCGACATCGCGCAGGCGTTCAAGCGCTATCAGGACGAGCGGCTGCTGCGCACGTCGCGCCTGGTACTCGAGTCGCGCCAGCTGTGGGAGTTCTATCACGCGGAAGGAATCGCGCGCGACGTGCGCAACGACACCTGCGCGCGCCAGACAGAGGACGACGTCTTCCGCTGCCTCGCCTGGCTCTATGACGGGATCTCGCTGCCGGCGGCGGTGAAGGTATGACGCGGTGCTTTCGCCGCCTCTGCTCCGTCATGCCCCGCGAAAGCGGGGCATCCAGTACGCCGGGGCTGCGCGATCTCACGGTGCGCTTGATCGGAAAGGGTGGTGTGTACTGGATTGCCCGCTTGCGCGGGCAATGACGGCTTAGGTTCAGCCGGGCCGGTGGGACGCGATCACGGCTTCACTCATACGCACCAGACGGGCGCCCAGGCCGTCCGCGCCGACGCTCTGCGCGGTGACGCGCGCGCCCTCGAGTAACAGATGCAGACCCCCGAGGAGGCGCAAGCGAGGCCGAGTTTTCGGTGGGTTTTCAATCGCTAAAGTCGGATTGGCGGAGCCGTGCAAGATTTTCTCTTGACAGGGTGTTACCGGTCAGTAACTTTTCTGAGCCGACACAGCACACGACGGCGAGCAAATCATCAGGAGAACAAATCGATGTTTATTGTCCTTCTGAAATTCTCTGACCACAAAGCTAAGGCCAGCCAATTCATGGAAGGCCACAAAGAATGGATCAAACGCGGTTTTGATGCCGGCGTGTTTTTGTTGGTCGGCAGTCTTCCGCCCAATTTGGGCGGTGGCATCGTGGCACACAATACGTCACTGCCGGATCTGCAAGGTCGAGTGAACGATGATCCGTTTGTGATTGAAAATGTGGTGACCGCCGAAATTTTTGAAATCTCTCCATCAAAAACCGATGCGCGGCTGAATTTCCTGCGCGATTAAGATATTGGCATATGAGCGCGACCATAGCGGGACCCGACGGGAAATCGCGTTGCCGATGGAGCGGCGCCGCCCCGGAGTTTCTGGCCTATCACGACACCGAATGGGGCTTTCCCGTCGACGATGATCGGCGCTTGTTCGAGAAATTGAGTCTGGAAGGCTTTCAGTCCGGGCTTAGCTGGCGCACCATCCTCGCCAAGCGCGAGAATTTCCGCGCCGCCTTCCATGATTTCGATTTCGACAGAATAGCGCGCTTCACCGAGCGAGATGTCGCGCATCTGCTCAAGGACGAAGGGATCGTTCGTCACCGCGGCAAGATCGAGGCAGTCATCAATAATTCGCGGCAGGCCCGGGAGCTCGTCAAGCGGGAAGGATCGCTGGCGGCCTTCATCTGGCGTTACGAACCGAAGCAACTTGCGAAGCCGCAAACCGTGTCGACCTCGGCGGACGCGATTGCCCTCTCGAAAGACCTGAAGAAGCTGGGCTGGAAATTCGTCGGGCCCACAACCGTGTATGCCTTCATGCAGGCGATGGGCCTGATCAACGATCATGTCGCAGGCTGCGTGATCAGAAGCAAGGTCGAGCGCGCGCGCAAGAGCTTCAAGCGCCCCGGGTGCTAAACGCTGACTCGTCATGCCCGGCCTTGTGCCGGGTATCCACGCCTTAATTCGCGAGCCGCATCAAAGACGTAGATGGCCGGGACCATAAGCGAGCGAAGCGACGCCGTTCTTCGAACGGCTATAGG
>Ga0208981_1000077_pt1 | contig 12981 bp, 10 predicted proteins | sample MedBloCAOM1_M1_FD_187839 | JGI IMG/M metagenome (GOLD analysis project Ga0208981, IMG submission 187839) | Forest soil microbial communities from El Dorado National Forest, California, USA - Mediterranean Blodgett CA OM1_M1 (SPAdes) (version 2) | ecosystem: Environmental > Terrestrial > Soil >... | reverse complement strand
GGTTTCTTGCCAGCCTGCAGTCTGTTGCCAGGAACCGGTCCGACGAGCGACGCTGTCAACGCCAATGCAACCGCCGGAATAAGATCCACCGCGTCCCTACCGTACGCGCTGGTGGACATCAGCTCAGATACCATTGGCTTCTTGTCGCAGCCCAATCTGATCACTTTAAAGGGGGCGTTTCCCGATAAGCGCGCAAAGCCGACCCAGGTCGTGGGCGTCGGTGACATCTTGAACATATCGATTTTTGAAGCGGCCCCGGGTGGACTGTTCACACCAGGAACTTCCGCGGGAGCGCGCCCTGGCAACTTCGTCGATTTGCCGCCGCAGGCCGTCGATCAGAAGGGTAGCATCTACGTCCCTTACGCTGGAGAGATTCCCGCTGCCGCGCGAACAATTCCGGACATTCAACAGGCTGTCGTGGCTCGGCTGCGAAATCGCGCGATCGAGCCGCAGGTTGTAATTAGCCTCAATCAGCAGCATTCGAGTGTTGTGAGCGTTTTGGGAGATGTGAACGCGCCCGGCGTCTTAGCGCTTAACAGCGTTGGCGAGCGGTTGCTCGCGCTGGTGGCACGTGCTGGCGGTCCTAAATTCGAGGCCATCGAGAGCTACGTCACGCTACAGCGGGACGGTAAGCGGGTGAAGGTCCTGCTGAGCCACGTTGTGCACGATCCGCGCGAAAATATTTTCATTCGTCCGAATGACGTTATTTTCATCAATCATGAAGCCCCGACTTTCACGGCGCTAGGGGCGTTGAATCAAAACATATTCGGCTTTAATTCGGAAATACCGTTCGATGTCGAGACGCTGACGCTTTCTCAGGCGATAGGCAAAGCAGGCGGACTTTCCGACGTTCAGTCAGACCCTGGCGAAATTTACGTCTACCGATTTGAAGAGCGCCGTTTCCTTGAGAAACTCGGCGTCGATACAACGAGATTCATTCTCGAGAAGATACCGACTATTTACCACATCAACTTGCGAGATCCGTCGGGACTTCTGCTGTCATCCGCCTTCCAGATGCGGACAAAGGACGTGATGTATATCGCCAATGCCAAGGTCGTCGACTACTACAAGCTGTTGACGTTGATAAACAACACGACATCTACCGTGAGGAACGTGAACTCCGCCGTCCATGAAGTTGCCGCACCGATCAACTAGCCAACCAGCCATCTCAAATCGGGCGTCGCCACTTCAAGGGCTATCGCGCCAGCTATCGGGATTTCCCGGCGTGAAGTTCAAAGACATCCAGCTTTGGATGATGATTGCGGTTTTGGTTCTTGCGCCTTTGTTTTTCGGGTCCGTGGATCTGTTTTGGATCGCTGTCTGACCCATATTGCCGTCGGTTAGCGCATTGCGCGGCATTGCCTGCGCGTTTGTAGCTCAACTCAGCAGCGTCGATTATTGCTGTTGTTCTGGCTCCATGCTGTCTGTACGGAGTAATCGCCGCCGACGTGTTTCCAACGGTGGAACGACCCGATCTGGCGAAGGGCGAGCGAACTTCTCGGCACTGCTCTGGTACCGCGAATTTCCCTGCGCGGGGAAGTCCCCCCGCTTGCAGCTGGGCACTTCCTACTTTTTGCGACGTCTTTCAACGGAGTAAGAGGAGTTAAATCTGGAGGGGGAGGGACGTTGTTGGGAAACGAGCGTGTGACCTATGCTGATGCAACTCGCGCGTGCCAGTTCCATGCGGTCCTGATGATGGATTCAAAATCGTAACGAGGCGACCAATCAATTATGTGTTTGGCCAAGGCATTGTCCGCGACAAGTGCAGGAGAATCACCGTCCCGACGCTGGCCATATTCAACGCGGAAATTGCGGCCTGAGACGCGCTGGATCGCCGAAAGCAATTCTTTCACGGTGGTGCCCTGGCCGGTTCCCAAATTCAAAGCGACGCTGTCGCCTCCACTCAAAAGATGCTCGACCGCGCGAGTATGGGCATCGGCCAAGTCTGAGACGTGGACGAAGTCACGGATACAGGATCCGTCGCGGGTTCTGTAGTCCGACCCCATAACCTGGAAATGCGACCGCTTGCCGAGCGCGGTCTCAATCGCAAGTGGAATTGCGTGGGTTTCCGGAAAATGCCGTTCGCCGATCCTTCCTTCAGGGTCGGCACCCGCGGCATTGAAATAGCGCAGAATGACGGATCGAACGCCGCGATAGCGATCTAGGTCCTGTAGAATCTGCTCGACGATCAGCTTGCTCCGACCGTATGGATTAATTGGCAGCTGAGGATGAGACTCACCCATCGGTATCGAAACGGGAATACCGTAGGTGGCGCAGGTCGACGAAAAAACGATTTTATCGATGCCTGCAGCCTGCGCGGCCAACAGGAGAGAGATCGTTCCGGATACGTTGTTGTCGTAGAAGCCTGCAGGGTTTTGAATGGATTCGCCGATCTCGATCGCAGCGGCAAAATGGACAATCGCGGCCGGTCGATATTTCTTGATCACATCATCCAATTTACAGCGGTCTCGGATATCCCCTGTTTCCAAAGGCCCCCATTTCACAAAATCTGCATGACCGTTCGAAAGATTATCATAGGTGACGGGGATAAAACCCTTATTGAAGAGATTAAGGCACGTATGCGATCCGATGTATCCAGCCCCTCCGGCAACAAGAATGTTTGTCATTAAACTCCAGTCCCACAACATCTGTTTGTAGCACGCCTACTTTGCGCCCTCACCTGCAAAAGCAGCAAGGGGTACGGTAGGATAGTTTGAAGATTTGCCTTCTAGAGGGAAACAAGGCGCCACGAGAACCACGTCCAGAGGACCTGCAAGCAGCAACCAGTGAAATACCGCGATAAGTCCCCAACAGATGATATCACCGAGAACCAGACAGCCATAGTCAACAAGATAAGCGTTGCAATAAAGTATGTGGCCAACTTCCTGGTTCCGCTAAGCCGCGACGCATGATGGCGAGGCTCCTGCAATTCCATACTTGGCCAATGCTCTAAATCAATGCGCATCATCATCGCCCTCTGAAGAGCGATGAGTACGCTTGATAATAATAGCCGGCACCGTCGCGGCAGAACGTCGAATGTGAAAACGCTAATAGGCGTTGTCAGAATCTAGCAGTGCCGGAATCGTGACGATGATGATCTTCGCGTCTAGCAGCATCGACCAGTTGCGAGCGTAAAATGTATCGCACGCGACACGTTTGCTGTAGGTGGTTCCGCTGCGGCCGCTGACTTGCCAAAGCCCGGTGATGCCGGGTCGACAGGCCAAGTAAGCATCAACGCCGGCGGAGTATCTCACAAGCTCCTCAGGAGTGACCGGACGCGGCCCAACCATGCTCATATCGCCTTTGAGTACGTTGAACAGCTGAGGCAGCTCATCAAGACTGGTCTTGCGAAGAATCGAACCTATTGCAGTGACCCTGGGATCGAATTGTAGTTTGCGAGTAGCAGCCCATTCGGCGTTCGCCTCAGGGTTCGAAATCAAATAATCGCGAAGACACTCTTCGGATTCCACGACCATTGTGCGGAATTTAAAACATTCGAATAGTTTACCGCCAAACCCAACGCGTTTATGACGGAAAACAGCGGGGCCGGACGAGGTGAGGGCGCAAGCTATAAAACAAAGCAACAACAGGGGGGCTAGCAGGATGATGCCTGAAGTCGCTAAAATGATATCTACGACCCTTTTGCTTGAAAGCCCCACAGGGAGCGGCGTGTCCGTAGCCGCGAAACTCAGATTTTTACGAGACTCAGCAACACCGACCATGCCGAACTCCAGAACACAATAATAGCAATAAGCCCAGTTTATTTAATGCGTCCTTAGCTATTAAATCCGCACTGCACAAAATGCGCAAGCGTCTTTTTAAAGCAATCTGTGATTTAATTTTAATTACTATTAAGCCTTTACGATTGCTGAAAAAATGCCCTGATGCCTGTTATTGCGGCGGCTTTTGACGCAGCCCTGGTCTGCGATTCACGCATCATTTTGTGCGCGCCTCCGTGCAAGACCGATTGATTAAGCGTGGAGGAGGGAGTGATTAAGAAGTGATTAATATGGGATTGCCCAGTTCAAAATTCAAAATAAAAGCGACTCTTGAGTCATTTGCCTGTGGCAGGCCGAAGAACAGCGCGAGGGCTTTCTCCCACAAAGCGGCCAAATTCGACAGATTTTCCAAGAAAGGCTTGTCTAACTAGCGGACCATCCCTCGAGACCGTTCCACTTGGGCCTGCGGAATCCGCTCAAAGTCATTCGGTCGGCGCTCGGCACCATCCCGTCCGATGAAAACCAGCAACCCGTGGCTAGTTGAAACAATGTCTCCTGGTTTAAGACCGGGGTCGTTCATAGCAAGTTGATCCGTTAGTTCGACGTTTTCCTGGTCGAACTGGATCGAATCGATCGTGTGAGATCGCGCCTGAGCCACGAATGCCTCCGACTGACGTCTTGCATCCTCCACACGTTGACGCCATTGCTGTGGGGTCAGAGTGGTGTCAGAAAAATCCGACAGATCTTGCTGGAATACCTGTCGCAACTCTTCCGCAAATCCTCTCGCCGGCGCCGCCACCAGGGAGGCCAACGCAAGAAGGGGAATGATATTTCGCGAAAGCAATACGTCCTCCCAAGGGATCGAACAATAAAGCAGCTTTCAGCTCTCGTCGAGACTGCTTCCCTGAACCCGGTCGCCGGCGGTTCGCCCCCAAGATGATCGCTTTGTTCTCCGAGCTTTTGGCCGGCGAAGGCTTTTGAACTAAACACAAGAGCGGAACGAACGGCTTCCGGGGTGCGCAACCAGCGCACGCCTGGAGCGTTCTTCGGAAGATTGTGCGGGTCGATCGAACTCCATGCGCCGCGCCCGTTCGAAATGCCGCTTGGGCCAAGCGTATCTTCATTAATATCAGCGCTATTTGTGAGGGCGTATCAGCAATCGGTGAGGGCTTTGGCGGCGGCACTCGAGAGGCGTCCTTTCCAAGGCTTTAGGACTGAACGTCTCAGGCTACAGCAGCTGACCTGCTAGGTGCCTAAAATCGTCGGTGGCCCCGCTCGTCGGAAGAGCACCCCCAAAGAAGCCCGACGCCGCACAGTGCCAGCAACAGACCCCGCACATTGGCAAGACCGAGCAACAACCGAAACACCCGACACGGAGCTAAGCTGCTTCCGGCGGAATATTTTCATTAGAGTAATACATGTAGCGTCGATCCGAATATCCCTCAAAACGGCGCATAACGGCTTCGTCGGTCTTGTTCAGCACCGCGCCCAAGAGCCGCTCCGATAAAACCGCGGATGTGCGTACAGCCTTGATGATTTCATCGGTCGACGTCGCCCCCCACTCGACCACCAAGACGAAAGCATCAAATAAATGGGCGCTGGCTTTGACGTCCACGACCGGAAGGATAGGCGGCAGATCAACGAGAATATAATCGTACTCGCTACTTGCCGCCTTGAGCATGTCCTTCATGGTAGAAGTCGTGAGAATGTCCGAACTGTTGGACGTCTTGATCCGAGTCGAGGCGGGTAAGAAGTCGAATTTGAAGTTGATATCCGAAATCACCAGGTCTCTGAAATCAGATCTGTCCGCGACCATATTGAGCAATCCTGGCGCGTTTGAGTATCCGAGCGCTCTGGTCATTGCGGGATTTCGCAAATCCGCATCGATCAAGAGAGTACGCGCGCCGGCCTTAGCGAGAAAAGCCGCAAAACTGGTCGCGACGGTCGTCTTGCCCTCGCCGGTCAGTGCAGATACGACGCCGATGATTTTGGCTCCAGTGGGATGAAGATCGATCGCCACCTTGATATATCGAAGTGCCTCCGCAGTCGAAGAGAACGGTGCTGCCTCGATGATTTGACGGAACGCTCGAGAGTCGCGCGTGGCACGCAGCCGGCTAAGAACGGGCTTAGTCGTCTTGAAAGCCGGCAGCACGGCAAGACAACTCGTGTTTAACAGCCCTTCAATCTGTGCGCGGGTGTGGATCTGGCGATTCATTTGTTCACGAGCAAACGCGGCGATTGCTCCAATGCCTAACCCGCACAGCGTTGCCAGTGCCATCGTCAACGCGATCTTGGGTGAACTGGGTTGGCTCGGGGGGGAGGCCACTGTCACCAGTCGGGCCTCAGTGGAGGGGAACGATTGCTGCTGGACGGATTGTGTGAACCGGGTCAAAAACGTTTCATAAATTCCGCGGTACGTATTGGATGCAGTCTCGAGTTCACGCAGCCGCACCTGCGACTGCCGCGCCGAGGCGGACTTCTGGAAAACTTCCATCATCCGCTTATCAATCGCCTCTTCCTGGCTTCGGGCAATTTGCAGCTCACTTTTGTAGCTCTCGGCAATCCGGGAAACTTCGTCCCAAATCGCGCGTTGGAGACCAGCCATCTCAGCGCGAAGATTTCGTGCCGCTGTGTGATCCGGCCCGTAACGGGAGCTCCATTCCGATTCTTTGCCCTGATCGTCCAGAAATTGCTGGCGGAGCCTGGTGATCACAGGATTGCTCAAGGCGTCGGTTACGACCGGGTCGGGAATGTCAAGATTTCCTTTGTTCGATCGCTGCTCCATGACACGCGTTATGCGATCAACCTTTGCTCTCGCCTGAGTGGTATCGGATCGGGCCTTGGCTAGCGCGGTGCCAAGCTGATCAAGTTCGACTTCGCTCGCTAACTTTCCGTCCACTCCGATGATGATGCTGTTTTCGGATTTAAAGTCTTGAACCTCTTTGAAAGCATTGCTGGCCTGCTGGCGCAGCTCTCCGATCCGCAGCTGCAACCATTCGCTTGCACGGCGGGTCGCTTCAAACTTCGCTTGCAACTGATCTTCGATGTAGGCATCCGCTACCGCGTTGGCGATCGTCGCCGCCTTGTCCCTGCTTAGGGAAGTATATTGAATCTGTTCGATATAGCTGCGGCCAAGCCGCAAGACCTTCAGATTACTTTTGAAGACACCCAACGCCTGCCGCGATAATTCGTCGTTGGATACCGCCGGCTTGGAATTGTCCAAGCTGGGTGATGAACGCAATAGATTAAATATGCGCGGCAAAATGCTGTGCCTTGCCCCGGTAAACTCCGGATCGTCCGTCAAATGCAATCGCTTGATAACGGCCAAAGCCACCGTTTCGGACTTGGTGGTTTCAATTTCGCTTTCGACGGAAGCGTCTTCGACCGATAGTTTTTCAGTCGACAACTCAGATTGGGTCCACGTGACTTTTTTGGTATCGATGATCATGTCCGCTTGCGCGGTGTATTTCGTTGGCGACGTCAAGATGTAGAGCGCACCGAGGACGATCGACAAACCGGCGATGATGGCGATCAGGCGCCATTGACGCGAAAGAAAATCGCGAACCTGGTTCAACCCTGTGAAGGATTCGTCCTTTAACGCTGTCTCATAGGGTTGATTGAGAAATTGATTCGCGAAATTCATTTTGCGGTTTCTCTGACTAAGGCGGGCCCTGGCTCGGCTCGCTCATGCTAGCGCGTTGAACTTACTGGAAGTGCCGCAGTCCGTCGGACCGTGATTGTGCCCCCAGCGGCTTGATTTGGATCGGCAACGCCAAATACGCCTGCCGTATTCGTTGACGAAACGCCACCGCCACCCGGCTGGACGTACTGCGGACCGACCGGTTCGGGTTAATGATGACCACGCTCCCCGCGGAATCCGTAGCCGTCGAGGTGGCCGCGTCGGTGACCGCTGCGGACAGATCACCCGCCGCCGCGAACGGGGCCGGGAACTGGCCATCTTCAAAACGTGCGACAGCCTGCTGATCGACGCCGAGACAAGCCAGCTCTGCCTGGGCAAGGCCCGCCGCGATCGCCCGCTGGAGCCGTGGTTGGGCGGTTTGCGCGACGTGGACGAGATCAGGTGCGAGTTGTGGTTCGGTCGCTGCGAGATCTCTCGTAGAGGCCTCCACAGCCCGCCCATCAGTGCTGAAGGAGGGGACCAAGCTTTGCGGATTTAATTGGTCAATGGCTTCAAATGAAAGTGGGGGAGCCATACATGCGGTGCCCATCGGGTTTCCGGAAAAAGCAGTAACCGCCGCCAACCCAAAGACGACGCTCACTGATCCAATAACCATGACATTCCTCGTTTCAAACGCAAAAACCCTCCAACTATTTGTTTGGCATCGCAAATAATAATCCAATTATTAACTCAAATGGCTAACGCGATCAACCACCTTCTGCTGGTTAGGGTTGATTGGCTAAAAGGCCGCCACCGTACAGTTGCACATCCCTATGAAATCAGTACAATTTTGAGCGAACGAAAGCGCGCTTCGTCGCGTCCAGTTTTAGCACTATTATGCATTTAACGTGCCGGAATAATAACGAAAGAGTGAGATTTGTCGCATAGCCTGTTTAATTCGGTTTCGACCCTGTTAACCGACAAATTCCGTGTTCGCGCGGCGAAGTGACGTGCGTTCAATAGTGTGGCCGCACGAAAAATTTTTGGTTTGCGGCCGGCGGCCGTCATTGCCGGCCGGACTTCGTGTCTACGCAATCGGCGATATCCATGGCCGACTAGACCTGCTCAATCAGTTGCTGTCTCTCATCAACGCGGATGTAGCGCAATTTCCAGCGATCAGGCCGGTCTACGTGTTCCTAGGTGATTACATTGATCGCGGTCACTGGTCGCGCGAAACGATCGACCGGCTCATTGAGCATGCTGACGAGCATGAATCGGTATTCCTGAAGGGCAATCATGAATCGATTGCTATCAGTTGTTTAAGCGACCGCACCAAGATCGATCATTGGTTGCGTCTTGGCGGCATGGAAACATTGTCATCTTATGGTGTCGCGCCAGACTTATTTGCCAATCGCAAGCAAGCGGCCGGAACGCAATTGGCGTTTCACAACGCACTGCCGCAGTCGCATTTTCGCTTTCTTCGAAACTTGCGGGAATCGTTTGCAAGCGGCGATTTCTTCTTCGTCCATGCCGGAGTGAAACCCGATGTCGATCTCGCGCATCAGACCGAAAAGGACCTGTTATGGATTAGGCACGAATTTCTTTTATCGAGCCGGGATTTCGGAAAAATTATCATTCATGGACATACGCCGACCGAGGAAATTGAGCTGCGGTCAAATCGGATCAATATAGACACGGGCGCCTTTGCGACCGGTCGCTTAACCTGTCTGGTGATTGAGGGCGAAACATTGTCGGTCATCGACACCGCGTCTGATTGAAAAAATCGCCAACGTTGAGGTCGCCGCTCAAGATGAGCTATGTTTTTTGGCTTGCAAATCCTCAATATGCGCACGCATCTTGGCGAAAAACTGATCGCGACCGAATTGCCCCGCGTGTCTTGTAATTTTTTCCGGATCAAAACGTATGTTAGCCAGGCTCGCAACCGCTGCCGACATGGCCTCGACAGTATGTTCGTTGAAAAAAATCCCTGAGACGCCGCTTGCTACGGTTTCCATCGCACCTCCGCGGCCAAAAGCGACGACAGGTCGACCGCTCGCCATTGCTTCAACAGGAACCATTCCGAAGTCTTCTTCACCCGGAAAAATCAACGCTCGGCATCTAGCATAGTGCCGTTTGAGGATTTCGAATGGTTGTGGGCCAAGAACCGAGACTGTCGGGCCAGCAAGTCGACGGATTTCCTCAAGCATGTCACCCCCGCCAATGACGATCAGCTTCAATTTCATTGCATTGAAGGCACGCACCGCAAGATCAGGTCGTTTATAAGCGACGAGTTCGCCAACCATAAGATAATAGTCTTCAAGTTCCGAAGTCGGCGCGATCGAAAATGCCTCAGTGTCGACGGGAGGAGAAATAACTTTCGAATCCACCCCGTAATAGCGTCGAATACGCTTTGCGACGGTCTGCGAATTGGCAACAAAACTGTCCACGCGCGCGGCCGAGGAAACGTCCCACATTCGTAGATAATGCGATAGGGGAGGCATCAATAGTCGCGCTATCGGGCCGGCCCCTTCCCTGTAATCGTGATACATATTCCAAATGTATCTCATCGGAGTGTGACAGTAGCAGATATGGAGCGCGTCTGGGGCTGGAATCACTCCTTTAGCCGGTCCCGATTCGCTACTGATGACCAGATCGTACCCACGAAGATCCAATTGCTCGAGCGCCATTGGCATCAGCGGCAGATAAGTCTTGTACATCTTGGCAGCGCGGGGCAGGGAGTTAATAAAACTCGGAACGACCTTGTGCCGGCGAATCGTTTCGGAAATCTCCTGCGGCGCGTAAACATGGGTGAAGATGTCGGCCTGCGGATACATCTCGCACAGCGCCTCGATTACCTTTTCGCCGCCGCGCATACCTACCAGCCAGTAGTGAACGATTGCGACTTTCATCAAACTCCCCAATATCCCAGCAGTTCGCGATTCATGTTACCGCACCATTGTTCATTTCCACATGCATGCAATTCGGCGGCATCAAATCTCCCAAAACCAGCGCGCTCAATGGGTTGGGTTTTGGACCCGATTGCCAGCGCTAGGCTATTCTTTGCCGGCGTTCGAGTTGCTGCCGTGCTTTGCCCTTGTTGGGGCTGGACCCCCGTTATTCCATTTTCAGGCACCCACGGCCATGGTTTGAGGCGTCCAAGATCGATGGATCCCGACTAAAAAGGAAAACCAGCGTCTTGCGCTGTCTCACCTTAACGTATTCTTTTCAAACACAGTAAGGTTGCCCTATTTGGAATGGCGAGTATCGCTAAGGGCCGTCGGCCACGGGCCTTTTGGGGGATCGATTGTCGATCCGCCTATTTGGCATCATGACGGCGGATCTTTATATCTAACGGGCAGGTGAGGCCGTGCTTTTAAGCTTACATTGAAACGTCGAAGCATTGCAGTGTATTTAAAACGACCAAACAATGAGATGTCCGTGCGCTTTCGGCGGTTAGCAATCAACGGTAAATTTCTGAGTGCGGGACCGACGGGCGTGCACCGGGTTGCCGAGCAACTCGTGCGCCAGTTAGCAACGCGTCGCGACGAGCTCGCCGACCTATTTGAACAGCCTCCGCGTCTTATTGCTCCGCTCAACGCGCATACTAAATCTCTCGATGTGTTCGACCGGGAACGCCGTGGCGTATTCCGTGGCCAGTTGTGGGAGCAAATCGATCTTCCGCGGCTAACCCGATCGGATCTGCTTCTCAACCTTTGCAATTTAGGGCCGATGGCAAGCAGAGCCGCGATCACTATGATACATGACGCCCAGACGTTCATAACGCCGGAATCATATTCGTGGGCCTTCGCCAACTGGTACCGCAATGTGTTGCCGGTGCTGGGGCATAGACACGCGCGAATACTAGCGGTATCCAACTTTTCAGCGAATGAATTGGCGCGGTTTGGCGTTGCTCGCCGAGACAGTATCTCGGTGGTACCTAATGGGGTCGATCACCTGCTCGACTGTGCTTCACAGCCTGAAATCCTCCACCTGCTTGCCCTTGACCCTCGCAAATTTGTCGTCGGGCTGGCCAACGTCCAGGTCCACAAGAATATTGGCGTGCTACTCAAGGCGTTTGCGGCATCCGAGTTGGGTCAACTGAAGCTCGTTCTGGTCGGAGCCGCTAAGCGCGAGGAATTCGAGAGAGTTGGGCATTCGGTACCTTCCAATGTTGTGTTCGCTGGGCGGATTAGCGATGGAGAATTGCGGGCGCTGCTGGAATCCGCCTTGTGCGTTGGCTTCCCTTCTACAACGGAGGGATTTGGCCTGCCGCCGCTCGAAGGTATGAGTCTCGGCTGTCCAGCGGTGTTGGCGCCCTGTGGTGCATTGCCGGAGGTTGGAGGCGACAGCGCTCTCTTTGCTGGGCCGGCTGATCCCCGGCAATGGGTCGCTGCGATCCGACGGCTTGCTGATGATGCCGACTTCTGGGCCAACTATTCTCACGCAGGCCGCCAACGTGCGGGCTCATTTACCTGGAGGCGCGCAGGACAAAAACTGGTCGACGTCGTCAAAGAAGTTGTTCTGGCCGAAGTCTCCCGAGGGCGATAGCACATCAATGACGGCTCACTCGCCCAGCCGAATTGCCATCATTATTGCCAGCAGCGGACGGCCGGTGGAACTCGGACGCTGGATTGATCACGTACGGAGGCAAACACTTCAGCCATCAGCGTTGGTCTATGCCGTTGCGAAGCCCACGGACTTGTCCTGCTGCAGCGAATTTCAACGTGCTGTTACGGTTGTCGTTAGTGATCCGGGCTTGCCTATCCAACGCAACGCAGGTCTCGAGGCAGTCATTGGGTCGAATGATATCATCGCCTATTTCGACGATGATTATGTCCCGTCTTCCTACTGCCTCGAGGGGATCGATGATTTTTTTCGAATGCATCCTGACGTCGCGGCAGCTAATGGGATGCTTCTTGCCGATGGCATTAATTCGGCTGGAATTCCCTACGAAGAGGCGACAGAGTTGGTTAGCCGGCATGATAACCGGCCGCGGGCGCAGGGGGTGGTGCTTCATGAATTGAGCGGGCTTTACGGCTGCAACATGGTTTTTCGCGCCAAGGCTATTAGCGAAGAACGCTTCGACGAACAGCTTCCGTTGTATGCTTGGCAGGAAGACATCGATTTCTCGGCGCGCGTTGGCCGACACGGCCGGCTAGTCAAAACGAACGCATTCCACGGCGTGCATCAAGGCATGAAGGGCGCGCGGCTTTCAGGGGTTCGCCTCGGATATTCGCAAGTCGTCAATCCGATCTACTTGGTGCGCAAAGGGACGCTACCGGCAAAGGATGCAACCAAGTTAGTGCTTAAGAATATCCTTATGAATCATGCCAAGGCGCCATTTCCGGAGCCTTGGATTGATCGCCTCGGGCGGTGTAAGGGCAATTGGTTAGCTATGTTCGACGTGCTTGCGGGACGAGACCACCCGAAGAAAATTTTGACGCTGCCCCGATAGGTAAACAAATGTCCTGATCGTTTCCGTCAGAAGCGCCGATCCCGTCTTGGTTTGCTACTACCCTCCCGATTGAGCTAGGGTCCTTAGCACGCGATCGCACGCATTAGCGCCCAACGCCAAGCAGCGACCGCTTTTTCCAACGAAAACCTTGTGACGCTAAGTTGAAGTTGGGAAAGCCGACGGGCGCG